>Ga0153917_1001278_pt1 | contig 10909 bp, 15 predicted proteins | sample TSFL001MetaG_FD_104695 | JGI IMG/M metagenome (GOLD analysis project Ga0153917, IMG submission 104695) | Attine ant fungus gardens microbial communities from Florida, USA - TSFL001 MetaG | ecosystem: Host-associated > Fungi > Mycelium > Unclassified | place: USA: Florida, Paynes Creek Historic... | reverse complement strand
GTATATTACGCTTTCCTCTTTCAGAGTCAACCCTGAATTTCAGGATTTTTTCTCTTCAACCGACCCGGCTGTTTGTGTGAAGTGATTCACATCCGCCGTGTCGATGGAGGCGCATTATAGGGATCCCAATTTTTAGCACAAGCGTTTTTTAGATCTTTTTTACTGACTGCTTTTTTTTCATTCTATTCGCTGAAATCCCGCCCAATCTGCTCAATTAATAACGCATTTAAACCTTGATCGCGTCTGATAATCCGCCCAAAGTCTTTATATAACCCCCAGGCAACCGAGGTAAGTATGTCTACTGCATTACGTCCTTATAAAGATCTCTTTCCGAAAACGGGTAACCGCGTGATGATCGATCCCAGCAGCGTGGTGATCGGCGACGTCAGGCTGGCGGACGATGTCAGTATCTGGCCGCTGGTTGCGATCCGGGGGGATGTCAATTACGTCTCAATAGGCGCCCGTACTAATATTCAGGACGGTAGCGTGCTGCACGTAACCCATAGATCGTCTTATAACCCGGACGGCAATCCCCTGATCGTCGGCGAAGAGGTAACGGTAGGCCATAAAGTGATGTTGCATGGCTGCACCATCGGCAACCGGGTACTGGTCGGCATGGGCTCGATATTGCTGGATGGCGTCATCGTAGAAGATGACGTAATGATTGGTGCCGGCAGTCTGGTACCGCAGAATAAACGGCTCGAAAGCGGTTTTCTCTATTTAGGCAGTCCGGTGAAGCAGATCCGCCCGCTGAAAGAGGCGGAGATCGAAGGTCTGAAGTACTCGGCGAATAACTACGTTAAATGGAAAGATGACTATTTGGCTCAGGATAACCAGACCCAACCGTGATCGTCTTCCTGCTGGTCGCGGAGCAGATCGCTGGCTTCTTCTTCAAGATCCCAGCGATTCGCGTTAAAAGCCTCCAGCGGATCTTTTCCACCGAACCGGCGCAATAGCGTCTCACCGCTAATGGCACAATTCAGCTGCATGCCGTGAACCAGCGCCGGGAAACAGACCGCCTGTTTTTCTTCATCCCACTCTTCACGATCCGGAAACTGAATGGCCTGATTCACGCGTGTAATTCCCTTGCCAGCGTTTCAATTACAGGTTCGACGGCGGGCAGCACCCCATGCCAGAGCAGTACCGCATGGGCAGCCTGGCCCACCAGCATCCCCAGTCCATCAGCGACCTTTCTCGCGCCCTGTTCCTCACTCCAGCTCAAAAACGGCGTTTTGCCTTTCTGATAGAACATGTCATAGCAGTACACATGGTCGTTTACTACTGATGCAGGGATCGCTGGCACTTCACCGCAAATGCCGCTGGAGGTCGCATTGATAATAAGATCGAATTCATGCCCGGCCAGGCTGTCCATTGCCACCGCCTTCACGCTGCCGGTGTGTTCGAACAGTTTCGCCAGCGTGTCAGCACGTGAAAAGGTGCGGTTAGTGATGGTAACAGCACAATCCAGCGACAGGAGTGGCAGCAATACGCCACGCGATGCCCCCCCTGCTCCAATCAGCAAAATGCGAAAGCCGGGCTTAATGAACGATAGCCGCTCGAGATCGCTCAACAGGCCGATACCGTCCGTGTTATCGCCCAGCAGACGGCCATCCTCCAGCCGCTTAAGCGTGTTCACGGCGCCGGCGAGTGCAGCCCGTTCCGTTAATTCGTCTGCGCGCGCGAAAGCCTCTTCTTTAAAGGGAACCGTAACGTTTGCCCCTTTACCACCCGACTCGAAAAAATGATTCAGCGTAGCGATAAAATCATCGACGGGTGCCAGCACGCGGCCATAGGGATGTTCAATCCCAAGCTGCTGCGCAAATTGCTGGTGAATAAAAGGCGATTTACTGTGCGCTATCGGATTCCCAAAAACGGCATAGGTGTCCATCTTATTACCCCTGGCGAAAGCGTTCGCCGGTCAGAGCATCACGGATTTCAGAAGGATTGGTACGCCCACCGGTGTCGCCGATGAGCACCGGGAAATCATCCCCGAACTGCGCCAGCACCTCCTGCGAGGTACGGCAAGGCGGCAATCCCGTCAGGTTGGCGCTGGTTGAAACCAGTGGTTTGCCAAAGGCTTCACAGAGTTCAACCACCAGCGGATGGTTCGTTACGCGAACCGCAAGTGAATCAAAACGCCCCGTTAACCAGCGCGGCGTGGACGGTTTCGCCGGGAAGACAAAAGTGACCGGACCGGGCCAGGCGGCAAAGACAGTATCGCGCTGTGCCTGGGTTAATCCGGTATCATCAATATAAGGCTTAAGCTGTTCGTAGCTGGCGGCGATTAAAATCAGCCCTTTTTCTACCGGTCTTTGTTTGAGCTCCAACAGGCGTGTTACCGCGATTTCGCTATCGGGGTCGCATCCGACGCCAAAGACAGCTTCTGTTGGATAAGCGATGACTTCTTCTTTATTTAGTACGTCCACGGCATGAGCGATGGACGTTGATGGCAGGCTATTCTTCACTGTTTTGATCCGCCGGAACCGGCTTTCCACATTGTTTACTGGCGCAGAAGAGCTTAACGCCTTGCGCCGTTTTCTTTTCGATGAGTAACGGATAATGGCACTCAGGGCAGGCCCCTGCTACCGGTTTGAAATTGATAACAAACTGACACTCAGGATAGCGATCGCAGGAATAAAAGGTCTTACCGTAGCGTGAACGACGCTGGATAAGATGCCCGACGCCGCACTGCGGACAGGCAACCGTTGTTTCGTCCGGCTTGTCGATTTGCTCAGTATGACTGCACTCCGGATAGCGGCTGCAGCCGATAAACATCCCGAAGCGACCCTGCCGAAGCGCCAGTTCGCTATTACACACAGGACAAAACTGCCCCTCCAGCATTTTGACGATATGTCCGTCTGCCTGGCTTTTCAGGGGACGGACATAATCACATTCTGGATAGTGTGAACAGCCGAGAAACGGGCCGTGTTTCCCGGATCGAATGACTAGTTGAGCCCCGCATTGTGGGCAGGGCTCATTATTACGCACTGTAAAAAGTGCTGATTTGGCCATAACAACTCTTGGTGCTGCAGGATGAATTAATGCAGCATACCTTCATTCACTTCAAAGAGTAATTCTTCCATTTGCTGATAGGCGTTTTCGCAGCCTGGAATATTAAACAGAACCATCAGGATCACCCATTTGAGGTCCTCCAGTTCAAATTCTGCAGTATCCAGCGCCATAACACGCTCTATCACCATCTCTCGTGTTTCGAGGTTTAGCACCTGAATCTGTTCCAGGAATAAGATGAATCCCCGGCAACTGGCATCCAGCCTTTCACACTCTTCAGCCGTATAAATACGAACCGACAACGGATCGGCAGCGAGCTGCATAGGCTCGGCGAGGCCTTCCTGATAATCAGCCAGTTTTTCAAGCCACAGCAACGCGTTGTAAATATCTTCCCGTTCAAAACCTGCATCGGTAAGATCCCGCGTCAGTCGATCCTGATCCACGCGCGTTTCAGCTTCGTTATGGATGTAAGTCTCAAACAAATACATCAGTACGTCGAACATGGCTTGCCCTCCTTAATCGGACATAGCCGCCGGGTACAGCTGCGATCCATCCTGCTAACTCCAGTTCGAGTAGCTGTGCTACCGTAACTGGCACAGGTTGGCCGGCACGTTCAGCGACAACGTCAACAGGTGTTACCTCATCTCCTACGTTAGCCAGGAGCTCAGGAAATGGCAATGCCACCTCCTCCTGATCTAATGAATAAAGTCTATTTTCGCTCTCGTCCGGCAGCCAGATGAGCCCATATCGCAAATTTTCCAGAATCTCTTCCGCGGCGGTAACCGGCGTGGCTCCCTGCTTTATTAGCCAGTGCGTGCCTTCACAGCCCGGATTACCTACCGCCCCTGGTAGCGCAAAGACTTCACGCCCTTGCTCCAGAGCATACTTCGCGGTAACCAGCGAGCCGCTGCGTAACTGGGCCTCAACCACAAACACACCTTTGCTTAGCCCGCTGATAATACGATTACGCCGGGGGAAATTTCCCGGCCAGGGGGGCGTGGCGAGAGAGAATTCAGAGATGACAGCCCCGCCGCTGCTGATGATCTCTTTCGCAAGTGAAGCATGCCGGCGGGGATAAATATCGGATAACCCGTTTCCTAACACCGCCACGCTTTTACCTCTGGCCGTTAGCGCTGCGCGATGGGCGATGCCGTCAATTCCACATGCCAGGCCGCTGGTGATCGTCAGCCCCGCCTGCGCAAGCGTTTCACAGAAAATCTTGCCCCACCGCTGCCCATACCAGCTATGTGCACGACTGCCAACGACCGCAAGCTGCACGGAGGCCAGAACTTCAGGATCGCCTTTAACGAACAGCGCGCCGGGATAGTCGTTAATAGCGCGAAGCTGAGCGGGATACTGCGCGCTGTCGGCACAGAGAAGCTGGTTACCGGGTTCATCAAGCCAGGCAAGAGTACGGTCCAGCACCTGCTGTGAGCAGGACATAAACTTGTTACTTTGCTTTTGGGTTAACCCTAAACCGCGCAGTAAAACAGCATCTATATGCGCTTCTCGCTGCAGCTGCTGCGCGATGGAAACCATTTTTTCGCCGTAGAGCTCACCGATATCGATCAGGCGTAGCCATATCTCTGTGGATGTCATCCTTTTCCCTGCCATATGCGGCCATTGCAATCTTTGCGATTGGTCAGTGATGCTGTCAATCGGAGGGGGATTTGTCTAGAATAGAGCTAATAATCTTATCAACTCCTGAACACCACTCTGGAAATATATGGCAGTCTTGCAAGTGTTACATATTCCGGACGAGCGCCTTCGCAAAGTCGCCGAGCCGGTAAAAGAAGTGAATGCAGAAACCCAGCGTATTATCGATGATATGTTCGATACCATGTACGCTGAAGAGGGCATTGGCCTTGCGGCAACGCAGGTGGACATCCACCAGCGCATTATCGTCATCGACGTATCCGAAAGCCGTGAGGAACGTCTGGTACTGATTAACCCCGAATTGCTCGAAAAAAGCGGCGAGACGGGCATCGAAGAGGGTTGCCTCTCCATTCCCGAGCAGCGTGCTCTGGTTCCGCGTGCGGAAAAAGTAAAAATTCGCGCGCTCGATCGCGACGGCAAGTCCTTCGAACTGGAAGCGGATGGCCTGCTGGCAATCTGTATTCAGCATGAGATGGATCATCTGGTTGGTAAACTGTTTATTGATTATCTGTCGCCACTGAAGCAGCAACGCATTCGTCAGAAAGTAGAGAAACTGGATCGCCTGCGCGCCCGCGCTTAATGTGTTCCCGGCTACAAGGAATATCGTGTCTACATCACTACGTATCATATTCGCTGGCACACCTGACTTCGCAGCGCGTCACCTGGACGCGCTGTTGTCTTCTGGTCATCAGGTCGTTGGCGTCTTCACTCAGCCCGACCGCCCGGCGGGACGGGGTAAAAAACTAATGCCCAGCCCGGTTAAAGTCCTGGCCGAAGCTCATAATTTACCGGTATTTCAGCCCGCCTCATTACGCCCGGCCGAAAATCAACAGCTCGTTGCGGAGTTAAATGCGGACGTAATGGTTGTGGTAGCGTACGGGCTGATATTGCCAAAGGCCGTACTCGATATGCCGCGTCTTGGCTGCATTAACGTTCACGGCTCGCTGCTCCCGCGCTGGCGCGGTGCGGCGCCGATACAACGTGCATTATGGGCAGGCGATACCGATACGGGTGTCACCATCATGCAGATGGATGTGGGTCTTGATACGGGCGACATGCTGTATAAGCTCTCCTGCCCTATCACCAGTCAGGACACCAGCGCGACGCTGTATGACAAACTGGCAGAGCTGGGGCCAAAAGGTCTGATTGATACTCTCAGGCAGCTCGAAGAGAACAGCATCAATCCGCAAGTGCAGGACGAGGCCCTGGTGACCTACGCTGAGAAGCTGAGCAAAGAAGAAGCGCGTATCGACTGGTCGTTGTCCGCGGCTCAGCTGGAACGCTGCATCCGTGCCTTCAATCCCTGGCCGATGAGCTGGCTGGAGATCGACGGGCAGCCCGTTAAAATCTGGCAGGCCTCGGTCATTGCAGAAAACGCCGCTGCAGAGCCCGGCACCATTATAACGGCCAGTAAGCATGGTATTCAGGTCGCGACGGTTGAAGGGATCCTCAATCTGGAATTGCTACAACCAGCAGGTAAAAAACCCATGAGCGCGCAGGATCTTCTTAACTCCCGCCGTGAGTGGTTTATCCCGGGCAACCGTCTCGCCTGATCGCATCCTCATTTCAGCCCGGTGTCGCCGGGCATTTTTATTTTTGTACTTATGAAAAAACAAAATTTACGCAGCCTGGCGGCCCAGGCCATTGAACAAGTGGTGGAGCAAGGGCAGTCGCTGAGCAATGTTCTGCCTCCTCTACAGCAAAAAGTGTCCGACAAAGACAAAGCCCTGCTTCAGGAGCTCTGTTTTGGCGTGATGCGTACCCTGTCACAGCTGGAGTGGCTGGTTGGTAAACTGATGGCGCGTCCGATGACGGGCAAACAACGCACCATCCACTATCTGATTATGGTGGGCTTTTATCAGCTGCTTTATACCCGCATTCCGCCTCATGCCGCGCTGGCAGAGACGGTAGAAGGTGCGGTCGCGGTTAAACGTCCTCAATTGAAAGGGCTGATTAACGGTGTGTTACGCCAGTTTCAGCGTCAGCAGGATGAATTACTGACGGAATTTTCCGGCACCGAAAAGCGTTTCCTGCACCCCGACTGGCTCCTGAAGCGCCTGCAAAAAGCGTATCCGCAGCAGTGGGAAGCTATTGTTGCAGCCAATAATATGCGCCCGCCTATGTGGCTGCGTGTTAACCGTACTTATCATTCACGTGATGAGTGGCTGGGGCTGTTAAAAGAGGCAGAAATGAATGGCTTCCCGCATCCTGATTATCCGGATGCGGTTCGTCTGGCAGCACCGGCACCGGTACATATGCTCCCGGGTTTTGAAGAAGGATGGGTAACAGTACAGGACGCGTCGGCGCAGGGTTGCATGGCCTGGCTGGAGCCACAAAACGGCGAGCGTATACTTGACCTTTGTGCCGCACCGGGCGGCAAAACCACCCACATACTGGAAGTTGCGCCGCAGGCCAGCGTTATGGCGGTGGACATTGACGAGCAACGCCTCTCGCGCGTTTATGACAACCTTAAACGCCTGAAGATGAAGGCCGAAGTTAAACAGGGCGATGGCCGTACGCCGGCAGCATGGTGTGGTGACGAGCAGTTCGACCGTATCTTACTGGATGCGCCTTGCTCAGCAACCGGTGTGATCCGCCGCCATCCGGATATTAAATGGTTACGCCGCGACCGTGATATTCAGGAGCTGGCGCAGCTGCAATCCGAGATTCTCGATGCTATCTGGCCGCATCTGAAAACCGGCGGTACGCTGGTATATGCGACATGCTCCGTGCTGCCTGAAGAGAATTCGCAGCAGATTGCCGCATTCCTGAAACGCACCCCAAATGCCCGTCTGGATGTAACCGGGACACCGGAACGCCCGGGCAAGCAAAATTTGCCGGGGGCGGAAGAAGGCGACGGCTTCTATTACGCTAAGCTAATCAAAGAGTGATGTTGAAAACGGGTCACAAGATATGAAGATAATCATTCTGGGCGCGGGACAGGTGGGCGGCACGCTGGCTGAAAACCTGGTTGGCGAGAATAATGACATCACTATCGTAGATACCAATGGAGACCGCCTGCGCGGTCTGCAGGATAAGTTCGATCTGCGCGTTGTTCAGGGTCATGGCTCGCATCCCCGCGTACTGCGTGAGGCAGGTGCGGATGATGCTGACATGCTGGTCGCGGTGACCAGCTCTGATGAAACCAATATGGTGGCCTGCCAGGTCGCCTATTCGCTATTCAACACGCCGAACCGTATTGCTCGTATCCGCTCCCCGGATTACGTTCGCGATGCGGATAAACTTTTCAATTCTGATGCCGTTCCCATCGACCATCTTATTGCCCCCGAGCAGCTGGTTATCGATAGCATTTACCGCCTGATTGAATACCCGGGGGCGCTGCAGGTCGTAAACTTTGCCGAGGGTAAAGTGAGCCTTGCGGTGGTGAAAGCCTATTATGGTGGTCCGCTGATTGGGAACGCGTTGTCCACCATGCGCGAGCATATGCCGCACATTGATACCCGCGTCGCCGCTATTTTCCGTCACGATCGCCCTATCCGCCCGCAGGGCTCTACTATTGTCGAAGCCGGAGATGAAGTCTTCTTTATCGCTGCCTCGCAGCACATTCGCGCGGTAATGAGTGAGCTCCAGCGGCTTGAAAAGCCTTACAAGCGCATCATGCTGGTTGGCGGCGGCAACATTGGCGCCGGTCTGGCTCGTCAGCTTGAGAAAGATTACAGCGTAAAACTGATCGAACGCGATCAACAGCGTGCAGCCGAGCTGGCGGAAAAACTGCAAAATACGATCGTCTTCTATGGTGATGCCTCGGATCAAGAGCTTCTAGCTGAAGAGCATATCGATCAGGTTGATCTTTTCATTGCGGTGACCAACGACGACGAGGCCAACATCATGTCGGCGATGCTGGCCAAGCGTATGGGTGCCAAAAAGGTAATGGTGCTTATCCAGCGTAAGGCTTACGTCGATTTGGTCCAGGGCAGCGTCATTGATATTGCTATTTCACCTCAGCAGGCCACCATTTCAGCCCTGCTCAGCCATGTGCGTAAAGCGGATATTGTGGGGGTTTCTTCTTTACGTCGTGGTGTGGCAGAAGCCATTGAAGCGGTCGCGCACGGTGACGAGACAACATCCCGCGTGGTCGGCCGTACCATCGATGAAATTAAGCTGCCACCGGGCACCATTATTGGTGCAGTCGTTCGGGGTAATGATGTAATGATCGCCAACGATAACTTACGTATTGAGCAGGGCGACCACGTCATTATGTTCCTGACCGATAAAAAATATATCACCGACGTTGAACGCTTATTCCAGCCTAGTCCATTCTTCCTCTGAATAAAGGGGGCGTTCAGGTCCCCTTTTTTTTTAACCCAATAATATGTATGGATTATATTTATGTGATCCATATCGCAGCTAAATGGCAATCCGCTAATGATTTGTTAAACTTAAAGCCTTCAGCCGGGACAAGGAGAACAAAATGAGCTTTGTAAAAGAGTTTCGCGAATTCGCGATGCGCGGAAATGTAGTGGATTTGGCAGTGGGTGTAATTATTGGTGCGGCGTTCGGGAAAATCGTTTCATCCCTGGTCGCAGATATCATCATGCCGCCCCTGGGACTGCTGATTGGCGGGATAGATTTCAAACAGTTCGCTTTCACATTACGAGAAGCACAGGGTGATATTCCGGCAGTAGTGATGCACTACGGCGTATTTATCCAGAACGTATTTGATTTTATTATTGTCGCTTTTGCCATCTTTATGGCCATCAAGCTCATTAATAAACTCAACCGTAAGAAGAAAGAAGAGCCGGCTGCACCGCCAGCGCCATCCAAAGAAGAAGTGCTGCTTACTGAAATTCGTGACTTACTGAAACAACAAAATACTCGTCTCTGAATACGCGCATTAAGCCAGAAGGCCAGTGGTAAACACATTGAAAATATGTTTGCCGCTGGCCTCCCAGTTACCCTTCTTAGCGTGTTTGGCTTTACGCATAAAGCTCCCTTTTCCCTTTTTATTCTTCTCAATACGTTGGCTAAAAAGCGGATCGTGTAGCAACGCCTGGATGGCGTTATCGTTTATTTGCCCTTTAGTGTGCTGATAGCGACTCATATATACTCCAGTTTGTTTAAATGACGGCAGGAGTGTAGACCCGGCCGCTTATAAGATCAACAATCTCGCGTGTTATCCCCTGTCCCTTGCTCAAGCGTTTCCAGTATTGAGCAATAAAGGCTGCTGTGGGCCGTGCCGCAGCATGCATCGTTAAGGCGCTGAAGCGACAGCCGCATGGTTTGTAACTCCTCAATGCGGGCTTCGACTTCATCCAGCCTGGCTTTAACGATGCTTTTAGATTCCTGACAGGTGTGATGTTGCGGATCGATACGGATCGATAATAGTTCGCGGATCGCCTCTAACGAAAAGCCCAGCTGCCTTGCATGACGGATAAACTTCAGCCGTTGAAGATCGTTATCGCTATATAAACGAAAGCCCCCCTCAGTACGCTGTTTATGATCCATCATCTGCTGCTTTTCATAGTAGCGAATGGTATCCGGTGTAACTTCTGCCAGTTTTGCAATTTCGCCGATGCGATACATGATTACTCTTCCTTCAGCTTGTTAACTAACTTGTCGACATACTCACCCTGTAAAAAATCAGTACTTACGCCCGACTGACGCAGCTTAAGTTCCAGTAAAGCGAGGCGCCGACTAAGGACAGGATAATCAGGGTCGCTATGGTGAATCTCATTGAGCAGGTTCGCCAGCTCAAGTGCCTCTTTGCGCTGCTCCATTTCCGGCGGCAGGCAACCTGCGTTTTTTAACAGGCGATAGCCAACCCGCAGATCCGGTGGGACATGCGAATCATCATCAAGGGTTAATGGCTCCCCCTGGCCGGGAAGGTTTTCAAATTCACCGTTACGCTGGGCATTCTGAATATGTCGTTCTGCCCACTGGTCGAGTAACCACATAGCAAAACTCCGGAGAGGACGAAAAGAATACGATTATTGTAGAGAAGTCAGGGTACGACAGATATAAAAAAACCCGCCGAAGCGGGTTTTTCTATGTTACTACAGATTACTCTGCAGCAGCTTCTGCTTTCGACTCAGAGCGATCAACCAGCTCGATGTAAGCCATCGGAGCGTTGTCGCCTGCACGGAAGCCACACTTCAGAATACGAGTGTAACCACCGGCACGGCTCGCGAAACGCGGGCCCAGTTCGTTAAACAGTTTTGCCACGATCTCGTTATCACGAGTACGGGCGAATGCCAGACGACGATTAGCAACGCTGTCAGTCTTG
>Ga0153917_1001277_pt1 | contig 10912 bp, 8 predicted proteins | sample TSFL001MetaG_FD_104695 | JGI IMG/M metagenome (GOLD analysis project Ga0153917, IMG submission 104695) | Attine ant fungus gardens microbial communities from Florida, USA - TSFL001 MetaG | ecosystem: Host-associated > Fungi > Mycelium > Unclassified | place: USA: Florida, Paynes Creek Historic... | reverse complement strand
TTGTGATGTAACAACGCAAGCTAGAGATATTGTCTACCTGCAAGAACGTGGTTATACAGCAGAAGTATGCCAACCTGTAGATATGTTTCCACACAGTCATCACATTGAAAACATAGTTCGGCTGTCAATTCGAAATAACACTTATTAAATCAATGTTATTTCGAATTTTTTGTACTTAAAAGCGTGAATTAAAAGGCGGTTTTTACGGCTGCCATACAAAAAATGAAAATTTTAGCGGTTAAAAACCGCTGTTATTAAAAATTGAAATTATTCTTATTAAAAGAGGAGAAATGCATAATATTTAATAATTAAATGTCATTTATAGCAAATTTATGCTGTTCATAGGTATTGTGTAGATTTAGTAATTTACTGAGTTTATAATAATAGTACGAGGAAATAAAGTTATCTGCTAAGTAGAAATTAACAATTTTAATGAGATATAAATCCTCGTATGAAAGATAAAAAATAAGAATGGAGAGATTTAAGATCAGTATACTTGGAATAATTAATCTATTAAGATTCTTTTGGTATTTTAGATATTAAAGTAAACAATGTGATTAGCATTACAATTAAACTAATTTTATTTTACCAAAAATATTACAAACGATATCAGCAATAAAATTAAAATATCTATACGTAGTTTTTATTCAATTTAAAAGTTTTTTAGTAACAAATTACTAGTGCAAAGAGCCTTTATTTTACTTACATATTTTATTAATATTAATTTGATAATTATTCTTTACAACCAGCATCAACAAAAGAGTATACAACATTCTCTTTTATAAAGCTTCTTTGTGAATATAAGTAATTAAGATGATTCAATTAGGGAGGTAATTATATTGAAAATGGAAAACTTAGAAAAAAATCTTGTAAAGGCAATGATTAGTACAGAAAGATTAGCATTATTGAGAAAAAGTGGTTTAATATATTCTCATAATAATAATATAAAGCATTGGCTATCTACAAAAAGTTTAATTACGGAGACTTCACTTAAGGAGAGGTTAAAATATGAGGGACTAAGTGAGGAAGAATTTAGCTATTCAATAAAAAAATTAGATGATAATGAATTAAATATATTATTTCACAGTTTACAAAAATCTGAATGGTACATATTGTTTCAAAACATAATGCATAATTTTGAAAATAGTGATGCAAAGGTACATGAACAAGGTATAAAGGACTATAATATCTCATATCTTTTACGTCCATATATTTATTACTTTGAATCTTTTATTGATGAGATAATAAAAAAATACAATAATTTCAAAATAGAGGATAAAGCAAAAAAAGAAATATTGGAGAAATTTTTACTAAGTATAGCAAAATTTTATAGCAAAGTATTTGTACTTGAGTTAAATACGAAAAAAGATAATGGAGAATTAAAGGGAGAAAATAGTGAGGAACGTTTTAAATATTTTGTATCTAACTATTACCGTACAAAAGATCAGTTATTGGAGTTTTATTATAAGTATCCAGTATTTACTAGGTTAACAATTGAAAAGATGCAGTATTTAATTGAGTTTCTTAGTGAGGCATTTGAAAGACTAGATCAATGCTATGGAGAAATAGTAAATGAATTATTTCTTAATAAAAATTTAACAAATATTACTAGTGTAAGTTTTTCGGAAGGCGACTCGCATCAGAAAGGTAAATCAGTTATTATTTATGAATTTGAATCAAAATATAAACTAGTTTATAAGCCAAGAAATTTAGAGATTGTTGAAAGTTATAATCAGTTTGTAGAATGGATAAATACTAGTAGCGGATTACTAGACCTTGCAAAAATGAATGGGTTATATTATAAAAACTTTTCTTTTGAAAAGTTTATAGAGTACAAAGAGTGTAAAAATCAGCAAGAGGTCACTAATTATTATAAAAGGTTTGGACAATTAATTGCAACCTCTTATTTATTATGCGGTAACGACTTTCATTTAGAGAATTTAATTGCTTATGGTGAATATCCAGTTCTAATCGACCTAGAAACATTAATACAAAGTAGGAATTCATTGTCTTTTGAGGATAGGGCAAGTGTAGTTATAAAAGAAGATTTACAAATTAATTCCGTAATTAATACGTGTTTATTACCAATCATTGCCTTTAATGACAATGTAGAAAAAAAAGGTATTGATATTAGTGCATTAAATGGAAAAGAACAAAAATTACCCTATAAAATACTTGCTCCAACTAATTTGAACACAGATAATCTAAAATATGAATACATAGAATATACAAGACCAGGATCTAATAATTTACCAAAGTATAAAAATAAAGAAATTAACTTCTTAAATTATGTTGATTACATAGTAGAAGGTTTTGAAAATATGATGAAGTTCTTTTTGTTAAAAAAGGATAATTTAATATCAAATAATAGTGAGTTAAATACATTCAAGGGTGTAATCTCACGAAATGTGTTAAAACCAACCAATAAATATGCATCATTGTTAGATTTTTCAACACACCCGAATTATGCAATAGATATGTTAAAACGTGAAAAACTATTAGAAAATATGTGGGCATATCCATATAAAAATAAAGCAGTTATAAAATTTGAATACCAAGATATGATGTTTGATGATATACCGATATTTTTTAGTTATACAGATTCCATGAATATAATTAGTAGTGATAACACTAATATTAATAATTATTTTGAAAAAAGCGGATTTAATACTATGATGGAGAGGATTGAAGGTTTAGATTACAAAGAATTTCTCAAGCAAAGATCAATAATGTTAGTTAGTTTTGGGAAATACAAAGATGTTATAGAAAAATATAAAGGAAATAGAGACTTTTTAAGAAGCAGTAATAAAATGTATAATGTGTTAAATGAAGCAAGGAAGATTGGTGATATTATACTACAGAAAGCAATATTTTCAGTTGATAAGAAAGGGATTTCTTGGGGTGATATAGTGATGACACATGATGGCAACTGGGAAGTAACATCTATCAATGAGAGTCTTTATAGTGGAATTGGGGGAGTAGGATATTTTCTTTATGAGCTATATTACATTACAAATGATATAAAGTATTATGAAGGATACAAAAAAGCAATGAAGGAAGCAATTGGTGAAAGTAAATTCTCTTTGAATATTAGTGGATACACTGGTGCTATATCCCTGTTCTTTCCAATCTTAAACGAATTTGTAAAAAGTGGCGACAGTGAATATTTAGAATTCATTGATGAAAATATCTTATTTTTAGAGAAGGCTTTAACGGAGAAAACAGAAGTAATTAATGGTATCGATTGGATTTCTGGTTATGCTGGTCTAATCCCTCATATTTTAAATGCATATGATTGCCTAAAAAATGATAATTATTTACAACTTGCTATAAAACTCGGCAATCAATTAATTAATAATTTAGATATAGAAAACTGGGCTGCCGTTGGCTTAGGTCATGGAGCAACAGGAATTGCACTAGCTTTAATAAGACTTAATGTTTATAAACCTTTTCCTGATTTTTTAGAGATAGCTTTAAATATCTTGGAAAAAGAAAGAGAGTTACTAAGAAAAGATGATTATAAAGAGGAGGCTAAGTGGTGTTGGGGATCGACAGGTATGGGGATTGGAAAGCTAGAAATACTAAAGTATTATGAAGATAATGATATATGGAAAGATGTAGAAATAGCTATAAAAAATATCTCATCAATTATGAAGAGAGGGGATTGTTTATGCCATGGAAATATGGGTGATTTAGAATTGTTAAATTTATTTTCAAGAAGTGATAAAAATATTAAAAAAACAATAAATCGTAAATTGATAGATATTATGTCTATGCATGAAAGAGAAGGTAGGTTTGCAGTTCGTCAGCTTCCTGAGTTTGTATCTGTTGATTTATTTACGGGACTTAGCGGTATTGGTTATGGATTATTAAGATTATACAGCCCTACCACTGTAAGTAATGTTTTAACTTTAAGTTTAAATAGTTAGTTTGAATTAAACAAAACATCATAGGGGTTTAAATTTTGGAATATAACATGCAAATAAATATTATCAAATTAAGAAGGGATTAAATAGTGAATTTTATTAATGTAATTTATTATTATTCTTATTAACTAAAATATAATATTATTAGGAGGAAGGATTAAAGTGGAGAACATGGATAATAAAAATGTAGTAGGTACAGCATTTGAAGAATTAACATTTGAAGAAATGGCGATGTCCCAAGGGACTGGAGAAGTTCAAGCACGAACTTCTCTACCTTGTGTCACATCAATATTAGCAAGTAGTGGTTGGTGTGGTACTGGCTTAGCAGTTGGATCATTAATAGGTCATTCTGTTAAAAGTTGTTTTGGATAACTCTATATTAGCAAGAATGCACATTAATTTTCATAGTAAACTTTAGTGAGAGGATAAATTATAATGGAAATAGTTAAAAATGAACTGCTAGTAGGTAAAGCCTTTGAAGAATTAACATTTGAAGAAATGGCATTGTCACAAGGAATTGACGATATGGATAGGAAGATTGTGGTTGCACCAACAACAATTAAATGTGCGCTACTTACTTTTGGAGTAAGCGTAGTAGTGTCTTTAGTAGCGTGTTAAGATGCAAGGTAACCAGTTTATAAGAATTAATAATTCCAATTAATATTATGATTAACCAGGATTATAAATCGCTAACTTATACAATATATATTGTATGCTATTTAGCTTTTACATCATGATTTAAATACAATGTATCATTGGTTAATTCCAATTAATTTTATAATTTATTTTTAATAGAAAAATCACTACTTTAATTCCTTCTTAATTTGGTATTTTGTAGGGAAGAGCGATCTTAGGACTTATTCCCTTATGTTTATTAGTTATTATTCTAACCTTTAAATTTATACTTGAAACTTGAATTTTTGAAAGAAAGAGGAGATGTCATGTCACGAATAAACAAGAGAATTTTAAGCTCACTTTTTTGGTTAATGATAATTTGGTTAATGGGATTTTTCTTATCTAATAATTATCCAAACCGAGTCACTCAAATATTTTGGCTTCCATTTTTTATGTTTGTAACTTATATACTTTTATTAGGGTTTCATGAGCTAGCGCACTTCATTACAGCGAAATTTCTTAAGGTAAAAGTAAAGGAAGTATGCAGCAGAGGGTTTCGATTATTTAGAGAAGATAACAAGTGGAAATTTGAACTTGAAAATCCTTTTGTTAGTCGCTCTTTTGAAGGCTGTTTATTTATACAATGTGACTTAATAAAAAATGAAAGTCAACTCATTAAATTTAGAAATAAATCATTGTTTATCAGTATATCAGGACCTATTTTTAGTTATTTAGCTGTACTTTGTATGTTATATCTAATATTTGTATTTACTAATATTCTAGCCTTAGATTTTGCTTTACTAATTGCTATAGGTTTAGCTGTTATAGTAACTGTTGGGGATATTCAAACGGCTATTAGATATATGAAAGATCAGGACTTTTTATTCAATATATTACTGGAAACTGATTTAATATCTAATTCATATGAAGCTTCATTAGCTAAGGATTATTTACAAAGGCAAATGATTAAATCAACTCTCACATTGATAGGGCAAGACTTAACTAAGAAGGAATGTCAAAGTAAATTACTCTGCTATCATAAATTACTCTATCTAGCTTTAGTTGGGGAAATTGAGAAAATAAATGAAGAATTATTTTATTATATCCTTTCACAGATTAAGGTACTTAATTATACAGAAAAGTTAGTAAGAACAAATGTATCTTTATATCAAAACTCAGAAATTTTGATTTACTCAATTTTATATCTTAAGTTCATATTAGGAAAAAAGGATAAAAGTCAAGAATTATTAGAATTTACCATTAAATTTGCTTCTTCTCTTAATATAGATGATGGATTAGAAAATATAATTGATTATTTAATTGGAGAAAAACAAGCTATATCATTAAGCGAGTATGGCAGAGGATTAGGGTACTATAAAATTTTAAATAAAAAACTCATACAACGAGTAGGAGGAACTTATAATGAAAAAAGTAGTAGCATATGTAGGTAGTAGAAAACGAGAAAAATCTAATACTTATTTTTTTACAAAATGTATATTAGAGAAAGTAAAAGAAAAAGAAAAAGATATTCAATATGAAATTCTAACACCTAATGATTTTAATATATTGCCTTGTGATAGTTGTAATAATTGTTTTAAGTTTGGAAATTGTATCTTAGACAAAAAAGATCAGATGGGAAGCTTGCGCCAAAAATTAATAGAAGCTGATTTTATTATATTAGGAAGTCCTATATATGCACATCATGTGTCTGGGGATTTAAAAGTAATGATTGACCGTTGTAGTTATTGGTTACATCTAATGAGACTTGCAGGTAAAGGAAGTATGGCATTAACAACTTCAATGTCTAATGGGCATGCAACAGGAATAGAGTATTTAGAAAAGATACTTATTAACATGGGATCAAAGTTTGTTGCTAAATATAATGCTGGAATAGAATATCCAGAACAATTATTTCATAAGGAATGGATGAATGAGACAACGGAAATTTTATCTGATGTTATTATTAACACTATACAGAAACCAATTGAATCCGATAAAAATCTGGAAGCATTATTTAATAATTTAAAGCAAATTATGTTATTATATCGAGAAAATAAAATTCATCCTGGAGAGGTGGAATTTTGGGAAAAAAGTGGCTTTCTAGAATGTAATAGTTTTAGTGAGGTTTTATTAAAATATAATTAGTATTGTAATGATAAATTGCTACTTAAAAGCGGTGGGTTAATTTAAATAAAAAAAATGGACAATATAGGCAGCTAGGTACACTTTATATCCATTTATTAAAAATTTATCGTAAGGAAGGAAATAAATCATAATATTTAATTAGTATTTATTTTACGAGGAATTGATATGTTTAAATATATAAAAGATTATTTTAAAAAAGATAAAAAAAAGTTCCTGTTATATATAAGTATTAGTATTTTAAGTTGGATAATATCAATATATTTACCTCTTTTAAATGGTAGGCTCATTGATATTCTTACTGAAGGAAAAAATAGAGTAGCACTTAGAAATATAATTATCTTTATTTCGATGCTTAGTATATGTAATTTAATTATGGGACATTTTTTAGGAATCATGTTTCGTCAAATAACAGCTAATACTATGCAACTAATTAATAAAACGGTTATAGACCATATAAGAAATCTTTCTTTGAAGTTTAATTACAATGTTAACGCAAGTTATTTGACGCAAAGAATTGTTACAGATTCAAATTCTGTTACTAATTTTACACTTACAAGCATTAAGGATTTCCCACTCGGTGTTGCCACTATTCTATTTAATATCTTTATTTTAATTAGGATAAATTTGCTTATGGGATTAGTACTTTTTGTTTTAATTCCTATTTATATTGGTTTGTTTTTTTCATTTAGAAAAAAAATGTATCAAACAAATCTTTCATACAAGGAAGCTGAGAGTTATTACTTTGAAGAGATGAATTCCCAGATAGAAAACATTAAATTTATTAAGATAAATGCACTAAAAAAAATGTTTAAGCATAGTCTAAATAAAAATTTTACTTTTTTTTTCAGTAAATTAATGAGTTATACAAGATTTGGTATGCTTTTCTCTAATTTAGGATCTTTTATTACAGTATGTGCTAATATCACTATTTTAATCATAGGAGTTGATCAAATTTTTTCTGGAAACTTAACTATCGGTGAGTTTACAGTCATTCAAACATACTTTAATATGGTTATTGCCAATATAGATTATTTTTTAAATTTCTTTAAAAATTATCAGACTACGTTGGTTTCTTATAATCGATTAAACGATATTTTTTTGATAGAAAAAGAAAAAATTGGCTCATATGAAATTACAGATATTGAAACTATAGAGTTCAAACAAGTTAGCTTTTCTTACGGATTATCACCTTTAATTGAAGATTTTTCTTTTTCATTTAAAAAAGGGCATGTGTATCGTATACATGGTCAAAATGGAAAGGGAAAAAGTACACTGATGGATTTAATTCTTGGTCTTCAAGATGATTATAAAGGAAAAATTATGATAAATGGTAAAGAAATAAAAGAAATTAACGTATATCTAATGCGAAGACAATTGGTAGCTGTTGTGGAGCAAAATTTGACAATCATTAATGGATCAATAATTCAAAACATTAAATTAGATAAAGAGATTAACCATGATAAGCTAAAATACTTAAGTGAAAAATTTAATTTAAGTTATTTTTTTGAAAAAAATAGTCTTGAAAATAAATTAACAAGAAAATCTAATGGTCTATCTGGTGGAGAGGAGCAAAAATTAAATATTATAAGAAATCTTTTAAAAGGCTCAAAACTGTTAATGTTAGATGAAGCAAACTCTGCACTTGATGTAAACAGTAGTACTGCTTTAAAAGAAATAATAAATGATGAAAAAGATGATCGTATTACTATACTTATATCACATAGCAATCTTTTTGATGACATAATTAATTATGAAATAAATTTATAATTTCTTGTTTATGGCTGATACAGAAACTATGTAGCATAAACGTTCAAATGTTGTTGTTTAGTCGCAAGTTTAGCGGATCTAAGAGAGGTATTACAAAATTAATAAAATCTATGTAATTATACAAAAAAGTGTATCAAGTATACCCATTTCAGTAGGAAAATACTTGATACAATTATCAAAAAATTATTATTCTGATTTAATGATTGAATAATCTTTCTTTAAAGACAGAAATAATGATTGTAAGATAGCCTAAAATATTATACTTATTTATCTCTTAATTATTTCTTTAAAAGACTGATAATCGAATCAAGTAAATTTCTAAAATCCAATTTTAATCCCCCTATTGATTTATTATTTTTAAAATCTCTCTGTGACCATAATATACCATTACTTATTAAAATATTACAATGTTTTTTATATGTATTACATTATTTTGCTATGAAAGCATCTAATAATAGGACTCTTGTTAATAATTTGTCATCGTTAAATTCATACTCTATCGTACCATTGTATTCTGTAATTATTTGGTCAATACTAATTAATCCAATGCCATAATCTTTTTCATCTGACTTAGTTGTTTTTCCATGCGTTAATTTTTTTAATGAAAAATTTTTTTGTTTTCATGTTCAATATATAACACTTCGTTTACATTATCTACTCGTAAGAATAATTCTCTATTTTCCTTAATGTCTATTTTCAATAAAAGCTTAATTGCATTTGTCATCAAATTATAAAACAAAGATGATAAACGCGTATTTTTGACCATAATGTGCTTAGTAGTATCATACTGAAAAGTCACATTAATATTTTCCTTAGTCACTATATCAATAAATAGATTTAATATACCTGCTATATAGATATAGTGCAACTACTAATGATGTTTGGTGTCATTTGTTGCTTTAATGAAGGAATATAATTCTTTAATTCCTCTATCTCATTTTTATCAATAAGATACTCAATTATTTGGAGGTACCCACGTATATCATGTTTAAAGATTCTTAGCTGTTGATAATTTTTTACAATTTGATTAACATTTTCTTCTTGTAACTTTTATATTGCTTCTTTTAAATATAACTCCTTTTTGTAGTATAAGCTCTTATTACTAAGTTGAATATTTTCTATTCTTTATTATTAAGAATAGAAAAATTATTTCAAATACAACAAAAAGGAAAATCATTATACAATCCCTTTCTTAATAATTTTTTAAAATACGTAAACAAATTGAATACATCTATATTCTGCTCTTTATGTAGTTATAATATTGTTCTGTCACATCTTTTTTTAATAACCTAGATAGGGGTATTCTTGAATTATTTATTAATAATACATGTTTACTATTAATTTTTCTTATGTATTTCATATTAATTATATACGACTTATGTATCCGAATAAAAGAATTACTATTGATCTTTTCTAGTGTATGAGATAGGTAGATGCATTCAAGAAAGTCTTCTTCCATTGTGTGAATATGGGTATAAGAACCTTCAGCTTTTGCATAGAGTATACTATCAATATCAATTAATTGATTACCTAGTTGAACAATCTTATGCTCCATCTCTTCTTGTTCTATCTTTGTTAATGTATCGTTAATTCTATATAATTCGTCCTTCTTAATAAATGCTATAGCGTTTTTACCAAAAGCTTCATACATACGTTGTTTGTAATTAGTATCAAAGATGATTGTGCAATCACTATTAATCTGATTTTTAACTTCTATGCCATTTAGATTTGGCATCTCAATATCTAGAAACAGCAAGTTTAACTTATTGATTAAATTTAATAGTTTTATACCATCAGTGTAAAGATAAAATTTTATCTTTTTTTTACTATTACTCTTAATAAAATAACCATTAATTACTGATTTAATTATTTTAATATAAAATAACTCATAATCACATATTCGGATATTACTATATAATCTAATAATATTTTTGTAGGATAAAGTGAGGGGGTATTTTAAAAAGGAAGGAGGTGGTAGGATGAAACAGATTCAAAATGAATATACTGATTGGAATACAAGGCAATTTTGCTCATGCGAACGATTGACTAATCATCAAAAAAAGCTCTAAATGGAAAATTAGAAGAGAAAAATTAAAAGTATGTTTTTCCGCTTTTTGCGAAAGTGAATTAGACAATTATTTTAAAAAACATATCTCATTTTGTTAGTCTTATAACTCGTTTATGCTATTGCTACTATTAAATGAAAGCGTTTATAATAAGAGTGTGATAATAAGGCCTTGAATATTACGAACATAAATATTCAAAAAAGGGAGAATAAAAATGAGATATCAAAATACTTTTTTAAATTTGTGGCATGTTTACATTGGTAATAAAGCTTTATGTAATTTGAAAAAGCTAATTACCGTATTATTTAGTATTTTTCTTATCATATCTTCTTCAAATTTGCTATTTGCAGAAGAAACGATATTGCATGAAATAAATAGTGATATTACTGCGGG
>Ga0153917_1001275_pt1 | contig 10921 bp, 6 predicted proteins | sample TSFL001MetaG_FD_104695 | JGI IMG/M metagenome (GOLD analysis project Ga0153917, IMG submission 104695) | Attine ant fungus gardens microbial communities from Florida, USA - TSFL001 MetaG | ecosystem: Host-associated > Fungi > Mycelium > Unclassified | place: USA: Florida, Paynes Creek Historic... | reverse complement strand
TTCGAGTCGCTCACGGTCGACGACGACTGGCGCCGGCTCGACGCGGACGAGCGCGAGATCTGGTTCACCCGGTTCGACGCGACGGCCGTGGAAGGGGCCGAGGCGGGGGTGGATGCGGGTGCGGGCGCCGCGGATCGCCCCTCGGAGGGCGAGGAGGCGCCGGTCCGGGAGCTCGTCGAGGCGGCCGCGGCTGCCGTCCCGGCCGCCGCATCCTCGGCCGCAGGCGGCGCTCGCGGCGACGACGGCTCCGCTCCGGTACTCGGCGCCGCCCACGCCGCCCCGAGGACGCCCCGCGTCACCGTGCTCGGCATGGGCTGGACCCGCCCCGCGAGCCGGCTGTCGACGATCGCCCGCGCGCTCTCGGCGCTCGGCTGCGAGGTGGTGCGCATCAACCCGGCGAACGTCTCCGGCGCGCTGGTGCCCGACCCGCAGAAGCTCTCGACCTTCGCACTCGTCGTGCCCCGCATCGCCGAGCTGCTGGCGGGCGCCGATGCGCTGGTCATCGCCGGCGCCGACGTCGTGCTCACGGGCGCCGGCCGCCGCGCGGTGGAGGAGCTAGGCGTCGCCACCGTGCTCTTCGACGACACCGGCAAGCAGGATCCGCGCCGTCTCGATCGGCTCGCGCACCGCCACGACCTCGTCGCGGTCGCCTCGCCCGCGATCGTCGCGGCGGCCGAGCGTCGCGGCGTCGGCAACGTCGCGCTCGCGCCGCACTTCGTCGACCGGGCGTTCCTCGATGCCGTCGCCGCCGTGCCCGACGCCGAGCGCGCCGACGCCGCCCGCCTTGTCGAGACCGTCGCCGCCGAGGAGGCCATGGCGCCCGGATTCGGCGTCGACCTCGACCTGCCGGCGCGCACCTGGCGCGAGCTCGAGCCGCTGGGCCTCGACGAGCTCGCCCGCGCGCTCTCCGCGCGCCTCGTCTTCGCCAGCTACGCCGGCAACCGGGCGAACCCGCGCACGCCCGAGCTCTTCGCCTACGCCGTCGCGGCGGCCGACCACGTCATCGCCTCCCGCAGCCCCGCCGCGAGCGAGCCCGAGCCGTTCACCGCGGCCGTGCTGCAGGCGCGCGACCCCGGCGAGGCCCCGCGCAAGCTCGACCGGCTGGTGTCGTCGCCGCGCCTGCGCGGAGACCTCGCCGCGGCCCGGCGCGCGCTGCTCGCGGGGGCGCTCGGCGCGGAGCCGTCGCTCGCGGCGCTCATCGAGCGGGCCCGCGCGGCCGCGTCGGGTGGGGGAGCGCCGGATGCGGATGCCCGGGCGGCGGCCGCGGGCGGATCATCGGCATCCGGCTCGGCCATTCGCGGCAGCGCGCCGGGGAATGCGGGCGCGCCCGCCGGGCCGGTCGCGAGTCTGCCCGCAGGTGCGGCTGCGCCCGCCGGCACGGATTCGCTCGCCACCGCCGTGCGCCTCGACGCCGCCGGGGCCGTCGGCGCGCCGCTCTCGTCGCTCGTCGGGCAGCGGCCCGTCGGCTCGGCGGTGATCGCTCTCGTCCGCACGAGCCCGCCGACCTCGGCCGCGAACGCGGTCTCGCTCGTCGTGCGCGCGGGGGAGCGGGCGCTGGCCCGGTTCCGGGCCGACGACCTGCCCGCCGCGGTCGCGGTGTCGTGGCGGGCGACGAGCCAGTTCACCGGCATCCGGGTCGAGCTCGAGGCAGATCCGCGTGCGCCGCTCGACCGCTCGGAGCGGGTGGAGATCGCCCTCGTCGTCGAGTCGGCCGCCTACGCGGCCACCGCGCGCGGCACCGGTTCGGCGGCGGCCGCCTGGGTGACGGCTCCGCGGTCGCGTCGGCGCACGGCGGATGGCGATGGGCGCACGGGCGCGACGACCGCGTCCGGTGCTGCGGAGGCGTCCAGCGCCGTGGGAGCGCCCGGCACCGCGGGGGTTCTCGAGCCCGCGCCCGCCGTTCGATCCGTCGGGGTCGCGCGATGAGGGTCTTCGTCTACGGCAGCTGCGTGTCGCGCGATCTCATGCCCTACCTCGCCCGGCACGGCTACGAGCTGGTCGACTACTGCGCGCGGCAGTCGCTGCTGAGCGCCATGAGCGGCGCCGTGCCGGTGGAGGTGCCCGCCGAGCGCTTCGCCTCGAAGTTTCAGCTGCGCAGCATGCGCAGCGACTTCGCGGGCGACCTGCTCGACCGAGTGCAGGCGAGCCGCGACGGCTTCGACCTGCTGCTGTGGGACCTCACCGACGAGCGCTCGGGCGTGCTCCGCTTCGGCGACGCCTACGCGACCGACAACTGGGAGCTGCACGCCACGGGCGCCATCGACGATCTCGCCCCCGACGCCCGGCTGCCGCTCGACGACGACGAGCACTTCGCCGCCTGGCGCTCGGCCGCCGATCGCTTCCTCGGCCGGCTGCGCGAGCTCGGCGTGGCCGACCGGGTGGTGCTGCTGGCGCCCGACTTCGCCGAGCGCGACACCGCCGGCGAGCCCTTCGAAGCGCGTGTCGCGGCCGGCGATCTGCGCCGGTCGTTCGCCCGTTACCTCGACCACCTCGTCGAGGGGCACGGCATCCCCTGCGTCACCGCCACTGCCGACGAGGTCGCCACCTCGCTCTCGCACCAGTGGGGGCCGGCGCCCTTCCACTACGACCGCCCCACCTGTCGAATGCTCGCCCGGCGCCTCGCCCGCGCCGCGGCGCCGCTGGTCGCCTCCGACGCGGAGATCGCGCTCTCCCGGCGCGCGCGCCGGGAGGCCCTCGACGCGCCACTGCCCGCCGGAGTCGCCGCCGACCTCTCGATCGGCGGCCCGGCGTTGCCCGTGCGGCTGCGGGTCGTCCGCGAGGATGCCGCGACGGCATGCACGATCTTCGTCACCGGCGCCGTCGACCCGCGCATCGCGCTCGGCGCCCCCGTCTACCAGCGCGAGGACTGGGCGCCCGAGGTGCCCGGCACCGTCGCCTTCCTCGCGGACCCGACGCTCGCGCTGTATCCCGAGCTGCGCGTCGGCTGGGGCGCCGGCTCGCGCTCGACGTGGGCGGTGCCCGTGCTCGCGGGCGCCGTCGACGGGCTCGTCGAGCGCCTCGAGCGCGAGGCCGGCGAGGCCGTCGAGGCGCGGCTCGTGGGCACCTCCGCCGGCGCCTTCCTGGCGCTCGCGGTGGCGTCGCTGTGCCGGACGCGCGTGCGCGCCGTCGTCGCCAACCCCGTGCTCTCGTGGCGCGGGTTCCCCGTGCGCAGCACCGTCGACGAGGCCGCCCGCGCCGTCGCCGGATCGCCGGACGCCGGGCCCGACGACCTGCCGCCGCAGCGCGTCGACACGGCCGAGCTGTGGCGGCTGACGGCCTCGCTGCCCGCGGTCACGCTCGCGCTCAACACGGCCGGCCGCGACGAGGCGATGTCGGTGCTCGCCGAGTGGACGGAACGGCTCGCGCCGCACGCCGGCAACCCCTCGCTGGGCGATCAGCGGGTGCGCTGGTACGGCGAGGAGGGCGCGGCGGGGCGGCCGCCGGGGCGCGCAGTGCTCACGGTGTTCCTGCGAGACGAGCCCGGCGCCCTGATCGACTAGCGACGTCCCGCCCGCCTGGTCTCCGGCGGATCGGGGATCGTCGAGCCGGCCGAGGCGCGGCTGTCCGAACGGTGGGGACCGATATGCGCGTTCCACCCGCCGACGTTCGCGGATCCGCATGGTTCCGGGGCTCGCCCGCATCGGCGTCGATGAAGATCCCCACCGTTCGGACAGGCTCGCGTCGCGGCAGCGCCCCGAACGGCATCCGTCACGGCGTCGGCAGCCCCGCGCCCGGCACCGGCGCAGCCTTGTGCCCCGCTCCAGGTACCGGAGCAGCCGCAGCCGCAGCGCTCGGCGCGGTTCCGGCTTCAGCTCCAGCCCGACTCCCTGCCCCGGGCGCGGCGACGGCGCCCGGGATGCTCGGCGCGACGCCCGCCACCGCGGCTTCCAACACGCTCGTCAGCACCTCCTTGGCAGGCGCGACGTGCCCCGGCCCCGAGTCGATGAGCACGGGCGTCACGTCGTTGCCGCCGCGGCGGGCGGCGAGCAGGAACGGCTCGTAGTGGCGCTCCACGTGGGCGTCGTCGCCCGTGTTCTGCACGTAGACCATGCGCGCGTCGACGGGCCGGGAGAAGCGGTCGACGAGGTCGGTGCAGGCGGGCACGAGCGACAGCGGGTCGTACTCCTCGGCATCGACGCCCCAGGCGCCCGTCGTGTAGGCGCGCACGGCCGTCGACCAGTAGCGGCTGATGCTCGTCTGCGGGTTGACCGGCACGGCGATCGAGCCGGTCAGCCGCGACGCCGTCTCGATCGCGGCGAAGCCGCCGCCCGAGGCGCCGAACAGCACCGTGCGCCGCACGCCGTGCTGGCGCGTGATGAGCCGCACGATGCGCGCGATCACGTCCTGCAGGTCGGGCTGCAGTCGATTGCCGGCGTACCAGCCGAGCAGCAGCGAGTCGTCGACGTAGAGCGAGGGGTCGTTCACGAAGATGCGGTTGGCGGCCAGGTTGCGCGAGACGCCCGATCCGGTGAACACGGGGAATCGCATCGACTCCGCCGCAGAGGCGGCGATCGCGGCATTGAAGAAGACCACGGTGGCGTCGAATCCGCGGTGATTGTTGTTCACGTCGATCGGCACGCCGCCGTGCATGATCGTGAGCATCCCCGGAGGCACCTCGGCGCAGGCCTCGAAGTCGGCCATGCTCGCGAAGTTGGTGATGCGATGCTTCGTCGGGTCGATGAATCGCGAGCGCATTCCGGAATTCTATCGGGCGAATGCCGGCCGAAATGCGCGCCGGCGCGGGAAATTCCTCGGACAACGGCCGAGAAGAATGAGCGGATATCGTATTCCCGATCAGATCGATCCGAAGCGGACGATGCCGTTCCGGATCGGCTCCCGTTACCGGGAGAGCGCGGCGAGCGGCGCGAAGTCGGGCTCCCGCGCGCCGACACCGGCGAGCTCCGCGATCGCCGCCAGCGTGCGCTGCGCCGCGTGCCCGTCGCCGTACGGGTTGACGGCGTTCGCCATCGCCTCGTAGGCGGCGTGGTCGTCGATCAGTCGGGCGACCTCGGCGCGGATGCGGTCGGCGTCGGTGCCGATGAGGCGCACCGTGCCGGCATCCACCGCCTCGGGCCGCTCGGTGTTCTCGCGCATGACGAGCACGGGCTTGCCGAGGCTCGGCGCCTCCTCCTGCACGCCGCCCGAGTCGGTGAGCACGATCCGGGCGACGGACAGCAGCTTCGTGAACTCGGCGTAGGGCAGCGGCTCGGTCACGACCACGTTCTCGAGCCCCTCCAGGTGGGGGAGCACGGCCTCCCGCACTGCCGGGTTGCGGTGCGCCGGCAGCACGAACGAGTAGTGCGGGTAGGTGCGGGCGAGGTCGCCGACGGCATGGCCGATGCTCGACATCGCATCGCCCAGGTTCTCGCGGCGGTGCGTCGTCACGAGCACCGTCGGGCGGCCGGATTCGGCGAGCGCCTCGAGCCTGGCATCCGCGAACTCGGTCGACCAGGTCGTCGCCTCGAGCAGCGCGTCGATCACGGTGTTGCCCGTCACGACGATGTCGTCGGCCGGCACCGCCTCCCGCTCGAGGTTCGCGCGCGACTCGGCCGTGGGTGCGAGATGCAGGCGCGCGATCTGCGAGATGAGCTTGCGGTTCGCCTCCTCGGGGAAGGGGGAGTCGATGCTGCCCGTGCGCAGGCCCGCCTCCAGGTGCACGACGCGGATGCCGCGGTTGAACGCCGCCAGCGCCGCCGCCATCGCGGTCGAGGTGTCGCCCTGCACGATCACGATCTCCGGCTCGATCTCGGCGAAGACGCCGTCGAGGCCGCCGATCGCGCGCGACACGATGCTGTTGAGGCTCTGCCCGGGGCGCATGATGGCGAGGTCGTGGTCGGGCGCGAGGCCGAACATGTCGTTCACCTGGTCGAGCATCTCGCGGTGCTGGCCGGTCACGACGGGCACGCTCTCGAACCGCTCGTCGGCCTCGAGCGCCTTGAGGACGGGAGCGACCTTGATCGCCTCGGGTCGCGTGCCGTAGACGGTCGCGACGGTGATGGGTGCGGCCATGCTGCTCTTTCTCCTAGCCTGCTTGCTGGTCGGTCGATGGATGCCGGCTCGCGGCGTCGCGCCCCGGCGCCCGCCCCACGACGGGGATGCGGGCGGTCACCGCGCGCACCTCGCGCTCGATCTCGCTCGTGAGCTGGGCGGGCACGTCGCGCGCGACGAGCGTGGCGTCGCTGCGCATGCTGGCCCGTCGCTCCTCGAGGGTGGTCGTGGCCTCGTCGAGCAGGGCCTCCGCCTTCTCATCGTTGCCGAGCGCGAGGTTGTGGGAGTACCACCGGTAGGCGCGCGCGACATCGCGAGCAGGGCCCTCGGTGACCACGCGGCCCTGGTCGAGCCAGATCGCGCGCGTGCACATGGTCTCGATCGTCTGCGCCGCGTGGCTGACCAGGAAGACCGTTCCGGCGCGCGCGAGCAGGCCCTCCATGGCGATGCGCGAGCGCTCCATGAATGCGGCGTCGCCGGTCGAGAGCGCCTCGTCGATCATCAGGATCTCGGGCTCGGCGGCCACCGAGATGGCGAAGCGCAGCCGGGCGCCCATGCCCGAGGAGTAGGTGCGCATGGGCATGGCGATCGAGTCGCCGAGCCCGGCGAGGCCGATCACCCGCGGCATCCGCGTCTCGACCTCGTCCGGGCGCAGGCCCATCGCGAGCAGGCCGATGCGCACGTTCTGCAGACCCGAGAGCTCGGGCAGCAGCGCGGCGCTCACGCCCAGCAGCTGCGGCTTGCTGGAGGCGAGCACGATGCCCGCCGTCGCCGGTTCGAGACCCGCGAGCACGCGCAGCAGCGAGCTCTTGCCCGAGCCGTTGCGACCCACGATGCCGATGAACTCGCCCTCGCGCGCGACGAGCGACACGTCGTGCAGCGCCTCGTAGCTCACGGGCCGGCGGCGCCCGAGGAACCGGCGCTTGCGGTCGGCCTGCACCGAGTAGCGCAGCCGCACGTGCTCGGCGTAGAGGGTCACTCGCGAGGGGCGCTCGACGGGGAGCGCGAAGAGGCTACTGCTGTCGCGCATACGTCTCCTCGCCCCGCCAGAAGGCGATGAGGCCGACCACCGTGAGCACGACGCCCCAGCCGAGCAGCGTCGCCACGAGCAGCGGCTCGGGGAGGGCGCCGTCGATGAGCACGACGCGGTAGGTCTTGAGCATCGCGTAGATCGGGTTGAGCTCGACGATCGCGAGCGCCACCGGATCGCCGATGAACTTGTCGATCGGAAAGATGACGCCCGACGCGTAGGTCACCACGCGCATCACGAACCCCGTCGCGTTGGCGATGTCGGGCAGGTCGGAGCCGAGGCGGGCGAGGCACAGCGCGATGCCCAGATTCAGCAGCGTCTGGGCTGCGAACACCGCCGGCACGAGCAGCCACGTCGGCGTCGGCAGGGCGTGCGGCGGGATCACGGCGATCATCACCAGGCACACGGCCATCCCGGGCAGCGACGAGAGCATCTCGCGCACGACGAGCGCGAGCGGGATGGATGCGCGGGGGAAGCTGAACGCCCGGATGACGGCCTTCGACCCGCGCATGACGCTCGTGCTCTGGCCGATCACGCGCGAGGTGAACTGGAACGTCATCGTGCCGATGAGCACGAAGGCGACGAAGTTGTCGACCGACTGGCTCATGCGCAGCACGAGGCCGAACATGATCCAGTAGAAGAGGGCGTCGAGGAAGGGCCGGGCGACGAGCCAGAAGCCGCCGAGCCGGTCGGCCGAGTTCTGGGTGGCGAAGCGGCCGCGCGACTCGTGCCAGACGAAGTGGCGCCGCTGCCAGAGGTCGCGCAGGTAGTCGCGCAGGGGCGGCCGCAGGCTCACCGGCGAGAGGTGGTCGAGATCGCCGTAGGCGACCTCGACGTCGAAGGCGAACGGCGAGTCGTGGAGCGTGCGCTCGACGGCGTTCTCGCGTCTGGTCGGCGGTTCCCGCCAGTGCTGAGGGCGGTCGGGGGAGCCGAGGCGCACGCGGGCGTTCGAGGCGGAGACTCGTTCGACGTCGCCGGAGGTCGGCTGCTCGTCGCCCATGCCGCCTCCCTCGATCGACTCGTCGTGCGCGCAGCCGCGCAGCGGTCTGCGGGAAGCGTTCGGGTGTCTCCCAGGAGGCCGATTATGGCATATAGGGTCGTCGTGACCATAACCTGAGCGAAGCTCGAGAATTCCTGATCAGAACTAGAAAATCGACCTGTCAGGATGGATCGGCGCGGCCTCCCGGCCGATCGCCGGGAAGGAGCGCGACGTGTCGAACGGTCCCAAGAGATCGCTGGTCGCCGGTCTGTCGATGGCGTTCGTCCTCCTCCTCGTCGGAGTCTTCGCGGTCGTGCTGCTGGGGCCGCGCGCCGGCGACGAGGGGGCGCCGGGTGTCACGGATGCGGGCGGCGCCTCGTCGCCGGCCTGCGCGACCGCGGCCCAGGAGATGCCCGTCACTCGCACGCCGATCACGGGCTACTTCGTGCTCGCGTCCTCGGACGCCTGCGTCATGCGGGCGAAGTTCCAGCGCATGCACGACGTCGGCGCCGACACGGCCGTCACGTTCGGCTACACCATGCGTGCGGTCGCGACGGATGCCGAGGGCTTCGTGCTCGACGCGAAGGGCGGCCGCGACCAGGCGTTCGCCGGCTGCATGGTCGACGCCGCCACCTCCTGCGTCGCCGCTGCCGAACGGGCGATCGGCGCCGACGCCGACCCGTCGAAGGTGCGCCGCGTGCTCGTGTTCGACTCGCCCGAGCGGATGGGCGCCGGCATGCTCGTGTGCACGGGCGGCGACCGGCCGCGCGACCGAGATGTCGCGTGGAGCAGCCGGCGGTACCAGGTCGTCTCGCTCCCGGTCGGGGCCGACCGGGGGTGCGAGGCTGATGACGGGCGGTTCGATCTCGTGCTGATGGCGAACGGGGCCGGTGGCGCCTCGGCCAAGGGCGGCGAGGCCGCCGTCGACCCGGTGGAGACCGTCGTGCGCGAGGCCGGCGCGCTGGGCATCGGCGTCTACCTCGGGATGCCGGTGGCGCCGAGGTCGAGCGCGTACCCCTCGGTGCCCGAGCGCACCATGAACGACACGGCGGCCGCGTTCTCCGCCCGGCTGTTCGACGACTGGCGCGCCAGGTTCGGCGATGATCCCGGCTTCGCCGGCGGATACCAGTCGTTCGAGGCGCCCTTCGCGGCGAGCGCCGCCTGGGACGCGAGCTACGCCTGGTACACGGCCCAGCACGCGGCCTTCGCGCAGCGGCTCCCCGGCAAGCCCCTGCTCGTCTCGCCGTACCTCGACGCGCGCACCGGCCGGGGCTTCACTCTCGATCAGGTCGCGCAGGCGGCGCAGCGGCTCGCCGGCACCGTGCCCGCCGGCACGCCCCTGCGCATCGCCCCGCAGGACGGGCGCGGCACCGGCAAGGTTCCCGCGGTCTTCCCGAGCGAGATGGGTCAGCCGGTCGACCCGCAGCTCGTGCCCACGGTCGGCGAAGGAACGTACGCGCAGAAGTACGTCGCGACGACGGGCGACTACGTCAGGGCGGCGTGGAGAGGCCTGCAGGAGCTCGCCCGGAGCCGCCCCGAGGTCTCCCTGTGGAACAACGTCGAGCTGATGTCGCACCGGGACCCCGCGCATCCGGACGACGGGCACGTCCCGTGCGATCCCGGCTCCGACACCGAGGCGGCGACCTGGCCGCGCGTCGCCAAGCAGGTGAGCGTCGCCGGCGTGTTCACCTCGAAGACGATCGCCTACATGTGGGACCGCTTCATGACCTGCGCGCAGCCGGCCGGCGCCGGGCCGGGCGAGACGCCCCTGGTCGAGCAGATGCGGCAGCAGGCGGATCTGCCGATCGTGCTCGACGTCGTGCGCGCGACGCACAGGGGTCGCAGCGGCGTGGTCGTCTCGGGCTACGGCCTCGCGGATGCGCGCCTCTCGCTCCGCATCCGGCAGCCCGGCCTCGACGGCTCGTGGGGTGCGCCGACGGTGTTCGCCGCGGCCTCGGGACAGGTCGAGCGCCTCGACCCGCACGCGCTCGGCGACGTGCTGCTGCACGCGAGCGCGCCGCCCGGGCTGCAATCGGTGTTCGTGCCGTTCGTCCCTTCCGACGCGCAGCACGGGCAGCAGCGGGTGTCGCTCGACTCGGACGTCGATGGGCGCGGCAGCCCGGCCGGTGACTATCTGGGGGACATCCGCGGGTGAGGGAGCTCGGCCGCATCGTCCGGAGGCTCCGGTGCTGCAGGCTCGCTCGACGCGGCGAGCGGCCGGCGGAGCGCATGCGATGCGGCACCGATCCACGCGCGACGCTCCGAACGCCGGTGCGCTTCCGACGAAGATCGGCATGGAGGCGAACCTCGGTCCGTGGCCGAAGCCGGCTCGAGCCATCGCGTCGTTCCGAGTCGGGGTCGGGCGGGCTCTAGCGGGCGCGCTGCCCGGCGAGGCCGGCGTATATACGCGCATAGGTCGCCGCCGCGGCCCCCCAGGTGCGGGAGGCGGCGAGCCGGCGGCCGGCCTCGAGGCGGCCGGCGAGGCCGCCGTCGGCATCCTCGATCGTCGCCCGGATCGCGCGGGCGAGGTCGACATCGTCGTCGGGGCGGGCGAGGAGGGCGGTGACGCCCGATCCGGGGCCTGCGCTCGCGCTGAGGCCGGGGGAGGTCGAGCCGACGGATCCCGCGGGCGATGCGGATGCTGATGCGGCGACCGGCGCCTGCGCCGTCGCGGGCGGGAGCGCGAGCTCGCGCAGGGGCGGCAGGGCACTCATGACCACGGGGCGGCCGAGCGCCATCGCCTCGATGGGCTTGAGCGGCCCGACCGAGCGGGTCACGGGCAGGTCGCGGCGCGGGATCACCACGCAGTCGAGCGCCCGCACGTGCTCGAGCGCCGTGGGCCGGTCGAGCCGTCCGGCGAAGACCGCGGTGCGGCCGGGCTCGAAGCCGGCATCCGCCGCCAGCGCCTCGAGGGCCGGGCGGCT
>Ga0153917_1001274_pt1 | contig 10925 bp, 2 predicted proteins | sample TSFL001MetaG_FD_104695 | JGI IMG/M metagenome (GOLD analysis project Ga0153917, IMG submission 104695) | Attine ant fungus gardens microbial communities from Florida, USA - TSFL001 MetaG | ecosystem: Host-associated > Fungi > Mycelium > Unclassified | place: USA: Florida, Paynes Creek Historic... | reverse complement strand
TCGACGGCGAACTGAACCCGGTCAGCCCCGGCGTGACCGGCGAGCTGTACCTCGGAGGTATCGGCCTGGCGCGCGGTTACCACCGTCGCCCGTCGCTCACCGCCGAGCGTTTCGTCACCAGCCCGTTCGGCGCAGGCCAGCGCCTGTACCGCACCGGCGACCTGGCGCGGCAGCGCGAAGATGGCGTGATCGAATATGCCGGGCGCATCGACCACCAGGTGAAGATCCGCGGCCTGCGCATCGAACTGGGCGAGATCGAAGCGCGCCTGCAGGAGCAGGAGGCGGTGCGTGAAGCCGTGGTGGTGGCGGCGGACGGCCCAAGCGGCAAGCAACTGGTGGCCTATGTGGTGGCAGAAAAGGCCGACAGCCTGGAAGGGATCAAGGCACATCTGGCCGCAGTACTACCGGACTACATGGTGCCAGCGCAGTGGGTTTTGCTCGAACAGATGCCGCTGTCGCCCAACGGCAAGCTCGACCGCAAGGCCCTGCCAAAACCGGCGCTGGGGCAGTCGCGGCGCGAGTACGTGGCGCCGCAGAGCGAACTGGAGCAACGCCTGGCCGCGATCTGGCAGGAGGTGTTGAAGGTCGAGCAGGTGAGTCTCAACGACAACTTCTTCGAACTGGGCGGCGACTCCATCGTCTCGATTCAGCTGGTCAGCCGCGCCCGCCAGCAAGGCCTGCGCTTCACGCCCAAGGATGTGTTCGAACAGCAGACCTTGCAGCGCCTGTCCGCCGTTGCCGGACACAGCGAAGCCAGCCAGGTCGAGCAGGGGCCGGTGACAGGCGAGGCACCGTTGCTGCCGATCCAGCAACTGTTCTTCGAAACCGCCATTCCAGCCCGTCATCACTGGAACCAGGCCTTGCTGTTGGCGCCTGTCGAAGCCTTGGATGGTGAGCTGCTGGGCGCCGCGTTGGCACATGTGACGTTGCACCATGATGCCTTGCGCCTGCGCTACCGCCAGGAGGCCACGGGCTGGGTCCAATACCACGCTGCGGTCGACCAGGCCGTCCAATTGCAGTGCGTTCAGGTCGAAAACCTCGAACAGATAGCCGCCGAGGCCCAGCGCAGCCTGTCGCTGGAGCATGGGCCACTGTGCCGTGCGCTGCTGGCCAGCCTGGCCGACGGTAGCCAGCGCCTGCTGCTGGTCATCCACCACTTGGTCATCGATGGTGTTTCCTGGCGGATCCTGCTGGAGGACCTGCAGGCCGCTTATCGCCAGTTGCAGGCGGGGCAGGCGTTGCAGTTGCCAGCCAAGACCAGCGCCTACAAGGCCTGGGGCGAGCAATTGGCAGCCCATGCGCAGTCCCCGGCCATGGCCGCCGAACTGGATTACTGGCAGGCGCAGCTTGCCGGTGGCGGCGAAGGCATCCTTGCCGATCACCGCGATGGCAGCCAGGCCAAACGCCATGCCCAAACCTTGACCAGCCGCTTCGACCCGGCATTGACCCGTGCCTTGCTGCAAGAAGTGCCGGCGGCTTACCGCACCCAGGTCAACGACCTGCTGCTGACCGCCCTGGCCCAGGCGCTGTGCGCCTGGAGCGGCGAGGCGTCGGCGCTGGTTCAGTTGGAGGGGCATGGGCGTGAGGCGCTGTTCGACACTATCGACCTGTCGCGCACCCTGGGCTGGTTCACCAGCCTGTATCCGGTGCGCTTGCAACCTGCTGCCGATATCGGCACGTCGATCAAGCGCATCAAGGAACAACTGCGCAGCGTGCCGAACAAAGGCCTCGGCTACGGCCTGCTGCGCCACCTGGGGCCACAGGCAGCCCGGGACGCGCTGGCCGCCCTGCCGCAGCCACGCATCACCTTCAATTACCTGGGACAGTTCGATGCCGCCTCGGCAGAGGATGCGCTATGGCGTCTGGCTGATGAATCGGCCGGCAGCGGGATCGACGACGATGCACCGCTGGGCAACTGGCTGAACCTGGACGGGCAGGTTCACCAGGGCGTGTTGAGCCTGAACTGGACGTTCAGTACCTGCACCTTCGAGGCAAGCCGGGTTCAGGCACTGGCGAACGCCTTCGAAAGTGCTCTGCGGGCCCTGGTGGAGCATTGCCGGCAACCCGGCAACCAGGGGGTGACCCCGACAGACTTCCCGCTGGCCGGCCTTGACCAGGCCCGGCTCGATTCGTTACCGGTGGCCGTGGATGACATCGAGGACGTGTATGCGCTGTCACCGATGCAGGAAGGCATGCTGTTCCATACCCTGTCCGACGGCGGCTCGGCGTTGTACGTCAACCAGGTCTGCCTGCCTGTCGACGGCCTCGATCCGCAGCGCTTCGCAGCGGCCTGGCCACGGGTCATGGCCCGCCACGACATCCTGCGTACCAGCTTCCACTGGCAAGGGCTGCCGCGCCCGGTGCAGGTGGTACATCGCCACGCCCGCCTGGACGTCGAGCTGCTCGACTGGCGCGGTGAGGCGGTGGATGAGCAGCGCCTTGCCGAGCGCGCCGAAGCGGAGTGCGCCCGCGGCTTCGACCTGACCCGTGCGCCACTGCAGCGGCTGCTGCTGATCCGCGTGGCGGAGCAGCGCTATCACCTGGCCTGGACCAGCCACCACATCCTCATGGATGGCTGGTCCAGCTCGCAGTTGTTCGGCGAGGTGATGGAGCAGTATCACCACGGCCGCAGCACGGGTGAGGTGGGCCGCTACCGCGATTTCATCGCCTGGCTGCAGCGCCAGGACCAGGACGCTCTCGAACGGTTCTGGAAAGGCCGCCTGCAACGCCTGGACGAACCGACCTCGCTGAGCCAGGCCGTGCACCCGCGGCATGTCAGTGACGAACAGGGCCACCACGCGCTGTACACCCGTTGGGACGCTGCGCGCACGGCTCGCCTGCAGCAGCGCTGCCGCGAGTTGCGCATCACTGCCAATACCTTGGTACAGGGCGCCTGGCTGCTGTTGCTGCAGCGCTACACCGGCCAGGCGGCGCCATGCTTTGGCGCGACCGTCGCCGGGCGGCCGGAGGGCCTGGCAGGGGCCGAGCGCATGCTGGGGCTGTTCATCAACACCCTGCCGGTCATTGGCCGGATGGACGCCGAACAGTCCCTGCTCGACTGGCTGCAGGCTTTGCAGCACGACAACCTGGAACTGCGCGAACACGCCCATGCGCCGTTGGCCGACGTCCAGCGCTGGTCGGGGCAGGGTGGTCAGCCGTTGTTCGACAGCATCATCGTTTTCGAGAACTACCCGATCGACCAGCGCCTGGGTGATAGCGCTGCCAGCGGGCTGAGCTTCGGCGAGTCGTCCAACCACGATGTCACCAACTTCCCCATGGACCTGGCGGTGCACCTGGGCGAGCAGCTGTCCATCGAGTACCTGTACCTGCGTGGCTGTTTCAGCGAGCCCGTGGTGCAGGGCATTCGCGACATGATGGAGCATCTGCTGGAAGAAATGCTCGCCCACCCGCAGGTGTCACTGGGCAACCTGCAGCGCCTGTCGCAAGCACAACGCACAGCCCTGCAGGGCTGGAGCGCGGCCCCCGGGAATGGCTGGCAGGCGCGGCCGCTGGTCGAGTTGATCGGCCGCCATGCCGAACTGCGCCCCCACGCGCTGGCCGTGCAATGCGGCGGGCAGCAGCTTGACTACCTGGAGCTGGAGCGCTCGGCCAATCGCCTGGCCAACTGCCTGCAAGCGGCGGGCGCAGGCCCTGAAGTGGTCGTCGGTGTTGCCCTGGAGCGTTCGGTGCAAACCCTGGTGGCCTTGCTGGCGGTGATGAAAACCGGCGCCGCCTACCTGCCGCTGGATATCGACTACCCGGCCGAGCGCCTGGCCTACATGGTCGAGGACTCGGGTATGGCCTTGCTGATTACCGAGGATGCGCTGCAGGCGCGCGTGCCCGCACCGGCTACCCTGCGACGCGTACTGCTTGACAGCGGCGACCCGTCCAGCTGGCCGGAGACCGCACCCGTGTCGCAGGCCGGGCCTGGCAACCTGGCCTACCTGATCTATACCTCGGGCTCTACCGGTCGGCCCAAAGGCGTGGCGGTGCCGCAAGGGCCGTTGAGCATGCATTGCCAGGCCATTGCCGAGCTGTACGAGATGGAGCCTGGAGTGCGCGAGCTGCACTTCATGTCGTTCGCCTTCGATGGGGCCCATGAGCGCTGGCTGACCACCTTGATGGTCGGTGGCACGCTGGTGATTCGCGATGGCAGCCTGTGGACGCCGGAGCAGACCTGCCGGGCCCTGCACGAACAGCGTATCGACATCGCCTGCTTCCCGCCGGCCTACCTCAAGCAGATGGCGGAATTCGTCGAAGGCAGTGGCATGCCGGCGCCGCCCGTGCGCATCTACTGCTTTGGCGGTGATGCGGTACCGGAGCGCAGCTTCGAGCAGGTCCGGGCGGCGCTGCGCCCGCGTCACTTCACCAATGGCTATGGCCCCACCGAGACCGTGGTCACGCCGTTGCTGTGGAAAGCGGCGGGCAATGACCGTTGCGGCGCCGACTACGCGCCCATCGGGCGTGCCGTAGGGGAGCGCAGCCTGCATGTGCTGGACGAGCAGCTCAACCCGTTGCCGGTGGGCTTTGCCGGCGAGCTGTACATTGGTGGCGAAGGGGTTGCCCGTGGCTATCAGAACCGGCCCGGGCAGAGCGCCGAGCGCTTCGTGCCCGATCCGTTCGGCAGCCCCGGCGCGCGGCTGTACCGCACCGGCGACCTGGTGCGCCTGCTCGAGGACGGCATCCTCGATTACCTGGGGCGTATCGACCAGCAGGTTAAGATCCGTGGCTTCCGTATCGAGCTGGGCGAAGTCGAAGCGGCGCTGCGCCGCCAGCCGGGTGTCGAGGACGCCCTGGTGGTAGCGCGTGACAGTGCCAGCGGCAAGCAGTTGGTGGGCTACGTGGTTGGTGATCAGTCACTGTCGGGCGACAGCCTGAAAATGGCCCTGCGCGCCAGCCTGCCGGACTGGATGGTGCCGATGCAGGTGATGGTGCTGCCGGCCTTCCCGGTCACGCCCAATGGCAAGCTGGATCGCAAGGCGCTGCCGGAACCGAGCTTCCAGCAGGAGGCCTATGTGGCGCCGCGCAACGTCCAAGAGCAGTTGCTCGCCGAGATCTGGGCGCAGGTGCTGCAGGTCGAGCAGGTCGGTATCGAAGACAACTTCTTCGAGCTGGGCGGCGATTCGATTCTCAGCTTGCAGGTGGTGTCGCGGGTGAAGAACCACCCAGGCCTGGCGCTCGACCTGAAGCTACGCGACCTGTTGCTTTACCAGACCATCGCCGGCATTTGCGAGCGGCCTGCCGAGACGGTTTCCGGCCCGGTGGCGGACGGCAGCCAGGTGGCGGTCGAGGGTGCGTTCCGCTTGCTGCCGATCCAGGAGTGGCTATTCGCCGAGGACATGCGCGAGCCGCAGCACTTCAACCAGGCGCTGATGCTCAAGGCGCGCAGTGCGCTGGACCTGGATGCGCTGGAGCGCGCGCTGGCGGTGATCCAGCGGCATCACGATTCGTTGCGTCTGCGCTTCAGTCGCGACAGCGGCCGTTGGCTGCAGCACTACCTGGGTGAAGGTGCCGATGTGCCGCAGCTGTGGCGACGCGAGGCTGCCGACGCCGAGGCCCTGGAGCGGTTGGCCAACCAGGCGCAACGCAGCCTGGACCTGGCCGACGGCCCCATGTGGCGTGCGATGCACGTGACCATGGCCAATGGTGAGGCACGCCTGTTGCTGGTCATCCACCACCTGGTGGTGGATGCGGTGTCCTGGCGTGTGCTGCTGGAGGACCTGCGCAGCGCCTACGAGGCCTGCTGCCAGGGCCAGGTACCCACGCTGCCGATGCGCAGCAGCAGCTACCGCGCCTGGGTCGAGCGGCTGGCTGCGGATGCCGGGCGAATCGCTGCCGAGCAAAGCGACTGGTGGCTGGCGCAACTGGACCGCCCGGGGCAGGACTTGCCATGCGACAACCCGCGCGGCCGCAACCAGGTCAGTGAGCAGGCCGTGGCCAGGGTCGTGCTCGACAGCCGCTCGACCAGCCGTCTGTTGAAGGAGGCGCCTGCCGCCTATGGCACGCAGATCAACGACCTGTTGCTGACCGCCCTGGGCCGTGTGCTGTGCCGTTGGACCGAGCAGGAATCGGTGCTGGTGCAACTGGAAGGCCATGGCCGCGAAGACCTGTTCGAGGCCCTCGACCTGTCGCGCACGCTGGGCTGGTTCACCAGCATGTTCCCGGTGCGCCTGCAGCCTGAGGCGGACATCGGCAGTTCGATCCTGGCCATCCAGGGGCAACTGCAGGCAGTGCCCGATAAGGGCATCGGTTATGGCGTGCTGCGCTACCTCGGTGAGCCTGCGCTGGGTGAGCGCCTGGCGCGCCTGCCGCAGGCGCGGATCACCTTCAACTACCTGGGGCAGTTCGACCAGAGCTTCGACGACAAGGCACTGCTGGTGCCGGCTACCGAAGGCACGGGGGACTGCTACAGCCCGCTCGCTCGCCTGGGTAACTGGCTGGAGGTCATCGGCCAGGTCTACGACGGCTGCCTGGCGCTGCGCTGCGTTTACAGCACTCGCCGTTACCGCCCCGAGACCGTGCAGGCGCTGATGGACGGCTACCGCACCGAACTGGAACTGTTGATCGAGCACTGCCTGGAACGTCTGGGCTGAGCTTTTCGTCATCCAATCGGGGGAGGCTGCCGCAGGCTTCCCCCTCTTCGAGGAACACCATGCTGCATCCTGAACTTGAAGCTTTTCTCGACCTGGCTGAAGCCAACGCGGGCAACGCACCGTTTCATCAGATGAAACCTGAAGAAGCCCGCCGGGTCTTTGAGCAATCCACCGAGCAACTGCGCTGGGCCGCGCCGCAGGGCTTGGCCATCCAGGCGCTGCACGCCCCGGCCCGGGATGGTGCGGCCATACCGCTGCGCCTGTACCGGCCGCCACAGGCAACGGCTCAGTTGCCGGTGCTGGTGTACTTCCATGGCGGCGGTTTTGTCGTCGGCAGCCTCGACAGCCATGACGGCGTCTGCCGCGAATTGTGCGCCAGGGCCGGCTGCGCAGTGCTGGCAGTGGGTTACCGGCTGGCGCCCGAGCACCGCTTCCCGATCGCCCTGGAGGACGGCCAGGACACCTTGGCCTGGTTGGCCAAGCAGGCCGGATCGTTGGGGCTGGACAGCGCACGGGTTGCGTTCGGCGGCGACAGCGCAGGTGCGACGCTGGCCACGGTGCTGGCCATCGAAGCGGCGCAACTGGGGGAGCGAGCGGTGCTGACGCCATGTGCCCAGCTGCTGTGCTACCCGGTTACCGATGCCAGCCGGCAGAGCGTCTCGCGTACGCTGTTCGGCGAAGGTTACCTGCTGGAAAGCGATACGCTGGAATGGTTCTACGACCATTACGCGCGCACCCCGCAGGACCGCCAGGACTGGCGCTTCTCACCGTTGCTGGCCGAGGACCTGAGCGGTGTGGCGCCGGCCATCGTTGCCCTGGCCGGGCTCGACCCGTTGCTGGACGAAGGCCGGGCTTACGTCGAGCGCTTGCGCGCGGCGGGGGTGGCGGTCGAGGTGATGGAGCTACCGGTGCTGACCCATGACCTGCTGCGCATGGCCTCGGTAGTGCCGGATGTGCTGCAGGTGCATGAGCGGTTGTGTGTGGCGTTGGGTAGGGTGTGGGGGTAGGGTCCCCGGAGGCCCGAGGTGTTCGCCTTGAGGTTTTCAGCGCCTGTGAGATCGAGCGCCGCGCGGGCGGCGCTCGATCTCTCAGGCGCTGAACAGTTGTGGCAGGCACCTGGTGGCCTCACCAAGCCCCCAAGACAGACATCCAGAAACAAACAAAAAAGGGCCGCTAAGCGGCCCTTTCTGTTCCCAAGCTATCAACCTCAGAAATCACCCTTGAGCGTCAGCATGAAGTTGCGTGGCTCGCCGTAGTAGTTACCCCAACCGGTGGCACCGATGGTGGAGTAGTACTTCTTGTCGAACAGGTTGTTGCCGTTGACCGCCACGGTCCAGTGCTCGTCCAGGCGATACTGCACGCGGCCGCTGAACAGTGTGTAGCCTGGTTGTTCGATCTTGATATTGCCCTGGCGGCGGAAGTTGTCGCTCTGGCTGGACACCCCTGCGCCGATTGTCCAGCGATCCAGCGCACCATCGAGCTGGTAGTCACCCCAGACCTTGAGCATGTGCCGCGGAATGAAGCTGGAGGTGAACGTCAGCTCGGTCGGGTCGGTATCGTTGATGGTCTTCAGGTACTTGGTCTGGGTGTAGGTGTAGCCGGCCAGCAGTTGCAGGCGGTCGATCGGCGAGCCGCTGATCTCGGCCTCGAAGCCCTGGGCACGGACTTTGCCACTGTCTGTGTAGCAATAACCGTCACTGGAACCTGCACAGACATTTTCATAATCGGTTTCGGCACGGTGGTCTTCGATGGTACGGAACAGGTTGAACGAGGTATTCACATTGCCGTCGAGCAGTTCGCCCTTGATACCGAGTTCATAGCTGCCGCCAGTCTTGGGTTGCAGCGATTGACCGTCGGCGGTGGTCAGGTTGCCCTGCGGCTGGAAGATCTGCGCGTAGCTGGCGTAGGCGGTCCACTGGTCGTTCAGGTCGTAGAGCAGGGCGCCGAACGGGGTGACTTCACCGTTTTCCTTGCTGCGGATGTGCTCCCAGGTATCCCAGCGCTGGGTGTAGGAGTCGCGGTCGTTGCGGTACCAGCTGACGCGGGTACCCAGCACCAGGGTGAGTGGTTCGGCCAGCTTCAGGCGCAGGTTGGCATAGGTGCCCCACTGGGTGGTGGTGGAGTCGGTCGGAAACGGGCCACCGCGGAGGGTGCCGGTCTGGTAGTCGGTCTTCGATGGATGCGGGAAGTTATCCGACGGGTCGAAAGGGTTCTGCGTCCCGCTCAACGCCAGCAGGGCAAAGTAGTCGTGGTTCTTCTGGCGGCTGGCGTTGGCCCCGACGATCAGCTCATGCTCGAGGCCGAATGCCTCGAACTTGCCATCGATATAGCTATCGAAGCCGTAGTCGGTCTGGTCGTAGTCGAAGCGGCCGGAGTAGCGCCCCATCGCCCCGGTGGTGGCCCCCACCGGCACCGAACCTTCGGAGTAGCCGTACTCGATGTTCTGGTTGTTGTGGGTGTAGACCGAAGCGAAGTTCAGCGACCAGTCATCGTTGAAGCGGTGCTTGAGGTCGGCGAAACCGGTGATGCGCTCGCTTTGCAGGTCGTTCCAGCTGGCACCCAGGCAGGTCGAGCGGGACAGCTTCAGGTCGCTGCCATCGGCGTAACGGGGCAGGCCGTGGTAGCAGGGCGAGGCGTCGACGTCCTCGTAGGCCAGGCCGAAGCCCAGTGTGGTGTCGGGCGTCACGTCCCAGTCGATGGCACCATAGGCGACACGGTCCTGGCGATCGGCATTGTCGTAGAAGTACTGCTTGTCCTGCAGCGCCGCCACGGCGCGGCCGCGCACGGTGCCTGACTCGTTCAGCGGGCCGCCCACGTCCACCTGGCTGCGGTAGTTGTCCCAACTGCCAGCGGAGAGGGTCACGCTGGTGTGGGCCTTGTCCTGGCCTCGTTTACGCACGAAATTGACGCCACCGGCCGAGGAGCCGGAGCCCTTCATCATGCCGGCCGCGCCCTTGAGGATCTCGACGCGGTCATAGAACGCCATGTCGCTGGAAAAGCTGTTGGCCTGCACATAGTTGCCGCCAACGTCCAGGGGCACGCCATCGTACTGGTACTGGCCGTCGAGGTTGAAGCCGCGGGAATAGAAGTACTTGCCGCCCATGGGCGAGTCGTAGGTGGTAATGCCGGGCGTCTTGTCCAGCACCTGCTCGAGGGTGTTGAGGTTCTGGTCGTCGAGCATCTTGCGGGTCATGACGGTGACCGACTGCGGCGTTTCCTTCAGGGTATGGACGCCTTTGCCAATGGTCACGGCGCGTGCGGCATACGAGTTGGTCCCCTCACTCGTGGCATTCAGCGTGTTGGCATCGATGTTCAGTGGCCCCAGTTCCACTGCCGACGCACCGGATGCGCCACTGAGAATCACAGTATGGCCGTTGAGCTGGTAGGTCAGGCCGCTGTCACGCAGCAGCAGGCGCAGCGCCTGCTCCGGCTCCATGTTGCCGCGTATCGCCGGTGCGGTGGTGTTGCGCACGGTGTCCGGGCTGTACAGCAGTTGCAGGTCGGCCTGCCTGGCCAGCGCATCGAGCGCCCCGGCCAACCCTTGCGAAGGGATATCCAGGTGCACGGGTTCTGCATTGGCGTTCATCGCGGCAGCCAGTGTACAGGCCAGCAGCGACGGGGAAAGCAAGGCCAGTGACGTTCTGCGGATTGCCCTGGCAAGTGGTGAAAACGTGTTGGTGGTCATGCTGGTACTCAGTATTGGCAGATTACATATGAGTTTTATTCGCATTTATGTAACGTTCCGACCCGCAAGAACCGGAAAAGTCAGACCGAAAATTCTGTAACGGCTGTTTCAACGCGCTTCCCGTCGCGCAGACGCAGCACGTGATCGGCGACGTCGAAGTAACGGTCGTCGTGGCTGATGACGATGATGGTCTTGCCCAGACGCTTCAGTTCCGGCAGCAGCTCGGTGTAGAAAACGCGCCGGAATGTCGGATCCTGGTCGGCCGCCCATTCGTCGAACACCAGTACCGGGCGCTGCTCCAGCCAGGCGTTGACCAGCGCCAGGCGCTTGCGCTGGCCGGTGGACAGGTCGGTGGTGGTGAAAGCACCGTCACGGATCTGCACCTTGTGGGCGATCTCCAGCCGTTGCAGGTACTTGCCGGCATCCTCGGGCAGGGCCTGGGCGTCCTGCAGCAGGTCATCGAACAGGTAGTAGTCGGCGAACACGGTGGTGAACAGCTGACGGTAGTCGTCGCGATTGGCTGCGGTGACGGCGTGGCCATCGAGCAGGATCTCGCCTTGCTGCGGTGCATACAGGCCCAGCAGCAGCTTGATCAAGGTGGTCTTGCCGCAACCGTTCTCGCCGACGATGAACAGGATGTCGCCCTG
>Ga0153917_1001273_pt1 | contig 10929 bp, 8 predicted proteins | sample TSFL001MetaG_FD_104695 | JGI IMG/M metagenome (GOLD analysis project Ga0153917, IMG submission 104695) | Attine ant fungus gardens microbial communities from Florida, USA - TSFL001 MetaG | ecosystem: Host-associated > Fungi > Mycelium > Unclassified | place: USA: Florida, Paynes Creek Historic... | reverse complement strand
TCGTGCCGCTTGCCGGTGGCGACCATGTCCTCGTCGCGGTCGAGCCGCACCTTCACGGCGCGGTTCAGCTTCTTGGCGGCGATGGCGGCGAGCGCCGCGCACTGGTTCGCCTGCGTTTCCTTGCCGCCGAAGCCGCCGCCCATGCGGCGCACTTCCACCGCCACGGCATGGCTCGGCACGCCGAGCGCATGGGCGATCATGTGCTGCGTCTCGCTCGGCCCCTGGGTCGAGCAATGGACCATGACCTCGTCGTCCTCGCCCGGTACGGCGAGCGAGACCTGGCCTTCGAGATAGAAATGGTCCTGCCCGCCGAGCCGCATGCGGCCCTTCACGCGGCGCGGGGCGCCTTCGAGCGCGGTGGCCGCATCGCCGCGCTTCAGCGTCAGCGGCGGGAAGACCTGGCGGTGGGTGGACTGGTCGAGATCCCAGATGTCGATATCGGCCGGCAGTTCCTCATATTCGATCTTCGCGAGCCGGGCGGCGCGGCGGGCTTCCTCGCGCGTCTCGGCGATGACGCAGAAGATCGGCTGGCCGTGGAACTCCACCTTGCCAGCGGCGAGCACCGGATCGTCGTGCATGCCCGAGGGCGAGATGTCGTTGACGCCGGGAATGTCCTCGTGCGTCAGCACCGCGACGACGCCGGGGGCGGCGCGCACCGCCGAGAGGTCGACGGATTTCAGGACGCCGTGGGCGACGGTGGAGAGGCCGAGGCCGCCATGCAGCGTGCCGGCGGGCTCGGTGATGTCGTCGATATAGACGGCGGTGCCGGCGACATGCTTGTGGGCGGAGTCATGGCGGGGGCTGGAATGCACGCCGCCGGTGATCTTCTCGGCCTTGAGGTCGGTCGTATGCTTGTTCATGGCTCACGCTGCCTCGTATCGTTGCACCTGCGCGCTCGCCGCGCCGGATGTGGTTTCCACGAAGAACCGCAGAAGCAGGTTTCTCGCCGCCAGCGCACGATATTCGGCGGTCGCACGCATGTCGGTCAGCGGCGCATAGTCTTCCGCGTATTTTTCCATGGCCGCTTCCACGGTCGCCTCGGTCCAGGGCTTCCCAAGGAGCGCGGCCTCGACGGCGAAGGCGCGCTTCGGCGTCGCCGCCATGCCGCCATAGGCGATCGTGATCGCCGCCACCGTACCGTCGTCGGCAAGCGCCAGACGAAAGGCGCCGAGCGTCGCGGTGATGTCCTCGTCGCGGCGCTTGGTCACCTTGTAGATGGCGACCTTTTCCGACGCCGGCGGCACCGGCACATGCACGGCCTCGACGAATTCACCCGGCTGGCGATCCTGCTTGCCATAGGCGATGAAGAAGTCCTGCAGGGAGATGGTGCGCCGTTCGGCGCCCTTGCGCAAGGTCAGCGTGCTGCCGAGCGCGATGAGCGCGGGGGGCGTATCGCCGATGGGCGAGCCGTTGGCGATGTTGCCGCCGATCGTACCCATGTTGCGCACCTGCTGACCGCCGATGCGGTGGATCAGGGGCGCGAGCACCGGAATATGCTGCGCGAGGACCGAGACGGCCTCGCTATAGGTGACGCCGGCGCCGATGGAGACCGTGCCGTCCTTCACCGTGATGGATTTCAGCTCATCGAGGCCGGCGATGAAGACCGCTGGCGCGATGTCACGCATGTGCTTCGTCACCCAGAGGCCGACATCGGTGGAGCCGGCGACGACCGTCGCGGTCGGCGAGGCTTCCAGCACGGCGGCAAAGTCGTCGAGGCCGGCGGGAACGACGAAGCGGTGCTTGCCCTCGCCGATCTCGACGCGGGCGCCGTCGCGCAGGTCCTTGAGGCGGGCGATCATGGTCTCGCGCTCGGCCAGCAACGGATCCTTGTCCGTGCCGCCATAGGTCGAGATAGCGCGGGCGGCACGCAGGATCGGCTCGTAGCCGGTGCAGCGACAGAGATTGCCCTGCAGGGCCGTCTCGATCTCACGGTCGCTCGGGTTTGGCGTCGTCATCCAGAGCGCATAGAGCGACATGACGAAGCCCGGGGTGCAGAAGCCGCATTGCGAGCCGTGATAGTCCACCATGGCCTGCTGCACGGGATGGAGGCGCCCGTCGGCGGCGGCCAGATGCTCGACCGTCACGACATGACAGCCGTCCAGCGAGCCGAGGAAGCGGATGCAGGCATTGACGCCCTCATAGACGAGCCCGCCTTCCGGCGTCAGGCGTCCCACCAGCACGGTGCAGGCGCCGCAGTCGCCTTCGGCGCAGCCTTCCTTCGTGCCTTTCAGCAGGCGGGAGAGGCGCAGCCAGTCGAGCAGGGTCTGGTCCGGCGCGACGTCGCGCAGGGACACGTCCTTGCCATTGAGGATGAAACGCAATTCCGAGCGGATCGTCACGGCCGCCATGGTTTAGCTCCCGCGGTAAGTGGAATAGCTGAAGGGCGAGACGAGAAGCGGTACATGGTAATGCGCGCCCTCGTCGGCAAGGCCGAAGCGGATTGGGATGATGTCGAGGAAGAGCGGGCCGTCGCCCGTGCGGCCGAGATAGTCGCCGGCATGGAAGCGCAGCTCGTAGGTGCCGGCCTTCATCGTCTCGCCCGACAGCAGCGGCGCGTCGCAGCGGCCGTCATCGTTCGTCTCGGTGGTCTTGAGGTGGTGGAACACATCGCCTTCGACCCGGTAGAGATCGATGCGCAGACCCTCCGCCGGCTTGCCGCGGGCGGTATCCAGGACGTGGGTCGTGAGCCGGCCGGCTCCGTGCGAATGAGACTGCATGTTTTCCTCCCGAGCACAATGCGCCTGCAATCACTATCCGCCAGCCCGTTTCCACTGAAAAGCAGAAAGATCGTTCGAGACTTTCAAATTTTCCGGGGGAATGGCACGCGCGATTTTCGGGTTAGACATGCACCATCGAAAACGTTTGGAGGAGCGTTCCATGCGATATTGCCGTGACATGCACGGATACGGAGAGACCCCGCCAAAGGCCGCATGGCCGGGCGAAGCGCGCGTCGCCGTTCAGTTCGTGCTGAACTACGAGGAAGGCGGGGAGAACTGCGTGCTGCATGGCGATGCGGCATCCGAAGCGTTCCTCTCCGAGATCGTCGGGGCCGCGCAATGGCCCGGCCAGCGCCACTGGAACATGGAATCGATCTACGAATACGGCGCCCGCGCCGGCTTCTGGCGCCTGCACCGGCTGCTGACGGAAAAGAGCGTTCCCGTGACGGTCTATGGCGTCGCGACCGCGCTCCGGCGCTCGCCCGCCCAGGTCGCCGCGATGCTCGAGGCCGGCTGGGAAATCGCCTCGCACGGCCTGAAATGGGTCGAGCACAAGGACATGAAACCGGAGGAGGAGCGCGAGGCCATCGCCGAGGCGATCCGCCTGCACACGCTCGTCACCGGCGAGCGACCGCGCGGCTGGTATACGGGCCGCTGTTCGGTCAACACGGTCGACCTCGTCACCGAGGCTGGCGGCTTCGACTATATCTCCGACACCTATTCGGACGACCTGCCCTACTGGTACGAACATGGCGGCCGGCAGCAGCTCATCATTCCCTATACGCTCGATGCCAACGACATGCGCTTCGCCACGCCGCAAGGTTTCAACAGTGGCGACCAGTTCTTCAGCTATCTGAAGGATTCGTTCGACGCGCTCTATGCCGAAGGGGCGGCGGGCAGCCCGAAGATGATGAGCATCGGCCTGCATTGCCGCCTGATCGGCCGGCCCGGCCGCGTCATGGCGCTCGCCCGCTTCATCGACTACGTCAAGAGCCACGAGAAGGTCTGGATCGCCCGGCGCGTCGACATCGCCGAGCACTGGGCGAAGACCCATCCGCCGCGCCTGCCCGCCGAGCGGCCGTCGCAGATGAGTGAGGAGGCCTTCGTCGAGCGCTTCGGCGGCATCTTCGAGCATTCCGACTGGGTGGCGCGCCGGGCATGGGCGGACGAGCTCTCGCCGGCGAACGACACGGCCGTCGGCCTTGCCGCCGCGCTCACCTTCCAGTTCCGCGCGGCGAGCGACGAGCAGCGGCTCGGCGTCCTCGTCGCCCACCCGGACCTTGCCGGCAAGCTGGCTGAGGCCAAACGCCTGACGGAAAGCTCGACGGAGGAGCAGGCCTCCGCCGGCCTCGATGCGCTGACGGACGAGGAGCGGACACGCTTCACCGAACTCAACGAGCGCTATGTCATGAAATTCGGTTTCCCGTTCATCATCGCCGTGCGCGACAACACGAAGGCGAGCATCCTTGCGGCCTTCGAAAAGCGCATCGCGAACGACCGCGACGCCGAATTCGCCACCGCCTGCCGCCAGGTGGAGCGGATCGCCCTGCTTCGGCTGAAGGCGCTGCTTCCCGCCTGAGCGGAATATGATAAACCTTGGCGAGACGGGGAGCCTCCCCACCCTGTCCCGCCGCAACGTTCACCAGCACGGCCTGTCGCCGGCAAGCGTATCCGGCCATTCCGGCCGAGGGAGGAAATCCATGAAGACCATCGAGATCAAACCGCTGACCCGCGAGGCTTTCGCGCCTTTTGGCCAGGTCATCGAACAGGACGGCGCGCACAATTTCCCGATCAATGCGGGCAAGTGCGTGCGCTACCACGACCTTGCGCATATCGAGACGACCGGCGAGAAGGCGCGGCCGATGATCAGCCTCCTGCGCGGCGAGCCCTATCCGCTGCCGCTGGAACTCAACATGGTCGAGCGGCATCCGCTCGGCAGCCAGGCCTTCATCCCGCTCGGCGACAGCACCTTCCTGGTGGTCGTCGCCGAGGAAACGGAAAACGGCCCGGCCGAGCCGATCGCCTTCCGCACCGCGCCGGGCCAGGGCGTCAATATCGGCCGGAACATCTGGCACGGCATCCTGACCCCGCTCGACAAGCCCTCCGACTTCGCCGTGGTCGACCGCGGCGGCGAAGGGGTCAACCTCGAGGAGCATTTCTACGAGGAAGCGTTTCTGATCCGCTGAGACTTCCACCGGCCTCACGGATCTGCCGGCCCGCCTCCACGGGCCGGCTTTTTCGTATCCGGATTTTGTGAACCATGAAGGAACGGGCTGCGCGACGAGCGTGGCCCTTTCGTGTTCGGGGACCTTTGCCCATCAACGTCATGCTCGGCCTTGGGCCGAGAACCCACCCGCGAGCGGGGTGTAGGTGGTCGGGTTGAACCCGGTCATGACGGACGGGAGGTGGGCGGGCAGGTGCAGAGCGCGGAAGACGGTGCGGCGATCTCGCCGCTCCTGGCGATCTTTCTATCCTTACATCCCGAACGAAAAAGGCCGCGCTCGTCGCGCGGCCCTTTCCCGTCTTATGCGTCCCTTCCTATTCCGCGAAGAAGGCGAAGCGGATGACGAAGAGGATGGCGACGATGGCGGTTGCCGGGTGAATCTGGCGCCACTGACCGGTGAAGAGCTTCAGCACGACATAGCTGACGAAGCCGAAGGCAAGGCCGTTGGCGATGGAATAGGTGAAGGGCATGGCGAGCGCGGTGAGCGCGGCCGGAACCGCTTCCGTCAGTTCTTCCCAGTCGACTTCCGTCAGTTCGCGGATCATCAGGCCGGCGACGTAGAGCAGCGCCGGAGCCGTCGCGTAGCTCGGCACGGAGGCAGCGAGCGGCGAGATGAAGAGAGCGGCGAGGAACAGGATGGCGACGACGAAGGCGGTGAGGCCCGTGCGGCCGCCGGCCTGGACGCCCGAGGCGCTCTCGACATAGGCGGTGGTGCTGCTCGTGCCCATCAGCGAGCCGGCGACGATGGCCGTGCTGTCGGCGAGAAGCGCGCGGCCGAGACGGCTCTTCTGGCCTTCCTGGATGAGGCCCGCGCGCTTGGCGACGCCGATCAGCGTGCCCGTGGCGTCGAAGACCTCGACCAGCACGAAGACGAGGATGACATGCAGCAGGCCGCCATGCAGCGCGCCGACGATGTCGAGCTGCAGGAAGGTCGGCAGGATCGACGGCGGGGCCGAGACGATGCCGCGGAACTCGCTGACGCCGAAGATCCAGGAGAGGACCGTCACGACGAGGATGCCGATGAGGATGGCGCCGCGAACGCGTAGCGCATCGAGCACGGCGATGACGAAGAAGCCGAGGATCGCCAGAAGCGGGCCGGTCTGTTTGAGATCGCCGAGGCCGACGAGGGTGGCCGGGTTGTCAACGACGATGCCGGAGCTCTTCAGGGCAATGATGCCGAGGAAGAGGCCGATACCGGCGGCAATCGCGCTTCTCAGCGAATGCGGGATGCCCTCGATCAGCCAGCTTCGCACGCCCGTCACCGTGAGGATGACGAAGATGGTGCCGGAGATGAAGACCGCGCCGAGCGCCTGCTGCCAGGTGAAGCCGAGCGCCGCCACGACGGTGAAGGCGAAGAAGGCGTTGAGGCCCATGCCGGGCGCCATGCCGATCGGCCAGTTGGCGACGAGCGCCATGACCATGGAGCCGAGCGCCGCGGCAAGACAGGTCGCGACAAAGACGGCGTCCCGGTCCATGCCCGTCGTCGACAGGATGTCCGGATTGACGAAGATGATATAGGACATGGTGAGGAAGGTCGTCAGACCCGCGATCACCTCGGTGCGAACCGACGTGCCGTGCTCACTCAGCTTGAAAAGCTTTTCAAACATATTTTCTCCCCCTGGCGGACGCAGGTCGCGTCGCCGTGCGATAGATCCGGGCCAGATGCTCCTCCAGCAGCCCGTTCGCGGCTCCTTCCGCGCCTGTGCACGGCGGTCCGCAAGAGACGGGCCACCGGTGATCACAGCTTCGTTATATTGCGATTTCCCGTGCAACCGCGCCAGCCGGGGATTTCCCCGGATTTTAGCGAAACTCTTTCACGGCGGGCGGCGCCCGCCACCGCCTCAATCGCAGACATCGACCCATTGCCCGCCGACGAGACCCGCCATGCGGTCCGGCGCGATGCGCACCGCCGCATTGGTCGCACCGGCTGCCGGCACCACCTCGTCGAAGGCGCGCAGCGACACGTCGCAATAGACCGGAAGCGCCGAGGGAAGGCCGAAGGGGCAGACGCCGCCGACCGGGTGGGAGGTCGCCGACACCACCTCTTCCGCGCCGAGCATGCGGGGCTTCGCGGAAAAACGGTCCTTGAACTTGCGGTTGCTCAGCCGCGCCGTGCCGGCCGCAACGATGAGCACGATCTCCTCGCCGACACGCAGGCAGATCGTCTTGGCGATCTGCGCGGGTTCGACGCCATGCGCCTCGGCGGCGAGCGGCACGGTCGCCGAGCTCTGCTCGGTGACGAGCACGTCGATATCGGGAGCATTCCGGGCGAAGAAGGTGCGGACGGATTCGAGCGACATGGCCTGTCATAACCAGACCGGCGGCTCCGATGCAAGAGCCGCCGCGTCGGTCCCGTCAGGCATAGATGCCGCCGGAGGGAGCGGTACCGGCCGTCGAGCCGGGCAGGAAGGTCGCCGCCTTGCCGAAGGTGTTGACGACGCCGTTGGTATCGGCAAGGTAGCGGCTGCCGGTAGCGCTGCCGACGATCACCGGGCTCGACAGCGATACGGTGCCGGCATTGCGGGCCGCAACGAACTGGGTGAAGGCGGGGGTGCCGGTCAGCGTGAAGGTGCGCCCCTCGCCGGTGAGGAGGCCGGCGCCGATGTTCATGTGCCGGCGCGCGCCGCCGGTGATGGTGTAGTTTTCCTCCAGCACGATCCTGCACGGATTGTCGGAGAAGATGTGATCGGCATTCGCCCCGATCGCACCGAATTCCATCTTGCCGAGCCGGAGGGTGACGCCGTTGCCGACGGAAAGCCCGTGCACGAGGTCCGTCGCGATGGCGATGCGGATGCCGGAGACGCGGACCTGCGCGCCGTTGGAAAAGACGAGGCCGCCCGTGAGGACCACAGAGGCCGGCGTCGTCTCGTTGCCCTTGATGAAGAGCGTGCCGCCGCCGAGGAGCGGCCGGGCGACCGTCGCCCCGGCGTAACTGCCGTCGGCAAGCTGGATGGTGACGTCATGGCTGGCGCAATCGAGCCCGTGCGCAGCGTCCACCGCCTTCTGCAGGGTCGCGAAGGGCGCGCCGGGCGTCAAGCCGTCATTGCCGTCGCTGCCGACGGCCGCGACGTAATAGGTGCGGCTTGCGGAAAGCTGCGGGCGAAGCCCCTCCACGCCGGCGGGAAAGCGGACGCGCCCGGTCGCCGAGTCCGCCACCATGGCATCCACGAAGGACGCACCGTCCGCGCTCACCTTGACGCGGAAGGCATCGCTGCCGGCAAGCCCCATCTCGGCGCGACCGGACCAGCCCGTCTGGAAGAGCAGCGAGGCCGTATCGCCGGCACTGGCCTTGTTGACCTTGATCTGGTGCCCCGCGCCCTCGTTGGTGAAGAGCGAGGCCGGCGCGGCGACGGCCAGCCGGTTCGTCGCATCCGCCGTCGCGTTGATGCCGATCCGGTCGGGCAGCACGATATCGAAGCCGGCGGGCGCCCAGTCGCCGTCCTTGAAGGCCAGCATGACATTCTCGTCGAGGACATAGGCAAGCCAGCCGGCGCGCGGCGGATAGAAGGTCCAGGCATCGTCCTGCCAGGCGGCGACCGCCTTCGCCTGGCCGGTCCAGGCGCCCGTCGCACTCGCCGGCACGAGATAGCGCTCGCCGCCGACCGGGCTTGCTGGCGGGCTCGAAAGCGTGCGGCTCAGGACAGCGAGATGCAGGATCGCATCCAGCGCCTTGATCGCCTCGTTATGGGTGACGTGCTTCTGCGCCTGCGCGGGCAGGATATAGGGAAGGTTGAGGTTTTCGGTCGCGTCCATTTCGTCCGGCTCCAGTCCTGTCGGTTCGGGACGAGTATAGGAGGGCGGCGGAAGGCGGGGAAAACGCGGCTTCGAAAAGCTTGCAACGGGGCGGCGGCCGAAAAGACGGCCGCCGCATTGGAAACGGGCGATCCTGCGAGATCGCCCGTCCTGTCAGTGCGAATCCTTCGGCACGGCATTGCCGCGGGCGCCGCGCAGGAAATCGAAGTCGGCGCCGGTATCGGCCCCGGTGACGTGGTCATGGTAGAGCATGCCGTAGCCGCTGGCGGGGCGCTCGACCGGGCTCTTCCATTCGGCAAGGCGGCGCTCGATCTCACCCTCCGGCACATCGAGATGCAGGCGCCGGTTGGGCACGTCGAGCTCGATGAAATCCCCGTTGCGCACGACGGCGAGCGGCCCGCCGGCGGCGGCCTCCGGGCTGGTGTGCAGCACGACGGTGCCATAGGCAGTGCCGGACATGCGGGCGTCCGAAATGCGCACCATGTCGGTGATGCCCTTCTTCAGCACCTTGGGCGGCAGGCCCATATTGCCGACCTCGGCCATGCCCGGATAACCGCGCGGACCACAGTTCTTCAGCACCATCACGCAGGTCTCGTCGATGTCGAGATCGGGATCGTTGATCTTGCGCTTGTAGTCGTCGATATCCTCGAAGACCACCGCGCGGCCGCGATGCACCATCAGCGAGGGGGTGGCGGCGGAGGGCTTCAGCACCGCACCCTTCGGCGCGAGGTTGCCCTTGAGAACGGCGATACCGCCGGCTTGCGCCAGCGCCTTCTCCGTCGGCAGGATGACATCCTCGTTCCAGTTGGTGACGTCCTTGACCTCGTCCCAGATCTTCTCACCGGAAACGGTGAGCGCCTCCTTATGGAGGAGACCCGCCTCGCCGAGGCGCTTCAGCACCACCGGCAGGCCGCCCGCATAGAAGAACTCCTCCATGAGATACTTGCCCGACGGCATGAGGTTGACGATGGTCGGCACGTCGCGGCCGAGGCGGTCCCAATCGTCGAGCGTCAGATCGATGCCGACACGGCCGGCGAGCGCCAGGAGGTGCACGACGGCATTGGTCGAGCCGCCGATGGCGCCGTTGGTGCGGATGGCGTTCTCGAAGGCTTCGCGGGTGAGGATGTCGGAGGGCTTCAGGTCGTCCTTGACCATCTGCACGATCCTGCGGCCGGTGAGCTGCGCCATCACGCGGCGGCGGCTGTCGACGGCGGGGATGGCGGCATTGCCGGACAGCGCCATGCCGAGGGCTTCCGCCATGGAGGCCATGGTGGAGGCCGTGCCCATCGTGTTGCAGGTGCCCGACGAACGGCTCATCGCCTGTTCGGCCTCGAGAAAGTCCTCCTTGCTCATCGTGCCGGCCTTGATGGCCTCCGACATCTGCCAGAGCGCCGTGCCCGAACCGACGCGCTCACCGCGGAACCAGCCGTTCAGCATCGGCCCGCCGGTGACAACGATGGAAGGGATGTCGGTGGAGGCCGCGCCCATCAGAAGCGAGGGCGTGGTCTTGTCACAGCCGACGAGCAGCACCGCGCCGTCGATCGGCTGGGCACGCATCGTCTCCTCCACCGCGAGCGCGGCGAGGTTGCGGTACATCATGGCCGTCGGCCGGTAGGTGTTTTCCGAGGCCGAGAAGACCGGAACCTCCAGCGGAAAACCGCCCGCCTCCCAGACGCCCGCCTTCACCTTCTCGGCAAGCTCGCGCAGGTGGCCGTTACAGGGAGTGAGGTCCGACCAGGTGTTGAGGATGCCGATCACCGGGCGCCCGTCGAACAGGTCGTGCGGGTAACCCTGGTTCTTCAGCCAGCCGCGGTGATAGATGTTGTCGCGCGAGGTGCCGCCGTACCACTCCTGCGAACGCAGCTTGCGCGGCCAGGGGGAGGGTTTGAATGTCATTGTCGTGCCTTGCTTTCTGTTCTGCGGGCGATGCGGAACGCGCGCTCGCGCGCAAATCGCCATCCTCCCTGTGATCCACAGGGAAGCGCGGAACTCACATAACAGTCAAATCATCAATCCGGATCGCTTCATATCAATAGCGTCATAATGACGTTGCCAACATCATGGCATCGATGGATGTGATCGACATCATGCAACAGCAGTTTGTCGCTTCCACCCAGAACGATATGATGGCCCGCATTGCGTCCGGCGAGCTTGTGATCGGAACAGAAACACCAAAAAGCCCCGAGACATTTCTGTCATCGGGGCTTTTGATTTGGTTGCGGGGGCAGGATTTGA
>Ga0153917_1001270_pt1 | contig 10949 bp, 10 predicted proteins | sample TSFL001MetaG_FD_104695 | JGI IMG/M metagenome (GOLD analysis project Ga0153917, IMG submission 104695) | Attine ant fungus gardens microbial communities from Florida, USA - TSFL001 MetaG | ecosystem: Host-associated > Fungi > Mycelium > Unclassified | place: USA: Florida, Paynes Creek Historic... | reverse complement strand
TCCTGTGCGACGACCAGTAAAAAAGCGACCAACAGCAGGGCGTAGGTGACGAGCAGGCCGCCGAGAGGTCCGAAGGTATTCAGCAGATTAACCTTATCCCAGCGGGTGGCCAGGACGGGTGACACGTCATCCCAGTAGTACGCCAGGATCGTCGAGCCAATCACATTACCCAGCCCCACCCACCAGTAGTGCACCTGGCCTTCGACGGCGCGATACATCCAGCCGGTTTCACATCCGCCAGCCAGCACGATCCCGAAGCCGAACAGCAGGCCGCCAATGACCGCGTTAGGACCGGCCCACATGATTTTCGGTTCGACGCCCAGTTGAACATAGCTGAAGATGCCGATGGCGCTGACCGCCATCCCGGCGATAATCGCCTTCGCCATCATCGTGCGTCCGGTGATCCACATATCGCGAAACGCGGAGGTGAAGCAGATCTGCGCGCGTTCAATGAGCAGACCAAAACCCACGCCAAACAGCATCGCCAGACCGAGCTTAGGCTGGTTCAGGGCGGTGCAGAGCGCCCATGCCACCATGGCGAAAAAGACCAGCATTCCGAGGCGGAAACGGCGCTTTGCCTGCTCCGGTTTTTGGGTTAGCGGGGACGCCGCGCTGACTTTTGTCATTTTCACCGGAATGCGGAACAGCGGCAGAAGGGTGAATTTTGCTCCGAAGTAAGAGCCAATCGCCGTGGCCACGGCAAAAAACCAGGCATGAAGGGAGAACTGCGGAATCCCCGTAAAGAACGCGGCCAAATTACAGCCCATCGCCAGGCGGGCGCCAAACCCGGCAATCAAACCCCCGACTACCGCCTGCATGATGCGAACGCGGCTTTTGGGCATGCGCAGCTTAACGTTGTTTGCCCACAGCGCCGCAGCGAAACAGCCGCCGAACATGCCGATAATCATCATTCCGTCGATGCGGGTAAGCGGGGTGCCGTCCAGGTGAATAAGTTTGAAGTATCCCCACTCTTCGGTGTGTACGCCTGCGAGCTGCAGCACTTGCCCACCCCAGCGGGTGAATTCACCGGTGACGGCCCAGAAGGTGCCGGTAATGCCGAAATAATAAGTAGAGAGAATGCCTGCCGCGATGACGGCCGGAACAGGTGACCAGAACTTAACCAGGTAAGTCTGTTTGAAGTATTGCCATGACATGAGTAAGCCTCTGAACTCAGAAGGTGTATTTGGATTTAACGGGCTGGAATATATAACTTTTTGGGTTACTCTAAAACCTCTCCAAACCTACTCTCCGGGATAGCGTCATTTTTTATGACTTCAGTCATTAAATCTTGTGATACGTTGTACTCTGCGCGGGATTAAAACCAGGGCATTACGGATATGGCCACCCCTCAGGCGAGGGGGGGCTTTCGGGGCGGGAGAATGATGTTTACTTCGCCGCTTCCTCGATAAGTGTGGCGACATCCTGCGGATGTGAAACCATCACGACATGGGATGCGCCTTTAATCACAACGGTGTGTTTTGATCCCGCGCGTTCAGCCATGAATCGCAAACCCTGGGCGGGGATATTCTTGTCGCCGTCACCGTAAATGAAGTAAGAGGGCAGTTTTTTCCAGGCTGGCGCACCCGATTTTTCAGTTAAAGCCGCTTCGGTAATCGGTCTTTGCCCTGCGGCCATCAGCGCCGCTTCTTCAGCTGAAACGTCATGCGCGAATTGCTGGTGGAACTTCGCCTGATCGATGGAGAGATCGACGCTACCATCAGCCAGCTTCACCGGTGTGGCAAGCGCCTGGCCAAGCGTGCCGCCAGGGAATTTTCCTGCCAGGTCGGCCGCGGCTTCACCCGCGTCGGGAGCAAATGCGGCGACATAAACCAGCGATTTGACATTGTTTGTATCACGGGCCGCGTTCGTAATAACCTGGCCACCATAGGAATGCCCGACAAGGACGACCGGCCCCTTAATGTTGTTCACCACAGAAGAGACGTAAGCCGCATCACCCGAAACACTGCGCAGCGGATTCGCCGCAGCAACGACATTATATCCATCCTTTTGCAGGATCCGGGTAACGCCATTCCAGCTAGAAGAGTCGGCAAAGGCACCATGAACCAGGACAACGGTCGGCTTAGCGGTTTCGGCGATTGCGCTGGCAGACAGCAGAACGGCGGCAACGGCAAGGGAGGCAGCAAATTTGGACATGATCATTCCTCTTTTCAATACAGTTTAAAGGGTATGCGTAGGGGGGCCTGTCTGGAACAGGCCACCTGGTTAGCCGCGAATAAAGGCCAGTACGTCAGCGTTAAAGCGATCGGCCTCTGTCTCAGCCAGTCCATGTGAACCACCGGCATATATCGTCAGCGTCGCATTCGCAACGATCTCAGCGGCGCGGTGTGCGGATGCCTTAATGGGGACAATCTGGTCATCGTCGCCATGAATAATCAGCGTAGGGCGATCAATCTGCTGCAGGTCGCGTGTGTAATCGACTTCAGAGAACTCATGGATGCAGTCATATTGCCCTTTAATGCCGCCCTGCAGGCCAATTCTGCGGAAGTTTTCCCGTAACCCGTCATTGGTGGGGACATGGTCACGGTTAAAGCCATAGAACGGAATTGTCAGGTCAAAGTAAAACTGTGAGCGGTTTTTGGCCGTGCCTTCGCGGATAGCATCAAACACCTCAATCGAAGTACCGTCTGGATTGCCATCCGTCCGGAGCATAAGAGGAGGGACTGCGCCGACCAGAACGACTTTAGCCACGCGTGAGGTACCATGACGGCCGATATAATGTGCAACTTCGCCGCCCCCTGTGGAGTGACCCACTAAAATGAGATCCTTCAGATCCAGCGACTCAATCAGCTCAGCGAGATCGTCCGCATACTGATCCATATTGTTGCCGTGGAAAGTCTGGTCTGAGTGCCCATGGCTGCGACGGTCATGCGCGATAACCCGGAAACCATTCTGGCTGAAAAACAGCATTTGCTGATCCCAGGCATCAGACGATAACGGCCATCCGTGAGCGAAGAGGATAGGCTGACCTGAACCCCAGTCTTTGTAAAAAATGCCTGTTCCGTCTTTGGTGATGAAAGTTGTCATTTTGTACTCATATTATATGTTGCGTTATTTGTTTGCGTGCGATTTATTTGTGTGCAAATGAATATGGCAGCCCTTTTTGTCTTTGTCAATCGCTTGCAATTAAATCGTATGCAAATTATTTTAAGGGGACTGGAGGACATATGACTAAACACACTAATTTCGAGGATTCCCTGCCAGATGTGCACGGTATGCTCTGTTTCTCTCTCTACTCTGCGGGACATGCTTTTACTCAGCTCTATCGTCCCATGCTTGATAAGCTTGGCCTGACCTATCCCCAGTATCTGGTGATGGTTACCTTGTGGAATCAGGATGGGCGAACAGTGAAGGAACTGAGTGGAATTCTTTTTCTTGAGTCCAGCACGTTGACCCCTTTACTGAAGCGGCTGGAGACTGCGGGGTTGATCACCCGGACACGTAATCCGAAGGATGAGCGCGAAGTGCTTATCCACCTGACGGAGAAGGGGGAGGCGCTGAAAAGCGAGACCAGCACTATCACGCGCTGTATTGTGGATACGCTGGGGATGGACGCTGACATCATTGCTGACATCAAAGCATCAGTCGATAAGATCCGTGACAAGATCCATCGTGCGCAGAAACCGGACGCCAATGACCTGGCCTGATGGGGTCATTCGGGCACAGACATACTGTCCATTCGTACGCTCTATGAAACACTGAATTTACTGGAGGGCTGTTTTTCGCATTGAGGAATCTCATTATGATGAGGGCTAATGATTCCCAGGGGATACCACATGCGCATTGACAATCTACAGTATTTTTTTGACCCACTTTGCGGCTGGTGTTATGCCAGCTCGCCCGCCCTGAATTATCTGGCACAACATTACATCGAAAAACTCACGTTAATGCCCAGCGGTCTTTTTTGTGATGAGGGTGCCCGGCACATCACCGCCCAATGGGCAGAATATGCGTGGACAAACGATCGGCGTATCGCTTCGCTGACCGGTCAGCCATTCAGTGAGAGCTATCACCAGCTCCTGAACTCAGGTGCGCGCTTTGATTCGACGTTTATGAACCGGGCACTTACGGCTTTTCATGAAATCAGCCCGGTGGCAGAGGCAGGGCTGCTTCGTGCACTGCAACATGCTCGCTATGTACTGGGGCGTGATACCTCGCAAAGTGATGTGGTGGAAGAGATCGGCATCGCCTGGGCTCGGGAAAATAACGTTGACCTCAACCCCAATAACTTTGCCGGCCGGCTTGATGCCGATAACGCGCTTCGTAGCCTGACGGACGACAGGATCGCTGACGTAAAGCGTCTTATGAATCAAAAAGGTTTCAGCGGGGTTCCGCTGCTGTTGGTTACGGTTGACAGCACTGAGCACATTATCAGCGGCCATGATCTCTACGGCGGAGCTAAAAGCATCGGCGAGGCGCTGGCAAAGCTTGCGTAGCCAAAACGAGGCTTCCGGTTTTACACACCGGAGCTTCGTTTATCACCTGTTCGAATGCCCGAATCATTTCTGGCGGGAGAGGGATCGGAAAGAGCAGTAGTACCCTACAGATGCGGTAAGGCAGAGCATATACCCGAATGATTCGCTGCCTTCCTCCACGACATTCTTGACCACCCTGACGTAGCTTTGATCGAGTATCGCGTACCATAATTCGTGCATTCCAAACAGCCGGGAGAAAACCAGGACTGCCAGCAGACCACTGAGCATCATGCCGTACCAGGGGGTACGGGTATAGTGGGTCAGTTGCGTAAGAGTAAGTCGGAAATGGACAACGGGATAAAGCAAAGCGCAAATGGCGGAAAGTAGTGCAAACCACACCCAACTTCCATGAGCCAGAAGATCAAAAAATGCATCCAGTTCGCGAATCAGCATGGAGAGGAAAAAACCGCCGATCAGGATGTTGCAATAGCGCATGAATTCCCATTTCTTCGCCAGCAGGAAGTGAATAAATACGATGCCCCCTAAAACCGATTCCTGCACAATTTCGGTCAGCGATATCTCCGGTATATCCAGATTAAATAAAGAGATATCCGCCCACAGACAAAGTACGGGCAAGGAGCAGGCTGCTGACGCGAAAAGAAAGAAGAAAAAGCTTTTGAGTACAGACATTAACACCACCACTTTCATTCAAAACACCTATGATAAGTGGCTTCGAACGAAAATCTATTTCACTTTGTGCGCTATAGGCATGAATTTTAAGCATATTGAGCTACATAGTGAGGGGGGGGTTCACTCTGTGCCGATAAGCTCCCCCACTTTCACGGAGCTCTCCGTCACTAAAAGGGGCGATATGCTTTGGCTATTACAGGATGCGAATACATGGCTCCAGCGGCTTTAGTTTTCATAACCATTAAGCCGTCCGGGTGTTTAAGTGGTTATAATAAAAAATAAAAACTTTACTTAAAAAATTTTTCTGTGCCTGGATAGCGTCTTCGGTTTGGAATATAGACCTTATAAAAGCAGTTTAGTAAAGCAGTCCTCAGTTCAGGTGTTATCAATAGATACTCTTCATCGTGAGCCTCCTCCTAAGTGCCAAATAAGTTACTCTCTAAATACAGGCCATCATCGCCGCGCTTAGTGGCTCAAAAAATAAGGAATTATCTATGTCTAATAAAATGACTGGTTTAGTAAAATGGTTTAATGTTGATAATGGTTTTGGTTTTATCACGCCTGACGACGGCAGCAAAGATGTATTCGTACATTTCTCTGCTATTCAGAGCGACAGCTTCAAATCGCTTGATGAAGGCCAGAAAGTGTCCTTCACCATTGAAAATGGCGCTAAAGGCCCGGCAGCGGGTAATGTTTCTCCGCTGTAAGTCGCGCCTGTTATCAATGACCCTTACGATAGCGATGAAGATGCGAGTCTGAGCAGTTAAGTTTCACTGATAACAAAAAACCCGCCGAGTGCGGGTTTTTTTAAGACTTCAGGAGAATTGTTATTCTGTCTTGTCGACCTGTTTTCAGAGACAATTATCCTTCACCCGGAGGCGGGATACGGTCCCGAAGGCTGTATTCCTGTGATAAACGCCAGAAATCATGACCAGCCGGATGCTGATATAAGCGGAGCGAGAATTGACCGGCGACAGCGGTGATGTATTCAAATATCGCTGACTGGGTATTTTCATACTCCACCCACAGTACGGAAGAGGTAAAGCAATAAATTTCCAGGGGAATACCCGACGGCGTAGGCTTTAGCGTTCTCACGACAATATACATATCTTTGATAATATCAGGCCGATCGGCGAGCCATGCCATCAGGTAGTGCCGAAAAAGCGTTAAATTTGTCAGGCCATTATCCATAAACCAACTGTCCGGTACGCCCATGGGATCACGCCCGTCGATGAGCTTTGCCAGCGGTTCATTCGTGCCGCGCAGGGCCAGCATCGGGGCCAGGGTTTCCTGAGTGAGAAATTTAACGGAGTGCTGATCGATAGTGGTGCTGCGCATAATCCGGCGCGCGCCTGACGAAAACATGGCCTGCCAGTTGGTATACGTTTCGGTCAGGAAGTTTTTGGTCGGTATACGCGAGATCGTGTTATCCCAGTTACGGATGGTAATGGTGTGCAGCGCTATGTCGGTCACTTCGCCACTCAGGTTCTTATCGGGCATTTCAATCCAGTCCCCCAACTGCAGGACATCATTTGACGAAAGCTGGATATTGGCCACGAGCGAAAGCAGGGTGTGCTGAAAGACTAACATCAGTACGGCCGCCACGGCCCCGAGGCTGGAAATAATGATCGCAGGGGATTTATTCGACATGACGGCAAGGATCATGATCGCAGCGATGATGTGGATAAATATTTTCCCTATCTGGATGTAGCCTTTGATAGAGTGATTTTTACGCTTCGTCTTGCGTAAATAAGAGCTGTTGACAATATCCAGCATCTCATTGAAGAAAACCGACAGAAAAATAAAGAATAAAATCCCACATATGGTATTTATTGCCGTCACCAACGATGTCGGCATATTGGGCATAAACTGCAGGACATAATAAACGATAATAACCGGAATGAAATTCGACAGCTTCTCGGCAATACGACGATCTTTTTCCAGCGGGACATCCTGTTTATGGCTGGCAAAGAAGACCTTACGAACGATTTTTATGAGCAGAAATTTGCACATTAGGTGCGCAAAGAAACCGGAGATGACCAGCAGAATAAGATTAAATCCAATGGCCAGAGCCGGATTGCTTTCTATGAATGTTAATAAATAATCCAAGTACACCATCGCTTATCGCCTGAATCGTATGCCATTATGTATTAACCTCATTCAGGAGATAAATACAAAGATTTAACCAAATCATATAATGGCATATCCGGTACAGGCAAGTCCACGACCTGAATCCTAAGCCGCACCGAGCTATTTTGTTGCGGTCAGTAACTTTATTTTCAAATTCGTTCCAGGCGATAAAAGCAGGCGAATGTGCGTGGCAGTGCCCAGAATGACGGCGCTAAAGAAACACCGTCTGGCGGCGAAGCCAGACGGTGGAGAGGTTACGCTTTGCGCGTTGCCGCTTTCATTGCGCTGACAAACGTTTTCAGCTCAGCCAGCATTTGCTCTGGCTTGTCCACGTTCTTCTCAATGATTTTAACGATAGCGGAGCCTGAGATTGCACCGGCTGCGTTAGCCTCAATCGCCGCCGTGACCTGGTCGGGAGATGAAATCCCAAAGCCCTGCAGCGGAGGCGCGGCATGGTACTCGGCCAGCTTTTCCACCAGATGATGCAGCGGCAGTGCAGCTTTATTCTCGGCGCCAGTCACGCCCGCGCGCGAAAGCAGATAGGTATACCCGCGCCCGTAAGAGGCTATCTGGCGCAGCAGTTCATCATCGGCGTTAGGCGGGCAGATGAAAATCGGTGCAACGTTGTGGCGCATTGCCGCCTGACGAAACGGCGCGGACTCTTCCACGGGCACGTCTGCTACCAGGACCGAGTCGACACCCACGCGCGCGCATTCGGCATAGAACTCGTCAACACCACGGTTGAACACCAGGTTGGCGTACATCAGCAGGCCAATTGGAATAGTTGGGTGCTTCTGGCGGATCGCCGCCAGCATTTCAAAGCACTGGGTTGGGGTCACGCCTGCCGCAAAGGCGCGCAGGGTGGCGTTCTGGATGGTCGGGCCATCCGCCAGCGGATCGGAGAACGGAATACCCAGCTCCAGCGCGTCGGCGCCGGCTTCAATCAGGGCGTCGATAATCTTCAGAGACTGCTCAGGGCCCGGGTCGCCAAGGGTAACGAAGGGGACGAACGCGCCTTCCTGGCGGGATTTCAGTTCTGCAAATACGTTATCGTAGCGTTCCATCAGATTTCCCCTCGTGCTTTCAAAATATCGTGAACGGTGAAGATATCTTTGTCACCGCGACCGGAAAGGTTCACCACCAGCAGTTGCTCTTTTTCCGGGTTCTCTTTCATCATTTTTAGCGCGTGCGCCAGCGCGTGAGAAGACTCCAGCGCCGGGATGATCCCTTCGCTGCGGCACAGCGTTTTGAAGGCTTCCAGCGCTTCGTCATCGGTAATGGAGACATAGTCCGCGCGCCCCGTGCTGTTCAGGAACGCGTGCTGTGGCCCAACGGACGGGAAGTCCAGTCCGGCAGAAATTGAGTAAGACTCTTCAATCTGCCCTTCATCGGTCTGCATCATCGGGGCTTTCATGCCGAAGTAGATCCCCACGCGGCCATGCTTCAGCGGCGCGCCGTGCTCGCCGGTTTCAATCCCATGACCGGCAGGCTCGACGCCAATCAGCCCCACGCGGGTTTCGTCGATAAAATCGGCAAACATGCCGATGGCGTTAGACCCGCCGCCGACGCAGGCAATGACTGCATCCGGCAGACGACCCTCTTTTTCAAGGATCTGCGCTTTGGTCTCTTCACCAATCATGCGCTGGAATTCGCGCACGATGGTCGGGAACGGGTGAGGACCTGCCGCGGTGCCGAGCATATAGTGCGCGGTTTCGTAGCTGCCGGACCAGTCGCGCAGCGCTTCGTTACAGGCATCTTTCAGCGTCGCAGAACCGCTGTGCACCGGGATCACTTCCGCACCCATCAGGCGCATACGGAATACGTTCGGCGACTGACGCTCAACGTCTTTAGCACCCATATAGATGCGGCACTTCAGGCCGAGCAGGGCGCTGGCGAGCGCAGAAGCCACGCCGTGCTGGCCCGCGCCAGTTTCGGCGATGATTTCGGTTTTACCCATACGCTTCGCGAGCAGCGCCTGGCCCAGCACCTGGTTAGTTTTATGCGCGCCGCCGTGCAGCAGGTCTTCACGCTTAAGATACAGCGTGGTTTTGGTGCCTTCGGTCAGGTTGCGGCATTTGGTCAGCGCGGTTGGACGCCCGGCGTAGTTTTTCAGCAGGTCGGTAAACTCCGCCTGAAACGCCGGATCTTTCTGCGCGCTCACGAACGCTTCTTCCAGCTGGCGCAGCGCGGGCATCAGGATTTGCGGAACGTACATCCCGCCGAATTCACCAAAATACGGGTTAAGTAATGTCGTCATCTTCTCTTCCTTAATATGCACGCAGAGTTTTAAACACCGAGGCCAGCTTGCTGGCATCTTTGATACCCGGTTGCGACTCTACGCCTGAATTGAAATCGAGGCCTGCGCAGCCGGTTTTCGCGGCTTCCACACAGTTATCCGGGCTTAGTCCACCCGCCAGCAGGACGTTGTCCAGCTTTTCGCCGTTCAGCAGCGACCAGTCAAAACGTTGTCCGGTGCCGCCCTGGCCGTTGTCGAGCACGTATTTGTCAACGTGGTGAAGATTACGTGCGGGCAGGGTGGTGCCCACGCTTTGTGCTTTCCAGATTTGAACCTGCGGTGCAAGCGCGTCTCGCAGGGCATTGATATACGCCTGATCTTCATCGCCATGGAGCTGAACGGCACTCAGGGATAACGCGTCGGCTTTTGCCACAACGTCTGCGACATCCGCATTGCGGAACACGCCAACATAGCTCAGCGGGGCCGCCGCGATGACCTTGCGGGCCTGTTCCTCATTGACTGCACGAGGAGAGGTGTCGACGAAGATTAAACCGCCATAGATTGCTCCAGCCTCATACGCGGCCAGCGCATCCTGTTCGCGGGTTAGGCCGCAAACTTTGTTTTCACCCAGCAGCACGCGACGCACCGCCGCATTGAGGTCGTCATGTTCCATCATGGCGGAGCCAATCAGGAAACCGTTGGCGAAGTGGCTCAGCTCGCGCACCTGGGCGTAGCTGTTAATGCCGGACTCGCTGATCACCGTGACGCCCGCACCCAGACGCGGCGCCAGCTGGCGGGTGCGGTTCAGGTCAATCGACAAGTCGCGAAGATCGCGGTTGTTGATGCCGACCACTTTGGCTTCCAGCGCGATGGCGCGCTCAAGCTCTTCTTCGTTACTCACTTCGGTCAGCACGCCCATTTTCAGGCTGTGCGCCACGGCAGCAAGCTGGCGATACTGTTCGTCATCAAGTACCGAGAGCATCAGCAGGCAGGCATCGGCCTGGTAGAAACGCGCCAGCCAGATCTGATACGGGTCGATAATAAAGTCTTTGCACAGGATCGGCTGCGTTGCGATGCCGCTGACGATCGGCAGAAAATCGAAGCTGCCCTGGAAATATTTCTCATCCGTCAGCACGGAGATTGCCGACGCATGATGCTTATAAATACCGGCGATACGCGCCGGGTCGAAATCGTTACGAATAACGCCTTTTGAGGGAGAGGCCTTTTTGCACTCCAGAATAAAGGCGGTACGTGCACCCTGCAGGGCGTCATAGAAACGACGGCTGCTTGGGACGACGTCATTCTGGAAACTGGCAAGCGGCTGCTCTGCTTTGCGTGCTTCCACCCAGATGGCCTTATCGGCAACGATTTTCGCTAAAACGGTCTGCATTCTTTACCCTCTTGCCGCAAGTGCGGTAACGCGATCGTAAGCTGCACCGGAGCGCAGTACATCCAGAACT
>Ga0153917_1001266_pt1 | contig 11004 bp, 11 predicted proteins | sample TSFL001MetaG_FD_104695 | JGI IMG/M metagenome (GOLD analysis project Ga0153917, IMG submission 104695) | Attine ant fungus gardens microbial communities from Florida, USA - TSFL001 MetaG | ecosystem: Host-associated > Fungi > Mycelium > Unclassified | place: USA: Florida, Paynes Creek Historic... | reverse complement strand
TGTTTGCGCTGGTGCTGCGCGAGTTCGAGGAGTTCCTGTCCCGCCACCTGACGCAGCCCCGGGCCACGGCCCGCATCGCCAGCGTGGCCCAGCAAGTGGAGCAGAAGGAAACCCTGGCCATCCAGTACACGATAGAGCTGCGCAACCTGCTCGCCGACATGCCGGTGCGCGAAGAGGTGCGAGACTTTCTGTTCAAGTCCTGGGCCGACGTGCTGGCCATGGCCACCGTGCGCTACGGTGCCCGCGATGCACGCGCCATGCGCTTCAAGCAGGCGGCCAGCGAGCTGGTCTGGTCGGCCAGTGCCAAGCCCTCGCGCCAGGAGCGCGCGCGCGTCATCCAGGCGCTGCCAGCCCTGCTGCAGACACTGCGCGAAGGCCTGGCCCTGGTGAATGTGACGGGCAGCGAGCAGTCGGCCAGGATCAAGAAGCTCACCGACACGCTGGCCGAAGCCTTCGTCGCCAAAGCGGCCGCCATTCCCGCCGATCGCATCGATGCCATGGCCCGGCGCCTGGCCGAACTGGAGCAGTTCATCGGCGAGGACGGCAAGATCGAGGACACGCCGCTGTCGCCCGAGAACATCGAAATGCTGCTGGGCCTGGACACGGCCAGCCTCCAGGTGATCGCCAATACCAATGCGCCGGTGGATGCCGCGATGCTGCAATGGGCGCGCTCGCTGGAAACCGGCCGCTGGTTCACGCTGGACCATAACGGCACGCGGGTCCATGTGCAGTACGCCTGGCGCAGCCGCCGCCGGCAGCTGCATCTGTTCGCGGCGCTGGACGGCAGGTGCTATCTGCTGCAGCTGCAGCGCATGGCCGCCTACCTGCAGGCCGGCCTGCTGGCGGCACACGACGAGGAGGCGCTGACCGTGCGTGCCACGCGCGAGGCCGTGCAGAAGATCCAGGCCAACCCGGAACGGCTGGTTTGACCGCCGGGCGGCTGCGGCGCATCCCCGGCAGAGGCAGCGGCGCCGTCGCGAGGCCGCCCATGCGACAAGGCGGTGAGACCGGACGCACGGCCTCTTGGATCCAACCCGCGGGGATTCCAAGGCCGCAGCCCGGATGACAGGTTCAGCCGCGCACCAGCCGCTGGTACATGCCGCCCGGCAGGCGCGCCACGCAGCCGTCCAGTTCCAGCTCCATCAACTGGGCCTGCAGCTGGGCCGCATTCCAGCCGGTGCGGTCCACCAGCTCGTCCAGCGGCACGGGGTCATGGCCCATGGCGGCCAGCAGGGGATGCTCGGGGACATCTTGGATCTCGCGGCCCGCTACCGTTCTGGAAGCACCTGACGCCTCTCCAGCAATCGCCTCCAGCCCCTGCAGCTCTTCAAGAATATCCTCCACCGTTTCCACGAGCTTGGCGCCCTGGCGCAGCAATGCGTGGCAGCCCCTGGACTGGGGGGCGTGGATGGAGCCCGGGATGGCAAACACCTCGCGGCGCTGTTCGCTGGCCAGGCGCGCCGTGATCAGCGAACCCGATTTCAGCGCCGCCTCCACCACCAGCGTACCCTGGCTCAGGCCCGAGATGATGCGGTTGCGCTGCGGAAAGTGGGGTGCCAGCGGGCCGGTGCCCAGCGGATATTCGCTCACGACCAGTCCATGCTGCGCCACCTCCCGGGCCAGGCCGGCATGGCGGCGCGGGTAGACCTGGTCCAGCCCCGTACCCACCACGGCAATCGTGACAGGTGCCGGCGCCTGCGCCGCGGCCTTCAGCGCGCCCTCATGCGCGGCGGCGTCTATGCCCTGGGCCAGCCCCGAGACAATGCACAGGCCGCGGTTTGCAAGCGCTTCGGCCATCTGCCTGGCATTGACCAGCCCCTGGGCCGACGGGCTGCGGCTGCCCACCACGGCCAGTGCATGCGGGAAGGGAAACCAGGGCGCTTGCGCGGCCAGCAGCTGCGCCGGCCCCTGTACATAGAGCAGCAGGGGCGGGTCCTGGGTCTGCAGCAGCGCATCCGGATATTGCACATGGCCCAGCGGCATCATGGCATGCACAATGCCTGGCGCCGGCTGCGCCAGCCACTGCGCCGTGGCCTCGAGCTGCTGCTGCCAGCGCTCGGGCAGGACCGCGAGGGCGCGGACCTGGGCCTCGGTCGCGCATTCGCGCCAGGCACCGGGCCCCAGCTCCCAGATGCCCTGCGCACTGCCCGCCCGGGCCAGCAGCTTGCGGGCCGTGGTGCGGCCCACGCCGGGCGTGAGCAGCAGGCGCAGCCAGGCGGCCGCTTCGTCGTCGAGCCGGCCGTCATGGCGGGGAAAGTCGGAGGTTTCCTGGGCCATGGCAGCTGCGGTTTTCGCTAATCGGCCTGCGGCGCCTGCAGGCGGTCGCCCACCTGCACGCCGCGGCGTGCCGTGGTGATCAGCGCATAGGAGACGCGGTCGAAGACCTTGAACACCATGGCGTAGCCGTTGCGCTCGTCGGGCAGCTGGATGGCTTCGGGGCGTTCGCCGGTCTTGTCCACGATGCGCGCGCCCGCGCTGATCACGCGCAGCACCGTGCCGACCTCCATGCCGTCCCGCTGGCCCCTGTTGATGGCCACCACCTGGTTCTGCGTGGCATACAGCACCGATGCATCGCCGTAGATGGACACCACGGCGGCCTGCACCGGCCCCTGCGGCGCATGCGGCACATAGTTCAGGTATTGCTGGGCCGGCGCCGGCAGCAGGCGGTCGCCGGCGCGGATCTCGTTCTTGGCCTTGGTCAGGTCCACCGTCGCCGGGGTGGCCTGGCGGCGCTGCCCGCCCTTGCCGTCGGGCAGCTCCACCACGGTCTCGCCTTCGACCAGCGAGGCATTGCCCAGGTACTTGGCCTCGTAGCCCAGGATCTCCCCGGTCACCGGGTCCTTGAGCGGGATGGCGTCGCGGAAGATGCGAAAGCGCCGCGGCAGGTCGCCGCCGGCGAGCAGGGGTGCCTCGGCGCTGCCGCGCACATAGGCGCGGTCGCCGCTGGCCATGAGCACGCGGCGGTCGGTGGTCGCGACGATGCGCGGCGCACGCTGCAGCGTATCGGCGTCCACGATCAGCGGTTCGGCCAGGAAGGGCTCGACCAGATGGGGCGGCAGCGTGGGCAGCGCCATCTCCGACAGCGACTTCTCGCGCGTCTGCGGCGACAGCCGCACCACGCCGGCCTCGCCGTCGGGCGCCGTGGTCGAGAGCCTCGCATAGCCGTTGCTGCGCACCAAATACAGCACCTGGCCCGGGTAGATCAGGTGCGGGTTGGCAATGCTGGACAGGTTCATGCCCCACAGCTCGGGCCAGCGCCAGGGCTGGCGCAGATACAGGCCCGAGATGCCCCACAGGGTGTCGCCGCGCTTGACGGTGTAGCGCTCGGGCGCACCGGCGGCCAGCTCGCTTTCGGGAATGCCCTGCTGGGCGACCTGCTGCGCGGTGGAACGCTGGACCGCTGTCACGGGATAGGTCTGTGCGCAGGCCGCAGACAGGGCGGCAAGCAGTGCGGCTCCGGCACTCCAGGCCCGAGCGGTGGCAAATGCGGTCATGAAAATCCTTCTTGATGGGGAATTTGTCAGCAGCGTCCCTCCCAGGCGCTGCAATAGGGCCATCTTGGCACAAGCGGCCGCACAGGTCTTACAAAATATCGCAAATTCTCGATGCAAGGCCTTGATAGATCAACGCTTATTGGCGTGCAGCCATGCGTTGCAGGGCAAAAGTTGGGACAATAACGACACATTCATCTCGCTGCCATGGCCATTCTTTCGATTCTTCGCTATCCCGATCCCCGACTGCACACCGTCGCCAAGCCGGTGGCGCAAGTGGATGAACGCATTCAGACATTGGTCAAGAACATGCTCGAGACCATGTATGACGCACAGGGCATCGGCCTGGCCGCCACGCAGATCGACGTGCACGAGCGCGTCATCGTGATCGACGTGTCCGAAGAACGCAACGAGCCGCTGACGCTGATCAACCCGGAAATCGTCTGGGCCAGCGAGGAAAAGCAGCTCGGCGAGGAAGGCTGCCTGTCCGTGCCCGGCATCTACGACGGCGTGGAGCGCTCCACGGCGGTCAAGGTGCGCGCCCTCGACGAGAACGGCCAGAGCCGCAACATCGAGGCCGAAGGCCTGCTGGCCATCTGCATGCAGCACGAGATGGACCACCTGATGGGCAAGGTGTTCGTGGAATACCTGTCCCCGCTCAAGCGCAACCGCATCAAGACCAAGCTGCTCAAGCAACAGAAGCAGGCTGAAAAGGGCTGACGCCATGCTCACCACCCGCTTGACGACAACGCTTGCCGCCCTTGCGCTGGCGGCTGGACTGGCGGGATGCATGGTGCCCCAGTGGCAAAAGCCCGGCATGCCCCAGGCCGAGATCGAAAAAGGCATGGGCAAGCCCACGCTGGTCGTGCCCCTGCCGGACGGCGGCACGCGCCTGCTCTACAGCCAGCAGCCCGCGGGCCAGCAGGTCTACCACATGGACTTCGACGCCCAGCACCGGCTGGTGCGCGTGACGCAGATGCTGGACACCACGCACTTCTTTGCCTTGCGCAACGGCGTGGACACGCGCGACGACGTCTACCGGGAATTCGGCCCGCCGGCCAAGGTCGAGAAGGTCTACAGCTTCAAAGGCGACATCTGGACCTACCGCTTCATGGACAATGGCAATCCCAGGCGCGCCCATGTGCATATCGATCCGCAGGGCGTGGTGCAGAAGGTCATGTTCACCGACGAGAGCATGTACCTGCGAGAACCCAGGAGATGACTCCCCGGAAATGGCTCCCCCTGAGGCGCTGCGCGCCTTCCCCCCAGGGGACGACGCCATCGCTGCGAGGCGGCTCTTGCTCGGCGTCCCTAGCTTGGACTGCGCCAGTTTTTTGCTTTGCGCCAAGTCATTGAGATAGAAAGCATGAAAGTCATTTTTGCCGGCACGCCCGAATTCGCGCGCGTGGCCCTTGAGCGCCTGCTGGCAGCAGGCTTTGAAGTCCCGCTGGTGCTGACCCAGCCCGACCGCCCCGCAGGCCGTGGCATGAAGCTGCAGGCCTCGCCCGTCAAGCAGTGCGCGCTGGAGCACGGCATTGCCGTCGCCCAGCCCATGAGCCTGCGCCTGGACGGCAAGTACCCCGAGGAGGCAGCGGCCGCCCGGGCCGCCATCGAGGCCGCCCGGGCCGATGTGATGGTGGTGGCCGCCTACGGCCTGATCCTGCCGCAATGGGTGCTGGATATGCCGCGCCTGGGCTGCCTGAACATCCACGCCAGCCTGCTGCCGCGCTGGCGCGGCGCCGCACCCATCCACCGCGCCATCGAAGCCGGCGATGCCGAGACCGGCGTGACCATCATGCAGATGGATGCCGGCCTGGACACGGGCGACATGTGCGTGATGGAGCGCCTGCCCATTGCCGCCGACGACACCACGGCCAGCCTGCACGACAAGCTGGCCGCGCTGGGCGGACGCCTCATCGTGGAAGCGCTGGAGATGAGCGCCTGCGGCGGCCTGCCGCGCACGCCCCAGCCGGCCGAAGGCGTGACCTACGCCCACAAGATCGAAAAGGCCGAGAGCCAGATCGACTGGAATGAAAGCGCCGAAACCATCGCCCGGCGCCTGCGCGCCTTCAACCCTTTTCCGGGCGGCGCCACCGAACTGAACGGCGAAGCCATCAAGGTCTGGGAAGCCCAGGCACAGCAAGGCTCCGGAACGCCGGGCAGCGTGCTGTCGGCCGACGCCGGCGGCGTGCGCGTGGCCTGCGGCCAGGGCGTGCTCAACATGACGCTGCTGCAGCGCGCGGGGGGCAAGCGCCTGGCGGCCGGCGACTTCCTGCGCGGCTTCGACCTGCCTGCGGGCAGCCTGCTGGGCGCGCAAGCCCCCCGGCAGGCTCCGCAGCCATGAGCGGCGCCCGTCCGGCGCCATCGGCGCTGCTGCAACGCGCGCGCACCATTGTGCGCGATCCGTTCTTCCGGACCGGCTCGCGCGAGATGATGGGCACGGGCCTGGGCATCGCGGCCTGGGGCCTGGTCACGGGCGTGGCCATGATCAAGAGCGGGCTGTCCCTGCCCCTGGCCCTGTTCATGGGCCTGACCGTCTACGCGGGCAGTGCCCAGCTGGCCGTGCTGCCGCTGATGACCGTGGGCGCGCCGCTGTGGGTGGTCTGGTTCACGGCGCTGTGCGTGAACCTGCGCTTCGTGATCCTGTCGAGCATGTGGCGCAGCTACTTCGCCCATCTGAGCCTGCGCCATCGCCTGGCGATCGGCTACTTCAGCGGCGACGTGATCTTCGTGAACTTCATGGGCCGCTATCCCGAGGCCCGGCCGCAGGCCGAGCAGCTGCCCTACTTCTGGGGCGCGGCGCTGACCAACTGGCTGGCCTGGCAGATCCCGTCCACGCTGGGCATCTTCCTGGCCGACCGGATTCCGCTGTCCTGGGGCCTGGGCTTTGCCGGCGTGCTGGCGCTCATGGGCGTGCTGCTGTCCATGCTCAACGACCGCGCCACCTGGGTGGCATCCGTCGTGGCCTGCACGGCCGCCGTGGCCGCATTCGCGCTGCCGCTCAAGCTCAACATCCTGGTGGCGATCGCGGCCGCCGTCGCGGCGGGCCTGGTGGCCGAGCGGCTGCAAAAGCAGGCGCAGCAGTTGCCCGGCAAAGCCGGAAAGGAGGCCCGGCCATGAGCGGTTTCCTGGGCTTCGTCGCCTGCGTCGGGCTGATCGCCATCACCGTGCTCACGCGCGCCTTCTTCATGATCCCCAGGAAGGAGGTCCCGCTGCCGCAGTGGCTCAAGCGCGGCCTCAAGTACGCGCCGCTGGCCGCACTGGCCGCCGTGATCGCGCCCGAGATCGTGATGAGCAACGGCCACTTCATCCATACGCTGGCCGATGCGCGCCTGCCCGCGGCGGCCGTGGCCCTGGTGTACTTTTTTTACAAGCGCAATATCCTGGGCACCATTGCGCTGGGCATGCTGGTCTATCTGCCGCTGCACATCGGCCTGGGCTGGTAGCCCCCGCGCCAGCCAGGGCAGGAGCCGCCTGCTCCTGTTTTACATGCGCTAGCATTCGATATGCTTGAAACCTAGTTACAACGCGCGTCGAATGCTCCTCTTTTTGAGTCGAGTAAGCGTCTGCAGCCGTGCTTTTTGCGAAAGCCGCGCCCTACAATGGCCGCGATTTTTCGCCTTTACGTCCTCCTTCACATCCTTTATTCCCGCAGCGCTTCCGGTCGCTGCCCGCTGTTATGAACATCATCCGCTTCTCCGATCTGTGCGCCCAGGGCAAGGCGCAAGGCCAGCGCGTCTTCATCCGCTCCGACCTCAACGTGCCGCTCAACGACGCGGGCGAGATCACCGAGGACACGCGCGTGCGCGCCTCCGTGCCGGCGATTGAAATGGCGCTCAAGGCCGGCGCCGCCGTGATGGTGACCAGCCACCTGGGCCGCCCCACGGAGGGCGAATTCAGGCCCGAGGATTCGCTGGCCCCCGTGGCCAGGCGCCTGTCGGAGCTGCTGGGCCGCGACGTGCCCCTGGTCGCCAACTGGGTGGATGGCGTCCAGGTCGAACCCGGCCAGGTCGTGCTGCTGGAAAACTGCCGAGTGAACGTGGGCGAAAAGAAGAACAAGGAAGAGCTGGCCCGCAAGCTGGCTGCCCTGTGCGACATCTATGTGAACGACGCCTTCGGCACGGCACACCGCGCCGAGGGCACGACCTACGGCATCGCCCAGTTCGCGCCCGTGGCCTGCGCCGGCCCGCTGCTGTCTGCCGAGATCGACGCCATCACCAAGGCCCTGGCGGCGCCCGCACGCCCGCTGGCCGCCATCGTGGCGGGCTCCAAGGTCTCGACCAAACTGACCATTCTGCAATCGCTGTCCAGGAACGTGGACCAGCTCATCGTGGGCGGCGGCATTGCCAACACCTTCATGCTGGCCGCGGGCCTGAAGATCGGCAAGTCCCTGGCCGAACCCGACCTGGTCGGCGAAGCCAAGGCCGTGATCGAAGCCATGGCCGCGCGCGGCGCCGATGTGCCCGTGCCCACCGACGTGGTCACCGCCAAGGCCTTTGCCGCCGATGCCCCCGCCACCGTGAAGAAGGCCACCGAAGTCGAGGACGACGACATGATCCTCGACATCGGCCCCGAGACCGCCGCCAGGCTGGCCGAGCAGCTCCGCAAGGCCGGCACCATCGTCTGGAACGGCCCCGTGGGCGTGTTCGAGTTCGACCAGTTCGCCAACGGCACCCGGGTGATCGCCCAGGCGATTGCCGAATCGCCCGCCTTCAGCATCGCCGGTGGCGGCGACACGCTGGCGGCCATCGCCAAATACGGCATCGAGGACAAGGTGGGCTATATCTCCACCGGCGGCGGCGCCTTCCTGGAAGTGCTGGAAGGCAAGACCCTGCCGGCTTTCGAGATCCTCGAGAAGCGCGCCAGCGCTTGATGCGTCTTCAGGCTGCAGGGCTTGATGGACAAGCGCTGGCAGCTATCGAAACAAAAGCCCACGGTGCTTGCCGTGGGCTTTTTTCCTTGGCGACCCGCTGCGTTCACCATGCCTGCAGCCGCATTTCCACGAAATCCACGCCGCTCTTGCGCCACGCCCGGCCGTGGCGGACAAAGCCGTGGCGCCGGTAAAAGGGCAATGCCGACAGCCGCGCATTCAGCACCATGCCCCGGGCACCCGCGGCTTGCACATGGGCAATGGCATGCGCCAGCAACGCGGAGCCCAGGCCCTGGTTCCTGAAGCCCGCATGCGTGGCGAATTTGCGCAGCTGGTAGATGCCATCGCCCATCTCGAAGAGCGACAGGCAGCTGACGACCACGCCCTCCACACAGATGCCGAAATGCCGGGCCTGCTCATCCCCCTGGAGCCGACATTGCGCCAGCTCCAGCTGAGGCCACAGCACGTCGCGGCGCAGCTGCAGGCACTGGCCCGGTTCGATCTCCTGCACGGCATAGCCTGGCGCCATGGCCATGGCGTCAGGCCTTCTTCGTGGGCCAGAGCACCGAGGCAATGGCCACCACCATCAGCACCACGGCCGTCCAGTCCTGCCAGTGCAGCACCTCGCCCAGCCACCAGGCGCCCACGAACACGCCCAGCACGGGAATCATCATCACGCTCAGCGTGGAGGCCACGGGCGGCAGGCTGCGCGCCAGGAAGAACCACACGGCCTGGGCAAAGCCCAGCACCAGCACGCCGTTGAAGGCGATGGCGGCCATGGCGCTGCGGTCGGGCGCATGCCACTGGTCGCGCTCGAAGACCACGGCCAGCACGGTCAGCACCAGCGTGGTCAGCGCAATCATCCACAGCGACAGCGTCATCAGCGGCACGGGCGATTCGGCACGGCGCAGCAGCTGCGTGACCCAGGCCCAGCCGGCTGCGGCGATCAGCATCAGCAGCACGCCCATCGGCTTGCTGCCCAGCGCGCCCACTTCGTGCCACAGCAGCAGCAGCACGCCCAGGAAGGCCGCGCCCACGCCGGCCCAGGCGCGCGCACCCAGCCTGTCATGGAAGAACAGGCTGCCGAAGACCGCCGAGAAGATGGGCATGGTGTAGCCCAGGATGGCCGCGCGGCCGCTGGACAGCGTGGGAATGGCCACGATGATCAGGCTGTGCCACAGCACCATGTTGAACAGCGTGAGCTTGAGCAGCTGGCCCCAGTAGGAGCGCGGAACGGTCAGCGGCAGGCGCCGGCTGGCCACGAACACCGCCAGGATGGGCAGGCCTATCCACATGGAGACCATGCGGAAGGTCAGCGGCGGAAAGTGCTGCACGCCCAGCTTCATCACGGGCCAGTTCAGGCCCCAGACCAGGGTGAGCAATACGAGGAGAACAAGCTGTTTGGGCGTAAATGAAGGCATGGCGCCACGATTCTGCCTGCGAGCCGGGAATGTTGCAGGGACTCCGCGCCGCGCCCGGCCGCTTTGGAGGCAGGCCAATTAAAATCGCGCCTCATGACTTTTCTCGACATGCTGCGCGACGCGTCCACGCGCAATGACTCCATGCTGTGCGTGGGTCTGGACCCCGAACCCAGCCGCTTTCCCGGCGCGATGAAGGGCGATGCGTCCAAAATCTACGATTTCTGCGCCGCCATCGTCGAGGCCACGGCCGATCTGGTGAACTCCTTCAAGCCCCAGATCGCCTATTTCGCGGCCCACCGCGCCGAGGACCAGCTCGAAAAGCTGATGGCCCACATGCGCGCCGTGGCCCCCCATGTGCCGGTGATCCTGGATGCCAAGCGCGGCGACATCGGCTCCACCGCCGAGCAGTACGCCAAGGAGGCCTTCGAGCGCTACGGCGCCGATGCGGTGACGCTGTCGCCCTTCATGGGCTTCGACTCCATCACGCCCTACCTCCGGTACGAGGGCAAGGGCGCCTTCCTGCTGTGCCGCACCTCCAACCCCGGCGGCGACGACCTGCAGGCACAGACGCTGGCCGACGTGCCGGGCAACCCGCACATGTTCGAGCATGTGGCCCGGCTGGCCCAGGGCCCGTGGAACACCAACGGCCAGCTGGGCCTGGTGGTGGGCGCCACTCGCCCGCAGGAGATCGAGCGCGTGCGCGCCGTGGCGCCTTCGCTGCCGCTGCTGATTCCCGGCGTGGGCGCCCAGGGCGGCGATGCCGTGGCCACCGTGAAGGCCGCACGCATCGGCGGCGGCCCCATCATCATCAATTCCTCGCGCGCCATTCTCTACGCCTCCCAGGGCGAGGACTTCGCCGAGGCAGCGCGCCATGCGGCCGTGGCCACGCGCGCCACGCTGCAGCAGGCTGCGGCCCAGGGCTGAGCGCGGCGCTGCAGCCGCGCAGGCGCATGCCGAAACCACGGCCATGAAGGCTCCGTCATGAAGGCCCAGTGGCTGGAGGACTTTCTGCTGCTGGCCCAGGAGCGCAGCTTCACGCGCGCGGCCGAGCTGCGCCATGTCACCCATCCGGCCTTCGGCCGCCGCATCCGCGCGCTGGAAGCCTGGGCCGGCACGCCGCTGGTCGAGCCCGGCGGCGGCCCGGTGCGCCTCACGCCGGCCGGCGAGGCCTTCCGCGACACGGCCGAGCAGCTCGTGCACACGCTGGCCCAGTCGCATGACG
>Ga0153917_1001265_pt1 | contig 11013 bp, 9 predicted proteins | sample TSFL001MetaG_FD_104695 | JGI IMG/M metagenome (GOLD analysis project Ga0153917, IMG submission 104695) | Attine ant fungus gardens microbial communities from Florida, USA - TSFL001 MetaG | ecosystem: Host-associated > Fungi > Mycelium > Unclassified | place: USA: Florida, Paynes Creek Historic... | reverse complement strand
GGGCGCTTAGCGCCGTTGCGGGGCTGGATATTACGTACCTCCGTCCCCGCTGTCTAGTGCTTTTTTGAAAAAAATGCGCGTTTGGTTATGGTTTGCACATTTTGCCGCTTATTCCTCCACTTTATGGGCGGAGCCACGGCGGCCCAGGCCAAAAAGTTTATATGCAGCTGTGACGGCAGCCAGGAAGATCATCCCGACAAACAGCGACATGCGGGTATCTTCATTAAAGTACATTCCAATTAATACGCAAATCAGGAACGCCATCGTCAAATAGTTCGCATACGGGAACAGAATGGAGCGGAACGGATGGCTGGCGATCGCTTTTTTGTGCGCCTGTCGGAAACGCAGCTGGCTAATCAAAATGACAAACCACGGTACCATTCCCGGCAGCACGCTGGCGCTATAGACATAAACAAACACGCGCTGCGGATTCGGGATGATGTAGTTCAGGCAAGAGCCAATCAGCAGAATCACAATCGACACCGCTACGCCCGCCACCGGTACACCCACGCGGGAGACTTTACCCATCACCGCCGGCAGCTGTTTGTTTTGCGAGAGCGCGTAAAGCATACGCCCGCAGCTGTACATCCCGCTGTTACAGCCGGAGAGCGCCGCCGTCAGCACCACAAAGTTGATAATGGCGGCCGCCGCCGTGATGCCAATCTTAGCGAAGGTTAAGACAAACGGGCTGCCGGTGGTGCCGATCTCGTTCCATGGGAAAATGGTCACGATAACGAAGATCGCGCCCACATAGAAAATCAGGATACGCCACAGCACCTTGCCTACCGCGCTACGCAGCGTGACCTGCGGGTTTTTCGCCTCACCTGCGGTAATGCCGATCAGCTCAACGCCCTGATAAGAGGCGACAACGATACAGAGCGCGGTCAGGAAGCCTTTCCAGCCGCCGGCAAAGAAGCCGCCGTGTCCGGTCAGGTTACCGAAACCAATCGCGTGCCCGCCGTTACCGAAACCAAAGAAGATGACACCCAGACCCACAACAATCATCACGATAATGGTGGTGACTTTGATCATCGCAAACCAGAACTCGATTTCACCGTAAAGGCGAACGGCGGCAAGGTTCGCCAGCGCCACAAGCCCTACGGCGATGAGCGCGGGTATCCACTGGGCCATCTCCGGGAACCAGAACTGCACGTAGACCCCGATGGCGGTAATCTCCGAAATCCCGACGGCCATCCACATAAACCAGTACGACCAGGCCGTGAGATAGCCAAAGAACGGGCTCATATAACGGTGGGCGTAAACGGCGAAAGAGCCCGTTACCGGCTCCAGAAACAACATTTCGCCCATTGAGCGCATGATGAAGAAGACGAACAGCCCGGCAATAATATACGCCAGCAGGACGGAAGGCCCCGCCCATTTCAGCGTGCTTGCCGAGCCCATAAACAGGCCAACGCCGATAGTGCCGCCCAGCGCGATCAATTCAATATGTCGAGCTTCCAGCCCACGCTGAAGCTCCGGTTTTTTCTCTGCCATAAATCCTCGGTTGTGTTTGCTGTTTCCCGACTTATTGCCGGGTATTGTTTTGAGGGGTACTGAAATACGGAGCGAATGGTTTCTTAAATTCTGGCAAATGGCAAACAATGCATTAAAAAAATGAATGCATTGTACAGAAATCCAGCAGTTTTACAGGGGGGGGTTGCAGCGCGAACAGCAGATCGCGCTGCATATTGATTACATTTTCCCGGTGTAGTGCCAGGCGAGGTAGCGCAGCAGACGAATCTGTCGTTTGATACGCGTCGGTTGAGAGAGCAGGCGGTAGAGCCACTCCAGCCCCAGGTTTTGCCAGACTTTGGGCGCCCGCTTAACGTGGCCGGTAAAGACGTCGTAGGTGCCGCCAACGCCCATATAGAGCGCATCCGGGCTGACCAGACGGCAATCGCGCATCAGAATTTCCTGCCGCGGCGACCCCATGGCGACAGTGACAATTTTCGCCCCGCTGTCGCGCACGCGCTCATATAACGCCTGGCGATCTTCCGGCCTGAAATAGCCATCCTGGCTGCCCACGATGTTAACATTCCACTGGCTACGCAGCTTTTGTTCGGTCTGCGCCAGCACCTCTGGTTTGCCGCCAATCAAAAATACCGGCGTGCCTTCAGCGCCTGCGCGTTCCATAAGTCGCTCCCAAAGGTCAGCACCCGCCACGCGAGACACATTAGCGTCAGGAAACTTTTTACGAATTGAACGCACCACGCTAATACCGTCCGCGTATTTAAACTCCGCGGCTTCAATCAGGCTTTTCACTTCCGCATTATCTTCAACCGCCAGCATTTTTTCTGCGTTGATGGCCACCAGCGTGCCCGATTTCATCTGCCCGTCCGCGAACAGGAAATCCAGCGCGTGTTGCATGTCACGCCAGCCAATAAGCTGTAGCCCACGCAGCGCATAACGCGGGGCTGAAGTTGTATCCGTCATGATAATCCCTACTCAGACTTGCGACAGCGTTGTGCTGCCCTGTGGCTCACGTCTGTGCACAAGCCCTGCACTGTCAAACAACCAGTACAGCAGTTTTGCCAGCAGCAGACAGAGACCGAAAACGACCATAAAAAACACCACGCGTGAGACGAACGAATCCAGCCCCTCGCGCGCCAGAACGATCATATTGAAAATGGCACCGAAACAGAAACTGTGCAAAACAGCGGCTTTGTAGCGGTTGGTCTCTTCATTACCCAGCGTATATAACCAGTCGAACCATTTTATTATCAGCCCGACCGCGATCGCGCCCGGCAGGATAAACCACGTTCCGCCCATCACTACCAGCGAGCCAATCAGGGTTGGGGAAATCGCCAGGCCCGAATGGTTGTTCAGCACTTCCCAGGTAAAGTAGTTCGCCGTGTTCAGGACAATACCGGGACGGTCAGGCCACAGCCACGTCGGTATAAAGACATAGAAATCGCGAACAATCGGCGCCAGCCCCTGGAATTCGATTTTGTCGTAGTTTTGCAGCAGTAAAGCTAGGTTTTCCCACGGAGAGAAGGTATCGCGCGTCAGATACAGGAAGGTATAAAACGCTTCGTCGCCGGCCACGTTCAGTCCGTAGCGCTTCAGCGCCAGCCAGAACATCCCCACAATGCCAAAGACGCCTGCCGCCGCCAGCATCCACAGCGAGATCCAGCCGCGAATAATGCCGATAAACAGGAAAATCGCGAAGGCGATAATGATGTTGGCGCGGGTGCCGCCGACGATCATGTAGGTCAGAATGCCAAATGCGACGGTGCTGACCAGGAAGAACAGCCAGGCTTTACTGTCCTGACGCAGGAAAAAGACCACCAGCATCGCCGGAATGAAGAAATAGAAGAAACGCTTGAGCGCGACGCCGGAGACTTCGGCGGAGAAAATCTGGCTATAGGACTGCAACTTAAACAGTAAAAAGCCGTTATGCATGAAGAAAATCGCCACGCTGACGAGGGCGATGGTCATCAGCATAACCCACGTCAGATGGGTTTCTACCCGGTTCATTGTAAACAGCGGACGACGGGGTGTGGTGTCTTTCGCCGCGCGCAGGCGCGTTTTATAGGTGACGTAATACACCGCGTAGAAGCAGGTCGCAGAGAGCAGCGCCTGCAACAAGATTCCCGGCGGAGCGACGCCAACATCAAAGCGGAACACGAGGATGCTGGTCAGCGGGAAGCCAAAGAAAAAGGTCAGCAAAAACAGCAGCGAGAAGAATACGTTGAAGTTAAAACGTACGCGCCGGAATTCAAACCAGGTGAGCGTGGCGATAAACAGCGTGCTCAGCAGCCAGACCACCAGCAAGCCGCTAAATTGCAACTGGCTCATGCGTTGTCTCCTGAAGCAATACGCAGCGCGCGGTGCCACGGCGTGAGATAGTTCGGGCTGAAAAAGTCGATGCTATTTTTATCCACCAGCGTGAGCTGACGCTGCGCTTCCCGTACCACCTCGACATTAAGCGTGTCAGAGGTAAACAGCACCGGAATATGCTGTTCGGCCATGTCCTGCCAGAACGGGTTTTCGCGGTTGAGCACGCACGGTACGCCCGCCTGAATCAGCAGACACAGCGTACCAATCCCCTGCTGACGGGCAAAGATGAAATAGCCCAGATCGCATTTTCGCAGCAGCGCGAGATAGTCATCAAATTCCAGCTTATCGCTGAGAATGTGCAGATTTTCCGCGCTAAACAGCGCAAGCCCCTGCTGGCGAACTTCATCGATGTAGGCGTCGTTATTGGCGGGATAGCCCATCGGCACCACCACGTTCACCGTATCGCCAAACTGCTGATGCACCGCCCGCAGCGCCGCGACATGCTCGTTACTGCGATCGCCGGAATTTCCCACCAGGATAGTCAGTTTGCCCTCACGAACCGCGTCATTCGCCATGGTATTCAGTGCCGGATCCATACGGGTCGGAAAATAGAGCAGTTCCCCGCGAACCTTCGGGTGCTGTTTAGCAAAATAGTTGAGGTCGCCACGGGTAGCAAAAACGCAGCCCACGCGCGCCTGCGCCAGACGACGCAGCGGATAGAAAAGACGGAACTTCCAGCCGTGGGAGACTTCGTAGAGATCCGCTCCCCAGATATGCCAGCTGAACTGGGAAGGTTTTATCCCGCCGCTTAACAGCGCCAGCCACAGCCCGGTATTGAATTGTCCGTGGAAGAAGAAACGCTGGCTTCGGTCCGCTTTGGCTTTCGCGACAACGGCTTTGGTCAGGGCCGCTTTGTCTGGCGAGAAGGTGATGTGCAATGCCGGACACGCCGCGCTCAGGCCGTTATCGCGTCCAACGACCATAAACTCGCGCGCATCGGGCGTGCCGGATGCCAGTTCATCGTTGAAGAACCGCAGAACGGTCTGGTTATGATGCGGGATATCCGATCCCAGTATGTGTATCAGTGCAGTCATGCGCGTTTACGCCAAAGTAAAAATACGCCGCAACAGGCAGCGAAATAAACGATATAAGTTGCCATATAGGCCTGAGCCGCCCCCAGCGCACCGTGGGTGGGGATCAGCCAGTGAGAAAATGCCGTCAGCAGCGCAAACTGGCCGATCTCTGCCAGGATATACAACCGCAGCGAAGCCTTCGCAATCACCAGATAGCCGAAAACGTATGCCCCCACTTTCAGCACATCGCCGACCAGTTGCCAGGCAAACAGATCGCGCATGGCGGTAAACTTCGCCGAAAACAGCAGCCAGATGGCGAAATCACGCAGTAACCAGACGGTAAAGCTGGCGATCGCAACCGCCGGCAATACAAAACGCAGGGAGCGAAAAATCTCGCGGGTAATATCCTGCCTGGAAGTCAGGCGCGATAAGGTTGGCAGTAAATAGACGCTAAAGGAAGCCGTAATAAATTGGAGGTAAGCATCTGAAATGCTGCTCACGCCCTGCCAGATCCCCACTTCATCCCAGCTGTAATGCGCTGCCAGCAGGTTTCGCATCATCACGTAGGCAACGGGAAGCGTTACCGAAGTGATGAGCGCCATCAGGGTAAACTTTCCTAGCTGCCCCGCCAGCATCTTGTCCCACTGCGGTTTCAGGTAATTCAGCGGGACATTGCCTCTGCGCATCAGCATAAACGCTGCCGGAATGACAACGAGCGCAGGCACCAGCGCCAGCCCCAGCAGTGCGCCTTCATAGCCGCCCAGCCGATAGCAAAAGTAGTAGGCGATAACGCCGATGATGCTGCCGAGGATCAGCGCCAGCGCATTCCCGGCGGCATCACGGAAGCCTTTCATCAGCGCCAGCAGCAGGTTTGCCCAGGCGATCCCCATCTGAACGAGCGCCACCAGGCGCACCAGCCCCTGATAATGCGTGTGTCCGAACAGTCCCTGGCTGATGGGTGCCGCCGCCAGCAAAAAGACGACGGCCAGCAACGTAGAGAAGCCCAGCACCATAGCAGAGGAGGTGCCCACCACCGTGCGGAGCTTTTCGGCATCGTCATGATGCTGCGCGACGTATTTGGTGACGCCATTGAATATCCCGGCTCCCGCCAGCACGCCAAGCACCGTGACCAGCTGGCGGAAGTTCCCTGCCAGCCCAACGCCTGACGGACCAAATGAGACGGCCAGCAGCTTGACGACCAGTAACCCGGCGCCAATTTTTACAAGCGTGGACGCTGCCGTCCACACCGACGCTTTTGCCAGAGACATATCAGGCGAAATAACTCAGAAGCGAATTGATCACCGTACGCTGGTTCACCGGCGCGAGGTTGTAGAACAGGGGCAGGCGGAGCAGACGTTCGCTCTCTTTGGTGGTGTAGCGGTCTTCACCGGCAAACATCCCGAAGGCTTCGCCAGCCGGGCTGGAGTGCAGCGGAATATAGTGGAATACCGCCATAATTTCCGCCTCTTTCAGCCAGGCAATCAGCTTGCTGCGATCGTCGTTATCGCGCAGCTTGATGTAGAACATGTGAGCGTTGTGGATGCAGTCTGCCGGAATAGTCGGCAGTTCAATACGTCCGGCTTTTGCCAGCGGCTCCAGCGCGTCGTAGTAGGTTTGCCACAGGGAGAGGCGTTGCAGATTGATTCGCTCTGCCGCTTCCAGCTGCGCCCAGAGATACGCGGCCTGCAAATCCGCCATCAGGTAGCTTGAGCCGATATCGCGCCAGGTGTACTTATCCACCTGACCGCGGAAGAACTGGCTGCGGTTGGTCCCTTTTTCACGGATCACTTCCGCACGCTCCACCAGGGCACGATCGTTAATCAGCGTCGCGCCGCCTTCTCCGCCTGCGGTGTAGTTTTTGGTTTCGTGGAAGCTAAAGCAGCCGATATGACCAATGGTGCCCAGCGCGCGCCCTTTGTAGGTGGACATCACGCCCTGCGCGGCGTCTTCCACCACAAACAGGTTGTGCTTTTTAGCGATGGCCATAATGGTGTCCATCTCACAGGCCACGCCCGCGTAATGCACCGGCACAATCGCCCGCGTTTTATCGGTGACCGCCGCTTCAATCAGCGTTTCGTCGATGTTCATAGTATCCGGACGGATATCCACAAACACGATTTTCGCCCCGCGCAGGACAAACGCGTTCGCCGTGGAGACGAAGGTGTAGCTCGGCATGATCACTTCATCGCCGGGCTGGATATCCAGCAACAGCGCCGCCATCTCAAGCGATGCGGTACAGGACGGCGTCAGCAGTACCTTGGCACTGTGAAAACGTTGCTCCATCCACTGCTGGCAGCGGCGGGTAAAACCGCCATCGCCACAGAGCTTGCCGCTGCCCATAGCAGACTGCATGTAATCAAGTTCAGTGCCCACAACGGGAGGCGCGTTAAATGGAATCATCTTGTCACCTGTATAACCAGTAGGCGGTGGCGTCGATGCTGGCACCACTCGCAATATAACGTTTAAGCGCAGCGGTGTTGCCCATCTGGGTTGCGACCCGCAGCGTCGATACCTGTTGTTGCTCCGCCCAGTGCAGCGCCGCCTGCATGAGTTTCTCGCCCATGCCGCGCCCGGCTAACAAACCGATGCGCGCCTCGTGCTCGTTGAGCCTGCGAAGCGAAACAAAACCCTGAATCTGCCCCCCGGCAGTACGGAACACCAGACAGACGTGGTCAAACGTGCCTTTGACCGCATTCTCTATCCACTGGGCATAAAAGCGGCCGCTGTCATCGGGCGCATACCAGGGCGCCCGGAAACGGCTCTGAGCGAAGGCCAGCGCCGCCATCTTGCGCAGCGCGGGGATATCCTGCTCCGTTGCAATTTCCGCGCCCGGTGAGGCGTGGAGAGCCACGGTAACAGAGAGATCAACCTCACCCTCGACCAGCCGGAATCCGTGCTGCTGGAGGGCGTCCAGCAGATCGGCGCGGTCCGCCGGGATCTTAGCCTGTACGCGCTGCCAGGCGCTGAAGTCTGCTTCCTGCAACGCAGGGGCTTTGTCGCGCAGACGCACTATCGCTGAGGGACGCGCAAAGAATGCGCTTTCCCACTCAAGGGACTCCAGCACGCCGTTGAGGATACTCAACGCCACACGCCTTTGGTATCAACAACATACTGCTGACGTACGGCATCACCGGAAACCGCTTTGAACGCATTGTGATCCACCAGCAGCACCAGCACATCCGCCGTCGCCAGCGCGTCATCCAGGGCGGTAAGGGTGCAGTGACCGGCAAGTTTTGCCGGCAGCGCATGAATATTCGGCTCAACCACCAGCGTTTCACCGCTGTGCCAGGCAGCGATCATTTCGGCAATTTCCATCGCCGGGCTTTCGCGCAGATCGTCAATATTCGGTTTGAATGCCAGACCAAAGCAGGCAATTTTCAGCTCACTGGCGCGTTTGCCGCTGTCGGCCAGGCAATCCGCGACCGTGGCTTTGACCTGGTTGATAACCCAGTGCGGTTTGTGGTCGTTTACTTCGCGCGCGGTGCGAATCAGGCGTGCCTGTTTCGGGTTCTGCGCCACGATAAACCACGGATCGACCGCGATGCAGTGCCCACCCACGCCCGGCCCCGGCTGAAGGATGTTCACGCGGGGGTGACGGTTGGCAAGGCGAATAAGTTCCCAGACGTTAATCCCCTGATCGGCGCAAATCAACGACAGTTCATTCGCAAACGCGATATTAACGTCGCGGAAGCTATTTTCGGTCAGTTTGCACATCTCGGCGGTGCGGGAGTTGGTAACCACACATTCGCCTTCAAGGAAAATTTTATACAGCTCGCTGGCGCGCGCGGAGCAGACTGGCGTCATGCCGCCAATCACGCGGTCATTTTTAATCAGTTCCACCATCACCTGGCCGGGCAGTACGCGCTCAGGACAGTAGGCGATATTGATATCGGCCTCGTCGCCCGCCTGCTGCGGGAAGCTAAGATCGGGACGCGCCTCGGCCAGCCACTGCGCCATCTGCTCGGTAGCCCCAACAGGTGAAGTGGACTCAAGGATAACCAGCGCCCCTTTCTTCAGCACAGGCGCAATGGATTTTGCCGCCGCCTCGACGTAAACCATGTCAGGCTCATGATCGCCTTTAAAGGGCGTAGGAACCGCAATCAGGAACGCATCGGCTTCTACCGGCGTGGTGCTGGCGCGCAGGAAGCCACCGTCCACCGCCTTTTTCACCACACGATCGAGATCGGGCTCCACGATATGAATTTCGCCACGGTTGATGGTTTCCACCGCGTGCGCGTTGATATCTACGCCAACGACCTGCTTTTGACGAGAGGCAAAGGCCGCCGCAGTAGGCAGCCCGATATAGCCAAGACCAACAACAGAGATGGTAGAAAAACTCATAGCGTTACCCGATTGTGTTTAAGTGCGTGCAAAATACGACCACAAGCCTGCCCGTCACCGTACGGATTGTGGGCCCGGCTCATCGCCTGATACTCTTCATCGTCATGCAGTAAGCGCGTGACCTCTTCGACAATACGACGCGGATCCGTTCCCACCAGACGCACGGTACCGGCAGTAACCGCTTCCGGGCGTTCGGTGGTTTCACGCATCACCAGTACCGGCTTACCGAGGGAGGGCGCCTCTTCCTGAATGCCGCCAGAATCGGTCAGGATCAGCCAGGCGTGGTTCATCAGCCAGACAAATGGCAAATAGTCCTGCGGCTCGATCAGGAGCACGTTTTCCACGTGGCCCAGGATACGGTTGACCGGTTCGCTGACGTTCGGGTTGAGGTGCACCGGATAGACAATCTGCACATCCTCGTTCTGCGCGGCGATTTCAGCCAGCGCGTGGCAAATTTGCTCAAAGCCACGGCCAAAGCTTTCGCGGCGGTGGCCCGTCACCAGAATCGTTTTCTTGCCGTTGTTCAGGAACGGATAGCGCGCAGCAAGTTCTGCCTGAAGCTCGCTGTTAGCCAGCACGCGGTCACGCACCCAAATCAGCGCATCAATGACCGTATTGCCGGTGACGAAGATCTTGCTGTCGCTGATATTTTCGCGCAGCAGGTTCTGACGTGAGTTCTCGGTTGGCGCAAAATGGTACATCGCCAGGTGACCGGTGAGCGTACGGTTGGCCTCTTCCGGCCACGGGGAATAGAGATTGCCGGTACGCAGACCCGCTTCAATATGACCAACGGGGATACGCTGATAGAACGCGGCCAGGCTGGTCGCCACGGTGGTGGTGGTGTCGCCGTGCACCAGCACCACATCCGGCTTGAACGACTCCAGAATAGGCTTTAATTCTTGCAGAATACGGCAGGTGATTTCCGTCAGTCCCTGTCCCGGTTTCATTATATTGAGATCGTAATCCGGGACGATAGAAAAGAGGGTTAAGACCTGATCGAGCATCTCACGGTGCTGGGCAGTCACGCACACTTTCGCTTCAATATCAGGATCTCTGGCCAGCGCATGAACCAGAGGCGCCATCTTGATGGCCTCCGGCCTGGTGCCAAATACGGTTAGTACTTTCACATCGATTCTCTTCGATTAGACGATGAAGGCCGCAGCCTTCATCGTAGACGGCGTTCTTAGTTTGTGCGGCGACGCAATAACGCTACGCCAGCGCCAGTCAGTGCGCCCACAATCCCCCACATGATCATCAGGAATGCGCGACGCGGACTATCGCGTTTTACAGGCTCTTCAGGCGTTCTTAAATAACGATAGGTCTGAAAACGCGGGTCCAGCGTTGGACCGACGTTGAGCGTATTGAGCATGGCGCGGTTTTGGTCGTAATCAAGGTCAAAGTCAGGGCCAACGGCCTGGATATTTTCCAGACGTGCCTGAAGCATTGGGCGACCAAGAAGGAACATTTCTGAATCCGGGAGTTCGTCAGCCGGAACATCCGTTTCGCTACGGGAAATATTGTGCTGTTCCGCAATCTTCAGCGCCTGCTCAATATTATGTACGCGACGGGCGAAGATAGCCTTAGCGACCTCTTCCTGGCGTTTGACCTGCGCTTTCATCTGAATAGTACGCGCAGCCCAGGCGCCTTTCAGCTCGTCATTCAGATGACTGGCCGCGCGCTGGCTGGCAAAAGCAACGTACTGACGCAACAGGTTATTGGCGTCCGGCGCCGTTTCCGCAATCAGCTTCACGCTGTCGCTAACGTTACGGAGCACATCGCCAGGCATAAACTGAATGTTATTAATCAGGTCATCCAGCAG
>Ga0153917_1001260_pt1 | contig 11041 bp, 10 predicted proteins | sample TSFL001MetaG_FD_104695 | JGI IMG/M metagenome (GOLD analysis project Ga0153917, IMG submission 104695) | Attine ant fungus gardens microbial communities from Florida, USA - TSFL001 MetaG | ecosystem: Host-associated > Fungi > Mycelium > Unclassified | place: USA: Florida, Paynes Creek Historic... | reverse complement strand
CTAAAACCGGGGTTCTGCTCATGGCGGATCTCCTGTGAATGTCGATATCTGCACTTCATCACAGGTGCGTAAATGCAAAATGTCAGAAGCTGTTCATATTTGTCATAGTTATGAATAGCGAATCGCCATCACATTTTCCTTTTCCCTCTCCCTGTGGGAGAGGGCCAGGGTGAGGGCACCAAACCGCAGAGGAGCCCAAACCCCATGTCTTCACGCCCCCCGTTCTTCACCAGCGCCCGCGGTCGCCTGCTGATATTTAACCTGCTGGTGGTGGCGGTAACGCTGATGGTCAGCGGCGTGGCGGTGCTCGGCTTTCGTCATGCCAGCCAGATCCAGGAGCAGGTGCAGCAGCAAACGCTGGATGATATGACTGGCAGCATGAACCTCGCGCGTGATACCGCGAATGTGGCGACGGCGGCGGTGCGGCTGTCGCAGGTAGTCGGTGCGCTGGAGTACAAAGGCGAAGCTGAACGGCTGAAACAGACGCAGATGGCGCTGCGCCACTCGCTGGAGCAGCTTGCCGATGCGCCGCTGGCGCAGCAGGAGCCGGCGCTGGTGGCGCGTATTATCCGCAGGAGCAATGAGTTACAGCAGAGCGTGACGGGAATGCTGGAGCGCGGGCAAAAACGGCATCTGGAGCGTAACGCGCTGCTCAGCGCGCTGTATCAAAGCCAAAGCTACCTGCGTCATTTGCAGGATATCAACCGCCGTTACGCGAGCAATGTGCCAGACGCCCGGCAGCTTGCAGAGATGGACAGGCTGATCGTTGCCGCCATTGATACCCCTTCACCGCGCGCCACGGTGCAGCAGCTGGATGCAGTAACCGCGATGTTACCCGCGAGCGCCCTGCAACCGGTGGTCAACCTGGTGCTCCCGGATTTTAATGATGAGCTGCGCAAGCTCGCGCCACTGTCGAAGCAGCTGGAAGAGAGCGATCTGTCCATCAGCTGGTACATGTTCCACATCAAGGCGCTGGTGGCGATATTAAACCGCGACATTAATCAGTACGTTGAACAGGTGGCGCAGGCCTCCCGGCTGCGTACCGCCCAAAGCCACCAGGAGCTGCGCTCCATCAGCGTGTTTATCAGCGTCTTCGCGGTGCTGGCGCTGATCATCACCGGCTGCGCCTGCTGGTATATTTACCGCAATCTGGGCTCCAACCTGACGGCTATCTCAAGGGCAATGTCGCGCCTCGCTCACGGCGAGCAGGATGTGTCGGTGCCCGCGCTACAGCGGCGTGATGAGCTGGGGGAACTGGCGCGCGCGTTTAACGTTTTTGCCCGCAATACCGCTTCGCTGGAGCACACCACGCGGCTGCTGAAGGAGAAGACCTCGCAGATGGAGGTTGACCGCATCGAACGTCAGGGGCTGGAGGAGGCGCTGCTGCACAGCCAGAAAATGAAGGCGGTTGGGCAACTGACGGGCGGGCTGGCGCATGATTTTAATAACCTGCTGGCGGTGATTATCGGCAGTCTGGAGCTGACCGATTCAGCGTCACCGGACGCGCCGCGCATCACTCGTGCGCTCAAAGCCGCGGAACGCGGGGCCATGCTCACCCAGCGTCTGCTGGCCTTCTCGCGCAAGCAATCCCTGCAACCCCATGCGGTAGAGATGAAGCCGCTGCTGGAGAACCTGAGCGAGCTGATGCGGCACTCGCTTCCCGCCACGCTGACGCTGGATATTGAAGCGCAAACCCCGGCCTGGCCCGCATGGATTGACGTCAGCCAGCTGGAAAACGCCATTATCAACCTGGTGATGAACGCCCGTGATGCAATGGAGGGGCAAAATGGTGTGATCAAAATCCGCACCTGGAACCAGCGTGTGACCCGCAGCGACGGGCGCAGGCAGGATATGGTCGCGCTGGAGGTGATTGACCACGGCTGCGGGATGTCGCAGGAGGTGAAATCGCAGGTCTTTGAACCGTTCTTCACCACCAAACAGACCGGCAGCGGCAGCGGGTTAGGGCTGTCGATGGTGTACGGCTTTGTGCGTCAGTCCGGGGGACGCGTTGAGATCGAAAGCGCGCCGGGGCAGGGAACCACCGTGCGGCTCCAGCTGCCGCGCTCGACGCTGCCCGCGTTCTCTGATGATGCCGCGCTGGCGACCACGGCCCCGGCAGAGAGTGAGCTGCTTGTGCTGGTCCTGGAAGATGAGGCGGGCGTGCGGCAGACCCTGTGCGAGCAACTGCACCAGCTTGGCTACCTGACGCTTGAAGCCGAAAACGGCGAGCAGGCGCTGAACATGCTGGACGCATCGCCGGATATCGGCATGTTTATCAGCGACCTGATGTTGCCGGGCGGCCTGAGCGGCGCGGAGGTGATCGGCCATGTACGCAGCCACTATCCGCAGTTGCCGGTGCTGCTGATCAGCGGACAGGATTTGCGCCCGGCGCATAACCCGCAGCTGCCGGACGTTCAGTTACTGCGAAAACCGTTCACCCGCGCACAGCTGGCGCAGGCGCTGCGCAAGGTGATGGCAGGAACCGGCAGCGAGCCAGGGTAGCGGCCCCCTGAGCGCCGTTAAAAGACGACGACGAGGCAGGGATAAATTTCACGGACTCATGCGGCAGCGGGCGGCGCAAATGCTGCTTTATCCCGACAATCAGCGCTTCGCGCGGAAAGCCAGGCATATCCATTACGCCGCCACCGAGGATCACCGCATCCGGATCGAACAGATTTACACTGGTGGCAATGGCGCGGGCTGCATGATTCAGGAGTTGCTGTACGAAGGGGTCATCGGGTACGGCTGAAAAGATATCTCCCATCGCATACTCGCGGGGCTGCTGTTCGTACCACTGTTTCAATGCGATACCGGAACAAACTGTTTCCAGACAGCCCGGGTTGCCACAACCACAGTGCCGCGTCATATCCCCCTGTGGAATATGCCCGAGCTCGCCCGCTACGCCGTGCGCGCCCGTCCATGGAGCACCGTTTAGCCAGATGGCAAATCCCATGCCGGTGCCAAGATAGGCCGCCAGAACCTCTTGCTGCTGGAGATTGTGTTGCGCCACGTCAAACGAAAGCTGAAGGTTAACGTCGCGGGAAAATTCGACCGGGCAGCCTAGCGCATCTTCAAGTTTTCCCGCCAGATCGCGGAGCTCATTCGCCTGCAAAGGCAGATTTGGCGTCGAAATAATGGTGCGTTTGTCTTTGCCGACCAGTGCCGGAAAGCCCATGACCAGACCGCGACAGTGAACCTGTAAATGACGCAGCTGAGCCGCGATCATTTCCGTCACGCCGCACACCACACCAGAGCGGATAACCTCCGCGGTGCGCTGTTTTTCACAATGCAACACCGCACCGTCGGCCGTTTGCAGGCAAAAACGGATATGAGTGGCCCCCATATCCACTCCGGCGACGACATCAGGCTGTTTTTGCATGAGGAACAACCTCGTTTCGTGCCGACAGGATCTGCCCGGCCATAAGCTGCCATGCATCCCCGATATTCTCTGCATGGTTGAACAGACCAGACGTTCCGACGATAAAGACATCTGCGCCGGCGGCCATCAGTTTTTTATAGGTGGCCTGATTGCATGAGCCATCGATCTCAATCTCATAGCTCAGCCCTTCGCGTTCGCGCCAGGCTTTCAGCTCGGCAATTTTCTCCAGCATTTCCGGAATGAACGGCTGCCCGGCAAAGCCTGGATCGACGGTCATCACGGTGATTTTGTCCGCCTTATGAATATAGTATTTCATCGCCTCAACCGGGGTTTCCGGGTTGAGGATGAGTCCCACCTTCATACCGTGACGACGGATCTCTTCAATCAGGCGGAAAGCCTGACCGTTGATGGTCTCCGGGTGCAGTGTGATGAAGTCTGCTCCGGCCTGCGCCAGCTGGCTTATGTAGTCCTGCGGGCGAGTCACCATCAGGTGACAGTCCAGTGGTTTGGTGGCGAGCTTCTTCACCTGGCCGACAAAGAACGGAGACAGCGTCAGATTAGGCACAAAGTGGCCGTCCATGATGTCGATATGGAAGTAGTCCGCGTGCTGGTCAATAAATTCGATCTGTTCTTTGAATTTCAGCAGATCCATACACATCAGGGAGGGTGAAATTTTCATAGTGATTTCCTTACTTACTGATCAATCTGTCGAGGGCAACAGCGGCGATAATCAACCCGCCCATTACCACCAGCTGGTAGTAGGTTTGTACCTGTAAGATATTGAGTCCGTTATTGATGGTGCCGATGATGAGACCACCAATCACGACCGAGAAGATGCGGCCTTTACCGCCGAAGAAGCTGGTTCCGCCGATGATGGCGCTGGCGATGGCGTATGTTTCAAATCCCATCCCGGCCAGCGGCTCCGCTGCGCCCAGACGCGCAGTCGACACCACGCCCGCCAGCCCGGCGCATACTCCAGAAATAATGAACACCACCAGAATATGAAACTTCACGTCGATGCCGGAGTAGAACGCCGAGTTTTTGTTACCGCCCAGGGCGTAGATATTGCGCCCCAGCCGCATACGGGTGGTGAGGAACCAGAGGATCACCGCGACGATCAGCGAGAAGATGACCGGTACGGGTATCCCGAGGACGCTGGCAGCGAAGAAGTTTACAAAATCGAACGAGAAGCCATAGACGGAGTTAGCATCGGAAATCACCAGCGTGATGCCGCGAAAAATGGCGTTAGTACCGAGAGTGATAATGAACGGATGTAGCCCGGTCCAGTTGACCAGACAGCCATTGATCGCCCCCAGCGCGCCGCCGACCAGTATGCCGCCAATCAGTGCTGCAAAAAACGGGTCGACACCAGCCAGCATCAGTTTGGCAGTCACCATGCCGGAGAGTGCCAGAATGGCTCCGACGGACAGATCAATACCCGCGACAAGGATGGCAAAGAATTCGCCCATCCCGATCAGCACCGTTACCGAGCTCTGGACAAAAATCTGCGTGATGTTGTTGGTGGTGAGGAAGTACTCCGATGACAGCGTGCCAAAGATGGCGACTATAATCGCGAGGATAAAAAAGGTACCGTACTTGTCCCAGAACAGCGCGAAGTTAAATGGCTTTTTCTCCGCCATATCGCCTTTCACTCTTGTGGTAATGCCCATGCCATGATCTCCTCTTCGCTCATGTCGTCGCGATTGGTCAGGATTTGCGTCAGCCGCCCTTCGCAGAACACGGCGATGCGGTCGCAGACGGCGATAATTTCAGGTAATTCAGATGACACCATCAGGATGACCTTGCCTTCGTCAGCCAGCTGGCGCATCACCTTGTAGATTTCGGCCTTTGCGCCGACGTCGATGCCTCGCGTGGGTTCATCAAAAATGATGACGTCCGGGTTGCAACACAGCCATTTAGAAATCAGCACCTTTTGCTGATTGCCGCCGGAGAGTTCGGTGATGTTTTGCTCTACGCTATGGCACTTCAACGCCAGCAACTGGCGCTGTGCTTCGGCGGTCTTGCGTTCTTCATGCTCGCGAAAGAGCCCCATGGCCCCTTTATAGCCACCGTTTTTCAGGCTCTGGCTGACGGCCATGTTTTGGGCGATAGAGAAATTGGGGAAAAAGCCATTTTCGCGGCGGCTTTCGGTGATGTAGGCCATCCCTTTTTTCAACGCATCCAGAGGCGAACGCGGAGATATGGTTTTGCCGTTGAGGCGAATTTCACCGCTCGCGCGTTTATCCACGCCGAAGAGACAGTCCATCAGTTCGGTACGTCCCGAGCCGACCAGACCCGCAAAACCCAGTATTTCGCCGCGGTTCACGCTGAACGAAATATCTCGCACTTTTTTCTTGTCCCGGCTGGTGACGTTGTTCACCTCAAACACCGTGTCGCGTTCGATGTTGCCGGTGCTCTCTTTCATGGCGTTAAAGCGGTTTTGCAGTTCGCGGCCGACCATCAGGCGCACAATGTCGTCGTTTGAAACGTCACTCACCAGGCCACTGCATACGCTGGAACCGTCTTTCATTACCGTGTAGCGGTCGCAGATGCGGCGGATTTCCGCGAGCTTATGCGAGATATAGACAATGGCGGTGCCTTCTTTACGCAGCTGATTCATGATCAAGAAAAGATAATCCACCTCTTTATTGGTTAATGAAGATGTGGGTTCATCCATAATGATCACTTTGGCATCGAGCATTAAGGTTTTCGCGATTTCCAGCATCTGTTTATGGCTGATGGATAAATTCGCTACTTTTTCATCTAAATCGACTTTTAATCCGACGCGTAAGAGCATCATCGCACCGCGAATGCGCATCTCTTTCCAGTCAATAATCCTGATGCCACAAACCTTTTTGGTCAGGTGACGGCCTATATATAGATTTTCCAGCACGGTTAATTCATCAATAACGCTGAGTTCCTGATATATAATGCCGATGCCCAGTCGTGCTGCCAGTTTATGATCCAATTTGTCGTAATTCTTTTCATTAATAATAATGGAGCCTTTGGTCGGCTCATGAATTCCCGACAATACTTTCATTAAGGTTGATTTACCGGCACCATTCTCCCCTAATAACGCGTGGATCTCATGAGGGTATATAGTTAAATCAACCGATTTTAATGCGTGAACCGGACCAAAGGATTTGCCGATCCCCGCCATCGAGATATATGGCGTGACCATGTTTATTTCCTTCTCTGTTCACCCTCTCCCTGTGGGAGAGGGCCGGAGTGAGGGCATCAAGCCGCACAGTTCTGCGTTATTTTGTCACCAGAATCGAATCCACCAACTTGAATTCAGGCGTTTTTTCCAGCGGGATGACTTTCCCGGTTTTCGCGGCATCCACCATTAATTTCAGGCCGGTCGCCCCGATGTCCGCCGGGTTTTGTGCGACGGTTGCCGTCATCTGACCGGCTTCGACCATCTTACGCGCCTCTGGAATACCATCGGTGCCGACCACCAGCACTTTGCCAATTTTACCGGCGTTTGCCACCGCCTGCGCCACGCCCATCGCCATGGTATCGTTCGCGCAGTAGAAGGCTTTCAGATTCGGGTTTCGTTGCAGCACGTTGGTTGCCACATCCAGAGCTTTAATGCGATCCCAGTCGGCGGGCTGGCTGGCAACCAGCTTAATTTGGTTTGCTTTTTTGAAGGCTTCTGTTGCGCCATTGCGGCGCGCCTCGCCCGATGCGTTACCGGCTTTACCCTCAATGATTGCGACTTCGCCCCCCTCCGCACCAAGTTTATTGATAATAAAATCGGCCCCTTTTGCGCCGACGGCCACGTTGTCCGTTGTGACAAACCCCTCTACATTGCCACCTGCTTTTTTCAGGTTATCCATATCGATTTTTTCATCGAGATTCACCAGATAGAGACCTTTCTGCCAGGCGCGCGCGACGGGCATGACCAGATTCACGGAGGAGAGTGGGGCAAAAGCGATACCCTTGTATTTTTTATTACTCAGATCTTCGAACAGCTGTAGCTGGGACTGAAAATCCCCTTCTGACGGCGAGGCAAAAATATCAACGCTTACTCCCAGGGTTTTGGCTTCATCTTCAATCCCTTTCTTCATATCCACCCAGAATGGATTGGAGAGCGTTTTTAATACCACCGCATATTCCGCAGCAGCAAACGCGCTGGTGGATAACATTAAGCCCATAGCGGCGCCGCTGAAATATTTCAGATATTTATTCATAGCAGTGTTCTCAATGTAGGGTATGTTGTTGTTAATCCCGCCTGAGCAGGATTAACCTTTTAATTTACTTCAGTGCGCCAGGAGAGAAGAAATCCACAATAGCGCCGGTTTTTTGCATATTAAGTGTGGCCTGTTCGATATTTTGTTGTGCAACGGAAACAAATAACGCATCTAATAATGTAAGCTGTAATATACGCGCGGAGGCGTTGCGCCCTAATAACGGGGTCTCTGGTGCTGGCGAACAAATAATATAATCAGCAAGTTTAGCAATCGGCGAATGGTAGCTATGGGTAATACAGATAATTTTGGCGCCGTTCTTTTTTGCTAACTCAACTGCTGCTTTCACATCACTGGTGCGGCCGGAATGGGAGACCACCAGTACCACATCCCCTTCCTTCAGCAGCGATGCCGACATCATCATAATGTGCGCGTCCTGATACGACTGGCAGCGCACGCCGATGCGTAGAAACTTATGCTGGATGTCGGCGCAAATAGCGTTAGAACCACCCACACCGTACAGATCGCGCTGGTTGGCCTGGGCGAAGAAACGTGCCGCGCGGTGAATTTCATCCACGTTCACTATCGACTGGCCTTCCATAATGGTGCGCAGCGTAATATTGAACACTTTGTTAACCACATCCTGTGGTGCTTCATCAAAAGCGAGTTCCGCAGGTAATACTTGTTCGGATTGCGAGAAGTAGTCGACCAGCGCCGCACGCAGGTTACGGAAACCACTAAAGCCGAGCAGTTTGGCCACTTTCACAATCATCGCTTCCGACACCATCAGCGTTTCGGCAACGTCTTTAATCGCAGGCGCGCCGCTCAGGTTACCCGGCTGGAGCAGCCAGTCGACGATACGGCTTTCGTTGTCGGTCATGCCTTCCTGCTTCATGCGCAGGTACGGTGCAAGGCCAATGCCGTTAGGCAGCTCTTTTTTAAATTCTGACTGACTCATCGCTCTCTTTTGTCCTTAAAAATGAAGACGACACTATATCACCACACTCTGGCATGAAAATATGCTGGCAACTTCACAATGTTTAAAAATTCATAAAGTTTTATTGTCTGTGAAGTTTTGATGGGCGGTTGCTTTAGGATTCCCTTGAAAATCAATAATATAATTATGACACGTTAACGGATTTTAATGCATGCCGTAAGAAATATACCGTCATGAGAGAGTTGAAATGTCAAAGTCAGGGGTGTAGAACACGCGCAGAACTCGATGGTTTTGAGGTTTTATTGCACAACTGACCGGTCTTAAATCACAACTCCATCGAGTTCGTAAAGTTAACCCACGATGAGGTTTATTATGAAAAAGATTGCATTTGGCTGCGATCACGTAGGTTTTATGCTGAAAGAGGATATTCTGGCCCATCTGCGCGCGCGTGGCATCGACGTGGTGGATAAGGGCACCTGTTCCCCGGAGCGTACTGACTACCCGTATTATGCCAGCGCGGTTGCACAGGCTATTATCGATAAGGAGGTGGATGGCGGCATCCTGATCTGCGGAACGGGGGTAGGGATCTCCATTACGGCCAATAAGTTCCCGGGCATCCGCGCAGTGGTCTGTAGCGAACCTTATTCAGCTCAGCTTTCAAGGCAGCATAACAACACGAATGTGCTGGCATTTGGTTCGCGCGTGGTCGGACTGGAGCTGGCAAAAATGATCGTCGATGCCTGGCTAAATGCACCGTTTGAAGGGGGACGACATCAGGCGCGAGTCGATGCGATAGGGGCGATTGAACAGGCCAGGAATTGAGATTCCTCCGCTACCCCGGTTCCCTGCCATTCATTACCGTAAGGCCAGTTCACCTGCGAGTCTGGCCTTATGAAACGTTACTCTACCGCTCTGTTATTGGGTCTGCTGACTTTAACCAGCCAACTGGCGCATGCCGATGTGATTGATGATGCCATTGGCAATATTCAGCAGGCGATCAACGACGCCTATAACCCCGGCAGCAGCCGTAATGATGATGACGACGATCGTTACGATCGCAGCCATCAAACCGACAGCCGCCAGTACGACGATCGTCGTCGACAGTTAGAAGATCGACGCCAGCGTTTAGACGAGCGTCAGCGGCAGCTGGATGACGATCGGCGTCGGTTAGAAGAGGATGAGCGCCGGTTAGAGGATGATTACGATCGGTGGTAATCCCGGTATTGCAACGCGTAGGCCGGGTAAGGCGCAGCCGCCACCCGGCAAAACCTAATCCAGTACCAGCATCATCCCGTCATACCCCGCTTCAATGCCGGACGGCAGCGGGTTATCCATCATCCACACGTCAAACTGATGGCTGATATGCGTCAGGATCACCTGCGGACAGCCAATCACCTCGTTCAGCGCAATCACCGTATTCAAATCACAATGGTTGTGCGGCGTCTCCGGGCGCGGTTCATGGCTACAGTCGATAATCATCGCCTGCGGCTGATTGTTTAGCAGAAACGTCACCGTTTTATCCGGTAGCCCGGCGGTATCAGAAAGCCACGCCACGCGGCTGTGGGCGGACTCCAGCAGATAGCCAAACGTGAGTTTTGAATGGTTGAGCGGCAGCGGCGTGACCCGCAAGCCCTGAAGTTCAAACATCACAAACGGCTCCACCGTGTGGCTGAAATCGAGAAGGCCCGGATGCTTGAACAGGTCGTCACAGCCTGCGTCGTCCGGCGGACCGTAAACCGGAATGGTCGCCCCCACGCCCCAGCGCAGAGGAAACAGCCCCTGAACGTGATCCATATGATAATGGGTAAGCAAAAACTGCCTGAAACTCCCCGCGGGCCAGTCGTCCATCAGGTGTGGAATACCCGCGTCCAGCAAGGTGACCGAATCGTTGAATTTCACCGCCGCGCTACAGGGGCGACGGCGATAATTTTCCTGTAAACGCGCCCGTCGGCACGCCGCGCAGTCGCAGCCAAACACCGGCACCAGCTGCGCCCCTCCGGTTCCTGTCAGCGTGATCGTCAGACTCATAACGCACCTCTACAGCGGTTTGGTGAAGCGGAAATGGCTTTGCGTATATCCTTCACGAACATAAAAACGGTGCGCGTCCACGCGCTTCACGCTGGTGGAAAGCTCGGTCAGCTCGGCGCCTGCCTGTCGCGCGACGTCCTCTGCCCAGGCCAGCAGCTGGCTGCCCACTTTTAATCCGCGCGCCTGCGGCATCACCACCAGCTCCTGGATCTCGCCGATCCGGCGGGCGTGATGCAGGTGAAACTGCATATGCAGGCCGATCATACCGATGATCTGCCCGTCCAGCTCGGCCAGTTGGTAACGCATATTGTGATCCTGCAAGTTGGCCAGATACCCGGCGTGAAACGCCTGATGATCGAACTCGGCCTGCTTAAGTTCGCAGATCAGCGCGTAAACGATCGGCGCATCGTCGGCGGTGGCGGGGCGAAGCTGGCAGTCAGGCATGCTGTTTCTCCTTCTGGCGAATAAGCGATAGCAAGGTCTCGACTGACTGTAGCAAACTTCCGT
>Ga0153917_1001257_pt1 | contig 11088 bp, 17 predicted proteins | sample TSFL001MetaG_FD_104695 | JGI IMG/M metagenome (GOLD analysis project Ga0153917, IMG submission 104695) | Attine ant fungus gardens microbial communities from Florida, USA - TSFL001 MetaG | ecosystem: Host-associated > Fungi > Mycelium > Unclassified | place: USA: Florida, Paynes Creek Historic... | reverse complement strand
TCTATACAAATGACCAGATCTAACAATAGTGTTTGGTGTTAAAAAGTTAATTTTAAAGAACTCAGATATATCAGTAATTAGATTAGTTATGACAAATTTGCTTGCTTGGCCGTCTCCTTTATTGGACGTTCTTTTTGTTTTAACTACATAATCATTTTCAACTAAAAAGACTTCTTTTGTTTGGCCTTTTGCCTTCCCATTCTTTAATTTATATTTAGTTTCTTGAGCTGCATTTAAGGCAATAACAAGACATTCACTACTTACTTTTAGTTTTCGTTCACCGTGTTTTGAGTCATACAGAGTTAAAACGTTACCGTTTAGCATTGCATCCTCAACTTGCTTTTTCGTTAAACTTAGCAATTCAGAATGAGCTAAACCTGAAACCCCTTCAAACAACAGTCTTAATACAGCCTTAGATTGATAATTAACTAATTGACTTTCCATTTCCTCTAATTCACTATAAGTAATATATAATTTTTTATCCCCAAGACACTCATAAAGCTCTTCTTCTGAAATAGTTCTTGCTAAATTGGTTAATCCTTTACTTAACTTATATGAAATTGCCCAATCAATATACAATGACAATAATGCTAAGGTTCTACGAACACTACCGATAGTGGTTTGATCGAATGATCGTATTAGCTCTAAAATTTGCATTGATGTGAAATCATAAATGTCCTTATTATATAAAGTCTCAGTAATCTCTGCTTTTGCAAAAATAGGTCTCATCTGCAAAACCATACCTTCAGATAAGGTATCTAGATATTTTTCCTTAATCTCACTATTGAACATTGCAGCAAACAACTCCTAAGTAATTACTCGTCTATTTTTAAATTGTTAAAGAAATTCCATATCTTTTGTGGTGACTTAGCGTTTCCATTCTTGTCTACTACACCTAATTCATCCCACAACTTATTTTTCTTACTAAAGTCTATAGAGCTTAAAACATCATTAATCTTACTTTCCAAATCGTCCAGACTTACACCATCTAATTGCAATTTCTTAGCTAATACCACATAACCATTAAAGAACAAATAGTTGTTTACAAAACTTCTCTTCCGTTCTTTTGCTATATCACCTAAGAACTCATCTACATATTGTGTAGCTAAAGCATCAAAGAAAGATGTAAGGTATCTTGCAGTTTTTAATATGTCTGCCTGAGTAGAAAAATCTTTTTTAGAATAGCTTCTTTCAATTGCCTTTTTGAAGTCAGAAAAAGTTATAAGTAAGTTCTGATTCTGATTTATCCAGTCTCCATTTGTCTTTATATAATCACCAATTATGCTATTATCCTGAATGAACTTAACAATTTTATTAGAATAAACATTTTGGCTCATCTCAGCTACTTTAGATTTCTTCACTGGATTTATTGTGTTTTGTTGCCCAAAATGCTCTCTCGCCCTTTTTTGAGTGTAGTTATAGATGTCCACTTTAAAGGTTTCTTCAAACAAATGATCTAACTCAGGATGTTGTCTTATAGCCATAGTAATGCCTATTAGTCGGTGATACCCATCTAAAACGTCTAAAATGGTGTCTTCAGTCACTGTAAGTGACATACTGTCTTCATCATATATTAATTCTTCACCACTACTTGCACTTCCTACACGTGCATTAAAGGTAAAAACTGATTTAATTAATTTCCCCTCTAAGAACAGTTCCTTTATTTCTTCAACCGATTGTTTATTGAGCTGCGGTACAGGTATCTCAATATCTGAGCCCTCTAGTTTTTTCGTTTTGTTCGTTCTTTGAGCATTAGGATTATAGTGCAATAACTTATTTTCAAATAGCATAAACAACTCTTTAGCAGTGATTGGGAAGAAATAATTATCATCCGAATACTTTACAACTTGTTTGAATGTATACGGAAATTTTACATCTTCCTCCACAGATCCTTCCCATAACGTTTCAATTTCTCTCATATCCGTTTCTGTGAAGTAATTTCGTGGATTAAATCTTTCACTTTCCAGAACTGAGTATAGTGACTTGGCTAAAAAGTACATATATTCTTTAGAAATTTCGACTTCTGGATTTTCTATATCGTAAATTAATTTTTGTGTTGTCCCTGGAGTAATTTTATTTTTAGCCATCTCTAATTGAATATCGTTAATAAAAGATCTTATGTGTTTATTTTTCGAGATAGCATCTTTCATTTCTGAAAGCAGTTTCTCATTTGCAGACTGATCAAAGATCACTGTCATATAGCCTTTCACCTCATGTCATGTTGCTAAATTTAAAGTTACCAAAGGCAATCTGGTTAATCAAGAAGAATTATCATTTGAACTGAGTAATATGCCGAAAAAATGATTATCGCTCATTTACATGCTTTATAAACTTTTTTAATGTAACAAGATCAGCGTTTTCAAAAAAACTAATAAAATCCTCTTGAGTTGCTTCATATAGTGGTTTTATATCGATTTTTTCATCCATTGTTACACCAGCAGAGTTCGCTATGTTAATCTTTCTGCTCATATATCTCTCTGTCGTTAATGTGTTTTTATGATTTCCTTGTTCTTTTGCTGCAAGTAAATCGTGACCAGAATTCTCATAGACATAGTCAATTCCTACCCCCTTAAATGAGTGTAAGACTAATTCTCTTTCAGGAGGTATACCTAACCTTTTTTTCGACCTTTTCAAGGAGTGTCGTAAAGATTGTTCCGAAAGCCCCTGAAAAACCAATTCAGTTTCGCTGTCATCCTCTTCCTTCAGCTGCAACAATTCCTCATAAAATACCTGGTTAATGCCTGTAGACACAACCTGAGATCCTTTATCAATAACTGTTACTATATAATGGCCTGTACTTTCATCAAGCTGTATGTCTTTCCATCTTACGCGCAAAATCGCACTTACACGAAAAGAAGTTCTGATGGCGAATTTAACAAACAGCTTTTTCATTAAAGGCTTCTGTCTTTCATTTATATACATATCCTGGGCAATTCTTTCCGCTTCTGTCTGGGTTGTTTTATCCCAGTTTTTAGTTACTGTTTTAAGCCTTTCAACAGTATTGAACACCGACAGATCAATATAGTCTTTATAATCATGCTCTAAATATGTATAGAGCATCTTCAAAGAGGTCATTTTTCTGTTAATACTATTATTAACTAATCCCTTTTCCTGAAGATACTTAACATAGTTGCTCAATTCGCTTTTACTTACAACTAAATCGTCCGGAACTAGACTTTTGACATCTTTCCCTTTAATCACACTAAAGAACTGCTTAATATCCCCTTCATAATTCTTTCTGGTATTAGACACTCTTGTAGTTGAGGAAGGCATCATATAGTTAGAATTCCCAGAGCTACTTCTTATATCTTTATTGATTAAAAAGCCTTCGATATCATCGTAAACCGCATAATTTTTTAATTGTTTAACTTTATTTTGCATTATCTTCTCCTCCTTTCTCATCCAATAACTCATCAATAGAGACATTCAATACCAGAGCGATAAGCTTTATGGTTGTAACATCTGATTCATCTGGCATTTCAATGATTTTGTTTAATGTCTGAATATCAATCATTGTCTCCCCTGACAATTCCTCTATTGTGATGCCACGTTTGACCATTAGCTGTTTTATTCGCTCTGACATGTCAACCTCCTATTTTTTATGTATACTATAGACTGCAGTGCGTATATGTTATGGTTGATAAATAAACTCTTCAAATTCAATTACAATGTGTCGTTTTAAATTCTTAGCAAAATGTATTAGGGATATAAAATGTGGATTATTTTCAATGCTTCTTTTTAATCCATCTCCACCTAATAATACTCTATTTAGATCTTTTAATAACGCTGCTATCTCTATTTTTGCACCATGTAGATCATCTTCAGTTTTTGCATTAACAATCATTTTTCTTATGTTTAGTACACTCTCTATGTAAGTTTGTTTTGCATTTAAAACAAAATCGGCATCAATATCTTTATGATTTGTAGACCTAAGTTCTACAACATGCATCATTAATCCTCCTTGTATTCACTTAGCAATTTCATGTATCCTTTAGTTAGTTGTTTTCTAACATTTTCATTCTTCATTATTTTTGACTTTTCAATGCTTTTTTCTTGAAAGAATAGATCATTTTTAACTAAGCTTTCAACTTTCTTTTGGTAAATGGTTTTATGCATTGTCATACTGTTTTTTAAGTAACTAATTGCGGACATACCACCAACCTCCTATATACATATTTTTTATCTTTTGCATCTATAGCAATTGTAATGCATTACATAAGGGAAGTAAAGATTTTTTTAACGACAAATAGCACATTCCACGCAATTTTTTTTGCGAATGTGCTGCTTTGTAATGCATTTCATTTTTAGTTAGGGTGTATGTACCTGGAGTTGATCACTAGATGTTATAAAAACTTAATATTTAAGTGATGGCCTTAAAACTACAAAAGACGCTTAGCTCAAAAGAGCCAAACGTCTTCCTTTTCTCTGATTAATTTAATTAAGTAAAATGATAATACTAATAACTTTATGTGTCAATGGATTTTATGCTCCACGTGGCATTCCAGCAACCTCATAATCACCTGAAGCTTGTTGGATTGAAGAATCTGCACTTATGTAAGAAGTGCCTAGTGCGCCTAAGATAACTAAAGCCATAATAAGTTTTTTCATTGTCTCACCTCCTTTAAAGTAAAAGTAATTCTAAAAGTTTTTGATTTTCACCTTTTTGCAGTTCTAACAACGGCAGCCTAATAAGGAATTTGTCATTAGACTTTTTAAAATACTCGATTGAAGAATAGAAACTTGCTTTATTTTGTTCAAGTCTCCCTTTCAAATAATAATGCATTGCAATCTCATTATCGTTATGATGTAAAAGGTCTAGTTTATCCAAAACTTTTTTTGCTTTGGAATTTTCATTAAAGTTGATAAAACAATGAGCTTGTTCCTGCAAATCCATAATTGACTCAGAATCGAAATTAATCCACTTATTTTCTTTGCGCCAAACATTATTTAAGAAGCAGAGTGCCTGTTGGAAAATCATGTTGTAATTTTCATTTTGAGCAGAAACGCTTAGCCCTTTTAAAAAGTTTTCTTGAGCCAATTCATAATTCGAAAATAAAAGAGAGTTACCAATTGTTAAATAGCTGAAAACCTGAAACCTCTGGATATTTGTACTTTCCAAAGCCATTTCAGAGTACTCTCTGCACTCCTCTAATAAATTTTCATTTAGCTTTATATTAGACATTAGAACAAGAACTCTTGTTTGATATGTATTTCTAATGTACATGTTTTCAGAAATCTCACTTAGGTCAATTTGTTTTATAAGTTGGGCCATCGGAGAAAAGTTACCAGTGCTTAAATAATGATAAAGCAGCAAGAGTCTTGAGAAAGAATTCATTTCAGGTGTTTTAATATTTAATTTACCGAGTCTTTTCACTGCCTCAAATTCAGTAATATCACAGTTAGACAGATCTCTATGTATTTTATACACTTTTCCATATTCTTTACTTTTCATATTACTGCAAGAAATCATAGAATCTATTAAAACATCTTCTATTTCAAAAAACATATTTGCATCGGCGTACTCCAATGCACTTCTTGCTGCCTTTGTCTTAACATCTAGGTTTAAACAGTAATCTTTCATTAATTCATATTCACGGTCTGGATACTGACTCTTAACAATGTTGACTATTGAAGAAAATTCATTAAAAGTTTTCCCATCATGGTTTAAGAAGTCATAAAGAGGATTGGGGTTTTTAAGGCCAGCTACTGTTGCCCATTTATTCATTAAAGAGTTGTCATTTTCCAAGTCTTTCTTCATAGCTATCCTTACTAACTCCATTATTTCCCCTCATTTCTTTTTGTTGTCTTTATTGGTTAACTTAATAATACTATAGATCACATTATGAGTCAATAATTTTATGCATATTTTTTGTATTTGTATTCTCTTTAAAATTCCTATTTTATTTAGACAAGAGTTCCTAGGATAAACCCTTGTCTTTAACTTGTAGGTTGTAATATACGCCTTTATACTTTAAGCGTTCAATAACTAAATCTTTATATGGGATATCACCTAGGATTGCGAACCTTATATCAGTACTATGTTTTTTCCCTACCGGCTTTTTATGTTGCAATTCTCGTCTTATCTCTTCCTGAATCTCATTGAAACGTTTTTCTTTTAGACTTTGCCTATATTGTTTGTAATCCTCCATCGTGCAATTATTCACATTACAAAAATGTTTGGCTAGATTAGCTAACTGATCTTTAGTTAGAACCAATTGAGATCGTTTGAAGTGTTGAAATGAATGACAGTCTACGCATATCAAGTTTAGATCTAGTAACTTAACAACCCCATTTTCAAAATCATATTCTTCTACCTCATGTACATGAAGTCTTCGTAAATCGTTGATGTGAGGAGTATAATTACAAATCACGCACCTGTGTTTCTTTCTTTCAAGAATTGCAGCCCTGATTTTTTTACGCCATAGAGTATCAGTTAGATTTTTTCTAACTGTCTTGCCATGAAACATACTGGGTTTAGCATCAATCTTCAATTTATAGTGAGCAAACTCGTCCACATAAAATCGCCTTTCTTATTGTTTTCTACTTACCATTAAGATTTACCAATTCACTTGTTATTCATACTTAAATTTTATTAGTAACAGTAAGAAGATTTGTTGAGGTCTTAAGCAATTCGGAACTCATTTTTTTAATTTCCTCATCGCTAATTATTTCCTTGCTTTCTACGAATTCTTTGTATATCAATTCGTATGTTTTATTTGCTTCTCTTAGGTACTTATCCTCTTCAGTTTTAAGTTTGATTCCTTCTAAAGCCAGATGTGATGGTAATTGTTCATCTATTAGTAAACTAATGATATTAAAATATAAATAACTTTGACGATCTTTTTTATTTTCATCATTCAACAATAAGTCTAAATTTCTTTTTAAAGTTCGCAAGTACATATATTTCTCATATAACGTTCTCTTTTTCTCTTTTGTAGCATCTCTTTTTCTAAAATAAATTGTTACAATAAAACCTGTCACTATGCCTGTAGCAACTCCAGTAATAAGACCTGTTGATATATCAGATGTTGTTCCAATCCATGTCTGCAGTACAAAATTCATTTTCTTGTCTCCCTACATTTTAAATAATTTCTTTTAGTTAATTATCCTTTATATCGCCTTTCCTTTCTGAAATTCATTAATTCGGAGTGACTCAACTCTTTTATTAATGTTAAATGTTCAAGATTAAACCATACCGTACTTTCAAGAGACCAACTAGCAAAGGGTGAATAATTCCCTTTATACTGCATATGAAGATTGCATGCGTCTCCTGATACGCTAACTGCATCAAAAGATAAGGCGATTTTTTCAAAGTCAATTTTGTATGTACTACAAGAGACTTCTTTTCCGTCAAAACCAACGGGAGATTTAAAAACTGTTCCAATGCAAAATTCGTCTAGAACTTGAAAGGCTTTTTCTAAATTATTGATTTCTAAAACTTTAGCTTGATCGTCTACTTTGAATAAGTACCCTTTCAAATTGAAATCATCAAGTATAAACTGGCTAGAAAGCCATTCTGAACCAAACTCTTCGTTAAAACTAGAAGTCCAAAAACCTCCTTCAGGCTTTTCCATATAATTTTCGGCTGCAGTAAAAAAGGATGGGTTAAATACAGATTCATCGCTTTTGAAATCTGGAGTAATAAACAATTGATTTTCCACACGACACTCTCCTCGAAAAATTGTTCTATAAACATTGTTCAAAGACGCCTTAATAATGTTAAAGCCGCTTCCATACAACATTCTCAAACTGCTTCTGATACAGGTCTTCAAGTATGACAGCCCATTCAATCCAGCCTTCAGCAACAATGCTTTTCTTTTCCCCATCCTCAATCCACTCTATCCAATACACCTGAACACTCCTAACGCTTTACGACTTGAATTTCTCTAACCTCACATTGCACATTACACTTCGTTTTAAGCTCACTTGCTACCTCGATGACTTCTAACATATTATGCAATTTAGAAGCTCCGTGTAGGTCGCTAGATGTCAAATAACCGTCCTCATCTAACTTAAATGTTTTGAAGTAATCCTTGTTTTCAAACTGCAGTACATAAAAATAATCAATCAAAGGCATAAATCAACCTCTTTTAAATAATTTTGTAATCCTCATTGCTAATGGCAGCAGACCAATTAACATGAAAAAAGCAATCACATTAAGCTTATTTTTGAAAAACAGGCTGGCCAAATTCCTTTCCATGCCCGCTGCTGTTTCTTTATCCATGAGTTCTTTAAATTCTTCATCATAGACCTGATCAACAAAAATAAACTTAATGCCGGTCAATAATCCAACTCCAAGCCAGATAATTAAAAAATAAGCTAATCCAATCATTTGTTCCCTCCCTATATCGAACGAAATTTGATATTCTTGAGTATGTTGAATAAATTATGTAGGTGATCTTGTGGAAGAGAAATACGAAACAAACGGGTATGATACTTCAATCGTTTATGATTACAAAGAATATCCAGATGTAAAATACGGTCGCTGCGACAATTGTGATTACACTTTGTTCAAGAGCTCTGTGAAGAGTGGCGTGTTTTTACGTGAGTGTCGTAGATGTGGTATGAAGAAGAGTATCTAAAACACTCTTCTTCATTTATTTTTAGGCTTGATTTCAATTTCAAGATCTAATCCGTCTAGAATTTTGAGTAAGGTGTCCACATTGTAATTCTTACCGTTAGTAACTCTAATAATTTGAGGGTGTTTTAAATTAACCTTTTCAGCTAATTTTCTGACTGAAAGCTTATTCTTCTCTAATCCCTCTTTAATCGCATTAGTAATCTTAAGTTTAGGTACAGAGATAGAATAGTATTCATTGGGAACATCCATAATGTCTTCAATATTCATTTCCACAATGCCATCTTTTTTTGATACCATAAATTCATCAATCCTTTCAGATAAAATGGTATCATATATATTACCGAGTTAAACTTTTAAACTCATTTCGATTGGATCAGGATCAATCACTCGATTCATTGTTTTACCCAAAAAGCTGGTGGAACGTTCAATACTCGATATTGTTCATCTAAATAAGCATGTTTCCTTTCCCAGGAACTTTTCTTCCATGCTTCTTGATTGGTGAATGACGGATCTATTGGCTTTGGATATTCTCCGTTAACCCATCCATCTTCAATATGATTCAGTTTGGCTTCGTTGCCTTTATCATTGTATTTGTACCAGGCAGTTATCATTTTGGCTGCCATATATTCACCATCCCCTTAAAAATCGTAGTTTTATTGTCTATTTGTCTGTTTTAATCACTATTTGACACTCAATTTTATAATCTGTTTCACCTGTTTCAATCTTTGTATCATCACGGTTAACTTTATATTTTCCTCCATACAAACTTGCTGATATTGGGTGCCTTATACCACTCTTTAACTGATCGTAAATGTATTTCTTGCCTTCTTCAAAACTTTTTCGAGGAACATGCCCTACTTTGCAATCATTTACATAGACAGCTATAGCTTCCGGATCGTACTTGTTGTTCTCTTCTAAACGCAATTCACAATTTGAGAAAAGGGCATTATGATAAATAAATATCGGCTCATCAAAAGTTGATTCTAGAATCTCTTTATTTGTCATACCATCATATTTTTCATCGAAGAAAAAGCTATCTTCTTCCTCGGTCTTGATAGCTTTCTTAATATCTTTTTGATAGTGTGATGTTCCTGCAACTTTAAAGTCTATATACTCGAAAAATGCAGACTTTTCTTCATACTTCTTTGAGAAGGCTGTTTCTTGAATCAAGATTGGGAAATTTTCTTTTTTAGATGTCACCTCTGTTTCGCTATTAACCTCAGAAGTATTAATATTATTATTATTTCTATTCTCATTCTGTTCATTTTTAACTTTGTTCTTGAAAAAGTTGAGTATACCCATATATGCCCCTCCAATTAAAATAAAAGAATGATTTTATACAAATTACTTTTCAGTTCCGTCTTCAATTAAGGATATCGCCTCATCAATTCCAAGTTTTAAATGAGTTATAAAATCAATTAATTCTTGTTGCGTTGCCTCTTCTACTGCTAGTCCATCTTTTTGCAAAGATTGAAGCTTTACAAGTACCTTTTCCATTTAATTATCTCCTTTTATGTTGTTTTTTTGTTTTGAATTCTACTCCGATAATATTTATAAAAATGAAAATTTTTTATTATTCTCATGAAAGTACGATTTTATTTAATTTCCTTTAGCATATCCCCGTGCATTAAATTACCCCAGTAATAGGTTGCTGTTATTTCGATAGATCGATTTCTTGGACATTCCAGATTCGGATGCTATCGATTATCTCAATATTTTTATTTTCTTCGTAAAAATCTCTCATCTCTTCCTCTGTATCGAACCAGTCAAAATCTGTTATTCCATTCTTTTTATATGTTAACAGGTATTCTTTATCTGACATTTTAAATTCCTCACTTCTTGTAAAATACAGTTTTATTCAGACCTAGAAAAATTGTAATTACTTCCTATCCTTGTAACTTTAGTATACCATTTTCATCCTGAGCGATCGATATGATTATGACCTTTTTCGAATATCAGCAATTCCTGCAGCTCGATGTTTAGGTACGTACAGACTTTATCTAACAGCTCTCTCGGATACCGCTCCATTTCGTCATTATATAGCTTTCTAACAGTTGGATACTCATGATTAATATCTCTGGATAGTTTCCTGATACTGATCTTTCTTTCGTCTTTTATGAGCTTTAAATTCGATTTAATCAGTGTTCTCACCTTTGGTTACTTTTGTTTTAAGATTTTGAAGAATTAAATATAAAAAGGAACTAAGTCTTAGCCCGTATGCTTATATGCAATTATTCACCAATTCCATTCTCCATTAGGTTTTCCTGTTGACTTATAAATAAGCTCGATATCAATATATGTTTTATGATTACCCTTAGGAAATTTTACCAGAACAATCTCGCCCTTTTCCGGAACAAAATCCACATCGTTCCTCCAAAATTTAAATGTTTTATCTCCCTCCTTAGTTATTGGTGTTGTGTGATAACCATAACTTTCGGCTTGATTACTGGAGATCACGTTACCTCCATAAACATATTCGTCTTGTCCATTACGTGATTTAATTTCTC
>Ga0153917_1001256_pt1 | contig 11092 bp, 10 predicted proteins | sample TSFL001MetaG_FD_104695 | JGI IMG/M metagenome (GOLD analysis project Ga0153917, IMG submission 104695) | Attine ant fungus gardens microbial communities from Florida, USA - TSFL001 MetaG | ecosystem: Host-associated > Fungi > Mycelium > Unclassified | place: USA: Florida, Paynes Creek Historic... | reverse complement strand
CTCTAACCCCAGGAATCCGCACATGCGTATCGAAGAAGATCTGAAGTTAGGTTTCAAAGACGTTCTTATCCGCCCTAAACGCTCTACACTGAAAAGTCGCTCAGACGTTGAACTCGAACGTCACTTCACCTTTAAACATTCCGGTCAGACCTGGTCTGGTGTGCCAATCATTGCTGCCAACATGGACACCGTGGGTACCTTTGCAATGGCAACGGCGCTGGCTAAATTCGATGTCCTTACCGCCGTGCATAAGCACTACAGCCCAGAAGAGTGGAATGCCTTTGTGGCGTCCTCGTCTGACGATGTTGTTAAACATGTCATGGTGTCTACCGGCACATCCGATGCGGATTTTGAAAAGACCAAACAGATCCTGGCGGCTAACCCGGCGCTGAATTTCGTTTGTATTGATGTCGCGAATGGTTACTCCGAGCACTTCGTGCAGTTCGTCAGCAAAGCGCGTGAAGCCTGGCCGACCAAAACCATTATCGCGGGTAACGTTGTGACCGGCGAAATGTGTGAAGAGCTGATCCTCTCCGGCGCGGATATCGTGAAAGTCGGCATTGGCCCGGGTTCCGTGTGTACCACGCGTGTGAAAACCGGCGTGGGCTACCCGCAGCTTTCTGCGGTGATTGAGTGTGCTGATGCAGCCCACGGTCTTGGCGGCCAGATTATCAGCGACGGCGGTTGTACCATGCCGGGCGATGTGGCTAAAGCCTTTGGTGGCGGTGCCGATTTCGTGATGCTCGGCGGAATGCTGGCGGGTCACGAAGAGAGTGGCGGTACGGTGGTTGAAGAGAACGGCGAGAAATTTATGCTGTTCTACGGTATGAGCTCTGAATCCGCGATGACCCGTCATGTGGGTGGCGTGGCAAAATATCGTGCAGCAGAAGGTAAAACCGTGAAGCTGCCACTGCGCGGCCCGGTGGATCTTACCGCGCTGGATATCCTCGGTGGCCTGCGTTCTGCTTGTACCTACGTTGGTGCATCTCGCCTGAAAGAGCTGACGAAACGTACCACGTTTATCCGCGTTCAGGAGCAGGAAAACCGCGTATTCAATAGCCTGTAATGGCCCATGCTGGCGCACTTCTGTGCGCCAGTACTATTCAGCACTAACCCGCACTCATCGCATCCCCCAGATGGAAAATCGGTAAGTACATCGCAACCACCAGCGTACCGATAATGACTCCCGTCACAATCAACAGTATTGGCTCCAGCAGTGCCGCCAGGTTATCTGCTTGCTGGAACGTTTGCTCCGTGTGGTGATGAGCAAGATTCTCCAGCATGATATCCAGAGCCCCGGAAACTTCCCCGGTGCGTATTAGTTGAATACAGAGTGGTGTAAACACCGCAGCATGGTGAAATGCTGACCAGACCGGCATTCCCTGTTCGATTTTCTCCCGCATCCCCTGAATCACATCCCGCCAGAATGGATTTTCAACAGTCTCTTCCGCGCTTTCCAGACCTTGTAAAAAGGCGATACCAGCCTGCTGAGTGAGTGACAGCACAGTAAAGATCTGCCCCAGTTTTTGCCCCCTGGCCAGTGCACCCATAACGGGTAAGTTCAGCACTATCCGCTGACTCACTCGCTGCCATCGCACATGGCGCCGAAGACGATAAATAACAACGGGTGGAATGAGCACTAATGTGGCCAGAATTATTGCCCATTCCTGAATGAACACAGCCAGCCCCATTACCATCTGCGTTAACAGCGGCAGAGGGGTATTAAATGTTCTGTAGATAGCCGCGAACTCTGGCAAGACCAGCGTGACCATTGCCAGCACAACGGCAACGGCCAGCGTCAGGATTATCACCGGGTAGCGCAGCGCTTTTTTTACCTTTGCATTAAGCTGCTGCTGCGATTTTTGTTGTTGTGCGAGCTGGCGGCAACACTCTTCCAGCTTGCCCGTGAGCTCGCCTGTTTTCACCATTGAAACGTAGAGCGGGCTGAATACCTCTGGCCATTTTTTTAATGCAGCTGACAAGGCACATCCCTCGCTAAGATCGTCAGCCAGACTTTGCAACAGTGCCTGCCACTGCGTGACCGGGTGCTGTTGCGCCAGCATCTCGAGACTGTGAGACAACGTAAGCCCTGCCTTCAGAAGCGTCGCGAGCTGTCGAAAAATGTCATAGCAGTGGTGGGACTGCCACCGACGACGCTGCGAACAGCGCACCAGCGCCAAAGGATGCAGCGCTTTTCGCATTAATGCAGTGAATGCGGCTTCACGGTTGATGGCCCACATCACCCCGTTTTGTAACTCGCCCTCATCTGTAAGCGCCCTCCAGCGCCAGAGCTGGTTAGCCGCCATTGGGCATTCCCAGCACTCGCACCAGCTCTTCCACGGTGGTGAGTCCTTGCTCAACCGCCATACAGCCATGTTCAAACAGGCTGGTCATCCCGGTCTGCCGGGCGCTTGCTTCGATAACCTCAATTGCGGCACCACTGGAAATGGCCTGACGCAAGTCGTTATCGATGGTCAGCACCTCAAACAGGGCAATCCGGCCATAAAAACCGTGATAGCAACGATCGCATCCAGTTGCTCGCCACTGCGGAAGCTCTCGCGACCAAAGTGTGTGAGGCAATACGGCTTTGTTCTGCCCCTGCTGTCGGCAATGGGGGCACAAGCGGCGAACCAGACGCTGTGCGACGACCAGAGAGAGTGCAGAAGAGATCATCCAGCGAGCGACACCCATTTGCTGCAAACGGATCAGCGTCTCTGCCGTAGAATTGGTATGAAGAGTGGAGAGCACCAGGTGCCCGGTCTGTGCGGCATTGATGGCAATTTCTGCCGTTTCGCCATCACGAATTTCACCCACCATGATGATGTCAGGATCCTGGCGCAGCAGGGCGCGCAATACGCTTTGAAAGGTGAGCCCGGAACGCGGGTTAATTTGGGTCTGATTGAGCCCTGCGAGCGGGATCTCGATAGGATCTTCTACGCTGCAAATATTCACATCCGGCGTGTTACGCGCCTGCAAGGCGCTGTAGAGGGTGACGGTTTTACCACTCCCCGTTGGCCCGGTGACCAGGATCAACCCCTGTGGCTGGTGCAGCATGTCGGTAAATCGGGCCTGCTGCTCTGCACTCATGCCCAGCTGCGCAATATCCAGCGCCTGCTGTTCCTGCTGTAGCAGACGCAGAACGATTTTCTCCCCGCCGCTACAGGGCAGGGTGGCGATACGAAAAGAGACCGGTTCGTTTGCCAGTTCGACCGTAAACTGCCCATCCTGGGGTAGACGTCGTTCCGCAATATCCAGGTTACCCAGCACTTTTAACCGTGCGGTGAGCGAGGTTGCCAGCCCGGCGTTGAGGGTGGTGTGCGGATTGAGTACCCCATCGATACGCAGGCGAATATGGCAAGCGTGTTCCGACGGCTCAATATGAATATCTGACGCCCGTTGACGCATGGCCTGCAACAACGTGTGGTTGAGAATATCCACCGCGGAGTGGGCCGTTGATGCCACAGGCAGATGTGATTGCGATGCTAACTGCCGGTGTTTTTCCATGCGCTCGCTCGTCCAGCATTCGATATCAATGCGCTTTTGCGTCGCGAAACGTAAGGCTTCCATCAGCTCAGCAGCCGGTGTGCCCACCACCGCGATGTTGACCATACTCGCATCGCTTGTGAGCAGCTGTGCATGGTGGCGCTGACAGAGCGCCATAAGTTGTTCCGTATTCATCGACCGCTCCTGTTAATTACTGTTGAAGCGGAAGACGTCTTCGCAGGCTTGCTTAAGCGCGCTATCGTTCGCGATGTTGCATGTCCGTGTCCAACTGGTCATGCCGTTGCTGTTGTCCCAAACCGGGATCATGCTGACGTCAAGACCGTTCAGGCTCTCCTGTCCTGTAAGGGTAATCGTGCCTTTTGTCACGCTCATGGCGGAAACATAGCGAGAGGTAACAGGCGAGGGGATACCATTACTTCCCCCATCGCAGCTGTCTACGCCGCCGTGCTCCAGGGCACAAAGCTCAACGGCGGTACGGTACGGGACAAAGGTTTGCAGCATATCGGTGAGTGCGGCTTTTCGAAGGTAGTTCTGGTAAGCGGGTACGCCGATCGCACTTAAGATGGCAATAATGCCGATGACCACCATTAACTCAATCAGCGTGAAGCCTTGTTGTCTGTTCATATCTGCTCCTTAGAAAATGTGGCGCTACTGTGGCAGCGTGGAGGAGCACAGACGAGTGGCAAAAAAAGAAGTGTGAAGGCGCTTTCAGCGAATTAATGCGGGGTTGCAGCGCGGGACAACAGAGTTGCGAGCGGCTTCGTATTTCCCCTCTCCGGGCGGAGAGGGGAAGGGGGTATTACTTAAAGCGCATTGAGAGGTCGAGTGCGCGGATGTGTTTGGTCAGCGCGCCAACGGAGATGAAATCGACACCCGTTTCAGCGAATTCGCGGATTGTCTCAAACGTCACGTTGCCGGATACCTCCAGTTGCGCCTTACCGTCAGTACGTTTTACCGCTTCGCGCATCTGGTCAGTTTCGAAGTTATCCAGCATGATGATATCGGCCCCGGCTTTGATGGCTTCATCCAGCTCGTCGAGGTTTTCCACTTCCACCTCAACTGGCACATCCGGGTGTAGCCAGAAGGCTTTCTCCACCGCCTGGCGCACGGAGCCAGAAGCAATAATGTGGTTCTCTTTAATCAGGAAGGCGTCAGATAAACCCAGACGATGGTTTGCGCCACCGCCACATAACACCGCATATTTCAGGGCAGTGCGCAGGCCTGGCAGCGTTTTACGGGTATCCAGTAACTGGGTACGCGTGCCTGCCAGCAGATCGGTGTAGCGGCGCACTTCACTGGCTACGCCTGACAGCGTCTGCACAAAATTCAGTGCGGTACGTTCGCCGGTCAGCAGCACGCGGGAAGGGCCATCAAGCTCAAACAGCGGCTGATTTGCGCTGATGGTGTCGCCATCTTCAACATGCCAGGTGACCTGAACATCGTCACCCGCGAGCTGAGTAAAGACCTCTTCAACCCAGCGTTTTCCGCAAAATACGCCATCTTCACGGGTAATGATGACGGCGTGGGAGCGTGTCTCTTTTGGCAATAATTGCGCGGTAATATCGTTGTCGGCATTGACGTCGCCGCCCAGGTCTTCTTTCAAAGCATGGGCAACGCTTGCCGGAATATCCATGTTAATACGTTCCAGAAGCGCGTCACGTCGGTGGTCGGGGTTGTAGCGGCGAGGCGGCATGATAAAACTCCAAATTGGTAACGAATCATAATATTGAAACATGCTACTCTGAACCGAGTAATAGCACCATACAGAAGGAGTTCCAGCATGTTGTTAGAGAACGGATGGCTGGTGGATGCGCGGCATGTGCCCTCGCCGCACCACGATTGCCGCCCGGAGGATGAACAGCCCTCACTGCTGGTGGTTCATAATATTAGTCTGCCGCCGGGTGAGTTTGGCGGTCCGTGGATCGATGCATTATTCACGGGAACGATTGATCCCAATGCTCATCCCTTTTTTGCAGAAATCGCCCATCTGCGCGTATCGGCACATTGCCTGATCCGTCGTGATGGGGAGATTGTTCAGTATGTTCCTTTTGATAAGCGCGCCTGGCACGCGGGGGTGTCGGTTTATCACGGACGCGAACGCTGCAATGATTTTTCAATCGGGATTGAGCTGGAAGGCACGGATACTACGCCGTATACCGATGCGCAGTATCAGCAACTGGTTGCCGTGACGCAGACCCTTATCGGGTTGTATCCTGCGATAGTCGATAATATAACGGGGCACAGTGATATTGCTCCGGTAAGGAAAACTGACCCCGGCCCGGCATTCGACTGGTCGCGGTTTCACGCCATGCTTACCGCATCGTCAGATAAGGAGATAACATGACGCTGTTTACCATGCTGCTGGTTATCGTTGCGGAACGTCTGTTCAAGCTCGGTGAACACTGGCATCTGGATCACCGGCTGGAAGTCCTCTTCCGCCGTATCAAACACTTTTCCCTGCTCCGCACGCTGCTGATGACCGCTGGCGTGATGCTGATTACCTTCCTGCTGCTGCGCTCGCTACATGGCCTCTTTTTCAATGTGCCGTTGCTGGTGGTGTGGATCCTGCTCGGTGTTTTGTGTATCGGCGCGGGCAAAGTCAGGATGCATTATCACGCCTATCTGAAGGCGGCATCCCGGGATGATGCCCATGCGCGAAGTGCAATGGCGAGTGAGCTCACCATGATCCACGGCGTTCCGCCTGATTGTGACGAGCGTGATTTTCTTCGTGAGCTGCAAAACGCCCTGCTGTGGATTAACTTCCGCTTTTATCTGGCGCCGCTGTTCTGGTTTGTAGTGGGCGGCCCGTGGGGGCCAGTCTTGTTGATGGGCTATGCATTTTTACGCGCCTGGCAGACCTGGCTTGCCCGATACCTCACCCCACATGAGCGTCTGCAATCCGGGATTGATGCTATTTTGCATGTGCTTGACTGGATCCCGGTGCGGTTCGTGGGTGTGGTGTATGCGTTGATTGGCCACGGCGAAAAAGCGCTGCCAGCGTGGTTTGCCTCTCTGGCTGACCGCCACACTGCGCAGTATCAGGTGTTAACGCGTCTGGCGCAGTTCTCACTGGCGCGCGAGCCGCACACCGACAAGATAGAGACGCCAAAAGCGGCTGTGTCGATGGCGAAGAAAACATCCTTTGTGGTGGTGGTGGTCGTAGCGCTGCTGACCATTTACGGCACGCTGGTGTAGCCCAGCGCGCCGTCACGTCGGTTAAAGCGTATCAGCAGGCGGGATGCCAAAATCAGGCATCCCGTTTTTGTCCCAGCGGACAAGCTTCAGGCGGGTATGGCGATTGGGATCGTAAAGTGGATCGCCTTCAATTTCGGTGTAGTTGCGTGCGTGGTACACCAGCACATCTTCCCCATCCGGCGTCTGCGTGAAGCTGTTATGCCCCGGCCCATACTGGCGATTTTCATAGCTGGTGGTGAATACCGGGCGTGGAGATTTCTGCCAGTTTGCCGGGTTTTGCGGATCGGCGTTCATATCGATCCACAATAGCCCCATGCAGTAGTTCTCGTCGGTTGCGCTGGCGGAGTAGCTGATAAACAGCCTGTCATTATGCACCAGTACCGCCGGGCCTTCGTTAACCCAAAATCCGCGACACTCCCAGTCATATTCCGGTTTGCTGAGCATTACCGGCTCACCTTTGAGCGTCCAGGGGTTCTCCATTTCACACAGATAGAGGTTGGAGTTACCGGAGATATCCGGGGCTTTTTGTGCCCACAGATACCAGCGTTTCCCCTGATGAATAAAGGTGGTGGCGTCCAGCGCGAAGGTGTCAAAAGGCGTATTGATTTGCCCTTTTTCCACCCATGAGCCGGTTAGCGGATCGCGGTCGGCGCATTCAATCGCGAACATACGGTGCTGGAACATCCCGAGATTATCCAGCGCCTGGGTGTGCGTGGCGGCAAAATAGATGTACCACTTCCCGTCGATGTAATGCAACTCCGGTGCCCAGATCAGCTGGCTCATCGGTCCGGTATCGGGTTTACGCCACACGACAACCTCGTCGGCGCTGCGTAACCCTTCCAGCGTGTCAGCGCGGCGGATCGCCAGCCTGTCGTACTCTGGTACCGAGGCAATAAAATAGTATTGCCCCTCATGATGCAAAATATAGGGATCGGCTCGTTGTTCGATAAACGGGTTGGGCCAGGTTTGCATTCGGCTTTCCTTATTTCGTCATTTCGTCTCAGCGGCTTTGAGTTCCTGATAATCGTTCAGCTCGCGGTAGTTATTGCGACGCTTCTCCAGGTCTTCCTGGATTTGCTTCATGGTTTCACGGTCAACTTTCAGCAGACGCACCACACCGGCGGTAATCAGATACCCGACGCCCGGAATCACCGTGAACAGCAGCACAATACCGTTGATGGCGTCTGCGCTTTGCGCTTTTGCCCCGGCGTTATAACCGTACCAGGAGAGCAGGAAGCCCACCATTGCACCGGCAATCGCCAGCCCCAGCTTGAGGAAGAAGATATTGCCAGAGAAGCTGATCCCGGTGATGCGTTTACCGGTTTTCCACTCGCCGTAATCGTCCACATCGGCCATCAGTGACCAGTGCAGCGGGGAAGGGATCTGGTGCAGGATATTCAGCAGGAAGTAGAGCACCACGATGGTGGTTGTTGCTTTGGGGTCGAAGAAGTAAAACGCGCAGGAGAAAATCGCCAGCGCGATATTGGTCCAGAAGAAGACTTTCAGCTTACACCAGCGGTCGGTTAACACTTTCGCCAGCATACTGCCGAACATCATGCCGACCACGCCCAGGCTGATAAACAGAGTGGCGAAGTGGGTGCTTTGACCCATCACCCAGGTCACGTAATACATGGTAGCGGCCATGCGGATAAAGCCCGGGCAGACGTTGCAAAGCGTGAGCAGCAGAATGCGCACCCACTGGTCGTTCTTCCACACATCTTTAAGATCGTTCTTCAGCTCGTCATTGGTCTGTACTGCCGGGCGGATTCGCTCGCGCACGGTTGAGAAGCTGAACAGGAACATGCAGGTGCCAATCAGCGCCAGCACGGTCATCGCCATCTGGTAGCCCTTAGCTTTGTTATCCCCTCCGAACCAGTCGGCCATCGGCAACAATGTAAGAGACAGCAGCAGTGTCGCGATACCCACCATAACGAAGCGATAAGACTGACAGGCAACGCGTTCTTTAGGATCGTTAGTAATCACGCCACCCAGCGAGCAGTAAGGAATATTGATGGCGGTGTAGGTCAGCGACAGCAGGAAATAAGTGACAAAGGCATAGATAACTTTGCTGTTATAGCTCCAGTCTGGCGTGGTGAACATCAGGATACTGAACAGCGCATAGGGGAAGGCTATCCACAACAGCCATGGACGAAACCGACCATATTTACTGCGGGTACGGTCAGCGATAGCCCCCATAATAGGGTCTGTTACGGCATCAATAACGCGAACAGACAGCAGCAATACGCCGACCAGTGCAGGCGCCAGACCAAAAATATCCGTATAAAAATAGTTAACAAACAACATGATGGCGCCGAAGATGATATTACATCCCGCGTCTCCCATCCCATAGCCGATCTTTTCTTTTACTGACAGTTTGTTGTTATCCATTGACTGCTCTCCGGGTTTCGGTATGGAGAGAATTATTTGCTGGCAAAGGAATTTTTGCGTTGCAGTATAAGGTCGGTGATATGGATAAAATTGCTGTAGGCGGGAATTTGTGAGGAAGGTAACAACACTCTGCACACCTGAAAAGGCGTGCAGAGTGGAAGATCAGATTAGTGTGCTTTCACCGCGTTGGCATTTTTCTGTTTAACCAGATAGCCCACGCCGAGGATCGCAATCCACACCGGGATCAGGTAGACAGAAATTGCCATGCCCGGGGTGATCAACATGATAACCAGCACTGCCGCCATGAACAGCAGGCACACCCAGTTACCCAGCGGGTAAAGCAGAGCAGGGAAGCGAGTGGTCACACCTTGCTGCTGCTTGGCGCGGCGGAACTTGATGTGCGCCAGGCTGATCATTGCCCAGTTGATAACCAGGGCTGAAACCACCAGTGCCATCAGCAGACCGAAGGCAGATTCCGGGGCCAGGTAGTTAATCAGCACGCACAGGGCCGTCACAACAGCCGAGACGATAATGGTGTTTACCGGCACGCCGCGCTTGTCGACGTTGAGCAGTGCTTTCGGGGCGTTACCCTGCTGAGCCAGACCAAACAGCATACGGCTGTTGCAGTATACGCAGCTGTTGTAAACGGACAGCGCAGCGGTCAGCACCACGATGTTCAGGGCGTTTGCCACGAAGGTATCGCCCAGCTCGTGGAAGATCAGCACGAACGGGCTGGTATCTGCGGTAACACGCGTCCACGGCAGCAGGGAGAGCAGCACGGCCAGTGAACCCACATAGAAGATCAGAATACGGTAGATAACCTGGTTAGTGGCTTTCGGGATGCTTTGCTCCGGGTTGTCGGCTTCAGCGGCGGTGATACCCACCAGCTCCAGCCCACCGAAGGAAAACATGATGATAGCCATCATCATGACCAGGCCGCTCATGCCGTGTGGCAGGAATCCGCCCTGTTCCCACAGGTTACGTACGGTCGCCTGCGGGCCACCGTTACCGCTGAACAGCAGCCAGCCACCGAAGATGATCATGGCCACAACGGCGATGACTTTGATGATGGCAAACCAGAACTCCATCTCACCGAACACTTTTACGTTGGTCAGGTTAATGGCGTTAATGATGACGAAGAAGGCCGCAGCAGAAGCCCAGGTTGGGATCTCCGGGTACCAAAACTGAATGTACTTACCGACGGCAGTAAGCTCAGCCATGGCAACCAGAACGTACAGTACCCAGTAGTTCCAGCCGGAGGCGAAGCCCGCAAAGCTCCCCCAGTATTTATAAGCAAAGTGGCTGAATGAACCGGCTACCGGCTCTTCGACCACCATTTCGCCTAACTGACGCATGATCAGAAAGGCAATAAAACCCGCGATTGCGTAACCCAAAATAATGCCAGGTCCGGCAGACTGGATAACGGATGCGCTTCCCAGAAACAGGCCGGTACCGATAGCACCACCCAATGCGATGAGCTGAATGTGGCGGTTTTTAAGGCCACGCTTTAGCTGATCGCCGTGCTGTTGAGCTTCCATTTGAAACCTCGTGTGTGGTTGTTATGTTCACGCTGTGCGTGTGTAATTATGAACATCCGTTTTCTGTATTTAATTCTTTACGGTTAACGAGACCGAAAAAAGCGGAGATGACTTCCGTAAGCGCCAGAATAGTGGTAAGCGACCGTGAATGCACCTGCTTTATGAAGGGCTGATGACGAGTTGAATAAAAAGAAAGCATTTGTAAATTGGCCTGTAATTCCTTCCTACCCCAACCTATAGAATAAAAATGCTCCATAAGTGGGCGAATTTTCATTATTTGCGTTGTTGAATCGCTTCAGATTGCAAAACCCCTCGTTTCATTAAGGTTAAAACTGCCTCTTTATGGGTAATCAACTCATTTGTGCAAAGTTACATTTCTGAAACGTTATTTCTGTAAGGTTGTTAAAATGTGCAGGGTTTACTGATTTCAATCAAAACCAATATGGACAGAAGGTGAATACTTTGTT
>Ga0153917_1001255_pt1 | contig 11099 bp, 10 predicted proteins | sample TSFL001MetaG_FD_104695 | JGI IMG/M metagenome (GOLD analysis project Ga0153917, IMG submission 104695) | Attine ant fungus gardens microbial communities from Florida, USA - TSFL001 MetaG | ecosystem: Host-associated > Fungi > Mycelium > Unclassified | place: USA: Florida, Paynes Creek Historic... | reverse complement strand
CGGTGCTCCGACTGGCGGTCGAGGCTGTTTTCCGCAAAGGCCACCATGGTGCTGGGTTCCGGATGCGGGCGGTAGAGATCGAAAAGCGATGGCTTCATGGGGTCAGTGCGTCCAGCAGCTTGGCGGCGAAGGCCTTGGTTTCCTCGGCCGAGCGCGGCTCGGCGGTGCCGTGGCCCCATATGGGGCCGGGCCAGTTCGGGTCGCCCTCGCTGCGCGCGACGACATGGACATGGAGCTGGCGGACGATGTTGCCGAGCGCGCCGGTGTTGATCTTCGTCGCGCCGGTCACCGTCTTCAGCGCCTCGGCCACGAGATTGGTCTCGAAGGTCAGCATGGTCTGGTCGAGCGGCGTCAGGTCGAAGACCTCGCTGACATCCGCGCGCTGTGGCACGAGCACCAGCCAGGGCCAGCGCCTGTCCTTCATGAGGCGGAGCTCGCACAGGCCGATCCTCGTTACGAGATCGCTGTCGCGAACCAGCCGTTCGTCAGGTCGAAAATCGCTCAAGGGGTCCTCCCGAATGCTCATTGCAACGCACTACCAGCAAAAGCGTAAAGCGGATTTACGTCCGGTACAGACGATTCATGCCACGCACCCGATTTCGCTCCAACAGTTTTTTATCGCCTCCGCTTGCATTCGGATGGAATATTGCCGATATGGGGAGCGGGAGGTTGGTGGTGGACGAGCCACTCGCCAACCGGGTCAGGTCCGGAAGGAAGCAGCCCTAACGAGCCCCGGCACGGGTCATCGTGCCAGCCTCCCACCTTTCCGTCCTGTCGGGACAGACGTTCGATTAACGGCAGGGTCGATGAGCGACGCAACCTCAAATCCGTCCACCGAGAAGCCGGCCGCCTACCGCGTGCTTGCCCGCAAGTATCGTCCGAAGGACTTCTCCGACCTCATGGTCGGCCAGGAGCCGATGGTCCGCACGCTGACCAACGCCTTCGAGACCGGCCGTATCGCCCAGGCTTACATGCTGACCGGCGTGCGCGGCGTCGGCAAGACGACGACCGCCCGCATCCTCGCGCGCGCGCTGAACTACAAGACGCCGGAGGTCGACACGCCGACCATCGACCTTCGCGTGCCCGGCGAGCACTGCCAGGCGATCATGGAAGGCCGCCATGTCGACGTCATCGAGATGGACGCCGCCTCCCATACCGGCATCGACGACATCAGAGAGATCATCGAGCAGGTGCGCTACCGCCCCGTCTCGGCGCGCTATAAAGTCTATATCATCGACGAAGTGCACATGCTCTCGACGCAGGCCTTCAACGGCCTGTTGAAGACGCTGGAAGAGCCGCCGGAGCATGTGAAATTCATCTTCGCGACGACGGAAATCCGGAAAGTGCCGATCACCGTCCTGTCGCGCTGCCAGCGCTTCGACCTGCGTCGCATCGGCGCGTCGGATCTCGTCGGCCTCTTCACCACCATCCTCGGCAAGGAAGGCGTCGAATTCGAGCCGGATGCGCTCGCCATGGTCGCCCGCGCGGCCGAAGGCTCGGCGCGTGACGGCCTGTCGCTGCTCGACCAGGCGATCGCCCATGGCGCGGGCCGTGTCGAGGTGGAGGCCGTGCGCTCCATGCTCGGCCTTGCCGACCGCGCCCGCATCGTCGACCTCTTCGAACACATCGTGAAGGGCGACGCGGCGGCGGCGCTGGCCGAGTTCGCCGCACAGTACGAGGCGGGCGCCAGCCCCTCGGTCGTCCTCACCGACCTTGCCGACTTCACTCATCTCGTCACCCGCATGAAATATGTGCCCGACGCTGCCGGCGACCAGTCGCTGAGCGAGATCGAGCGCACGCGCGGCGTCGAATTCGCCAATTCCATCGCCGTCACCGCGCTTTCGCGCATGTGGCAGATGCTGCTGAAGGGCATCCCGGAAACGGAGGCCTCCAGCCGCCCGGCGGGCGCCGCCGAGATGGTCATCATCCGCCTTGCCCACGCCGCCAACCTTCCCTCGCCGGAAGAGGCCGCGCGCCGGCTCGCCGAGCTTTCGAGCGGCGAGGGCGGCGGCAATGGCGGCCGCGCGCCGCAATCCGGCGGTTCTTCCGGCCAGCCTTCCGCGCAGGCGTCCGTTTCCGCTGTCGCGCGCCAGCCGGATGCACCGCTGCGCGCCCAGTCGAACGGCGCGACCATGCTGCGCGCCGTGCCGCAGGCCGAGCCGGCGCATCAGCCCGTCGGCCGCATCGAGGCCGCGCCTGCCGAACAGCCGGCGGCTATGCCGAAAGTGCCGGTCAAGTCGATCTCCGACATCGCCGATCTCTGCACGAAGAACCGCGACATCCGCCTGCGTGCCCTCGTGCGCGCCTTCGTGCGCCCCGTTAGCGTCGAGCCCGGCAAGCTGGAAATCGGCCTTGCTCAGGATGCCCCCAAGTCGCTTATCCCCGATCTCCAGAACCGGCTTCTGGAATGGACCGGCATCCGCTGGCTGGTGATCCTTTCGCGGGAGGCCGGCGGGCCGACCCTGTCGGAAACCGAAACCATGGCGCAGGAAGCGCGCGTCGCGGATGCGCGCCAGGACCCCGACGTCGCCGCCATCCTGCAGCGCTTCCCCGGCGCCAAGATCACCGACGTGCGCATCAAGGTGCAGGAAACGGAAGACGAGGCCGAGACCGTCGAGGCCGTGGCCGCTGCCGAATCTGCCGAGGGCGACATCCTGCCCGGCGACGATATCGAACATTAAGATAGTTAGAGACGAAGAGGAGAGGCCGATGCGTGACATCATGGGCATGATGGGCAAGGTCAAGGAAATGCAGGCCAAGATGGAGAAGATGCAGGAGGAGATCGCCGCGCTCGAAGTGAGCGGCACCTCCGGCGGCGGCCTCGTCTCCGTCACGCTCGACGGCAAGGGCACGCTGAAGGGCCTGAAGATCGATCCCTCGCTGTTCAAGGAAGACGATGTCGAGATCCTCGAGGACCTGATCGTCGCCGCCCACAAGGACGCCAAGGAAAAGGCGGAAGCTCAGGCCGCCGAGAAGACCAAGGCGTTGACCGCCGGCCTGCCGATCCCGCCCGGCTTCAAACTGCCGTTCTGATCCTGTAGGCTCCGGGTTCCCGAGGAGGAATACCCATGAGCCTGACGACCCTGCTTGTCTTTGCCGGCGCGCTGATGATGGCGGCCGGCTCGCCCGGCCCGAGCATCGCCGCTCTGGTCGCCCGCGTGCTGTCCCGCGGGCCGAGGGACGTGCTTCCCTTCCTCGCCGCCATGTGGATCGGCGAGGGCGTCTGGCTCACCTGCGCCGTGCTCGGCCTTGCCGCCATCGCCGAGACCTTCCAGGCCGCCTTCGTCGCCATCAAGTGGCTCGGCGTCGCCTATCTCCTCTATCTCGCCTGGAAGATGTGGTCCGCGCCAACCGATACGGGCGAGGAGGCCTTGCCCGAGGCGCGCTCGGGCGTAAAGCTCTTCTTCGCCGGGCTGACGGTGACGCTCGGCAATCCCAAGATCATGATGTTCTATGTCGCGCTGCTGCCGGCGATCATCGATCTTGGCGCCGTCACGCTCGCCGGCTGGGCGGAACTGGTGGCGACCATGTTCGTCGTGCTCGTCGCCATCGATCTTGCCTGGGTCTTCCTCGCGTCGCGCGCCCGGCTGTTCCTGAAGAGCCCGCGCGCCGTGCGCATCGCCAACCGCGTCAGCGCCGGCACCATGGCCGGTGCTGCGGCCGTCATCGCCACCCGCTGATCAGCCGGTGAGCGCCGCGCGCAGCTTGTCGTTGATCGGCGCGGCGAGGTAGCGGAGGCGGTCCTCCTCGGCAAGGTTTCGGCCGTAGGTGCGCAGCAGCTCTGGCATGGTGACGGGCTCGCCGTCGAAGGGCGTGTAGGTCACGGCATCGCCGGCCTGGATGACGCCGTCCCTCAGGACGCGGCAGTAGAAGCCCGGCCGGCCCGCCTGCATGAAGCGTTTCGCAAAGGCCGGATCGCCCATCCGGGCGGTCAGCGTGTTGCAGGGAATGCGGGTGGAGGTCACTTCGAGGAGCACGCTCTCCGTCTCGAACCGGTCGCCGACGGAAACGCTGCGGCTGTCGACGCCCGAGATGACGAGGTTTTCGCCGAAGGTGCCGGGCGCGACGGTGCGGCCGAGCTCCTTCGACCACCAGTCGAGATCGACGGAGCCGAGGCCGTAGACCGCCTGTTCCGGCCCGCCATGGTGCTTGCGGTTGCAGATGGCGTCGCCGAGAAGGCCCTCGCGGTCGACGACCACGACCGCATCGGTCTGCGTCTTGAAAATGCCGGTCTTGTAGCTTTTGCCGGGAACCGGCCGGGCAAGGCCCGTGCATACCGCGACTATCCTGATCAGCTCTGCCTCCCGCGAGGTGGATTCCGTTTCCCCTTGATATGGGCTAGATACCGGCAATGGCAAAACGAGTCACCGGCCCCGAAATCGAAAAACTCATCCAGCTTCTGGCGAAGGTGCCGGGCCTCGGGCCGCGCTCGGCGCGCCGCGCGGCGCTGCATCTCGTCAAGAAGAAGGACCAGCTTCTCGGCCCCCTCGCCGAGGCGATGGGCGAGGCGCATCGCAAGGTGCGCATCTGCTCCTGCTGCGGCAATGTCGATACCAGCGACCCCTGCACGGTCTGCACGGATGTGCGGCGCGACCAGTCGGTCATCATCGTCGTCGAGGACGTCTCCGACCTCTGGGCGCTGGAGCGCGCGGGCGCGATGAACGCGGCCTACCACGTTCTCGGCGGCACGCTCTCGCCTCTCGACGGCGTCGGGCCGGACGACCTCAACATCCGTGGGCTCGTCGACCGGGTGGCGAAAGGAGACGTGCGCGAGCTGATCATCGCCGTCAACGCGACCGTCGAGGGCCAGACGACGGCGCACTACATCACCGACCAGCTCTCCGGCCTCGACGTGAAGATCACGCGCCTCGCCCATGGCGTGCCGGTCGGCGGCGAGCTCGACTATCTCGACGAAGGCACCCTGACGGCGGCGCTGCGCGCCCGCACGGCGATCTGAGGAAGGTTTTTGACGATGCTTGGATGGCTGCGGCGTTTCACCCCCCTCTGCCCTGCCGGGCATCTCCCCCACAAGGGGGGAGATCGGCTGGGGGCGAGGCGGTGCCACGATTCAATCTCCCCCCCTGTGGGGGAGATGCCCGGCAGGGCAGAGGGGGGTATCGCAACCCGCCTCGTGCTCGCAATTGCCATGACCCTTGCCGCTCTCCCCGCCCATGCCGCCTCCAAGGCCGAGGTGGAGAAGATATTCCGCGTCTGGATCGACAAGGATCTCTGGCCGTCTGCGCAGAAGGCCGGCGTCGGCGAGAAGACCTTCCGCGCCGCCATGCAGGGCGCGACGCTCAACTGGGACCTGCCCGACCTCGTTCCGCCCGGCTCCAGGCCGAAGAAGGAGCAGGCGCAGAGCCAGGCGGAGTTCTCCTCGCCGGGCGCCTATTTCTCCGAAAAGCGGCTGCAGAGCCTTGCCGGCCGGGGAGGCAGCCTTGCCAAGACCCATGCCGCCACGTTGCGCAGGATCGAGAAGCGCTTCGGCGTGCCGGGCGAGGTCGTCCTTGCCGTCTGGGGCCGCGAATCCGGCTTCGGCAGCGCGAAGATCCCCTATTCGGCCGTGGACGTGCTGGCGACGAAGGCCTTCATGTCGACGCGCAAGGACATGTTCCGCAAGGAGCTGATTGCCGCGCTCCATATCGTCGATGGCGGCGACCGCACGGTGGACCAGCTCAAGGGCTCCTGGGCCGGCGCGCTCGGCCAGCCGCAGTTCATGCCGACGAGCTTCCTGAAATATGCCGTCGATTTCGACGGCGACGGGGTGCGCGACATCTGGGGCTCGGTGCCGGACAGCCTCGCCTCCATCGCCAACTACCTGGCGCAGAAGGGCTGGCAGGCCGGCCGCGGCTGGGGCTACGAGGTCTCCATTCCCGATGGCGTCTCCTGCGCGCAGGAGGGCCCCGACCTCGCCAAGCCGATCTCGGCCTGGGCATCGAGCGGCATCACGCGCATTTCCGGCAAGGCGTTTCCCTCGGCAGAGGCGAAGGCATCCGGCATGATGCTGGTGCCGGCGGGAACGCACGGACCGGAATTCATCGTCACGCCGAATTTCTACGTGATCAAGGAATACAACAATTCCGACCTCTACGCCCTCTTCATCGGCAATCTCGCCGACCGCATCGCCTTCGGCAGCGGCCCGTTCCGGGGCGAATGGGGCGATGTCGGCAAGATGCTGCGCTCGGACGTGCTGGCCATGCAGAAGGCGCTCGTCGCCAAGGGCTACGATGTCGGCAAGGTCGACGGCCTGCCCGGCTACAAGACGCGCCGTTCGCTCGGTGACTGGCAGGCCAAGAGCGGGCTTGCGCCGACCTGCTATCCCGATGCCTCGCTGAAATCCCGGCTTCGCTGATCCCTGAGGCGGCTCCGCCTCAATGGATTTCCATCTGCTGCTTGAACCGCTCGTATTGATGCGGAACGATCGTCTGCCGCTCGATCATGCGGTGGACGCGCGGCGGCTCGGTGCCGCGATGCAGGAGGCTCAGCTTCTCGCCGTTGGCGGCGTCCGCATGGGTGCGGCGCTGGTTGTGGCGCACATATTCCACCCAGGTCGGCACGTGGTAGGTCTCCGTCCAGACCGTCGGGTTCTCCAGGTCGCGCATCAGCGCCCATTGGCCGGCGCCGTCGCGGATGCGGATGCGCCGCCGCTCGGTCATGGTCTCCAGGAATTCGGGGATATCCGCTTCCGCGATCTCGTAGTCGATGAGGATGACGATGGGCCCGCTGCGCGGCTTCAGGTCGAGCGGCAGGTCCGGCTCGCTGAAGCGGCCCAGAGGATCGACATTGAGGCTCTGCAGTTCCGGCAGGCCGTAGCGAAGGCCGAGCGCCGCGCCGGCGATCATCACCACGGCGGAGGCGAGAAGCGCGGCCTGCGCGCCCTGCGTGTCGGCCGTCGTGCCCCAGATCCAGCTTCCGGCGGCGATGCCGCCGAAGGTCGTCGTCTGGTAGAGCGAGAGCGCGCGGGCGACGACCCAGCGCGGCGTCGAGAGCTGGACGGTCGTGTTGAACAGCGAGAGCGCCATCACCCAGGAGGCGCCGGCGATGAGGAGCACCGCGCCGGTGAGGATGGCGGACGAGCTGAGCGCGCAGACGCTCGCACTCACCGCAAAGCCCGCAAAGGCAAGGCGCGCGATGGTCTCGCTGGTCAGGCGCTCGCGAACCGCGGCATTCATCAGCGCGCCGCTGATGGCACCGAGCCCGAAACAGCCGAGCAGCACGCCGAAGGTGAGCGGCCCGCCGGCCACGAGGTCGCGGGCGATCAGCGGCAGCAGCGAGAGGATGGAGCTGGTCGCAAGGCCGAAGGCGAAGCCGCGCAGCAGCACCTTGCCGATATTGGGCGACATGGAGACGTAGCGAAGGCCCGCCGAGATGGCGCGGCCGAAGTCCTCGCGCGGCAAGGCGCGCGGCGAGATGTTGGGCTTCCAGCGGAAGAGCGCATAGAGCAGGGCGAAATAGCTGAGCGCGTTGGCGGCGAAGGCCGCCGCCGCGCCTGCGGCCGCGACGATCACGCCGCCGATGGCGGGGCCGACGCTGCGGGTGATGTTGAAGCCCATGCTGTTGAGCGAGACGGCGGCCGGCAGGTCCTCGCGCGGCACCATGTCGCCGACCGAGGCCTGCCAGGCCGGGTTGTTGAGCGCGGTGCCGCAGCCGATCAGGAAGGTGAAGGCGAGGAGCAGCCAGGGCGTGATGAGGCCGTACCACGCAAAGACCGTCAGGGCGATCGAGACCGCGAACATGAAACACTGCGCCGTCAGCATCAGCCTGCGCCGGTCGAAATTGTCGGCAAGCGCCCCGGCGGCGACGGAAAAGAGCATGATGGGCAGGGAAGTCGAGGCCTGCACCAGCGCCACCATGTTGGCGGAGGATGAGATCGAGGCCATCATCCAGGCCGCGCCGACGGACTGGATCAGCCCGCCGAAATTCGAGATCAGGCTGGCCGCCCAGATCAGCCGGAAGGTTTCGTTTCGGAAGGGGGCGAGGGGGGATGTCCGGTCCGGCACGATGGGCACTCATTCTCGACGCAGCGTTGTGTGCAATCTAGTCCATGGGACGAAAGCGGCAAGCCGGTGGCGGCGATTGTCTCGAAACTGTTCGTTTGTGGATTGGGCCGCCCCTCACCCTAGCCTTCTCCCCGCCAGCGGGGAGAAGGTGACCGGCAGGCCGGATGAGGGGCCATCATTGGGCGCTGGTGGGGACGGACGGAACGCCGAACTTGCAATTCCGGCGAACCCGGTCTATATCACCCTCAAATTCTTGATCGTCAGATGAAGAGTGGGCCCGCGAGGACCCGCTCTTTTTTATTGCCCCGATCGAGCGCATCATAACGACTTTCCCGGGAGGGCATGTCATGACCGACACGACCCAGACAGAAATCGCCACCGAGCCGCGGCTCGTCGTCGAGACCGGCCTCGACCGGCGCGTTGCCGACATCATCGAGCCGACCATCGAGCAGATCGGCTACCGCCTCGTGCGGGTCCGGCTTTCCGCGCAGAACGGCGCGACGCTGCAGATCATGTGCGAGCGCCCGGACGGCACCATGACCGTCGAGGACTGCGAGCAGGTCTCCATGGCCGTCTCGCCGGTGCTCGACGTTGAGGATCCGATCGACAAGGCGTATCATCTGGAAGTGTCGTCGCCCGGCATCGACCGGCCGATGGTCCGCAAGTCGGACTTTTCGCGGTGGCTCGGCCACCTGCTGAAATGCGAGACGTCGATCCTCGTCGACGGGCGCAAGCGCTTCCGCGGCAAGATCGTCGCGACCGACGAGAACGGTTTCACGCTGGAACGCGACCAGCCCGCCGCCGGCGATGAGCCGACGGTCGTCATCCCCTTCACGGCGCTTGCCGAGGGCCGGCTGATCCTGACCGACGAGCTGATCCGCGACGCGCTGGCCGCCGACAAGAAGGCGAAGGCGGCGCAGGCCGCCAACCAGAACGACGAAGACGGCGACGAAGAATAGTTTGTGAGTGCGTTCCGCCCTTGCGGCGGAGCGGAGAGGACGGAACCGGAGCGGCGCGCCGCTCCACAGATGCCGGCGGCAAGGCCCCGGCTCGACCATGGAGACCTGAGACAATGGCAGTCAGTGCGAACCGGCTTGAGCTTCTGCAGATCGCGGATGCCGTGGCCCGTGAAAAGGTCATCGACCGCGAGATCGTGCTTGCCGCGATGGCCGACGCCATCCAGAAGGCGGCCCGCTCGCGTTACGGCACGGAATCCAACATCCGGGCCGACATCAATTCCAAGACCGGCGAAATCCGCCTCCAGCGCCTGCTGGAAGTCGTCGAGCACGCCGAAGATTACTCGACCCAGATCCCGCTGGAACTGGCGCGCGACCGCAACCCGGACGCCAAGCTCGGCGACTTCATCGCCGACCCGCTGCCGCCGATGGATTTCGGCCGCATCGCCGCCCAGTCGGCCAAGCAGGTCATCGTGCAGAAGGTGCGCGAAGCCGAGCGTGACCGCCAGTACGACGAATACAAGGACCGCATCGGCGAGATCGTCAACGGCACGGTCAAGCGTGTCGAATACGGCAACGTCATCGTCGACCTCGGCCGCGGCGAAGGCATCATCCGCCGCGACGAGATGATCCCGCGCGAGAACATGCGCTACGGCGACCGCGTCCGCGCCTATGTCTACGACGTGCGCCGCGAGCAGCGCGGCCCGCAGATCTTCCTGTCGCGCACCCATCCGCAGTTCATGGTGAAGCTCTTCACCATGGAAGTGCCGGAAATCTACGACGGCATCATCCAGATCAAGTCGGTCGCCCGCGACCCCGGCTCGCGCGCCAAGATCGCCGTTATCTCGAACGACTCGTCCATCGATCCGGTCGGCGCCTGCGTCGGTATGCGCGGTTCGCGCGTCCAGGCCGTCGTCGGCGAACTGCAGGGCGAGAAGATCGACATCATTCCGTGGTCGCAGGACCCGGCCTCCTTCATCGTCAACGCCCTGCAGCCGGCGGAAGTCGCCAAGGTCGTTCTGGACGAGGATGCCGAGCGCATCGAAGTGGTCGTTCCGGACGAGCAGCTTTCGCTCGCCATCGGCCGCCGCGGCCAGAACGTGCGCCTCGCCTCGCAGCTCACCGGCTGGGATATCGACATCCTGACGGAAGCCGAAGAGTCCGAGCGCCGCCAGAAGGAATTCAACGAGCGCACCAACCTCTTCATGGAATCGCTCGACGTCGACGAGATGGTCGGTCAGGTTCTGGCTTCGGAAGGCTTCGCCGCCGTTGAAGAGCTTGCCTATGTCGATCTCGACGAAATCGCCTCCATCGACGGCTTCGACGAAGACACGGCCCAGGAAATCCAGACCCGCGCCCGCGAATATCTCGAGCGCATCGAGGCCGAGATGGATGCCAAGCGCAAGGAACTCGGCGTCGCCGATGAGCTGCGCCAGATCGACGGCATGACGGGCCAGATGCTCGTCGCCCTCGGCGAGGACGGCATCAAGACGATCGAGGACTTCGCCGGCTGCGCCGCCGACGACCTCGTCGGCTGGACCGAGCGCAAGGACGGCGAGACGAAGAAGTTCGAGGGTCTCTTCTCGAAGTTCGAGGTCTCCCGCGCCGAGGCCGAGGCCATGATCGTGCAGGCCCGCCTTGCGGCCGGCTGGATCACGGAAGAGGACCTCGCCACCGAGGAAGAGGCCGTGGAAGGCGCCGAGCAGGACGCCTGACCGGCGTCCCGCGCGGTTCGACATGCCGTTGGCCATGTTGCGCAGCGGTTTGCGTTGGCAAGAGCGGAAACCTATATGGGCAAGAAGGACGACGGCGTGAACGACCGCATGTGCATCGTGACGCGCGAAAGCGGCGATGCGGATGATCTCATCCGCTTCGTCGCAGGTCCCGACGGCAGCGTCGTGCCGGACCTGAAGCGTGAACTCCCCGGACGTGGATGCTGGGTGAAAGCCGAACGGGCGATCGTCGACAAGGCGGTCGCCAGGAAGCTTTTCGCGCGCGCGCTGCGGGCGGACGCCAAGGCGGGCCCGGAGCTCGGGGCCGATGTAGACCGGCTTATCGCGGCCCAGCTCGGCGGCATGATGAACATGGCGCGCAAGGCCGGCCAGTTCATCACCGGCTCGACGAAGGTCGACCAGGCGGTGCG
>Ga0153917_1001253_pt1 | contig 11108 bp, 8 predicted proteins | sample TSFL001MetaG_FD_104695 | JGI IMG/M metagenome (GOLD analysis project Ga0153917, IMG submission 104695) | Attine ant fungus gardens microbial communities from Florida, USA - TSFL001 MetaG | ecosystem: Host-associated > Fungi > Mycelium > Unclassified | place: USA: Florida, Paynes Creek Historic... | reverse complement strand
CCGTCTTCGTGCTGCTGTCGCTCTGGCGCGTCGGCTTCGGCTTTGCCGTCTTCACCGCCCTTTCGCTCTGGCTGGTCGACCATATGGGCCTGTGGTCCGCCATGATGGAGACGCTGTCGCTGGTCCTTGCCTCGACGCTCGTCGCCATGCTGATCGGCCTGCCGCTCGGCATCGCCATGGCGCGCAGCGACCGGACCGCCGCCGTCGTGCGCCCCGTGCTCGACCTCATGCAGACCATGCCGGCCTTCGTCTATCTCATTCCGGCGGCGATGTTCTTCGGCCTCGGCGCCGTGCCCGGCACCATCGCGACGGTCATCTTCTCGATGCCGCCGGTCGTGCGCCTCACCAATCTCGGCATCCGCCAGGTGCATGTGGAGTTCATCGAGGCCGGCAACGCCTTCGGCTGCACCGCCGCGCAGCTGCTCTTCAAGGTGCAGCTTCCCAATGCCCTGCCCTCCATCATGGCCGGCATCAACCAGACGATCATGCTGTCGCTTTCCATGGTGGTGATCGCCTCGATGATCGGCGCGGGCGGCATCGGCAACACGGTGCTGACGGGCATCCAGCGCCTCGATGTCGGCACCGGCTTCGAGGGCGGCATCGCCGTCGTCATCCTCGCGGTGATCCTCGACCGGATCACCCAAAGCCTCGGAAAGGAACGCGCCGGCCTCTGGCGCGCCCTCTTCCGTCGTCAGGCGCCGCAGCCAGTGGGCACCACCGCGACCGCCTGAAGATGGCGGCGTCACGCGCCGCCGAATGCGAACCTTCAAAAAAGGAGCAACCATGTTCAAGACACTCGCAACCATGAGCCTTGCGGCCGGTATCGCCGTCGCCACCTTCGGCACCGCGCTGGCCGCGGACAAAGCGCCGGTCAAGATCGGCTGGGCCGCCTGGTCCGACGCCGAATTCGTGACCAAGCTCGCCGCCAAGCTCATCAAGGACGAGCTCGGCCAGGAGGTCGAACTCGTGCAGACCGACGTCGCGCCGCTCTACCAGGGCGTCGCGCGTGGCGACCTCGATGCCATGATGATGGCCTGGCTGCCGGAAACCCACGCCGACTATTTCGCCAGGGTGAAGGACAAGGTGACGACGCTCGGCACCGTCTATGACGGGGCGAAGCTCGGCTGGGTCGTGCCCAAATACATCCCCGAGGACGCCATCGCCTCCATCGAGGACCTGAAAAAGGATGACGTGAAGGACAAGCTCAAGGGCCGCGTCGAGGGCATCGATCCGGGCGCGGGCCTCACGCGCCTCTCCGAACAGGCCGTCAAGGATTACGGGCTCGACGGCTACAAGCTACAGATCTCCAGCGAGGCCGGCATGCTGACGACGGTCGACCGGGCGTTCCGCAAAGAGGAGTGGTTCGTCGCCACCTCCTGGAGCCCGCACTGGATGTTCGGCAAATACGAGCTGCGCTATATCGACGATCCGAAGGGCGCGCTCGGCAAGGCCGAGCATGTCGATATCCTCGCCCGCAAGGATTTCCAGAAGGACAATCCCGAGGTCGCGGCCTTCCTCTCGCGCATGAAGCTGCCGATCGGCGATCTGGAAGCCGCAATGTTCGACGCGCAGGAAACCTCCTATGAGAAGGCTGTCGACAAGTACATCGCCGGCCATCCCGATCAGATCAAGGCCTGGCTCGCCAAGGAAGACGGCTAAGTCCTCTCTCCGCCTGCCAAGCATGACGGAAGGCCCCGGAGCTATCGTTCCGGGGCCTTCCTGCTCTTTGAGCGGCCGTCTTGCGAAGGAACATTGTTCCCTGCTGCCGGTTCTACCGGAGGAATATGCAAGAGCCGGCGGAGTGCAGCGTGAAGTGGTTGAGAGACAATAGTCTGACCGTCGTCCTGGCCGTGGCCACCGTTGCGACATTGGCGGGCATGCTGTTCACCGGGTTCTCCGTCTATAACGAGGAGCTGGCGCAGCATCAGCGGCCAGCGGTCGGGATTGCCGCCTATCTCGTCAGCGGGCATTTCCTGTCCGCCGTCTTCGAGAACTGGGAAAGCGAATTCCTGCAGATGTCGGCCTATGTCGTGCTGACCGCCTTTCTCTTTCAGTGCGGCTCGGCGGAGTCGCGCGATCCGGACGGGAAGACGGAGCCGCAGGACGAGGACCCTGCAGGCCATGGCGGCGACCGGAACGCGCCGCTGCCTGTCCGGCTCGGCGGCATTGCGCGCACGTTCTACTCCTATTCGCTCGGCATCGCCCTCTTCGGGCTCTTCCTGTTCAGCTTTGTCCTGCACATGCGATACAGCGCCGCCGCGCAGGCGGCCGAGGCGGCGCTGCACGGGCGGCCGGCGCCCGGCCTTCTCCAGCATCTCGGCAGCGCGCAGTTCTGGTTCGAATCCTTCCAGAACTGGCAGTCCGAGTTCCTGTCGACCGCCGCCATCGTCATCCTGTCGATCTTCCTGCGTTATCGCGGGTCGCCGGAATCGAAGCCCGTCGCCGCCCCGCATTCGCAGACGGGCGACTAGCCGTCTGAGGAGGCTCCATTGACCGCCTGGGATGCAGCCCGTTTCTGCCGCGCCAACTGGCGGCACCTCTGCGTCGACATGCAGCGCATGTTCGCCGAGGATACGCCGTGGCACGTCCCATGGATGGAGAGGGTAAAGGACGAGGTCGTCGAAGTCTCCGGGCGGCACAGCGAGCGAACGATCTTCACCCGCTTCATGCCGCCGGAGACGGCCGAAGACGCATGCGGCGCTTGGCGCGACTATTATAGGAAATGGCCGATGATGACGCGGAGTGCGCTTCCCCCGGAGCTTCTCGACATCCTGCCCGAGCTCCGGCGCTTCACCCCGCCGGCAAGGCAGTTCGACAAACAGGGCTATTCGCCCTGGCTGGACGGCCGCCTGCACGCGGCGCTGCGCAGGGACGGCGTGACGGCGCTTGCGATTTCCGGCGGCGAAACCGATGTCTGCGTGCTGGCGACGGTGCTGGGCGCCATCGATCTCGGATACCGCACCGTCCTCCTGGAAGACGCGATCTGCGGCAGCGCGGATGAAACCCACGACGCCTCGCTGACCGTGCTGGGAGAGCGGTTTTCCGTACAGCTCGATCTGGTCCAGACGGCTGATTTCCTTGAAGGCTGCGCCCGATCCGCGCCGCTTTACTGAACCCCGCAGGTTTCCTTTCGGCACAGGGCATGGCAATGCTTCCACGCGAATGATCGTTCAGCCCTTCAGCGTGACGGAACACCCCATGTCCCTACCCCGGAAAATCGGTTTCATCGGAACAGGCGCCATCACCGACGCGATGGTGCGCGGGCTTCTCGCCGACCCCGCCGCAGTGCCTCATGTCATGGTCTCCTTCCGCAGCGCGGATGTCTCGGCAAGGCTCGCCGCCGATTTCGCCGAGGTTCTGGTTTCGGACGACAACCAGGCTATCGTCGACGGCTGCGATACGGTCGTTCTGGCGATCCGCCCGCAGATCGCCGAAGAGGTCGTCCGACCCCTACGCTTCCGCGACGGGCAGAAGGTAATCAGCGTCGTGGCGGCGACCAGCAGGGAGACGCTCCTCGACTGGATCGACGCGGATGTCGACCTCACCCAGGCGGTTCCCCTGCCCTTCGTCGCCCGGCGCAAGGGCGTCACCGCCGTCTACCCGCCAGATGCGGGCGCGGCGGCCATCTTCAACGTGCTCGGCAATGCCGTCGAATGCGAGACGAAGGCGGAATACGACCTTTTGGCCGCGGCAAGCGCCCTGATGGCCACCTATTTCGGCATCATGCACCGCACGACGGAATGGCTCGCGGAAAAGGGCCTGCCGGAGGAAAAGGGCCGCGCCTATCTCGCGCCGCTCTTCGCCGGTCTCTCCGAAACCGCGCTTCACGGCGGCCGACATGTCGATTTCATGGAGATGAGCCGCGAATACGCCACCAAGGGCGGTCTCAACGAGCAGGTCTTCCACGATTTCGACCACAAAGGCGGCACCAGCGCGCTCACGAAGGCGCTGGACCGGGTGCTCGAACGGATCAGCCGCTAGAGTATTTCCAGCAAAAGTGCGAAGCGGTTTTGCGTTCGGAAATACGGCAATGCTTTAGGCATTGTTCAACTCCGCTCGATATCGCGCCGGAGCACTATGGAGGTGGTGAGGTCCTCGACGTTTTCCAAGGTCGAGACCTCGTTGCGCAGTTCGTTCAGCGCGTTGATCGATCCCACCTCGACTTCCACCACGAGGTCGAGCTGGCCGCTGACGGAGGAGACCTTGCGGACGGAGGCGAAGCCGGCAAGCCGGTCGAGCACGCCGATCGAGGGCGTGCGTTTCAGCGTCACGAGCAGGAAGGCCTGGATCTGCCCGTCGTCAAGCTGGCCGATATCGGCCCGGTAGCCGCGGATGATGCCGGCCTTTTCGAGCCGCGTCACCCGCTCCGTCGTCGCGCTGCGCGAAAGGCCGACCCGCCCGGCGAGCGTCTTCATGGGAATGCGGGCCTCGCGCGAAAGAATGCTGAGGATCGTCCGGTCTATGGCGTCCGTATCCTGCACCGCTCTCCCCCTGAAATGACACCGACAAGATGACGGTTATTATAAACAAAGTGCAGGCGCAACCGGCATAATGCCGGATGCGGCGATCCGACGCCCGTGCAAATCTCCACGGCGAAACGAGGATTGCCATGAACGACATGCTGACGACCACCCCGGACTTTTCCATCGAGGCCGCCGCCGCCCTCCTTCGCGAGCATTACGGCCTGACCGGCACGCTTTCGCCGCTCGCCAGCGAACGCGACCAGAATTTCAAGGTGGAAACGCCGGAGGGGATCTTCATCCTGAAGCTCGTCAACGCTGCCGAGCCGGAGGTCGAGAGCGATTTCCAGACGGCGCTGCTCGCCCATGTCGGCGCCCACGCCGGCGATCTGCCGGTGCCGCACATCCGCCCGACGCTTGCCGGTGCCAGCCTTGCCCGCGTCACCAGCCCGGGCGGCGCCAGCCACCGCGTCCGCCTCGTCAGCTGGGTGCATGGGCAGCCCCTTGCCGAGACGCAGCGCAGCGATGCCGCGCTCGTCTCCCTCGGCCGGATGCTCGGCCGGTTCGATGCCGCGCTGAAGGGCTTCATGCATCCCGGCGCGCTGCGCGACCTCGACTGGGATATCCGCAAGGCCGGCCGCTCGGCCGACCGGCTGCACCATGTCACGGCTTCCGAGGACCGCGCGCTGCTGGAACGGTTCCTCGCCCGCTTTTCCGCGATCGAGCCGCGCCTTGCGACCCTGCGCGCCGCCGTCATCCATAACGATGCCAATGACTGGAACGTGCTGGTCGATGCGGCCGATCCGGATCGCGTTTCGGGCCTCATCGATTTCGGCGATGCACTCCATGCGCCGCTGATCGCGGAAGTCGCCATCGCCGCCGCCTATGCCGGCCTCGACCATGCCGATCCGATCGGCGCGGCCGCCGCCATCGCCCGCGGCTTCCATGCGGAATATCCACTTTTGGAAGAGGAGGTCGATCTTCTCTACGACCTCATCGCCATCCGCCTCGTCACCTCGGTCACGATCTCCGCATCGCGCCGCGCCCATACCGACGACAATCCGTATCTCGCGATCAGCGAACGGCCTGCCTGGACGCTGCTGCGCAAGCTCGACCGCATGAACCCGCGCTTCGCCACCGCCATCCTGCGCAAGGCCTGCGGCTTCGAGGCCGCGCCCGGCGCGCGCGCCGTCATGGACTGGCTTGCCGCCAACCGCGAGACCCTGGCACCGCTGCTCGAACGCCCCTCAGCGACCTATCCGGCCGCCCTCGTGCCCTATGGCGACCCGGCCCATCCGATGACGGTCAAGTCCGCCGCCGAGCAGCCGGACGCGGCGCAGGCCATCTGGGAAGCCTATTGCCGCGACAACGGCGTCGAGCTCGGCATCGGCCCGTGGGGCGAGGAGCGCACGGTCTATGCCGGCGAGATGTTCGTCTCGCGCTTCATCGAGGGAACGCGCCGCACGCACCATCTCGGCATCGACCTCTTCATGGCGGCAGGCACCAAAGTCTTCACGCCGCTTGCCGCTACCGTCGTCAGCGTCGAGATCGAGAAGGATCCGCTCGGCTATGGCTGCCTGATCGCGCTGCGGCACGAGCCGGAGGGCTGCCCGCCCTTCATCTCCCTCTGGGGCCACCTCGCCCACGAGGCCATGAGCCGCCTCAAGGCCGGCGAGCAGCTGGAAGCCGGTGCGCTGGTCGGCGAAATGGGCGCCCCTTCGGAAAACGGCGGCTGGGCGCCGCACCTCCACCTCCAGCTTTCCACCGATACGGACCTTTCGGCCACCGAGATCCTCGGCGTCGGCGAACCGCGCTATCTCGACGTCTGGGCCGAGCTCTTCCCCGACGCCCGCACCTTCGGCGGCATCACGCGGGAATTCTACGAGCAGGAGGGCCGCTCGCATGAGGAGATCGTCAAGATGCGGCGCGAGCTGCTTCTGCCGAACCTCTCCATCTCCTACGAAAAACCGATCAAGTTCGTGCGCGGCGAAGGCGTCTGGCTGATCGACGACGGCGGGCGGGCCTATCTCGACTGCTTCAACAATGTCTGCCACATCGGCCACGCCCATCCGGCCGTGGTGGAGGCGATGGCCAAGCAGGCCGGAACGCTCAACACCAATACCCGCTACCTGCACGACAATATCGTCGCCTATGCCGAGCGCCTGACGGCGACGCTGCCGAAGGAGCTGACGGTCGCCGGCTTCGTCAACAGCGGCTCGGAGGCCAACAGCCTCGCGCTGCGCATGATGCGCGCCCATACCGGCCGCGAGAACGCCATCACGCTCGACTGGTCCTATCACGGCACGACGCAGGAGCTGATCGACATCAGCCCCTACAAGTTCCGCCGCAAGGGCGGCAAGGGGCCGAAGCCGCATGTCCATATCGCCGCTGTCCCGGACAGCTATCGCGCGCCGGCGGACTGGCCGCCTGAGGAGCATGGCAAACGCTTTGCCGAAAGCGTCGCGGAGCTGATCGCCGCCATGCAGGCCAAGGGCGAAGGCCCCGGCTTCTTCATCGCCGAATCCATCCCGAGCGTCGCCGGCCAAGTCTTCCTGCCGGAAGGCTACCTGAAGGAGGTCTACCGGCTGGTGCGCGAGGCGGGCGGCGTCTGCATCGCGGACGAGGTCCAGGTCGGCTTCGGCCGCGTCGGCAGCCATTGGTGGGCCTTCGAGACGCAGGGCGTCGTTCCCGATATCGTGACCATGGGCAAGCCGATCGGCGATGGCCATCCGATGGCCGCCGTCGTGACGACCCGGGAGGTCACCGACAGCTTCAACAACGGCATGGAATATTTCAACACCTTCGGCGGCAACCCGGTCTCCTGCGCCATCGGGCTTGCCGTGCTCGACGTCATCGAAAGCCAGGATCTGCGCGGCAATGCGCTTGCAATGGGCAATTACCTGATGGACGCCTTCCGCGACATGCAGAAGCGCCACGAGGTGATCGGCGACGTGCGCGGCCTCGGCCTCTTCCTCGGCATCGAGCTGGTGACCGACCGCAAAAGCAAGGCGCCCGCGACCGAATTCGCCCGCGCCGTCTCCAACGGTGCCCGCCGGCGCGGCGTGCTGATGGGCACGGAAGGCCCGCACGACAACGTGTTGAAGATGCGCCCGCCGATGATCTTCTCGAAACGCGATGCGGACCACCTGATCGCCGTTCTCGAGGACACCTTCGCCGACGTCGCAAGGACGCTCGGCTAAGGCAAGCTACACCAAGGACCGAATAGCCTGAGCCGGGAAAGCCCTTTCCCGGCCGGGATGACGCATATCCAAACAACGGAGGAGGAACCCATGAAACTGAAAGTTCTGGCCATGGTCGCAGCGGCGCTTGCCGCCGGCACGGCCGCACATGCCGGCACGTTCGACATCATCAAGGAGCGGGGCGAGGTGCGCTGCGGCGTCAGCCAGGGGGTGCTCGGCTTCTCGGTGCCGGACAAGGACGGGAAATGGGGCGGCTTCGACGTCGACTTCTGCCGCGCCGTCGCCGCCGTGACGCTCGGCGATCCAGACAAGGTGGCCTATGTGCCGCTTTCAACCAAGGACCGCTTCACCGCGCTGCAATCTGGCGAGGTCGATCTTCTCTCGCGCCAGACGACGTGGACGCTCTCGCGCGACACCGATCTCGGCATGAGCTTCGTCGGCGTCGCCTACTATGACGGCCAGGCCTTCATGATCAACAAGGACCTCGGCGTGAAGAGCGTCAAGGAAATCTCGGGTGCCTCCGTCTGCACGGAAACCGGCACGACGACCGAGCAGAACATGGCCGACTATTTCAGCGCCAACAAGATCGAATACCAGGTCATCGCCTTCGAGAAGCCGGACCAGACCGTGCAGGCCTTCAATACGGGCCGCTGCGACGTCTACTCCACCGATGCCTCCGCGCTCTACGCCCAGCGCCTGACGCTCAACGACCCGGACCGTTTCGTGGTCCTGCCCGAGGTCATCTCCAAGGAGCCGCTCGGTCCGGCTGTGCGCCAGGGCGACGACCAATGGTTCAAGATCGTGCGCTGGACGCTCTTCTCGCTGATAGAGGCGGAGGAGATGGGCATCACCCGGGAGAATGCCGCCTCGCTTCTCGAAAGCGGCACGGTCGCCCAGAAGCGCTTCCTCGGCATCGAGAGCGAAGCCGGCAAGACACTCGGCCTGGATCCCAAATGGGCCTATAACGCCGTTGCCGCCGTCGGCAATTACGGCGAGATCTTCGAGCGCCATCTCGGCAAGGAGAGCCCGCTCAAGATCGACCGCGGTCTCAACCGCCTCTGGAGCGACGGCGGCCTGATGTACGCGCCGCCGGCCCGCTGACGACCGAGAATCGGGAAAACCTTCGCCGTGGCTCGACGCTGCGGCGAAGCGCTTTTTGGTGGCGGGATGGCGCCTCCCGCCGCCATCCGGTTTATGTCTGGTGGCCCCATTTTCGGCGATACACGCCTGAATGGAATTAGGTGGACAAGATTTCACAATCCGGAAGCCGCCATATTCCTAAACCAATAGACAAACTTATTATATATAACAAATTGAAATTTATACGTATTACGCCTTTCTTAAAGGGTAACCTTCACCCAAAATTGTCACCACAATTATGCCTAGAGTCTGACGGCACATTCTGACCGGTTCAACATTTGCCCGGCAAGGCCGGCAAGGAGCACGGGTCATGGCGCGATGGGCAAAGGCAGTCGTTGCGGGCGTGCTGTGCATGGCGGCCGGCATCTTTCTGGGGGCGAACTGGAGCAGCGGCTCGCTCTCGGGCGCCACGCATGCCGAGAACGCCGCCCCCGCCTCCGCTGTCCGTCGCAACATCGGCAAGCCCGCGGTCGTCGTCGCGGCCGCCGTCGCCCGGGATTTCCCCTTGAAGGTGCAGACCTTCGCCACCGTGCAGGCGCCGGCCACCACGGCGATCAGCGCCCGCGTCTCCAGCCAGATCACCGAAATCCATGTGAAGGACGGTCAGATCGTCAAGGCGGGCGACCTTCTCTTCCTGCTGGACGACCGTGCGCTGCAGGCGCAACTGGCGCGCGATCAGGCGACCCTCGCCAAGGACGAGGCGGGGCTTGCCAGCGCCATGGCCGAGCTCGACCGGGCAAAATCCCTCCTCGGCTCCAGCATCTCGCAACAGACGCTGGAAACTGCGCAGGCCGCCGCCAAGGCCGCGCAGGCGACCATCGGCGCCGACAGGGCGACGATCGATGCCGATAATGTCCAGATAAGCTATACCCGCATCGCCGCGCCCTTCGACGGCAGGCTCGGCACGGTCGGCGTCAGCGTAGGCGACATGGTGGGCGGCACAGGCGCGATCACCAACCTTGCGACCCTCACCGCCATCGACCCCGTGGAGGTCTCCTTCCGCCTGCCCGAGCGGGAACTCCCCGCCATCAAGGCGGCGCTCGACGCCGGCCGGCCGCCGACGGTCACGGTGCTGCGCCCGGACAGCGGGGAGACGCTGGCCAAGGGGCCTCTCGATTTCATCGATTCCGCCGTCGACAACACGTCCGGCACCATCGCCATGCACGCGACCTTCGAGAACGGCAGCCAGGCCCTGTGGCCCGGCCAGTCGGTGACGGTCGTCGTCGAGAAGAGCGTCCTTGCCGCGGCGATCACCGTGCCGGCCGTCGCCATCCAGCCCGGGCAGGATTCCGCCTTCGTCTTCGTCGTCAAGCCGGACGACACGATCGAGCGCCGGCCGGTGACGGTCGCCGCCTCCGACGACGTGTCCGCCGCCGTCGGCAAGGGGCTTGCCGCGGGGGAAAAGGTGGTCGTCGAGGGTCAGTTGAACCTGCGTCCCGGCCAGGCGGTCACGACGGCCGACACGCCGTCGGCCGATTCATGAGGATGGACGGGCCATGTCGCTCTCGCAATTCTGCATCCGCCGCCCCGTCGCCACGCTGCTCCTGTCGATCGCCATGGTCGTCGCCGGCCTCTTCGCCTATGTGAACCTTCCGGTCGCGGCGCTGCCCCGCGCCGATTTCCCGGTCATCAACGTCTCGGCCTCCCTGCCCGGCGCCTCGGCCGAGACGATGGCGCAATCGGTGGCCACGCCGCTCATCAAGCAGTTCTCGACCATCGCCGGCATCGACAGCATCTCCACCACGAATGCGCTCGGCAGCACCTCAATCGCCATCCAGTTCGAGCTGAACCGCGACATAGACGCCGCGGCCGCCGACGTGCAGGCAGCGATCACCCGCACACAGCGCCAGCTTCCGCCGGAAATGACCAATCCGCCGAGCTACCGCAAGGTCAATCCCGCCGATGCGCCGATCCTGCTGCTGGCCCTCAGAAGCGACACCGTCCCGCTGACGCGCCTCGACGCCTTCGCCGAGGACGTCATCTCGCCGACGCTGTCGACGCTCGACGGCGTGGCGCAGGTCTCGGTTCTCGGCAGCCAGCAATATGCGGTGCGCATCCAGATCGATCCCGATGCGCTGGCCGCCCGGGGCATCTCCGTTCCCGCGCTTCGCCAGGCGATCACCAATGCCAACAGCGATACACCCCTCGGCACGCTCCGCTCCGAGGGACGGCAATTGACCATCGTCACCGATGGCGGCCTTGAGAATGCGGCCGCCTTCTCGAAGATCGTCATCAGCAACGGCGCGGGCGGCCCGGTGCGGCTCGGCGACGTGACGAAGGTGGTCGATTCCGTCGCCAATACGCAGGT
>Ga0153917_1001251_pt1 | contig 11109 bp, 7 predicted proteins | sample TSFL001MetaG_FD_104695 | JGI IMG/M metagenome (GOLD analysis project Ga0153917, IMG submission 104695) | Attine ant fungus gardens microbial communities from Florida, USA - TSFL001 MetaG | ecosystem: Host-associated > Fungi > Mycelium > Unclassified | place: USA: Florida, Paynes Creek Historic... | reverse complement strand
GGCGCAGGGATGCGCCGAGAGGGGGCGACCTACATGGATGTAGGATCGCCCCCGACCCGATAGCCGGAGGGAATAAGCTGAGGGCACCGCGAAGCGGCGATTTTCCTGGCCGGGAGCCGGGGTCGCCAGGGGGGCGGCGGCGAGCCCACCTGGCACGTTCACGTGTGCGGGAGTACCAGAGAAGCAAGGAACGTGAGGTGAACAGAACCACCACCACAGCCGCATGTTCCCCTCACCCTAACCCTCTCCCCAAAGGGGCGAGGGGACTGGACGGTGCGGTCTGATGCCCTCACCCCAGCCCTCTCCCACAGGGAGAGGGTGCAAACCCTAAAAACAGCAACTCAGCTGCCCCTTCGCTTTTACTTTCGAATGAAATTAAATTTGTGCTCTCCGTCACCTTGTTATTAGAATGTTGCTGGTCGCAGTAATATTCAGGAGCACATTTTATGACCGTTAAAGTTATCGTCAGTGATATGGACGGAACTTTCCTTGATGACGCCAAGCAGTACGATCGCGAGCGCTTCATGGCGCAGTTCGCAGAGCTTCAGGCCCGGGGTATCAAGTTTGTTGTCGCCAGCGGCAACCAGTACTACCAACTCATCTCTTTCTTCCCGGAGCTAAAAGAGCAGATCGCCTTTGTAGCGGAAAACGGCGCCCTGGTATTCGATCACGGCGAACAGATCTTCCATGGCGAGCTGACCCGGCACGAGTCGCAGATCGTTATCGGCGAGCTGCTGAAAGATAAAAGCCTCAACTTTGTGGCCTGCGGGCTGCAGAGCGCTTACGTCAGCGATAAAGCCCCGGAGGCGTTCGTGGCGCTGATGTCGAAGCACTATCACCGTCTGAAACGCATCAGCGACTATAGCGAAATCGACGATGTGCTGTTTAAATTCTCCCTGAACCTGCCGGACAGCGATATCCCGAACCTGATCGATGCCCTGCATGTCTCTCTGGACGGCATCATGAAGCCGGTCACCAGCGGCTTTGGCTTTGTGGATTTGATTATTCCCGGCCTGCATAAAGCCAACGGCATCAGCCGTCTGCTTAAGCGCTGGAATATCTCCCCGCAGGACTGCGTGGCCATCGGCGACAGCGGCAATGACGCCGAGATGCTGAAGTTCGTGGGCTACTCCTTTGCCATGGGCAACGCCGGCGAGGCCATTAAATCCATCGCCCGCTACCAGGCCGACGATAATAACCAGCAGGGTGCCCTGAACGTCATTCAGGCCGTGCTGGATAACACCGCGCCTTTTAATAACTGATCCCCTTTCGCCGGACTTCTCCGGCGAACGCCCTCCTCTCCTTTTCCTGTCCTGTGCACCCGATCAAATTTTTCAACTTGCATTAACTTATTTTTAACTTAAAGTATCACTTGTAATCAATTTTACTTTCGAATGAAAGATAGCGAGGCTCTCATGTCCTTATCCTTTACCAGTGAAACCCTGCCTGCGGATCATAAAGCGGCGATCCGCCATATGAAGCGCGAGCTGCGGGCGCAGATCGGCGATGTACAGGCGGTGTTTGATCGGCTGCACGACAAGATTGCCACCCGGGTGGCGGAGATCAACGAGCTGAAGCGCCGCAATGAACCCGTCTGGCCGGTGATCCCCTTTGCCGACGTGCAGAGCGGGAATATCAGCGAGGCGCAGCGCGCAGCGGTGAAACGCCGGGGCTGCGCGGTAATCAAAGGTCACTTCCCGTGCGAGCAGGCGCTGGCGTGGGACAACTCAATGCTCGACTATCTGGATCTCAACAGGTTTGACGAGGTGTACAAGGGGCCGGGAGATAACTTCTTTGGCACCCTCACCGCCTCGCGTCCGGAAATTTATCCCATCTACTGGTCGCAGGCGCAGATGCAGGCCCGTCAGAGCGAGCAGATGGCGCAGGTGCAGTCGTTCCTGAACCGTTTGTGGACCTTTGAGAGCAACGGCAAGCAGTGGTTCAACCCGGACGTCAGCGTGATCTATCCGGACCGTATTCGCCGCCGTCCGCCGGGCACCACCTCGAAAGGGCTGGGGGCGCACACGGACTCCGGCGCGCTGGAGCGCTGGCTGCTGCCGGCCTATCAGCAGGTCTTTGCCCGGGTGTTTGACGGCAACGTGGAGCAGTACGATCCCTGGAACGCCGCCCACCGCACCGAGGTGGAAGAGTACACGGTGGATAACACCACCAAATGCTCGGTGTTCCGCACCTTCCAGGGCTGGACCGCGCTCTCAGATATGATCCCTGACCAGGGTCTGCTGCACGTGGTGCCGATCCCGGAGGCGATGGCCTATATCCTGCTGCGCCCGCTGCTTGACGACGTCCCGGAAGACGAGCTCTGCGGCGTGGCGCCGGGCCGCGTGCTGCCTATCTCGGAGAAGTGGCATCCGCTGCTGATCGAGGCCTTAACCAGCATTCCGGCGCTGGAGGCGGGCGATTCGGTCTGGTGGCACTGCGATGTGATCCACTCGGTAGCCCCGGTGGAGAACCAGCAGGGCTGGGGCAACGTGATGTATATTCCGGCGGCGCCGATGTGCGAGAAAAACCTCGCCTACGCGCAGAAGGTTAAGGCCGCGCTGGAGACCGGGGCCTCCCCGGGCGACTTCCCGCGCGAAGATTACGAAGCCAGCTGGCAGGGACGTTTTACGCTTGCCGATCTGAACATCCACGGTAAACGCGCCCTCGGCATGGCCTAAACGTCGTACAACCCCTCCCGCTCGACGGCGGTGCGCCCTTTTCCGGGGCGTATCCGCCGTACCGACTCCCGCACCGCCAGAGTACCGTTCAGCAGCAGCGTGCCTACCGGCGCCTGCGGGCGCACCAGCCGCTGTTGCAGCAGGTGCACCGCCTCCGTTCCCAGCTCATCGCGCGGCACATGCACCGCCGTTAAGGGGACGTCCTGAATGGCCGCCAGGTTAAAGCCGTCGATGCTCATCACCGAAACATCCTGCGGCACCCGCAGGCCGTGCTTTTGCAGCGCGCTGATAGTCCCCGCCGCCATAAAATCCCCCCCGACCAGAAAGGCGGTGGGCAGAGATTTGGCCGGGGCCTGGCGCAGCCACACGCTCACCTGCCGTTCGCTCTCCCGGGCGCTGAAGCTGGGCACCACCAGTAGATGGCGTTTGTCGTTAAAACTGAGGTTGTGGTTCTGCCAGCCGTCGCGGATGCCGGCGAGGCGCAGCTCCATGGTGTAACGGCGCAGGCAGAGGACGTTCATCACCTCGCGATGCCCCATCTCAAACAGATATTGCGCCGCCAGCTCGCCGATGGCGCGATGGTCGGGCGCAACGGCGGGCAGACGCATGCGCCGGTCCCGGCAGTTGATCAGCATGCAGGGTTTCCCCACGTCCACCGCCAGATCGTGAATGTGCGGGTCGTCGATGCCGAGCAGAACCGCCGCCTGGGTATCGGCCTCGTTCATCCGCGCCAGAAAGAGCTGGGCGTCGCTGTCGTTCTCCTCCAGCGCGCAGTAACGCAGCCGCACCTCGTGGGAGGCCAGGCCTTTACTTAGGCTCTGGATCACCCGGTAGTAAAAGATGTCGGACCGCTCGTCAAAGGCCCGCTGGGGGGCGAACACCACCAGGCTGTTCAGCAGCAGCCGTCCGGCCGCCATGCCTTCCATCACCCCCAGCTCCCGGGCACAGGCCAGCACGCTGGCGCGCGCTCTGGCGCTGGTATTGGCTTTGCCTGCCAGCACCCGGGAGACGGTGCTGATCGAGAGCCCGGTGCGGGCGGCGATATCAGCGATTTTTAGCCTTTTATCCATTTTGTGATCTGGCTCCGGATAGCAAATGAAAAAATTTTCATAACGCCAAAATTCGGTCATTACTGGTCTAAATAACATCATTGCAAATTATCCGTAACTATTATGAGAAAACTTGCACAAAATCGACTATTGCCCGCGCATTTTCTGTCTTAAGTTCAATTTGTCACACAGCTTCCATACTAGTTGTATAGCAACTAAAACCAATAAAGACCGCCGGTGTGACACCCGTACTTACGTTCCCTACCGTCCCTCTCTGGAGACAGCGAAATGAGTCAGGACATCAATAACACCGTCGCCGTGGGTAAAACCCGCCGCGTTTTCAGGAATCTGCGCTGGTATGTGCTGGTACTGTTCCTGATGGGCGTCACCGTTAACTACATCACCCGTAACTCGCTGGGCATTCTGGCCCCGGAGTTAAAAACCAGCCTCGGCATCACCACCGAACAGTATTCGTGGATCGTTGGGGCCTTCCAGCTTGCCTATACCCTCTTCCAGCCCCTGTGCGGCTGGCTGATTGACGTGATTGGCCTGAAGCTGGGCTTTATGATCTGCGCCGGGCTCTGGGCCCTGATGTGTATCTTCCATGCCGGGGCGGGCAGCTGGCTGCAGCTGGCGATCCTGCGCTTCTTTATGGGTGCATCAGAGGCCGCCGCCACCCCGGCTAACGCCAAAACCCTGGGGGAGTGGTTCCCCAAATCGGAGCGTCCGGTGGCCGCCGGCTGGGCCGGCGTGGGCTTTTCCATTGGCGCGATGCTGGCGCCGCCGATTATCTATTTTGCCCACGCCTCCTTTGGCTGGCAGGGCGCCTTTATGTTTACCGGCGTGCTGGCGCTGCTGTGGGTGATCCTCTGGTGGGCCTTCTACCACAACCCGGAACAGCACCCGAACCTCAGCAAAGAGGAGCTGGCGTACATCCGCCAGGATAACGAGCCCCCCGCTGTGAAGCTGCCCTTTTTCACCGCCCTGAAGACCGTCTCAAAAAACAAACGCTTTTACGGTATCGCCATTCCGGCCTTTATGGCGGAGCCAGCGTGGGCGGTGTTGAGCTTCTGGGTGCCGCTCTATCTGGCGAAAGAGCACGGCATGGATCTGAAGCAGATTGCCATGTTCGCCTGGCTCCCCTTCCTCGCCGCCGACCTCGGCAGTATCGCCAGCGGCTACCTGACCCGGCTCTATGTGCGCCTGTTCGGCTGCACCCGGGTGAACTCGGTGGTGGCAAGCTCGGTCACCGGCGCGTTCCTGATGATTTCGCTGGGGATCGTCGCCTTCACCCGCGACCCTTACATCACCATCGTGCTGATCTCTATTGGCGGCTTCGGGCATCAGATTATCTCCTGCATGCTGAGCGCCCTGGTGGTGGAGTCGTTCGACAAGGGGCAGATGGCTACCGTCAACGGCATGCGCGGCTCGGCGGCGTGGATCGCCAGCTTCCTCTTCTCGCTGTTAATCGGGGTGACCGCCGACAAAATCGGCTTTAACCCGCTGTTCATTGCCATGGGTCTCTTTGACCTGGTTGGCGCTGTTTTCCTGGTGGCATTTATTGCTGAACGCCGCGCTGCGCGCGCCTGATAGTGGATCTACTGCATATGAAAACCCTGAAAAACTGGACCCTTGAGACGCAATCCGCACACCATCTGGAACTGCGGGTCGATAACCGTCACCGCCTGTGCCTGTACGTGCTGGAAGAGAACCTGTTCCGGGTGCTGATTAAACGCAACGGCGAGCTGGCGCTGAACCGAACCTGGAGCATCGCCCCGGCAGAAGATGTGCCCTGGGAGGGGCGCGATCGTCAGGATCTGAGCGGGTTTACCTGCCCGGCCTGGACGCTCACGCAGCAGGATGGTGCGCTGACCATCGCCACCGAAAAGCTGCGGGTCACCGTCCACCAGCCCCTGTGGCTGGAGTGGCACCATCGCGATGAGGCGGGCGAGTGGCAGCCGCTGGTGAACGACCGCCCGACCAGCGCCTATCTGCTGAACGCCCACGGGGACGGCGTGGCCCACTACCTGAGCCGCCGCAAGGATGAGCGTTTCTATGGCCTGGGGGAGAAAGCGGGCGATTTGCAGCGCAACGGCAAACGCTATGAGATGCGTAACCTGGATGCCATGGGCTACAACGCGGTGAGCACCGACCCGCTGTACAAGCATATTCCGTTCACCATCGCCCGGTGCGACGAGGTGAGCTACGGCCTCTTTTACGACAACCTGAGCAGCTGCTGGCTGGATCTGGGCAACGAGATCGACAACTACCATACCGCCTATCGCCGCTGGCAGGCGGAAGCGGGCGATATCGACTACTACCTCTTTACCGGCAGACGAGTGCTGGACGTTACCAAAGCCTTTGTGCGCCTCACCGGCAAAACCCTGTTCGGGCCGAAGTGGAGCCTGGGCTACAGCGGCTCCACCATGCACTACACCGACGCGCCGGACGCGCAAAACCAGCTGATGAACTTTATTCGCCTGTGCGAAGAGCAGGCGATTCCGTGCGACTCCTTCCAGCTCTCCTCCGGCTACACCTCCATTAACGGCAAGCGCTATGTTTTCAACTGGAACTACGACAAGGTGCCGCAGCCGAAGGTGATGAGCCAGGCCTTCCACGACGCGGGATTAAAGCTTGCCGCCAATATCAAGCCCTGCCTGCTGCAGGATCATCCGCGCTATAGCGAGGTGGCGGAAAAAGGTCTCTTTATCCGTGATTCAGAAACCGATGCGCCGGAACGCTCCAGCTTCTGGGATGACGAAGGCTCGCACCTCGACTTCACCAATCCGCAGACGGTGCGGTGGTGGCAGGAAGGGGTGACCACTCAGCTGCTGGAGATGGGGATCGACTCCACCTGGAACGACAATAACGAGTATGAGGTGTGGGATGGCGAAGCGCGCTGCCACGGCTTTGGCCAGCAGATCGCTATCAAACACATTCGCCCGGTGATGCCGCTTTTGATGATGCGCGCCTCGCTGGAGGCCCAGCAGCGTTTTGCTCCGGAAAAACGCCCCTACCTGATTTCCCGCTCCGGCTGCGCCGGGATGCAGCGCTACGTGCAGACCTGGAGCGGTGATAACCGCACTAACTGGGACACCCTGCGCTACAACACCCGCATGGGGCTGGGGATGAGCCTCTCCGGGCTGTTTAATGTCGGCCACGACGTGGGCGGTTTCTCCGGCGATAAGCCGGATCCCGAGCTGTTTGTGCGCTGGGTGCAGAACGGCGTGATGCACCCCCGCTTCACCATCCACTCCTGGAATGACGACCAGACGGTGAACGAGCCCTGGATGTATCCCGGCGTCACCCCGGCGATCCGCAGCGCCATTGAGCTGCGCTATCGCCTGCTGCCCTATCTCTATACCCTGCTGTGGCAGGCCCACGCGGACGACGAGCCGATGCTGCGCCCCACCTTCCTCGACCACGAGCACGATGCACAAACCTTTGAGGAGTGCGACGACTTCCTGCTGGGCCGCGACCTGCTGGTGGCAAGCGTGGTGGAGGCCGGGCAGCGGACGCGTGAGCTCTGGCTGCCGGAGAACAACAGCGGCTGGTACGATTTTTATACCCACGAGTGGTTCGCCGGCGGGCAGTGGATCGTGCGCGACGCGCCGCTGGAGAAGCTGCCGCTGCTGGTGCGCGCCGGGGCCGGCCTGCCGCTGAGCGAGCGTATTACCCACGTGAGTGCACAAAAAGATACCACCCGCGAGCTGAGGCTGTTCCCGGTCAAAGGCGCGGGGGTGACCTCCGGCCTGCTGTTCGAGGACGACGGCGAAAGCTGGGGTTATAAGAACGGGAATGCGCTGTGGGTGGAGTGGGAGATGGTCTGTACCGGGGCCACTATTGACCTGAAGGTGAACGCGCGCGGGGATTATCGCCCGGCGTGGAAAGCGCTGAAGCTGTCTTTACCGGCGGGTGAGCAGCGCAGGCTGCTGGTGAACGGCGAAGAGAGGGGGGAGTGGGTGGTATAGTGCGGATTCGCCCCTCACCCCGGCCCTCTCCCCAAAGGGGCGAGGGAGAAAACCGCGCTGCGCCTGCCTTCAGCATTGAAGACCGCACCTTACAGTCCCCTCTCCCCTATGGGGAGAGGGTTAGGGTGAGGGGCAAAGCGGAAAACCTATCCGTCGATACCTTTGCTGCGCAGGTAATCTTCGTAGTTACCGCTGAAGTCCACCACGCGCTCCGGCGTAATCTCAATCACGCGGGTTGCCAGCGAGCTGACGAACTCACGGTCGTGAGAGACGAAGATCAGGGTGCCCTGATACATCTCCAGCGCCATGTTCAGCGATTCGATAGATTCCATATCCAGGTGGTTGGTTGGTTCATCCATTACCAGAATATTGGGCTTCTGCATCATCAGCTTGCCGAACAGCATGCGCCCTTTCTCACCACCGGAGAGCACCTTAGCGGGCTTCTTGATATCGTCCTGGCTGAACAGCAGGCGGCCAAGGAAGCTGCGCACAACCTGCTCGTCGTCGCCTTCCTGCTTCCACTGGCTCATCCAGTCGAACACGGTCAGGTCGTTTTCAAACTCATACTCGTGATCCTGCGCGTAGTAGCCAATCTGCGCGTTTTCGGACCACTTCACGCTGCCGCTGTCCGGTTGCAATTCGCCCACCAGGGTCTTCAGCATGGTGGATTTACCCACGCCGTTGGCGCCGATGATGGCGATCTTCTCGCCCACTTCCAGCAGCAGGTTGAAGTTTTTAAACAGCGGGCCTTCCTCAAAGCCTTTAGAGAGGGCTTCCACTTCCAGCGCGTTACGGAACAGCTTCTTGTCCTGCTCGAAACGGATGAACGGGTTCTGGCGGCTGGAGGCTTTCACCTCTTCCAGCTTGATCTTATCGATCTGGCGGGCACGAGAAGTCGCCTGACGAGATTTAGAGGCGTTGGCGCTAAAGCGGCTGACGAAAGATTGCAGGTCGGCAATCTGCGCCTTTTTCTTGGCGTTGTCGGCCAGCAGACGTTCACGAGCCTGGGTGGCCGCGGTCATGTATTCGTCGTAGTTGCCCGGATAAACGCGCAGCTCGCCGTAGTCCAGATCCGCCATGTGGGTGCAGACCATATTCAGGAAGTGACGGTCGTGCGAAATGATAATCATGGTGCTGTCGCGATCGTTCAGCGTCTGCTCCAGCCAGCGGATGGTGTCGATATCCAGGTTGTTCGTCGGTTCGTCGAGCAGCAGGATGTCCGGGTTTGAGAACAGCGCCTGCGCCAGCAGAACACGCAGTTTCCAGCCTGGGGCCACTTCGCTCATCGGGCCGTAGTGCTGCTCTACCGGAATGCCAACGCCCAGCAGCAGTTCACCGGCGCGGGCTTCGGCGGAGTAACCGTCCATCTCGCCGTAGAGCACTTCCAGATCGGCCACCTTGTAGCCATCTTCTTCGCTCATTTCTGGCAGACCGTAAATGCGGTCACGCTCCTGCTTCACTTCCCACAGCTCGCCGTGTCCCATGATCACCGTGTCAAGCACCGTGAAGGCCTCAAAGGCGAACTGGTCCTGACGCAGCTTACCGATGCGCTCGTTGGGATCGAGCGATACGTTGCCCAGCGTCGGCTCTAAATCGCCGCCGAGGATCTTCATAAAGGTGGATTTTCCGCTACCGTTGGCACCAATCAGGCCGTAACGGTTGCCGCCGCCAAACTTGACGGAAATGTTTTCAAACAGCGGCTTACTGCCAAACTGCATAGTGATGTTGCTGGTAACTAACACGGGGAGATTCCTGCAAGAAGTGTGATAAACGCAGCATTATGCCACAATTCCTAATTCAGATCCCATGTTGCAACGTGACGCTAAACTTTAACAAATCGGAAAAATATGTGATTTCGTACACATCCGAATTCCCTGGATGCGGTAATGGACATATAATGCGCTCCCTTAACCGTTCAGACTTTTAACAATTGCCAGAGTGGCACAGATACCTCGCACACCATGAATATGAAATTAACATCGCTTTTAGCAGCGGCGTTTGCCGTCGTAGGGTTTTGCAAGACCGCTTCTGCTGTCACCTATCCTTTGCCGACGGACGGTAGTCGTCTGGTCGGTCAGAACCAGGTTGTGACCATTGAAGAAGGCAACACACAGCCACTTGAATATTTCGCAGCTGAATATCAGCTCGGCCTCTCCAACATGATGGAAGCCAACCCGGGCGTGGATCCGTACCTGCCGAAAGGCGGTACCGTGCTGAATATTCCTCAGCAGCTGATCCTGCCGGATACCGTGCATGAAGGTATCGTGATCAACAGCGCGGAAATGCGTCTCTATTACTACCCGAAAGGCACCAATACCGTGATCGTTCTGCCGATCGGTATCGGCCAGCTGGGTAAAGATACCCCGATGAACTGGACCACCAAGGTTGAGCGTAAGAAAGCGGGCCCGACCTGGACGCCAACGGCGAAGATGCATGCCGAATACATTGCGGCAGGCGAACCGCTGCCGGCGGTAGTTCCGGCTGGTCCGGATAACCCGATGGGTCTGTACGCCCTGTACATTGGTCGTCTGTATGCGATCCACGGTACCAACGCCAACTTTGGTATCGGCCTGCGCGTGAGCCACGGCTGTGTGCGTCTGCGTAACGACGACATCAAGTTCCTGTTCGATAACGTGCCGGTTGGTACTCGCGTACAGTTCATTAACGAGCCGGTAAAAGCAACGACCGAGCCGGATGGCAGCCGTTACATCGAGGTTCATAACCCGCTGTCTACCAGCGAAGACCAGATTAACAATAACGAGATCGTGCCGATTACGCTGAAGAGTAATGTGCAGGCTATTACCAGCCAGGCAGATGTGGATACGACTGTTGTTGATCAGGCGATTCAGAATCGTTCAGGGATGCCGGTTCGGTTGAACTAAGCGTACGCTGCGGTGAACGTGATAAGGGGGCCATTATGGCCCCCTTATCAATTCCGACTTTCTGTGTGCAATGGTGGAATGTTCCGTTCACTATAGCTCCACTGCTATATGTTCACCCCGCTGCGGTGAACGTGTTAAGGGGGCTACCGCCGCCCCCTTAACAATCCCGGCTCCCGGCAAAGAAAATCGCCGCTTCGCGGTACCTTCGGCTTATTCCCTTCGGCTTACGGGTCGGGCACCAGCCTGCATCCATGCAGGCTATGCCCTCTCGGCGCGTCCCTGCGCCTCGCCCCGGCCTGCGGGAAACGCCTCAGCGATTTTCAGCCGGACTCCCGCCCCCCTCCACCTTCCTAATCTTTTGAAAGAAGATTTAAAAAGATTTTTTACAAGTGCTGCATATGGCACTGGTGTTGAGTCCCCGCTGAAATCGGCGAACCGGAGACCGGATGACAAGGGCTGGACGCCAGGGATGGCGGCCAGAGGCGAAGCGAGACAGGATGTCGAGTTGAGCCGACCGCAGGCAGGAGGT
>Ga0153917_1001250_pt1 | contig 11111 bp, 9 predicted proteins | sample TSFL001MetaG_FD_104695 | JGI IMG/M metagenome (GOLD analysis project Ga0153917, IMG submission 104695) | Attine ant fungus gardens microbial communities from Florida, USA - TSFL001 MetaG | ecosystem: Host-associated > Fungi > Mycelium > Unclassified | place: USA: Florida, Paynes Creek Historic... | reverse complement strand
TCTGGATATTCTCGGCTCGGAGCACGCTGTGTTTCGACCAGCTCGCCTTCCAGGATGATCTGCGGCTCTGGGGCTTCCGCCAGGACTTGTTGTACCGACTCAGCCACAACTGCGGACAGCGCCTGAACGATACCCGGGTCCGACTTCGCAATCAGGGCCTGCTCTACATCCCGAGTGAAAATGGAAACCTTACCGCGCGCCGAATATTCGTCCATGCAACGGAACGTCATCTCGAGAGCGCTTACGAGAAGAGCCTCAGCCGCAGGTCGGTCAAAATCTTCATCGCGCGACTGATTATGGACAGTCTGACTGTACGTTCCTAGCGCCCTTGAAAGGCGGTGGAACGAGTCAAATCCGTTCAGCTTAGCGGCCATGGCCAGGCGCTCTGCTGCTTTGTAGAGGTGCTCCATAGACGTTCGATCGCTAACGTCTGGCTTTTGAAGAGCTTGTTCAAATACTTTCCGCAGCTCGAAGATTTCAGATAGGAAGTGGTTCTCCTCCCCTACCTGCTGATCGTCCGAAGCAATGGCAGCCTCGAATTTCTTCATCAACTCAGACGACGACACGACCTCAACATGATTGAGTTTTATGCCAAGCTCTTCCAGCGCATCCTCAGCGCTGTTGAGGAGGGTCGGAGAGGCTTCGATCCCAGCCACTACAGCGGAGAGGTATCCCTCAACTGCGACCAACACCCGGGCAGACTTTTCGATCGCTGGTGACTGCTTAATCCCCTGGTCCGTCATCTCGCTAAGAAAGCCTTGGCAGGAGCCGTTCAGCAATAGGCCGGCTCGCTTTAGGCCGGTGAAACTGAGTGCTGCCCCTGCACCGACCAGGCGTTGAAGGCCAGTTTTCAGATCATCAGTCCCTGTGCCACTGTCCAGGTGGTCGGTGATTGATCGCCTAGTTTTCGCAAGCTCAATTATCGCTTGCTCAACCACGCTTGCGATTATATCTGGCTGAACACCAGGGATACGTAGGGACTGAATTGTCTCGTTCGAGTCAAGCCGACGGATGTGCTCGTCCAGGAACATGAAGTCCCCTTTCAGGCTATCAATCACCTCCGTCGTAAACCCGCTTACCGCGTCGATATTTGCTACGCGAGCCAACGAGTTAGCGGCGACCGCCGCCATTTCACTTTCGTTGACCATGTAGAAGACGCTGGTCACCTGGCGAATAGATGTTCTGAAGGTTGCGATCTGCGCATCAAAGGTCTGAGTGGATTTGCTCGTAATTGCACGGCCAAGCGAGACAATCGCCGTATCCAGTAGGGGCTTGAGCTCTATAACAACATCTTTGATCGATGCAGCGCTGGCTGTCTCAATTCGGGCTTGCAGCTCAGCCAAGGATGCTGCGTCAACAGATTTGCGCACGTTGAATACTGCCAGTACGTCCTCAATGCTCGGCGGCAACTTTGATGACATGCTCAGCACTGAAAGGAGAGATTTGAAGCGCGTTACGCCCAGGGTCGCCTTGGCGCCTTCTTCACCTTCACTCTCAGCTTTCTGAATCGCCACCGACAACATCCGGATCTTGGATAGGGTGTCCCCTGCGGATCGAATTGCTCCGCACGCAAGTGCTTCAGTCAGACACTCTCCAAGCCACCAAAAACAACCGACCTCAAGATCGTATGTCACAGATTGAAGCTCGCGGAGTATCACCCCCAGCTCAAGCACTGCCGCTTTGCTCTGGTTCGTCATGTAGGTGCTGAACGCAGTCTGAAAGCGTTTAGGAGAACGTCCGAAGACCTCTTGCCGCACATCATCGCCGACGTCTCGTTTTCGAAGCGGCGGTTCGACAAAAACGAATTCCACTTCCGGTGGAAGGAGGTTGTCCTCCTCAAGAAGTGGTACTCCACGGAGCTCACGGAGCTCGTTGATCTGTTTAGCCAGGATCCCTGCGCTATCCGGAGCGCCCTCAATCACCATCCCGAGATACTTGGGGATAGTCAGCAATCCATTGAGAATCGAGATCAGAGCTTGCTCGATTTTTTCAGACGGTAGCCGATCGTCAGAAATGTTGTTGACGATAATCTTCACCTCGGAAGCTAGCGAGGTTCCGCCCACACTCTCAGCCACATCTAATGCGGCATGAATGTGCTTCACCTCCGACACAACGCACTGGAATGCATCGTCACGGTGCTTCTTCTGATTCTCAAACCAGATAGGTTCTGCATCCGCTGGCGGCTGCATCAAGGCCATGATCTTTTTGTGGAAGACATCGAGTTGCAGCTTGGTCGTGTCGACGCTCTTCTGTATAGGAGCCCTCAACCAAGTCAGTTGGGCGATACGCAGTTTGTTAGACATCGACAGACCTTTGAAATACGTTCGGGTTGCTATTAGGGATTCGCTTCATGCTTGGGTTCGCCCAGTTGAGGGTCTCCCCTGGCCCAGTGATCAAGTGGCCGGCTGGTGCCAGCATTGAAGCAAGGCGATCCAGAATCTCGTACCGAGTTTCTGGTCGGTAATAGATGAGCATGTTCTGCGTGATGACAATGTGCGGCGTAGAGAGTTGTACAGGCCTATCCTGCAGGATGTTGTGCTCTTCAAAAGTCACCATCTCGCGGACATATCCATGGAACCGCATCTTGTCACCGCGTGTGGGAGCCGCAGCTCGCGCTCCCACATCAGGATGGCGCGGATACAGGCCTGCCCTCGCGGTGCTAATGCAGACCGATGAGACATCAGTACCGTGAACTCGAAACGTCGGGTGGCCAGCATCCAGTAGCGCCGAAGCAATACTGTATGGCTCCTCCCCGGTCGAGCACCCCACAGAAAGGATCTTCGGTGCAGTGATAGCTCTGCAGAGCTCAACGATGCGCTGAGTGGCAGGCAATGAGCGGAAGAACCTGGTCTCATGGTTTGTTGCAAGGTGTAGGATCATGGCCCACGTATCCTCCCCCACTTGACCGCTCTTACGCCTGTCATCAAGTGTCCAGAGATTCATCCCCTGAGATTCGACATGTCTCAGAAGCGCGTGACGGAATGCCTCTTGCCGGCTTTCGTCTATCTGGATCGAAAACCTAGCCTCGATGATTTCCAGCCATCTTTCGAATATGTCCAGGTCTTCAGGTTCATCGAGGCTTGCCATCCTCACTCCTTGATGAACGTTGAGATTGTTGCCTGAAGGTCCTGGGCCTGGCGGTTCACGCCTTTGATCGCGACAGCTGTTTGCTCGCTCGCAGCACTGTTGTCAGCGCTGTACTGATTGACGCTATCAACCAGATCGCTTACGTCGCTGGATTTTGCTTTCAACTTGTTGGTTTCTTCGATCGCCTGTTGAGCACCCTGTGTAAGATCGCCCGCTAGTTCGTTGATCGCTTTTAGAGCGTCCTGAGCGACGTTTGAGCGATCCCGTAGCTTGTCAGTTTCCCGTTGAGCACGGTCAACGGCGGACTGGTTCTCCCGGGCAGCATCGTTCATGGTCTTGAGCTGGACGTTGATTTGAACAACGGCGTCCTTGGTCTCCTCACTTAGCCGGGACATTGCTTTTGCTGCGCTCGCAATACGGCTCGATTGACCTTTGTCCTGCATTTCATCGGCGAGGAGATTGGCGTTGTAAGAAAGCAGGGCTGAACGTGAAGCAACCTCAGCGACTACGTTCGCGATATTTTCGAGGACCTGGAAGCTCTCGATCATGTGCTTGGATCGGTTTTGGATGAGCAGTGTTTGCTGCTGGAGCTCCAGGATATTGTCGTGAACCTGGGATACTGCCACCTCACCCAAGCCTACTTTCCCGCTCATGTCATCCGAGATCCGCTGAGTCCCCAGAGTCATGTTTTCGATCTGAATGATGAACTGATACAGGTCACCAAACAGACGGCTAATGTGCTCAATGGCCTTGTCTTGCTCATTACGGTTCTGCGCGACGTTCTGCTCCGTGATGAGTGTCTGCTCAGTGGCAGCCGAAAGCCCGATAATGGTTTCTTTGGCTTCGTCGAGGATGGTGGCGAACTTACCGAAGGTCTTGTTAAGCGCAGTAGCGATATCCCGTGTCGACTCATTGTCTTCCGTGAGACGTGTGTTCAGCCTGCCCTGCCCTACGAGCTCAATCTCATCCAACAGGAGCTTGAGGTGTTTAGAGCGGGTACTGATTGACACCTCCTGATTGCGGCCCTGGCTCTCGATCGATTCAGTGCGGCTGCTTGTGATAGAGCGCATCATCAGCATCGAGATGAGAGACAGCAAGAGAGTCAGCCCGCCAAGTCCTGCGACGATCGTGATACTGATGGGACGGCTGTCTGGAAGAGCTTCTACTGAGCTGATCAGACTGTTCGCGGACGATGCAACGCGATCACGTGCAGCCCAAATAGTTTTCGCATGCGGAATGTTTTCACTCACGCCGGTGGAGCTGTCAATTGTCTTTTGAACAAGCCGCACAACCGACTCAGAGTCACGATAGCTCTTCACCAAGGGCACCATGAACTCCTGCTGGTCCTTAGGAAGTGCTTGGCCTAGTCGTCCCAATGTAGCTACGTACTGGGAGAAAGCACTGGACGCAGCGCGCAAGGTGTCGCTGGTAATTGAGTTATCGGAGGCAAGGGCTTGCTGCCCTTCTTCCAAAGCGGCTACAGCAGCTTTGAGTTGGTTTTTGACAGGGGCGGTGGTGGATGTAGAGTCGAGCTGAGATCGAGCCTCAGTGGCTGCTTTTAAGGCCTCCTGTGCCACCCGCTGTGTTTCGGACAGGTTTCTGCTGTACTGGTCCGTCACACTTCGTTGGCTGATAAGCTTTGAAATCGAAGGTCCGATCTCTTCCCACACACGATCAAAGTTTTTGAGATTGGCTAGAACGACAGCAGGAGCTGGTTCAATTCCTCGCACCGGATCACCGTTTCTCAATGCCGCCAACGCCCTTTCAACGGCGCTTTCGAGATTATCCATGTCGGTTGTATAGCTACTGTCCGTTGCAGCGCGTTCGGCCAGGTAGATAGCCTGCATGGCATTTGTGTGAGCCTGGTAGCTAGCTTTCAGGAGGAATCCCTGCTGAGCGTTGTCTCTGAGGTGCTGATAGCCGGTATAAGCAGCTGCACTGCCCGTGAGGAGTACCAAAACGGTTGCAATTGAAACAAGGGAAGAGTTGTTGCTCATTCAGTACGATCTCGGGTCAGGTCAAGTAAGGTCAACGTTCTGCAGCTTGTCGTCTGCTATCAGCGCCGGCAGGTCTATGAGGGCCCAGGTGCGCCCTTTCGCAACAACTGCCTTGCGCATACTTTTTCCAAGGCCAGGTGGGATTCTGAAGCCGCTTTGATCGCAATCTCTCAGCTCACTGGCCAATATGAATTCGCATATTTCATCCACGACAAGTGCGACGTTCCCTATCCCTTCCCCCCCCTTCACGAATAGCGCGGCGGTACCGACCGCTGCTTGGGTTGGATCGCGTGAGATGTTCAAGAATCGGGATATATTTACGAAAGGCAGCAGCTGGCGATCTAGTCGACCTGCACCCATCAGCCACGGCTTAGTCCCAGGAATCTGGTTTAGCTCTTTGGGTACCTCGTCGACTGCAATGATTGCGCTCGAAGGGCTAAGGCAATACGTCTCACCGATGCGGTAACCGGCGAAATGCATGCCGCCTCTGGGGTTCTGATTAGTCAAGAAGTTCATCCATCTCGATCAGGGCATGCTCCAGCTTTGCCCGGGTGAACGGTTTGGTCAGATAGATATCTGCTCCGCTGAGAAGCCCGGTCTGCTGGTCGAAGACGCTGCTCGCACTAGAAAGCATCGCGATGGGTTTATCTCCCCAGCCCCCCCAACCGCGGAGCAGCTCGATTAGACGTAGGCCATCTAACTCGGGCATTTCGCGGTCAATGAAGCAGGCGTCGGGGTTTGTCTCGCGAATCACCGTGAGCGCTGTGTAACCGTTCTCAGCGACATGTACTTCATATCCGAGCTTTTCAAGCAGCGAGATACCAAGTTTGCGCATGCCAATAGCATCGTCGACGATGCATACGGACCGTATTTTGGACATTTGGAATCCTCTCGTATGCCTTAATAGTGCTGGCGGGGTGCACCATTTCGGCTAAGAGGGTCATCTCACATGGAATATTTTTGTTGGTCGTTATGCTGCCTAGCTTTGGGAGCACCCTATGACCAAAGCTAATCACCGCGCTGCATTCAGCAATGACCCCAAATTCCTTGAGCGTCTAGCCAGGCAGGGAATCCATCTTCCTGCCGCCCACGCGGTTGAGCCTTCTGTATCGAGTGCGGAGATCGAACAAGGGGCGTTTCCACGGAAAGAAAGCCAGGCAACAAAACGCATGCGCAAGGTAAGAGAGGCGAACATGGATGGGCGGTCCGATCGGCTTACTTATGACCCTGAATCTAACTCGCTGACTGCTTACTTTCCCGGGGCCCTCCTCCTCAGCTTGAACGTGATGCTTCGCATGCACGACGCCAGTAGCACTGCCCTCAAGTCCACATGGACAAAGCGCGTGGAGGCATTGAGGCTACAGGCTCGCAGCACATTGAACGAATGGACGGCCAATGCGGCATATCCCGTCTTGGTCGAAGAGGTTTACATCACACCGGAGTCAAGTCTCCTTGACCACGAATCCGTTGCTGCTGCGTGCAAACCTATCCTCGATGCATTTGTGGTCAATGGCTTTCTACCTGACGACAATGGCCGGTTCATTGCCCAGCCTCTTGCTTTCACAGAGCGGGGCATAGAGTCGGGTCTACTTATTAGGTTCAGGCCCTCTCCGAAGCCATGGGGCTTGATTGAGGACACAACGATCGAGCAAGCGCGCTGCAGCATGATCTTGAAAAAATAACTGCGTCGGGTATACCTGTGTATCCGTTACACGAAAAATGAGTTGATACACGTGGAACATTTTGACCCCAAATTGCTAGCTACATTAGGCATCGAGAAAGTAGCTACAACCCTTATGGATATTGGGGTTGACGAGCTCTTTCCCGGGCAATGGCAAAAGCGAAAATACTTCGATGAGAAATCCCAGACTGAACTGGACGGGTCTATGCGTTCCGCCGGGACCAACGTCGTGCCTATCATTGCAGTGCCTCGGAGCACTGGTCATGGGTACAGCATTATTGCTGGCGAACGACGCTGGCGATCGGCACAGCGGATCGGCTTGAGGCAAGTGAAGTGCGAGGTAGGGAACTACACCTACCAGCAGGCGTTGTTCATTTCTGCGATAGAAAACCTCCAGCGATCTGACCTTAATCCCATAGAAGAGGCGACTTCTTACCAGGAATTGGAGAACGAGTTTGGCATCTCCCATGACCTGATTGCCCGTCAAATCGGAAAAAGCAGGGCACACATCTCCAACTACCTTCGCTTGTTGAAGCTGGACATTACCGTCCGGGACGCCTTGATCCACAAGAAGCTGACTTTTGGCCAGGCGCGGCCTCTCTGTTCCCTCCCCCTCAAGTCTGACCAGCGCGCTATAGCTAAGCGAGCCATCCGCCTGGAATGGTCTGTACTCCAGATCCAAAATGCGGTCTACGAAATCACCAAGAAAGCACCTGAACCAGTGAAGCTTTCTGACCAGGATGCGGATCTTCGGCGACTCGAGCGTGAGATTTCAGAGGTTACAGGCATCTCATGCATAGTCCGACGAACCCCTAAGGGTAACTGGGAGCTGGGATTCATCGCGCAAGGTACTGAGATTTTCTCTGGCCTTCTAGAGCGGCTAGGAATCGAGATTGACGCCGATTTAGAAAATTGATCCCCACTTTGTCGATTTGGGCCACCTCTTCTCCACTATTAGATAAATACCTTTTGGATTCGTTGTTGATGCCCTCCTCCACAAGAACATGCCATCCCTGTCCCTCAGTACGCGGGCATGATCGTCAGGAGGCGGTTTCCTTTGCTTCAGGATCTTTTCGCATGCGAAATGTTTTCAAGCTGACGGTCATGGCTGCGGCGTTGAGCCTTGCAGGTTGCGGGTCATTTGCATCCAAGCCAGCTGAGCTCGCTACCATCGAGCCTCAGAGTCAGTATGACGATCGTCTTCAAGATGCTTTGGGATCCCAGAAGTACACTGAAGCCCAGATGCTTTACCAGCGTCGGTTCAACGACTACCAAAACCAGATCGATGAGCTCGAGCGGAAACGGCGTGATCTTGATGCTCGGCTCAATGCGCGAGCGTATGAGGCTGGCGTGAGTGATGCCCCAGCGTCTGACACTGAAGCTGGCAGAATCCATGAGTACCAGGAAGCATCTCGAGCATCACAATCCAGGGTCGCAGAAGCGGCGTCAAAGCTTGCTATCCAGCAGTCACTGATTGAGAACCGCCGTGACAAGGAACTATTAGAAGTAGAGAGCAAGACAGCCCACCAGATAGCCAGTATCGAAGCATCCTCCGCTAAAGACCTTTCGGCCATTGAGGACCAGATAACCCAGGACATCGAGGGCCGACGGAGCCTGGATAGTGCTGCCCGACTGGAGGAAACGAAGCGTTTCGATGAGCAGAGATTTACCCTTGCAGTAGCCAATGCTGAAGCTGAGCGGCAGGCTAAACTGCGGTTTGACCAAGAGTCCCAGGCCCTTGAAAGACTTCGTATCGAATCAGCTGGTCGGCTGAACACCCTCGATACCCAGATCTCGGAGTTGAAACGGCAAATTGCTGAGCTTGAATCTCAGGTTGTAAAAGCTCGTAGCGCCGATGATTTGACCCTTCGAAACCAGCAAGCAAAGGTCACTCTCGCCCAGGCAGAGGTCGAACGATTGGCTAAGCTAGGGCATGATCTGAAGACATCAACTGCGAGCATACAGGCGGGGCTATCTCCAGCGGGCTCTGAGTACGTGCAGGCCAAGAACTCTGAGCTTAGCCGTGCACGTGCTGAGGCAGACTCAAGAAAGGCACAGCGGATTGCTGACGTGAACGCTCAAGCAGCCAGGTCAAAAACGGACATCATCGCTCGAGCGCGCACGGAACTGGCTTCGCTTACAGCCACTACCGAAATGGCGAAAGCAAGCGTGGTGGCACCGGTGGTCACTGGTCGTTCCGTTTATAGTGGTACTAGCTCAACTCCCTCTCTAGTAGCGCCAGCACCTACACCGAGTAAACCTGTTCTGGCTCTCAAGCCGTCTCCTGCTGCACCAGTCCTAACTATCAATCGTTTCGAGCCCAAAACCGACTCTACGCCCACCGCTGTGAGCAATGATGAGATCGGCGGTGCTGTACTTGCTGGCGGCAGGGTGCACGCTCCAGCTGCTCCTGCATCAGTTGCTCCGCTTGTCGTAGCTCCAAAAACTCGAACGGTTTTTGATGTCTTCTACGTTTACAAGGACGAGGGGAGCTGGCTCAAATTTCAGGAGTACCTCAAGGCCTATGGGATCAACGACTTCGAGCCGACGCGCAGCAATAGGGCAGGGGAGTACTTCATCTACTGCGGTCGCTATTACGATAAGGACGAAGCTGCAACCCGGGTGAGCTACCTCAACCAAACCACGTCGACATCAAACGTCCAGGTTCGCAGCACACAGGTTCCGATCTGACCAAATGTTTTCGCATGCAGAATCTTTGTTCGGATGCCATCTGAACCGCGCGCCCCCGCAATGCGGGCGAAAATAAAAAAAGATTTGCGCATGCGGGGTTTCTTCCTTGAAAATGCTCGCAGTGCGGTTACATTGAACTGCATCTGAAAAAGGAGCAATTCATGTCTCAGCGTAAGCGTCGTAACACCGGGCTGGCAAAGGTTGTCGTGGTTGAGAACCAAAAGGGCGGGGTTGGGAAAACAACTATGTGTTATCACATCCCGTGTCACCTGGCCGAGCAAGGTTACCGCGTCTTGGCAATTGATCTCGACCCACAAGGTAACCTTTCGAGCCGGTTTTTGAGCCGGGCGCTCCGTACGAATGGCTACCGCTCAGTGCATATGTTCAGCGATAAGCCCATTACATTTGCGCCACTTCCTACGCCTATGGAAGTGGACTTGATCTATTCCCTCGACCGCGACGTTGAACTCGTCAACGTTGAGCGCATGGATTTGGGCGCTGCCGTTATCAATTTCTCTACGAATCTTGAGGTCCTTCTGGAGGATTATGATTACATCGTAATCGATACACCTCCGGCCCACGGTAATAAGCTGACCGCAGCCAGCGTTGCGAGCAATTTTATGTTCATTCCAGTCGAGCTCGCTGCTTTCGCGGTCACCGGCGTTGAAAGCGTTCTTGAAACTCTGGCCGAAATGCAGAACCTTGTGGATGACCCAATCAAGATCACAGGAATCATCTGCAACCGCATGCGGAAAGTTAAAGCTCATGCCGAAGCACTTGCAGAATTGCAGGCAGCAGCTGGTAACCTAAAAATCCTTACCACTAAGGTGCCTACGAATGGTGCCATCGATGATGCACTGCGCGACGGTGTACCTGTGTGGAGAAACCGGGCAACTGGCGCGCAGCGAGAGACTGGGAAGATGATGATTTCTCTTATGGAGGAAATTTCGGCCCTTATCGGTGCGAAGCCACTCAAATCCCGAGCGACGCTGAACGCGAAGCAGAAAGGAGTAACAACAAATGCGTGATCTTTCCAGGTTCAAGAACCTGGCTGACGTCCACACCATGTCCCAGGACGTTCAGGTAGGCACTGTTCTTATGCTCGACCCTAAAAAGGTCCGTGTCGAGAAACAGGTTCGCAGGAAGTTCAAGAACATCGAGGAAATGGCTGAGTCAATGAAAGACGATGGCCAGCATCAGCCCATCGTTGTCTCACCACTTGACTCCACCACAGGAACCTACTTGCTGCAGAAGGGGGAGCGCCGCCTGCGAGCAGCCCTGCTTATCGGTGGTGACTTCAAGATTGCAGCAATTGTAGACGCCACGGTTCGTACAAAATCTAAGGCAACATCATCTCAGCTATCTGAAAACATTCACCGCGAAAACCTTACCCCTATTGAGATCGCAGCGGGCTTGGTTGAACTGCGCGAACAGCTCAAGGAAGAGGGCAAAAAGGGAACCGGGCGGGATCTTGCAGAGGCTTGTAAGAAACCTGAGTCCTGGGTGTCAAAACATCTGGCATTAGCAACGCTACCTGATGAGCTGGCCGCCCTGATCGAGGATGACGTCACTTCCGACTCGGAGGTCATTCATACCCTTTCGAAGATTTGCGAGCTAAAACCAAGCTTGTATCTTCAACTTGTCGAGCAAGCACG
>Ga0153917_1001249_pt1 | contig 11119 bp, 10 predicted proteins | sample TSFL001MetaG_FD_104695 | JGI IMG/M metagenome (GOLD analysis project Ga0153917, IMG submission 104695) | Attine ant fungus gardens microbial communities from Florida, USA - TSFL001 MetaG | ecosystem: Host-associated > Fungi > Mycelium > Unclassified | place: USA: Florida, Paynes Creek Historic... | reverse complement strand
TTATTATTAAAAGAAATACTTAAAAATTCACCTATTTCAAGAGCAAAATTATCTGAAATGACTGGCTTAAATAAATCAACTGTTTCATCACAGGTAAACACACTAATGAAAGAAAATCTTGTATTTGAAATAGGTCAAGGGCAATCAAGTGGCGGAAGAAGGCCTGTCATGCTTGTTTTTAATAAAAAGGCAGGATACTCCGTAGGAATAGATGTTGGTGTGGATTATATCAATGGCATTTTAACAGACCTTGAAGGGACGATCGTTCTTGATCAACACCACCATTTAGAATCGAATTCTCCAGAAATCGCTAAAGGCATTTTAATTGATATGATTCATCATTTTATTACGCATATGCCCCAATCTCCTTACGGTCTTATTGGTATAGGCATATGTGTCCCTGGACTCATTGATAAAAATCAAAAAATTGTTTTCACTCCGAACTCCAACTGGAGAGATATCGACTTAAAATTTTCTATACATGAGAAGTTCAATGTGCCTGTTTTTATTGAAAATGAGGCAAATGCTGGCGCATATGGAGAAAAAGTGTTTGGTGCTGCAAAAAATCACGATAACATTATTTATGCAAGTATCAGTACAGGGATAGGGATCGGTATTATTATCAACAACCATTTATATAGAGGGGTAAGCGGTTTCTCTGGAGAAATGGGACATATGACAATTGACTTTAATGGTCCTAAATGCAGTTGCGGAAACCGAGGTTGCTGGGAATTGTATGCTTCAGAGAAGGCTTTATTAACATCTCTTCAGACGAAAGAGAAAAAAGTGTCCTACCAAGATATCATAGAGCTCGCCCACCTGAATGATATCAGCACCTTAAATGCATTACAGAATTTCGGATTCTATTTAGGAATAGGCCTTACCAATATTCTAAATACATTCAATCCACAAGCCATCATTTTAAGAAACAGCATAATTGAATCACATCCTTTGGTTTTCAATTCAATTAGAAGCGAAGTATCGTCCAGGGTTTATTCCCAATTAGGCAATAGCTATGAATTATTACCATCTTCCTTAGGAAAAAATGCACCGGCATTAGGAATGTCCTCCATTGTGATTGATCATTTTCTGGATATGGTTACAATGTAATTTCACTCTACGCTCATCTTTAAAGATGAGCTTTTTATTTGTTATATATAGGGCACATTCTAATATAAAAAGGAGTTCTAAAATAGAGCCTCCTTTTTCATATACACTTTATTTTTCTTTATAACGAAAATATTTAAAATCGGCCGGAATATGATGACCACTGGTATCTTGACATTGCATCCCTACAAAGGCTCCTGTGAAGAATCCTCCTCCACGGATGTAATCATCTGATAATTTTTTCGATTCCAATGCAATATCAATTTTGTGCCAATGTTCTTTGTTAAAAGAATAGAAATAATAATATTTTTCCTTGTCGATATTTACTTTTAAATATACATACTTTACTTCACGAGGAATAACAATTTTATTGTGTAATGGCTGTGAAAAAGAAAAGTTATCACATATTGTTAATTCAAGAATACGGCCGAGTTTTTCATCATGCGTGATTTGAAGAGCCGTCCAGTTCTCTGTATTGTAGTAGTTTACCAATCCAGCGGCTTGTTGAAAATTTTCCGGGAAAAACGCTACAGCTGTTTCCGCTTCAAAATGGAGGCTTTGCCAGCGTCTGGCTACAAATGCCTGAGTAAATGTCGAGGTTAATGATTCATGACCGTATAATCGTAAATGATTTGGCACCTGAGTCAATGAACCTAATTCGTTCGTGAACGGGATCCTTAAAGTTTGAAAATTGATATTTAATGTTGAATCCTCAAATTCATCAACTTCGGGGTACGTTGCTTCAAACACGGTTTCGGGTATAGAAGGCGCTTCCACCTCCAAGCTTCCTTCTTTTCCACCTGCTACATAGGGCCATTCATCTTTCCAGTAGAGTTTTTGAATAGCTGTTTCTCTGCCCAAAGGACAATATCCTCTCTGCTGAAAAATTGAATCATCGTCTGGATGAATCGGACGTCCCGTTAAATGAGCTAAATACCACTCACCTGTATGTGTTTGAACAATGGATGCATGTCCGCATTTTTGCAATGGATTTCCTGGATCATGCCATGACGTTAAGATTGGATTATCGGGATGAACTTCATATGGTCCCTCAATATTTGTAGAACGGGCAATTGTAGCAGCATGTTCGAACCGTGTTCCTCCTTCTGCAGTTAGTAAATAATAATAGTTCCCGATATGATAAAGGTGCGGAGCTTCTGTTAGCTTTCTATCAGTTCCTTTAAATATAACTTTTGGTTTACCGATTAATTTTTGCTCCTTATCAGAATATTCCTGGATAACAATTCCTCCAAATGAGTGCCGATCAATACGGTGATCCCATAACATATTTAATAAATATTTTTTTCCATCCGTATCATGGAACAAAGAAGCATCAAACCCCGAGCTGTTTAATGTAATCGGCTCCCCCCAATCACCATTAATCGTTTCACAAGTAACTAAATAATTGTGACAATCTTTCCAAGCGCCATCTACTACCTTAACGTCCGTATAGATCAGCCAAAACCTTCCATCACTATAGCTTAAACATGGTGCCCAAACCCCACCTGAATTGGGATTTCCTTTCATGTCTAATTGTGAAACTCTCTGTAAAGGGTGTGCAACTAAGCGCCAATTGACTAAATCTTTTGAATGGTGTATCTGGACTCCCGGAAACCACTCAAATGTAGATACAGCGATATAATAATCCTCTCCTACCCTGCAAATACTTGGATCGGGATTGAATCCTTTAAGTACTGGATTGGTAATCTTCATTTGGGACTCCTCCTCAGTTATTTAAGCTTTGAAATCATCAATATGATCCAAATAAACTTTGTCTCTATTCTCTAATTCTCGAACCATGTTTTTATATTTTTTCTCATCTAAGTTATAGAAATTAATATCAATTAAAGCCAGAGCCAGCAAGAACACGGGAATAATGGTTGTTGTAATTAAAATCCCCGTTAATGCCGCCGGGGTTTGTGCCTTATTTGCCACATACCCAAACTTATCAAGAACCAGACCCGGAACAACTCCTCCTAAGGCCATACCAAACTTAAAGAAAAATCCGATGATAGCGTAAATGAGCCCACCCATTCTTTTCCCAGTCCTGTACTCTCCATATTCTATTGTTTCAGGAATAAGCGCCCACATATATCCCCCGGCAGTGAGACTTCCAGCAGCAGCGATTAATCGACAGACAAGTATGAGGTATACATTACTTGGCGGAACAAACAGTAAAGCTAAGAGGCCGATCATATTCAGTAATAATGCATAGTTTAGTAATTTCTTCTTCCCCAAAAATTGATGAAGCTTTGGAATAAACGGTAAAATGACCAAAGCGGGCAAACTACCTATCAAACCGTACCACTTCACCAAATCCTCTCTTTCTAAGTTATACGTTACGTAATAAATGCCAACCGAATTACTGATGGAATTCACTCCAAAAATAATAATAAAGAAAATACTTAATACAACAAGTGGACGATTAACACGAAACTGCTCAAATATATCCGTAAATTTAATTTTTTCTTCGGATTTTTGAAGAGTGACACGCTCTTTTGTGCTTTTAAAACAAAAGATTAAAAGGCACCCGCCTATCATTCCCAAAATACCCATGGTTAGTTGCCAGCCAAGAGATTCGTTGCCAGAAGTATCGCTTAAATAAGCAGCCAGTAAGGGAACAAAAAATGCAACGACAAGTCCTCCAAGATTCGCAAATAACATACGAACTGATGTTATACTAACCACTTCTTGATTATTTCTAGTCATTGCAGAAGTTAACGCTCCATATGGAACGTTTATCGTAGTGTATGTAAGCGACAGGCCAACATAGGTCATATAGGCATATATTAATTTCCCCATATCCGAAAAGTCTGGGGTTGTAAAACAGAGTATTGCCAGTATGACAAATGGAAAAGCTCCGAATAAGAGATACGGTCTAAAGCGTCCAAATCTGCTGTTCGTTCTGTCAACTATTGTTCCAATAAAAGGATCAGCGAGAGCGTCGATTATTCTAACCACTAAAAACATAGTACCGGCTGCTGCTGCCGATAAACCAAATACATCTGTATAGAAGAACAAAAGATACGTAGATACTGTTGCATAAATTAAATTACATGCAAAATCTCCAGACGCATATCCAACTTTTTCAACCATGCTAATCTTCTTTACATTTTCACTGAGCATGATTTCTCCCCTTTTCGATCCTTTAATATGGAACAGTGTGAAACGGTATGAAAATTCCCTTAAACTTATGGACTGGAAGTGTTTATAAAAGCGCTTTCAAAACAGAGCATTTTCATCACCTAAAAGGTGATCAACAGCAGTAAACTCATCTTTTTTCGTCTTACTTTATATGCTGGAAAAGGATAAAAGCCTCTTTCTTTTGTTTCTTATATTGTTTAGCTCCAAATAATTGAGCCTCTAAACCCCCCTTCCATCCGTACTTAACAAGAGCCTTATCAATGGACAATTAAAGTTCACCTCATTAGTTTGTTGATCAAACAAACTAACTTGACTTAATATTATAAAATCCCTTTGACTTTTTCAACATATTTTTCAGAAAGTTTAAACAGAATCAATTAAATATTGATTTTTGACTCTTTCGTTATATTCAGTGTCTCAAATATTTGCGAATGTCATGTATCAATTAACGATGATCAGTCCAAAAACAGATTCTGGTGTAACCACATGACAAAGATGATCTATACGAAATAAGGAATTGGTTAGTGGTAAGCTGCATTTTAGAGTTTGATAAAGGTGATCACAGGATGTATGGAGACTGTTAGTAGATTTATGCTGAAGGCAAGCCTGGTTATGAATTGAAAGAAAAGGAATGGCCAGGGTAGTTTATGTTATAAGTCCAACACTATATACATATATCAATACAGGAAAGATTAATAAGAAGCAAAAATAGAGAAGCTTTCAACAGGAGCAGAAATGGCTATTTGACTGTCTGAGGATTAAAGACTGTGTTAAACACTATGATTTATCCTTTCAAACGTATTTTAATCTTAAAAATTTAATCGAGACTGGAAACAAAAGAGAATACAGAAATGAATTCTGTATTAATTTATTCAATATGTTAATTTTACTTTGGTCTTTATGATTCTTCTTCCTTCTTCTATAACGATCTAATAAAGACTTTTTATAAACCTTGAGGTAATCATCAACCGTTGCAAATGATATTTCGCTCCGTCATCTTCAAAAACCTCTAGGTTATTATAGTCTATATCTGCAAATGGTTTTAAATCCTCAATGTAAGCAATGCCTATTTTCGTATTAGTTTTCTTAAATTCATGCTCATGTAAATTAACCATTTTGTATCCATGTAGTTCCATCACTTTTTTTAGTTTTTCCCACTTTTCCTCTAAAAAATTAAACGAATAAGGATATCAATATCTTTTTGGGAAAAGTCCAACCCTGTTACCTTTTCAAGACCTAAAGAGCCATATAATAATGGAATTATATCTAACTCTTTATTAAAGGTTTTAGCTATATTGATAATTCATTATACAATTCCATTTTACATCCCCGATATTTGGTGATTAATGATTAAGATTCATCTTGAATCTCCATAAGTCCTTCAATACTTTCGTGAGGTAATATCTCAAAGGGTTATTTTTTCAAAAATCCTGAAAGTCATCTGTACAATATCTAAAAAGCCTTAAATACTGAATTAAAGAAAAACATCAATATGATAATGGCCAGCACAACAACAATTTCAAAAGTATGTGAACTGCCATCTTCTTTTTCTCGTTCTTTCTTCTCCCTCATTTGCTCCCTATATTTTCTTTGTATTTCATCCTTTTTTTTATCCATCTTACTCGACCCCTTTCAACATAAAGTAAAGTCAAGCAATTCTGAAATTTTTCATCCCGTTCTGTTGACACTTAATTTAATTCGATCCTCATCATCAGCATATGGTTTTTTGATAGTTCTATACCAATTGAATCATTCATTTCTCAGCCCGACCTTTAGAATCCTTCCCTAATTGCGTAAAACCATTTTAGCTGTTGTCCCTGGCTTGTCGAACTGAACTAGAGCCATATAAAACTTAGATTTTATTCAGTTTCTATTAAAAAAGAGTATTACATGTACTTATACTCTTCTACCCAGTCGTGATATTTTTCATAAAGGTGACGTATTCGTTTGAAATCAAGAGCTATGACTTCACATCCGCGGTCATCATAGATAAAGAAAATAATGTCTTTTGTAATGTTCACAAAGAAAACATCAGGGTACTCAATAGAGTAACCTCCGAATTTCGGTTTTAATGGAAAATCCTCGTTACTGGCTGCTTTAAGTAATTCAGTTACACGTAAGTCTCGAGGTTTGCATAACAAGGAAAATTGTTGCATCTCATATTCTTCAGCTTTATCGATTTCGAAAGGGTAGGGATAAGTCTTCACCAGAATTTGATTCAAATGATTTTTACACTTTAGAAACGGTTGATACACCTTTAATTTTCTTATACATTTCTCTTTCTTTTTGTGCTTATACATATTCGTCACAAGGAATATGTCATCATTTTGTTCAAATAATTCATTAAAAATGATTGAGATTTGTTCATATACAATCCGAAACATCTTTAGATTCAATTCTTCATTTGCTTTGAGTTGATAGATATTTTCCCCAAGACAAAAATGGATTCCTGTTCCCCATTGATTATAGATGCTAGGAATTAATTCGAGGTTTTGAAACCTTTCCTCCATATACCCTATTACATTCATTCACACATTCTCACTTTCGGTTAATCGGATGATTTTATGTAGACCTAGAAAAATTGTAATTCCTTCCTATGATTGCAACTTTAGTATACCATTTTCACTCTGGGCGATCGATAGGAATATGGTCTTTTGGGAACCCCCTAAAAAATTATGAACATCTGTGACAGGTTCACTTTATTCTCTGAGTTCAATGACATATTAAGTAATTCAACATAGATCAATTCTTACTAAGGCAAAAGTGAGAAGATCGGTTATAAAAATGATTAACGCTAGATCAGTAAAGTTCAATTCCACTCTTCCTCTAAAATGGTGTAATAATATTCATCACACCATTCATTGCCTTTTGGAATACACTTTTTAAAAAAACCTTCTCTTCTCATTCCAATCTTCTCCATAACTCGGTATGATGGAATATTCTCAGGTTGACAAGTAGCTATAATCCTATGTAATTTCATTTCTTTAAATCCATAATCCAAGATAGCCTGCGCTGCTTCAGAAGCATATCCTTTATTTTGATAATTCGGATTAAACACCCACCCAATCTCATATGTATGTTCACCAAAATACTTATGAAAAACAATATGACCTATAAGAAAATCTTCATCTATTAGTATGACAGGAAATTTTTCAGCGTCATCACCTTTGTTTTTATTTACAAATGCTTTTGCGTCTTCTTCAGTAAAAACCCCTTCTGGTATATACTTCATAACATTAATATCTGACGTATACTCATATACAGCTTGCCAATCTTTGAATTCGAATTCACGTATCAATAACCTTTTTGTTGTTATGTGCATTAAAGTAACTCCCCTCATAAATACTTGATCTTTTATTTCGATATTTAGACAACAATAACCTTTTAAATAACTATCCTTATTCAACAATATTGCCTCTTACTTAAATCAACTGATTTCTGATAGTGAGGACGCGGAGTGCGAAGATAAAATATGTGAGTATTCAACAAACATCCCCTTACAATTAAGTAGGGGATATTGTGTTAACAACAAAATTGTTTAAATTGATATTCCTTATTAAGCTTTTCAAGGTGTGAAATTTCAACTTCGTATTGGCCTCCATAAACTCTGCTTATTTTTTGAACTTCTTCCTTTGAGCCAAAAAAAATAACTTTAAAATCATCATTTACGTATTGAACTACAAAAAAATCACCAAAATCATCAAATGTATTTTTATTTATCGAAATAAAACCATTTAATTGAGCTGTTGTTTTTACACTAATTCGTCTGCCACCACTCACAACATCAAATCCATGCTGATTAGTTTGGCGTGCTAGAGTGCCGTTGGTTTGGATTGCACAAATGAATTCACCGATTCGGCCAATTAAATGCCTCAATTCTGTAGGCTTACAGTTCAATACATTCATTTCATATCTCAAGATTTGGTTATATTCATTATAAAGGTTTTCAAGTTGTTCTTTACTAATGATTTCAGCTTGATCATTTATTTGGTTATTAGTAATAGAAGCTTTTCGGAGTGATTTAACACCGTTTACCCATTCGCCTACGATAACTTCCTTATCTTCCCCTTTTGATTTTCTGAAAATAAGCCCTGTATAAAGAGAGCTTTCACCTAAGTATTTGTAAGAACTTCTATTCACATATTCAAAGAGGTGCTTATTAAAAGAAATCCCCTTATTATACCGGTTATAACAATAATCTGATAAAATAATGCTATCCGGTTTAGTTCCGTATTTTTCTTGAAGGGTTTTCTTTACTTCTTGAGGTGTAACTAACTCATTGATCTTATTTTTCAAAACATCTTTAATTTGCTCGTAAATTGTCATTACACTTCCCTCAAATTGCAGTTTCTTTGGTTGTTGAAATTAGTCATAACCTAAACGTTATTCTGAAACCAGTTTATAATACTCTTGGAGATTCGGATTTACTTCCCAATATTTCGTTCCATTAGAAGACACTAGCATATCAAACCATATTTCGAAATTAGAATCTAAGTTAATCGCATCTTCAATATCATCAATTGAATCAAGATATAACATATAACCTAAACCATAATTTGATTTGTTTGTGTCTATGACATATCTTCCATCGAAATGATATCCTATTAAAACGTATCCCTTTGGGAAATCCTGAACCTTATTATATTCAATGATTCCCTCTAAGCTAAGTATTTCAATGCCATCAAACATTTCCATCCCATTGTGCTGTAATAAAAACTCATTATAGTCATTAGGGAAAGTAACACCTAGCTTCTGTTCTATATCGCTAATTTCTTGAGGACTAGCAGGATCTTTGAAATGAAAAGTAGCATCTTCCAAGACATAACCCCCATGATGGAACATAGGAAATGTACCATATTTAGTAACTGCTTTCTTAATACCATCTAGTGTCATGTGAATTAACTTTCCTTCTTCCATAAATGTTCCTCCTCAAATCATCTCACTGAATTTTTATACCAAACAGATCATTAATAGATAAATTTAAAAGGGATATAATCTGTTTATTAAGAAACTTTTTATTCATAATTGAAGCAGGATTAGTGGTGAACAAAAGGTAAGTACTATTTGCTGTTTTAATTACTATCCTATTCGTTGAACCATAAGGAAATCCAATCCTTACTGCGCTTTTCTCCTCTCCCATAGTTTGGATCAAGAAATACATTGTTAATTTCTTTGATTGGGATTACGATTTAAATTTGGCTATAAATTCAAATTTAAATAAGAGCCCTTTCAGGCCCTTATTTTTCTTTTATCCTTGGTATGAATTGGTTACAAACTCTTTTGCTTTATTAGCAACAGCTTCCCAAGTAGCGGCAGCATTATCAAGATCCGTAGAAAGCTTATTTATATCCTCATTCTCAAACCTTTGTGCGAGTGAATAAAATTGATCTGCTATAGAATGCCAGATTCCTTCAATTTGTCCTACAAACTCCATAGATCTTTCTGCTTGGGCTATTACATTATGCAAGTCTGTATTGGTGCTGTGAAGCATACCCAAAACTTTTACATCTAATGAAAGTTGTTCATCTATATTGTTTAACATATTCAGAAAATGATCAATTTGTTGTTTAACTGATTGTATATCAGAACACTCTAATATTTCAGATATAATAAAACCAAATAAAGGACCTAGATCAAAGCTGAATTTTACTTTCTCATGAATATCATGACCTTCAACAAATGTACCCAATAATTTTTTTAATCCTAAGAACATATTTATTGTATTATGTATCTCACTCTCATCATTATACTGTGAATCTAAATATGCGACTTCTTTTTCTAAAGAATTATTTAATTGTCTAACACCTATACAGTTGTTACCGCCTTGAAGAAGGGAATTTAATTGATTTTGAACCTTTTTCATAGATTGTTGATGTTGATTGAGTTCTCCAGCAAGCATTGAGCAGGCAGACTGAAATTGCTTCGCAGCCTCTTGTCTTCCTTGTTCATCGCTATCGTTAGACATCAATTGTAATATTTCCACATTTCTATTTATCATTCTAGTTGCAAAAGATCCAACATTGTTAATATCGTTTACCATATTAAGAACACTGCTGAATAAATTCTCCATCCACCAGTTACACAACTGTTTAAATTCGTTATAAACATCATAAATTTTTTGAAAATCTTGAGGAACTTCAACGTCATCCGGTATGGCCAGATAAGTTTTCATCTCTTCATCGCTCACAGGCAACCCCATTCCAGTAAGAATATCCGCTTGAGTAATTGCCCAGAATCCAGTAGATATTAAAAGCCCCTCTTTTTCCAAAAGACCCTGAGGCCCATATGGAGATGTTGAATCTAAAACTTTATCATATTTCATTTCTTGACCCACCTTTTACATCATTTAAAGTTTATATATTTAATATAACAAAAATTCTTCCAATTTATTTTATTTTTTCAATTATTTAAGTTCAACAAAAAATAGTGAAACATGAATCTAATTTTGTAAGGCAGATCAAAAATGAAAATTGAATTAAACTAAGTACAATGATAGTCGCCAGCTTTATTTCATCACAGGACAATATTTAAGAATAAATTAAATTCACAATAATTGGATACAGGAATATAATTATTGATGGTTTACCGATATAAATAGAGAACAAACATTCTAAAAGGGGAAATGAAGTTGAAGAAAGTATTATTAGGTTTTTCAGCATTCACTTTGAGCTTATCATTGGCAGCCTGCAGCTCAAATGATTCTGAAAAAGTAAGCACAGAAAAAAAAACACCACAAGCGTCTACGGATGTAGAAAAGAAAACAGAACAAAAGGAATCTACTAAAGAAAAAACTGCTGATAAATCTAAGGAAAAAGACAAAAAGGAATTGGTCGATGTTACTCTAGATAGAGCTGTTGATGGTGACACA
>Ga0153917_1001248_pt1 | contig 11127 bp, 8 predicted proteins | sample TSFL001MetaG_FD_104695 | JGI IMG/M metagenome (GOLD analysis project Ga0153917, IMG submission 104695) | Attine ant fungus gardens microbial communities from Florida, USA - TSFL001 MetaG | ecosystem: Host-associated > Fungi > Mycelium > Unclassified | place: USA: Florida, Paynes Creek Historic... | reverse complement strand
CGTCGAGGCGGCCTGCGCTCGGTGCTACTCGGCCGCGGGCAGCTTGCCGGCGGCCGTGCCGCGGCGCGCCCGGAGCTTCTGCAGCGCCTCCTCGAGGATGGCTGCGCCCTCCTCGTCGGTGCGGCGCTCCTTCACGTACGCGAGGTGCGTGCGATAGGGCTCGTGCTTCGCGAGCTGCGGCGGGTTCTGCTGGTCACGACCGGCGGGCAGACCCGAGACCGGGCAGTCGATCGTGTCGGGGATGTCGGCGGGATCGATCTCGGCCGAGAAGTAGCGCACGGTCTCGTTGCCGAGCGCGTCCCAGTACTTGACCTGGACGCGATCGGCGTGGATGCCGTGATCCTGCTCGCCCATCGGGCCGGCGCCGACGCGCGAGCCGCGAATCGCGGAACCTCCGGAGACCATTACGCACCCACTCCTGCCTGGATCTTGGCGATGACGCCCATGAGCACGATCGAGCCGACCCACACGAGGGCGAGCGTGACCGTGATTCGGTTGAGGTTCTTCTCCGCGACTCCGGAGGCGCCGAGGCTGCTCGTGACGCCGCCGCCGAACATGTCGGAGAGGCCGCCCCCGCGGCCCCGGTGGAGAAGGATGAACAGGATCAACAGGGCGCTCGACAGTGCGAGCAGCACCTGGAGGACGACGAGGATGATATCCACGGACTCTCTCTCGGCAGTGCTGGGTCGGTCGCGCGCACGACGCGGGACAGCGACTTGGGCGAGGTCCGGAGACGGACCTCGCCCAAGTCTACCCGCTGGTGGCGCGGTGGTTCGGCAGTGCCGCGCCGGACGGCGCGATGCCGGGGTCGGCGCTAGGCGCCGACGTGGCTGCGGTAGCGGGCGATCGACGCGAACTCGTCGACCTTGAGGCTGGCGCCGCCGATGAGCGCGCCATCGACGTCGGGCTCGCTCATGAAGCCGACGATGTTGTCCGACTTGACCGAGCCGCCGTAGAGGATGCGGGTCGCCTCGGCCACCTCGGCGCCGTGCAGCTTCGCGAGCTCGTCGCGGATCGCGCGGCACACGGCCTGCGCCTGCGCGGGCGTGGCGGCCTGGCCGGAGCCGATCGCCCACACGGGCTCGTAGGCGATGACGAGGCGGTCCAGGTCGGCGAGGCCCTCGAGGGCCGCGCGCACCTGCGCGACGGGGATCGCCGCGGCGCCGTGCTGCTCGAGGTCCTCGGCGGTCTCGCCCACGCACAGGACGGGCACCACGTCGTGCTTGACGGCGGCGCGCACCTTGGCCGCGACGACCTCGTCGGTCTCGCCGTGCAGCGTGCGGCGCTCCGAGTGGCCGATGATGACGTACTCGCAGGCGAGCGCCTTGAGGAACTGGCCCGAGACCTCGCCCGTGTAGGCGCCCGAGTCGTGCTGGGAGAGGTCCTGCGCGCCGTAGGCGATCTTCAGCTTGTCGGCGTCGACGAGCGTCTGCACGCTGCGGAGGTCGGTGAACGGCGGGAAGACGGCGACCTCGACCTGCGAGAAGTCGTGCTTCGCGTCCTTGAGGGTCCAGGACAGCTTCTGGACGAACGCGATGGCCTGCAGATGATCGAGGTTCATCTTCCAGTTGCCGGCCATGAGCGGCGTGCGCTGAGTGGTCATTGGGTTCCTTTCGAGAGAGGCTGGCGGATCGCGCGGCGATGAGCGCTAGAGGCCGAGGACCTCGAGGCCCGGGAGGGTCTTGCCCTCGAGGAACTCGAGGCTCGCGCCGCCGCCCGTCGAGATGTGTCCGAACTGGTCGTCCGAGAAGCCGAGCGTGCGCACGGCCGCGGCCGAGTCGCCGCCGCCGACGACCGTGAAGCCCTCCGTGCTGATGAGGCCGTCCGCGACGGCGCGGGTGCCGGTCGAGAACGCCTCGAACTCGAACACGCCCATGGGGCCGTTCCAGAAGACGGTCTTCGACTCGCGGATGATGTCGGCGAAGGTCGCGCCCGAGTCCGGCCCGATGTCGAGGCCGAGGCCCGAGGCGCCGAACGACGACGACTCGATGGCGTCCGCGGGGACGGTCTCGTGGGCGGCGTCCGCCGCGAACTTCTCGGCGACGACGATGTCGGTGGGCAGGACGAGACGCACGCCGCGCTCCTCCGCCTCGCGGAGGTAGCGCGAGACGGTCTCGAGCTGGTCGGCCTCGAGCAGCGAGGCCGCGACCTCGTGGCCCTGCGCCTTGAGGAAGGTGAAGAGCATGCCGCCGCCGATGAGCAGGTTGTCGACGCGGGGCAGCAGGTTCTCGATGACGCCGAGCTTGTCGGACACCTTCGAGCCGCCCAGCACGACCGTGTAGGGGCGCTCGGGCGACGCGGTGAGGCGCTCGGCGACGACGACCTCGGCCTCGACCAGCAGGCCGGCCGCCGAGGGCAGGAGCTTCGCGAGCTCGTAGACCGAGGCCTGCTTGCGGTGCACGACGCCGAAGCCGTCGGAGACGAAGGCGTCGCCGAACGCGGCGAGCCGTGCGGCGAAGGCCTCGCGCTCGGCGTCGTCCTTGCTCGTCTCGCCCGGGTTGAAGCGGAGGTTCTCGAGCACGACCACGTCGCCGTCCTGCAGGCCCGCGACGAGGGCCTCGGCGCTCTCGCCGACGGTGTCCTCGGCCAGGGGCGCGGGCTTGCCGAGCAGTTCGCCCAGCCGGGCGGCGGCGGGCGCCAGCGAGTACTCGGGCGCGGGCTCGCCCTTGGGGCGCCCGAGGTGCGAGATCACGACGACGCGGGCGCCGGCGTCCACGAGGCGGCGGATGGTGCCGAGGGAGGCGCGCACGCGGCCGTCGTCGGTGATGACGCCGTCCTTCAGGGGCACGTTGAGATCGCAGCGGACGATGACCTTCTTGCCGTTCAGGTCGCCCAGGGAGTCGAGGGTGCGGAGAGCCATTCGAGGTGGCCTTTCACTTCGAGGGTGTCGGACGGGGCGCCGGGCGCCCCTCGATGAGCGTGCCCCGGCGCCGTTGGGCACCGGGGCACGCTCGTCAAGCTCGATTACAGCTTGGATGCGACGTACGCCGCAAGGTCGAGCAGGCGAACCGTGTAGCCCCACTCGTTGTCATACCACGAGGAGATCTTCACCTGGTTGCCGATGACCTTCGTGAGCGGCGCGTCGAGGATCGACGAGTGCGACTCGCCGATGATGTCGTTCGACACGATCGGGTCGACGTTGTACTTGAGGATGCCGGCGAACTCGCCCTCGGCTGCGGCCTTGAACGCCTCGTTGACCGACTCGACCGTGACCGGCTTCTCGACCGTGACCGTGAGGTCCGTGACCGAGCCCGAGGCGACGGGCACGCGGAGCGCGAAGCCGTCGAGCTTGCCCGCGAGCTCGGGCAGCACGAGGCCGATGGCCTTCGCGGCGCCCGTCGAGGTGGGGATGATGCTCATCGCGGCGGCGCGGGCGCGGCGGAGGTCCGAGTGGGGGCCGTCCTGCAGGTTCTGGTCGGCCGTGTAGGCGTGCACCGTGGTCATGAGGCCCGTGATGACGCCGAAGCTGTCGTTGAGGACCTTCGCGACGGGGGCGAGGCAGTTCGTCGTGCACGACGCGTTCGAGATGACGTGGTCGTTCGCCGGGTCGTAGTCGGTGTGGTTGACGCCGAAGACGAACGTGGGGGTGTCGTTCGTGGCGGGGGCCGAGATGATGACCTTCTTGGCGCCGGCCTCGAGGTGGGCGCCGGCCTTCTCGGGCGTCGTGAAGCGGCCCGTCGACTCGATCACGACGTCGACGCCGAGCTCGCCCCAGGGGAGGTTGGCGGGGTTGGGCTCCGCGGTCACGACGATCTTCTTGCCGTCGACGTAGATGGCGTCGTCGTCGTACGTGACCTCGTTCGGCAGCACGCCGCCCGTCGTGTCGTACTTGAGGAGGTGCGCGAGCGTGCGGTTCGCGGTCAGGTCGTTGATGGCGACAAGCTCGAGGCCCTTGTCGTCCTTCAGCAGTGCGCGCGCGAAGCTGCGGCCGATGCGGCCGAATCCGTTGATGGCGATCTTCGTCACCGATGCTCCTTATGGTTTCGACCGCGGCGGGTCGGTTCGGAACGGGGTCGCTCCCGGGGTGGATGGAGCGAACAGGTAACACCATACATGCCCGAACCGACAAGAAAACAGATCTTTCGACATTGCGGGGCGGGCTTCTTCGCCGCGACGTAAAACAAGCGGTCCGGGCAGGATTCCGCATCCTGCCCGGACCGCTGAAATTGGTCTAGATCAATGGTCGAATTGGTCTAGATCAATTCTGCGAGGTGCGCCTCGGTGTTCGGCACCCCGGTCTCCTGCGCGCGCTTGTCGGCGAGGGCCAGGAGACGGCGGATCCGGCCGGCCACCGCATCCTTCGTCATGGCCGGCTCGGCGTGGCGGCCGAGCTCGTCGAGCGACGCCTCGCGGTGCTCGAGGCGGAGGCGCCCGGCGTAGCGGAGGTGCTCGGGAGCCTGCTCGCCGAGGATCTCCAGGGCCCGCTCCACGCGCGCGCACGCCGTGACCGCCGCCTGCGCCGAACGCCGGAGATTGGCATCGTCGAAGTTCACCAGGCGGTTCGCCGTGGCCCGCGTCTCGCGGCGCTGGCGCAGGCTCTCCCAGTTCTCCACCGTCCTGGCGGCGCCGATCGCGGCGAGCATGCCGCTGATCGAGTCGGCCTCCTTGACCACGACGCGGTGGATGCCGCGCACCTCGCGCGCGCGGGCGGCGACGCCCAGCCGGCCGGCGGCGCCGACGAGGGCCATGGCCGTCTCGCCGTTGGGCGTGATGATCTCGAGCGCCGCGGACCGGCCGGGGTCGCTCAGCGACCCGGCGGCCAGGAACGCGCCGCGCCACACGGCCGAGAGGTCCTCGGCGTTGCCGGTCGTGAGCTTGTTCGGCAGGCCGCGCACGGTGCGGCGGCGCGCGTCCATGAGGCCCGTCTGGCGGGCGAGCGTCTCGCCGTTGTCGAGCACGCGCACCAGGAAGCTCTCGCCCGGGCGACCCGACGTGCCCGCGACGATCGAGATCTTCGGACGCACGCCGTACAGCTCGAGGAGCTCGCGGCCGAGCCGCCGCGCGAGCATCTCGGAGTCGACCTGGGCCTCGACCGCGATGCGGTGCGAGATGAGCTGAAGTCCGCCGGCGAATCGCAGCAGCGAGGCGACCTCGGCCGCTCGGGCCTGCGTCGATTTCGCTCGGATCTGCAAGAGCTCGTGCTTGACCTCGGCGGTGAGTGACACCGACATACCTCCATGGGACGAATGGGATTGTGTGGGGAGACGCGCGTGCGCGCGCCGAACTCGGGTGACCCGGCGCATGACCGCGGCCGGGCGCACGGGTGCGCGGCGGCCGTCGGTTCCTGCCGTCGGCGTCGCTACTCGCGACCGAGATCGCGGTGGCGGACGCTCACGCTCACGTCGTCGCGGCCGCGAAGGAGCGAGGCGATGCGCTCCGTCATCGCGACCGAACGGTGCTTGCCGCCCGTGCAGCCGACCGCGAGCGTCACGTGACGCTTGTTCTCGCGGCCGTAGCCGCGGATCACGGGGTCGAGCATCTCAATGTAGTGGGTCAGGAACTCCTCCGCGCCCTCCTGCTCGAGCACGTAGTCCGAGACGCGCTTGTCCCGGCCGTTGAAGGGGCGCAGCTCCGGCTCCCAGAACGGGTTCGGCAGGAAGCGCATGTCGGCCACGAGATCGGCGTCGGAGGGGACGCCGTACTTGAAGCCGAAGCTCATGACGGTGACGGCGACCTTCTGCTGGTCGGCCTCGCCGAAGCGCGTCGTGACGCGGGTGACGAGCTGGTGGCCGTTGAGCGAGGACGTGTCGATGACGATGTCGCTCAGCTCGCGGATGTCGCGCAGCACCTCGCGCTCGCGTTCGATGCCGTCCAGCAGGGTGCCGTCGCCCTGCAGCGGGTGCGGGCGGCGCACCGCCTCGTAGCGGCGCACGAGGGTGTCGTCGGTCGCGTCGAGGAAGAGCACCTGCACGTCGTGGGTCTCGCGCAGCTCGGCGATGAACGACGCGAACTCCTGCAGCAGCCGGCCGCCGCGCACGTCGACGGAGACGGCGAGCTTGGGCAGCGAGTCGCGCGCCTTGCCCGCCACCTCGATGAGGGGGCGGATCATCTGCGGCGGCAGGTTGTCGACGACGAACCAGTCGAGATCCTCGAAGGCCTTGCACGCGGTCGAGCGACCCGCGCCCGACATGCCGGTGACCACGACGATCTGCTGCTGCTCGATCTCGTGCAGGTCTTCGGTCAGCATTGCATCCTCCATGCACTCACGGTCGGCTCCGCCCTCTCGCGGCGGCGCGGGCTCGACCCGAAGGATCAGCCTAGCGAAGGCGACACGCCGATCGCTTGCAGATGGCGCACAGGGCTCCGGTTCTTCCGCTGTGCGGATGCGCAAGAGGCCTCGGCGGCGAACCAGCGGGACGATCGGTTCGCGGGTTCGCCGCCGAGGCCACGGCTCGGGGGCCGTGGCGGCTACGCGCCGTCCTCGGCGCCGGGGCGGCCGATCGCCTCGAGCACGGCGCGGGCCGTCGCCTCGCCCACGCCCGGCACCTCGACGAGCTGCTCGACGGACGCCGAGCGCAGTCGCGCCGCCGAGCCGAAGTGTCGCAGCAGCGCCGAGGTGCGCGCGGGGCCGAGCCCGGGCACGTCCGCGAGCTGGGTGCCGATGTCGCGCCGGCGCTTGGCGCGCTGCGCCGTGATGGCGAAGCGGTGCGCCTCGTCGCGGAGGCGCTGCACGAGGAAGAGCGCCTCCGAGTTGCGCGGCAGGATGACCGGGAAGTCGTCGCCGGGGAGCCAGAGCTCCTCGAGCCGCTTGGCGATGCCGGCGATCGCGATCCCTTCGACGCCGGACTCGTCGAGCGCGCGCTTGGCCGCGTTCACCTGGGGCACTCCCCCGTCGATGAGCAGGAGCTGGGGTCGGTAGGCGAAGCGGGCGCGCGTGCGGGGGACGCCGAGATCCGCCTCCGGATCGGTCGCCGATGCGGGCGCGGCCGCCTCGGGGGGCGTCGAGGCGCCGCTCTCGGCATCCGCCCTGGCTGCGGCTCCGGTCTCGGCGGCCGAGGGCTGGTCGTCGCCGCGCAGGTGCGCGAGCCGGCGCGTGATCACCTGGTGGATCGAGTCGGTGTCGTCGGTGGACGAGGCGATGTTGAACCGGCGGTAGTCGCTCTTCTTGGCCAGGCCGTCCTCGAAGACCACCATCGAGCCGACGATGCCGGTGCCCTGCAGGTGCGAGATGTCGTAGCACTCGATGCGCAGCGGCGCCTCGTCGAGGCCGAGGGCCTCCTGCAGGTCGCCGAGGGCGTCGGAGCGGGCGACGTAGTCGCTCGTGCGCTTGAGCTTGTACTGCTTGAGCGCCTCGACGGCGTTCACGCGGGCGGTCGTGAGGATGTCGCGCTTGGCGCCCCGCCTGGGCGCGCGGAGCGTCACCCGCCCGCCGCGGAGCTCGCCCAGCCATTCGCCGAGCGCCTCGGCGTCGTCGGGCAGCTCGTCGAGCACCACCTCGGCGGCCGGCGGGTCGGCGGCGCCGCCGTAGACCTGCTGCAGCACCTGCTGCACGAGGGCGCTGCGGTCGAGGTCCATCTCCTTGTCGAGCACCCAGCCGCGCACGCCGCGGACGCGACCGCCGCGCACGGTGAACAGCTGCACGGATGCCGTGAGCTCGTCCTCGGCGAGGCCGATGACGTCGACCGCGACGGAGTCGTCGAGCACGACCGCGCTCTTGGAGAGCACGTTCTCGAGCGCGGAGACGCGATCGCGCCACTGCGCGGCCTCCTCGTAGCGCTGGTCGAGGGCGGCCTCGCGCATCCGGTCCTGGAACTCGAGTATGAAGCGGCGGTCGTAGCTCTCCATGAAGCGCACGAAGTCGTCGACGATCGCGCGATGCTCCTCGATGGACACCTTTCCGCTGCACGGACCGCCGCACTTGCCGATCTGGCCGGCGAAGCAGGGCTTGCCCGACTTCATCGCCCGCTCGTAGTTCGCGGGCGAGCAGGTGCGGATCGGGAAGACCTTGATCATGAGCTCGATGGCCTCGTTGACCGCCCACACCTTCGGGTAGGGGCCGAAGTACTTCGCGCCGCGGATCTTCCGGTTGCGGGTGACCATGACGCGCGGCGACTCCTCGGCGAGGGTCACGGCCATGAAGGGGTAGCTCTTGTCGTCCTTCATCCGCACGTTGAACGGCGGCGAGAACTCCTGGATCCAGGTGTACTCGAGGTGCAGCGCCTCGATCTCGGTGCGCACGACGGTCCACTCGACGCTGGAGGCGCTCGTGACCATGTGCCGGGTGCGCTCGTGCAGCGTCTCCAGCGGCGCGAAGTAGTTGCTCAGCCGCTGCCGCAGGCTCTTCGCCTTGCCCACGTAGAGCACGCGGCCGGCGGCGTCGCGGAATCGGTAGACGCCGGGCGAGGTGGGGATCGTGCCGGTGGCCGGGCGGTAGGGCAGGTGGTCGGCCACGCTCAGCTCCCGTTCGCGCGGGTCCTGGTCGGCGAGCCCGCCCGACGGCCCTGCCCGGCGACCGCCGAGGCCCGCTTGCGCGCGGCCGCCGTGCGGGACGAGGAGGTCTTCTTCTCCGCGCCCGTGCCCGTGCCCATGCCCATGCCGGTGTCCGGGCGCGCCGCCTCGGCCTCGGCCTCCGCCTCCGCGCGCTCGTGCGCGAAGATCTCGGCGAGGAAGGCGCCCGTGTGGCTCTCCGGCACGTCCGCGATCTGCTCCGGCGTGCCGGTCGCGACGATCGTGCCGCCGCCCGCGCCGCCCTCCGGTCCCAGGTCGACGACCCAGTCGGCGGTCTTGATGACGTCGAGGTTGTGCTCGATGACGACGACCGAGTTGCCCTTGCCGACGAGCTCGCCGAGCACCTCGAGGAGCTTGCGCACGTCCTCGAAGTGGAGGCCCGTCGTGGGCTCGTCGAGCACGTAGATCGTGCGCCCGTTGGAGCGTCGCTGCAGCTCGGTGGCGAGCTTCACGCGCTGCGCCTCGCCGCCCGAGAGCGTCGTCGCCGACTGGCCGAGACGCACATAGCCGAGTCCGACGTCCTCCAGCGTCTTGAGGTACCGGTGGATGGCGGAGATCGGCTCGAAGAACTCGGCCGCCTCGCTGATCGGCATGTCGAGCACCTCGGCGATGTTCTTGCCCTTGTAGTGCACGGAGAGCGTCTCGCGGTTGTACCGCTGCCCGCCGCACACCTCGCAGAGCACGTACACGTCGGGCAGGAAGTTCATCTCGATCTTGATCGTGCCGTCGCCCGCGCACGCCTCGCAGCGACCGCCCTTGACGTTGAAGCTGAACCGGCCGGGCAGGTAGCCGCGCGCCTTGGCCTCGCTCGTCTCGGCGAAGAGGGTGCGGATGCGGTCGAAGACGCCCGTGTACGTGGCCGGGTTCGACCGCGGCGTGCGGCCGATGGGCGCCTGGTCGACGTGCACGACCTTGTCGAGGTGCTCGAGGCCCGTGACGCGCGTGTGCTTGCCCGGCACGAGACGGGCGCCGTTGAGCTTCGTGGCGAGCACCTTGTAGAGGATGTCGTTCACGAGGCTCGACTTGCCGGAGCCGCTCACGCCGGTGACGGCGGTGAGCACGCCGAGCGGGAGCCGGGCGTCGACGTTCTTGAGGTTGTTGGCCCTCGCGCCCACCACCTCGAGCATGCGGTCGCGGTCGACGGGCCGGCGCTCTGCGGGCGTCGCGATCGAGCGGCGGCCGGACAGGTAGTCGCCCGTGAGCGAGCGCGTGTTGGCCTCCAGCTCGTCGACGTCGCCCGAGTGGACGACCTCGCCGCCGTGCTCCCCCGCGCCCGGACCGATGTCGACGATCCAGTCCGCGGTGCGGATGGTGTCCTCGTCGTGCTCGACGACGATGAGCGTGTTGCCGAGGTCCCGCAGGCGCACGAGGGTGTCGATGAGCCGGCGGTTGTCGCGCTGGTGCAGTCCGATCGACGGCTCGTCGAGCACGTAGAGGACGCCGGTGAGGCCCGAGCCGATCTGCGTCGCCAGCCGGATGCGCTGCGCCTCGCCGCCCGAGAGCGTGCCGGCGGAGCGGGCGAGGTCGAGATAGCTGAGACCCACCTCGATGAGGAAGGCGAGACGCGCGCGGATCTCGCGGAGCACCTGGGCGGCGATCCTCGCCTCCCGCTCGGTGAGCTCGACGGTCTCCATGAACGCCTGGCAGTCGGCGAGGCTCATGGTGGTGACGTCGGCGATCGAGCGCTCGTTGATGAGCACCGCGAGCACTTCTGGGCGCAGACGGGCGCCGTTGCACGCCGAGCAGGGGATCTCGCGCAGGTAGTCGGTCCAGCGCTGGCGCTGCGCGTCCGTCTCGGCCTCGGTGTACTGGCGCTCGATGTACGGGATGACGCCCTCGAAGCCCGAGCCGTAGGTGAGCTGGCGGCCGAAGCGGTTGCGGTACTTCACGCGGACCTTGTAGTCCTGGCCGTGCAGGATCGCCGCCTGGACGTCGGGCGAGAGCTTGCGCCAGGGCGTCGTGAGCTTGAAGTCGAGCTGTTCGCCGAGGCCCACGAGCAGGCGCTCGTAGTACTGGTAGAGGCTCTTGCCCTGCGTCGACCAGGGCACGATGACGCCGTCGGCGATGGAGGAGGCCGGGTCGCCGAGGATGAGCTCGGGGTCGACCGACATCTTCGTGCCGAGGCCGTCGCAGACGGGGCAGGCGCCGAACGGGGCGTTGAAGGAGAAGGTGCGCGGCTCGATCTCGGTCAGCGCGATGGGGTGGTTGTTGGGGCACGAGAGCTGCTCGGAGAACGACTGGAACGCGTCGTCGCCCTCCTCGTCGACGTAGTTGATCTCGACGACGCCCTCGGCCAGTCGCAGTGCCGTCTCGAGGGAGTCGGTGAGCCGGCCGAGCAGGTCGGGGCCGGCGACCAGGCGGTCGACGATGACCTGGATGTCGTGCTTGTACGACTTCTTGAGCGTCGGCGGGCTGGCCAGTTGCACCCGCTCGCCGTCGACGAGGGCGCGCGCGTAGCCCTGCGAGGAGAGGGTCTGGAACAGGTCGGCGAACTCGCCCTTCTTCTGCCGCACGACGGGGGCGAGCACCTGGAAGCGGGTGCCCGCGGGCAGCTCCATGAGGGTGTCGGCGATCTGCTGCACCGTCTGCTTGGAGATGGGCTCGCCGCACTCGGGGCAGTGCGGCACGCCGATGCGCGCCCAGAGCAGACGCAGGTAGTCGTAGATCTCGGTGATCGTG
>Ga0153917_1001247_pt1 | contig 11140 bp, 8 predicted proteins | sample TSFL001MetaG_FD_104695 | JGI IMG/M metagenome (GOLD analysis project Ga0153917, IMG submission 104695) | Attine ant fungus gardens microbial communities from Florida, USA - TSFL001 MetaG | ecosystem: Host-associated > Fungi > Mycelium > Unclassified | place: USA: Florida, Paynes Creek Historic... | reverse complement strand
CGTCGGATAGAACGCGCGGTACGGGAACTGGGTGCCGAGCAGGATCAGCGTGTCGGCGTTCATCATGGTGTGGAAGCCGGAAGAAAAACCGATCAGCCCGGTCATGCCCACATCGTACGGGTTATCGTATTCGACGTGCTCTTTGCCGCGCAGAGCGTGGACGATCGGCGCTTTGAGCTTACCGGCAAATTCCAGCAGCTCTTTATGCGCGCCCGCACAGCCGCTGCCGCACATCAGGGCGATATTGCTGGAGTAGCGCAGCAGCTGCGCCAGCTTTTTCAGCTCCTCTTCGGCTGGCGTTACCACCGGCTGCGGGGCGTGATACCAGTGGGTGCTGGCCCCTTCAGGTGCAGCCTTAAGCGCCACGTCTCCCGGGATAACGACCACGGAAACGCCACGGTTTAGTACGGCTTTGCGCATGGCGATCGCCAGTACCTGCGGGATCTGCTCCGGGGATGAAACCAGCTCACAGTAGTGGCTGCATTCACGGAACAGCTCCTGCGGATGCGTCTCCTGAAAATAGCCGCTGCCGATTTCGGAAGAGGGGATATGGGCGGCAATCGCCAGCACCGGCACGTGGTTACGATGGCAGTCGAACAGGCCGTTGATCAGATGCAGGTTGCCAGGCCCGCACGAGCCTGCACACACGGCCAGTTCTCCTGTGAGCTGCGCTTCGGCACCGGCGGCAAAGGCAGCGACCTCCTCATGACGGGTCGGCATCCATTCGATGGTTTTCATCTTGTTGAGGCTGTCGCTAAGCCCGTTCAGGGAATCGCCTGTTACGCCCCAGATACGCTTTACGCCAGCCTGTTCGAGGGTTTTCGCTATGTATGCAGCCACGGTTTGTTTCATGGTTGTCCGTCTCCTTTTTGTGATATCGCTTACAAGCTTAGAAGAAAGTCACTGTATTGCCCGTCAAATCCCCCCAATTAAAAGGTGCTTTTCACGCGCCACGCTTAGGCATAATCTGGTGATGCCTCAGTGAAAACAGGAATCATTTCAAATGGTTAAATCATTGTTAATTGCTGTTGATGAAAAGCTTTCGCGCGACGATCTTGGCAAACTCTTGTTACGACTTGCCGTCGGCGGGCTGATGCTGTTTCACGGGTTGCATAAGCTTTTTGGTGGCGTGGGGTTCATCAGCGGCATGCTGGTGGAAAAGGGGTTGCCGGGGTTTATCGCCTACGGCGTGTTGATTGGAGAAGTGGTGGCACCGATCCTGATTATTGTCGGGCTCTTCACACGCCCGGCCGCGCTGGTGCTGGCGTTTACGATGATTGTAGCGTGGCTGATGGTGGGAACGAGTGAAACGTTCGCTCTCGATAAGGTTGGGGTATGGGCGATTGAAAGCCTGGTGTACTTCTTTATTGGCTCGCTGGCAGTCGCGTTTTTAGGGGCAGGGCGGTTTGCGGTAGGGAAAGCTCCAGCGTGGCGGTGAGGATAACAAAAGCCCGGTGGCGCTAGCGCTTACCGGGCCTGTGAAGAGCAAACCTGTACAAAGTAGGCTGGGTAAACGCAGTGCCACCCGGCAAAGAAGGGGGCACCGCAGCGGATTACGCCAGCACCAGATCCCCCTGCGGATGACAGGAACATGCCAGCACATAGCCCTCGGCAATTTCCGCGTCGGTCAGCGTCATGGTACTGGTGACGCTGTACTCCCCGGAAACCACCTTCGTCTTACAGCAGCCGCACACGCCCGCACGGCAGGCCGCGACTACCGGCACCTTGTTGCTTTCCAGCGCTTCCAGCAGCGTGGTGCCCACGCGGCCAAAGAAGGTCTGTGCGGGCTGCAGTTTGGTGAACTGAATCCCGCTGGTTGCCGCTTCCGCCACCGGCGTGAAGAACTGCTCTTTGAAGAAGCGGGTCATGCCAAGCGCTCTAACTTCTTTCTCCACGATATCCATGTACGGCGCAGGGCCGCAGGTCATCACGGTACGGTTCGCAATGTCCGGCACGCTTTGCAGTAGCTCGCGGCTCAGGCGACCGGGCACAAAACCGTGGGTCGCGTTGTGTTCCGCCACCAGCGTCACCGGATAGTTACGCCACTCCTCGGCAAAAATCACATCTTCCGGAGAGCGCACGCTGAAGATTGTCTGCACGTCGGCCTGCGGGCGGTTCTTCGCCAGCCAGCGGCGCATCGACATGATCGGCGTTACGCCGCAGCCCGCCGCCAGCAGCAGGAATTTATCGTCTGCCTTGTCGTCACAGGTGAAATCCCCCTGCGCGTCAGACAGCCAGATGTAATCCCCGCGCTTCACGTCACGGGTCAGCCACTGGGAGCCTGCGCCGTCATCAATGCGGCGGATAGTGAGCGTAATGTACTCGCTCACGCCCGGCGTGGAGGAGATCGTATAGGCGCGAAGCGTGTCCGCCGAGTTGCGAACGCTGACCAGCGCATACTGGCCCGCACGGTACGGATAGTAGTCGTGGCAGAGCAGCGACAGCGTCCACACATCCGGCGTCTCCTGATGGATGTGATGAACCTGCATCCGCCACGGACATTGTGAGGTTGGCATGGTCATGAATCGCTCCTTACGCGCTCAGCAGTTGCTTCATATCATCTTCAACATTGGTCACGGAACGCAGACCGAATTTCTCGTTCAGCACCGCCAGCAGGTCCGGCGTCAGGAAGCCTGGCGCGGTCGGGCCGGTTACGATGTTGGTCACGCCGAGAGAGAGCAGGGTGAGCAGGATGACAATCGCTTTCTGCTCAAACCAGGAGAGCACCAGGGACAGGGGCAGGTCGTTGACGCCGCAGCCGAGTTTTTCCGCCAGCGTGACCGCCAGAATGATGGCCGAGTAAGCATCGTTGCACTGGCCTGCATCAATCAGGCGCGGCAGGCCTTCGATGTTGCCGAAGTCCAGCTTGTTGAAACGGTATTTACCGCACGCCAGGGTCAGGATCAGGCAATCATCCGGCACGCTGGTGGCGAAATCGGTGAAGTAGTTACGCTCGCCGCGCGCGCCGTCGCATCCGCCAACGAGGAAGATGTGGCGCAGCTTTTCACGGCTGACGAGGTCAATCAGAGAATCTGCCGCAGCCAGCAGCGTTTCGCGACCGAAGCCAACGGTGATCAGATGTTCGATTTCGCTGTACGGGAAGCCCGCCATCTGCTGCGCCTGCTCGATAACCGGACCGAAATCGTCGCCTTCAAGGTGGCTCACGCCCGGCCAGCCGACGATGCTGCGGGTCCAGATGCGGTCGTCATACGCGCCCACGGTAGGGTCGATGATGCAGTTTGAGGTCATCACGATAGGGCCAGGGAAGCGGGCGAACTCTACCTGCTGATTCTGCCAGCCGCTGCCGTAGTTACCCACCAGATGCTTGAACTTGCGCAGTTCCGGGTAGCCGTGGGCGGGCAGCATTTCGCCGTGGGTATAGACGTTAACGCCGGTGCCTTCGGTCTGCTTCAGCAGGTTGTAGAGATCTTTCAGGTCGTGGCCGGAAATCAGGATGCATTTGCCTTCGGTCGCTTTGACGTTGACCTGCGTCGGGGTCGGATGACCGTAAGTGCTGGTTTCACCGGCATCCAGAATGCTCATGACCCTGAAGTTCATCTGGCCGATTTCCATTGCGCACTCGAGCAGGGCGTTCATGTCGGAAGGCCAGGTGCCGAGCCACGCCATAATTTTGTGGTACTGGGCGTAAATGTCGTTATCTGACTTCCCGAGAACGTGCGCGTGTTCCATATAAGCCGCTGCACCTTTCAGGCCGTACAGGCATAGCAGACGCAGGCCGAGGATGTTCTCGCCAATCGCCGCTTTGTCCTTATTAGGGGTAAATTCTGCGGCCTGGCGCTGTAGCTCGCCGAGGTCCTCGCTCACCAGCTGAAGCTCCGCAATTGGGTTGTCCACGCGGGCACTGGTATCGGCATTCAGGCACTGCGCTTTCAAAGCTTCGCGCAGGGCAATCGCTTCGCGGGCATAGCCGACGATGCGCGGAGAATCGAAGTTGACGTTAGTCAGGGTGGAGAAAAACGCGCGCGGCGCGAAGCTGTCGACGTAATGGTCGACGATGCCGTATTCACGGGCTTTGAAGGCCCAGGCGGAAAGACCATGCAGGGCGGCTATCAGCAGATCCTGCAGGTCTGATGTTTCTGCGGTTTTACCGCACATACCCTGCGCGTAAGAGCAGCCGTTGCCTGCCGGGGTACGGATGGTTTGTTCACATTGCACACAAAACATAATCACACCTGTAAAAGTTATATTTAATATACATGTTTAAGGGTATGCCTGTGCCAGAACGGTGAAAAGAGCTTTCTGCGACAAAATAAAGGGAGATTGATTTAGCGCAATTTTGGCGGCAGGAGCCCTACCGCCACAGAGGTATCAGGCAGAGAAAAACGCCATCAGGACGGGAACCAGCAGGCTCAAAATAAAGCCGTGAACGATGGCTGCGGGCACCATCTCCAGCCCGCCCGACCGCTGGAGGACCGGCAGGGTAAAGTCCATCGACGTGGCGCCGCACAGGCCCAGTGCCGTCGAGCGGCTGCGGCGAACCAGACCCGGGATCAGCATGATGGCAATCAGCTCTCGCGCCAGATCGTTAAAGAAGGCGGCGCTGCCGATCACCGGGCCGAAGGATTCGGTCAGCAGAATACCGGAGAGGGAGTACCAGCCAAACCCGGAGGCCATCGCCAGGCCGGTTTTTAGCGGCAGATCGAGAATAAAGGCATTAATCACGCCCGCGACCATTGAGCTGACGACAACCATAACGGCAACGATCATTCCCCGACGGTTCAGGACAATCTGTTTCAGCGTCATACCGTTATTTCGCAGCTGAATACCAATCAGGAACAGCAGGAAGATCAGGGTATATTCGCTGGCGTCCGTCGCGTGCTGCAAAAATGTCCATCCGGTAAGGCCCAGAAGAAATCCAAGCACCACGACGCCGCAGAGCTTTAATGATTCCAGCGCCATTGCAATTCGGGAGGGAAGCTTTTCCTGGTGGTGATTATTTTTCCACGGAATAGTGCGTTCCAGCCACAGCAGGGCGGCAATATTGCACAGCAAAATAACCACCACGGTGACCGCAGAATAATGCAGGATGGAAAGTAAATTTGTCGCCAGATTATCCAGGAAGGCCAGGCTGATCCCCATAAAGAACAGAATGACGTAAACAATCCAGCTGAGAAAACGGTTAATAAACTTTAAGGCCGATTCATGACGCAGCGGAATAAGATAGCCCACAATCAGGGGCAGCAGAATAATGAGGAGTCCTGAAAACATGAACAGCCGGTCCTTTTGAGTTTCTGTTAAGCGCCAGAGACACTACCCAATAAAGGCTGCCCAGTAAAGAGGCAAAAGAAAGCCGGGTGGCGGCTACGCCTTACCCGGCTTGTGTCTATGTGGGGGTGCGGCCTGTTGCCCTCACCCCGGCCCTCTCCCACGGGGAGAGGGAGGGAAAGATTAATCGCGTTTTTCCAGCAGAGAGCGGTACAGCACGCCGCCCAGAATACCGCCGACGATCGGCATCACCCAGAACAGCCACAGCTGCTCAAGCGCCCAGCCGCCCTGGAAAATGGCGACGGCGGTGCTGCGCGCCGGGTTAACGGAGGTGTTGGTCACCGGAATGGAGATCAGGTGGATCAGCGTCAGCGCCAGACCAATAGCGATGGGCGCGAAGCCTGCAGGCGCGTGTTTGTCGGTTGCACCGTGGATCACCAGCAGGAAGCCTGCGGTCAGTACAATTTCAATTACAATGGCAGAAAGCATGGAATAACCGCCCGGAGAGTGTTCGCCAAAGCCGTTAGAGGCGAAGCCGCTGGCCGCCGCGTCAAAGCCTGCTTTACCGCTGGCAATGACGTACAGCACGCCCGCCGCAATAATACCGCCAACCACCTGCGCCACGATGTAGCCAATAACCTCTTTCGCCGGGAAACGCCCGCCCGCCCATAAGCCTAATGTCACCGCCGGGTTAAAATGACCGCCGGAAATATGCCCCAGGGCGAAAGCCATGGTTAATACGGTTAAGCCAAATGCCAGCGCGACGCCGACAAAACCAATACCTAATTCCGGGAATGCTGCTGCCAGAACGGCGCTACCGCAGCCACCAAATACCAGCCAGAATGTACCAAAGCATTCTGCTGCCAATTTTCTAAACATAACCACCTCAAAATAATTTTCCACGCGTTTTCCCGCGCGCGGGATATATCGCCATAAAGGGATGACGACTCAAAGAGCCCGTATTTTAAAAACCAACAACATCCCTTCGCCACTTAAATAAATTCGGTTAATTTGATTTAAGGCAATGTGATGTTAATCCTTGTTCAAATCAGCGGTAAATAGAGCATAGTTCAAATCCCGCAAGGGTGAATGTTCTGCTGTCGTGCCAGGGTTCCTGCCGCTATACTGCTGATAACTTAAAGGAAAAAGTGATCATTTCGCGGGGGATTTATGTTTCTCGAACGTGTGGAAATTGTCGGGTTTCGCGGTATTAACCGCCTGTCGCTGCAGCTGGAGCAGAACAACGTCCTGATCGGCGAGAACGCGTGGGGTAAGTCCAGCCTGCTGGATGCGCTGACGCTGCTGCTTTCACCCGAAGAGAAGCTGTATCACTTCGTCCACGATGATTTCTGGTTCCCGCCCGGCGATATCGCGGGCCGCGAGAAGCACCTGCATATCATCCTGACGTTCCGGGAGTCCGAACCCGGCCGTCACCGCGTGCGTCGCTTCCGCCCGCTGTCACCCTGCTGGGTGCCCTGCGACGACGGTTTCCACCGGATTTTCTATCGGCTGGAAGGTGAGATGGCGGAAAACGAGGGGGTACTGACCCTGCGTGAATTCCTCGATGAGAAAGCCAACCCGATTCCGCTGGAGAATATCGACGATCTGGCGCATCACCTTATCCGCCTGACGCCGGTGTTACGCCTGCGCGATGCGCGCTTTATGCGCCGTATTCGTAACGGCACCGTACCGAATATGCCGGAGGTGGAAGTCACCGCCCGCGAGCTGGATTTCCTGGCGCGAGAGCTGGTGTCGCGTCCGCAAAACCTCACCGATGGTCAAATTCGTCAGGGGCTGTCGGCGATGGTGCAACTGCTGGAGCACTATTTTTCCGAGCAGGGCACCTCGGAGTCGCGCCATCGTTTGATGCGCCGCCGTTCTCATGATGAACAGCGCAGCTGGCGCTATCTCGACATCATCAACCGGATGATCGACCGGCCCGGCGGGCGTACTCATCGGGTGATTTTGCTGGGGCTGTTTTCAACGCTTCTGCAGGCGAAGGGCACCGTGCGTCTTGACCGGGATGCCCGCCCGCTGCTGCTGGTGGAAGATCCGGAAACGCGCCTGCACCCCATCATGCTCTCCGTGGCGTGGCACCTGCTGAATCTGCTGCCGCTCCAGCGGATTACCACCACCAACTCCGGTGAGCTGCTATCGCTGACGCCGGTGGAGCACATCTGCCGTCTGGTGCGCGAGTCCTCCCGCGTATCTGCATACCGCCTCGGGCCCGGCGGGATGAACGCCGAAGACGGGCGGCGAATCGCGTTTCATATACGCTTTAATCGCGCCTCGTCGCTCTTCGCCCGCTGCTGGCTGCTGGTGGAGGGGGAAACGGAGACCTGGGTCATCAACGAACTGGCGCGCCAGTGCGGCCACCATTTTGATGCCGAAGGTATTAAGGTGATCGAATTTGCCCAGTCGGGATTAAAACCGCTGATAAAATTTGCCCGCCGAATGGGAATTGAATGGCATGTGCTGGTGGACGGCGACGAGGCGGGGAAAAAATATGCCTCAACCGTGCGCAGCCTGCTGAACAACGAGCGGGAAGAAGAACGGGACCATTTAACGATGCTGCCCGCGATGGACATGGAGCATTTTATGTACCGTCAGGGCTTTGACGACGTATTCCATCGCATTGCGATGGTGCCGGTCGACGTCCCGATGAACATGCGGCGCGTGATCGCCAAAGCTATTCACCGTTCGTCGAAACCGGACTTAGCCATTGAAGTGGCGACGGAAGCGGGAAGGCGGGGCGTAGAGGCGGTTCCGACCCTGCTGCGGAAAATGTTCTCCCGCGTGCTGTGGCTGGCACGCGGAAGGGCGGATTAACGTTCGGTCGCCTGTTTTACCTGCTGAATCAGGCTATCCAGCAGCGCGTAGCGGCGACGGTATTCGGCGCGTTTTTTGCTCGCGATCTCTTCTACGGGTTTACGCGGCATGGCAAGCGGCAGCATAAAGTGGCCGCTCTCCTGTTTTTCCCCACCGAGGGAACTCCAGAAGCCGTCGTAATCGGCCAGCAGTTTTCCCTCTTTTTTCTTGCGGTAGCGCCAGCTGCGATAAATATGAGTGGCGTTACTGACGGCAACAATCTGCGCGACCGGGAATGCGGCGCCGAACGTCATGGCGGCTTCAACCAGCAGGCGTTTCGGGAACAGACCGTGGCAGGCCTTCGTCGCTTTCTGGATCAGCTCATGAGGAACATGCGCTTTCGCGCCCTGCAAACCGCCGATGAACAGCGTCGATTTTCCTTCAAACTGGCAGAGCGTAAAGGTTAGCTCCGCCAGCACCGTATTCTGAACGTCGCAGAAGGTGAGGGTGGCCTCTCCCTCTTTATCCAGAAACGCATCGGCACACAGGCGGACGGTAAATTGCTGTTCATCTTTCCCGGTTAAGGTCAGCAGCGTAGTCCCCTGCGTCGAAAGATAGCCCTTAAGGAGCGTGGTCGGGAGCTGGCGGCTCATGGCCTGATAGTGCCAGTTCAGGGATTCCAGCGCGTGCTGGCGATCCATCTTCACCGTCAGCCAGGGACGATGCAGCCGACACGGCAGACCGGGCTGCACCTGCAGCATCTGCATCAGACGCGGCTGCTTAGCGAGGTTTGTTAACAGGCGAGACGTGCTCACGGGCGTCGCCAGAGAACGCAGCATGAACTTACGGCGATAGGCGGGGTTCTGCCATGCAAGGCCGGGCGCGATCTTGCCGAACGCCAGATTTTTGAAGAGCTGCCAGCCGGATGTCGGCTGCGTCAGGTTTGGAAGAGGTGTATCGACGATAGAAGACATGATAAATCCTGAGTCTTTTGGAATACCGCTATTTCAGCAGGGGAAATATCAACGTCTTGTAAACAAATTAAGGTGATTTCGGAGAACAGGGGTTTCGTTAAGGAGTCGTTTAGATAGAATCAACGTTTATTATTGCCAGAACATTTATTTGGAATATTTATGAACCTCAAGGGAAAACGCAGAACGCTGTTTCTGCTGCTGGCGCTGGTGATTGTAGCCGGTGGATTCTGGTTATGGCAGGTGCTTAACGCGCCTGTGCCGCATTACCAGACGCTGATCGTCCGTCCGGGTGAACTGCAGCAAAATGTCCTTGCGACGGGCAAACTTGATGCGCTGCGCAAAGTTGACGTCGGCGCTCAGGTCAGCGGCCAGCTGAAAACGCTGTCGGTAGAGATTGGCGACAAGGTGAAAAAAGGCCAGTTGCTTGGCGTTATCGATCCCGAGCAGGCTGAGAACCAGATCCGCGAAGTGGAAGCGACGCTGATGGAGCTGCGCGCGCAGCGTGCGCAGGCGCAGGCAGAGCGTAACCTGGCGCAGGTGACGCTGACCCGCCAGCAGGCGCTGGCGAAAACCCAGGCTATCTCGAAACAGGATTTAGACACCGCCGCGACTGAACTGGCGGTGAAACAGGCGCAGATTGGCACGATCGACGCGCAAATCAAGCGTAATCAGGCCTCGCTGGATACGGCGAAAACCAATCTTGATTACACAAAGATCGTCGCGCCGATGGCCGGGGAAGTGACGCAAATTACCACGCTGCAGGGCCAGACGGTGATTGCCGCCCAGCAGGCGCCAAACATTCTGACGCTGGCGGACATGAGCACCATGCTGGTGAAGGCCCAGGTCTCCGAGGCGGACGTGATCCATCTTAAGCCGGGGCAGAATGCCTGGTTTACCGTACTCGGCGATCCGCAGACCCGCTACGAAGGCGTGCTGAAGGACATTCTGCCGACGCCGGAAAAGGTTAACGACGCCATTTTCTACTATGCACGTTTTGAAGTGCCAAACCCGAAGGGCGTGCTGCGCCTGGACATGACCGCGCAGGTGCACATCCAGCTGACCGGCGTGAAGAACGTGCTGACCGTTCCGCTCTCCGCGCTGGGTGAATCCGCCGGGGACAATCGCTATAAGGTGAAAGTGCTGCGCAACGGTGAAACGCGCGAGCGCGAGGTGGTGATTGGCGCGCGCAACGACACCGACGTGGTGGTGATGAAAGGGCTGGAAGAGGGCGAGGAGGTTGTTGTCAGCGAAAGCCTGCCCGGAGCCGCTAAATGACCGCGCTGCTTGAGCTGAACGACATTCGCCGCAGCTATCCGTCGGGCGACGGCCCGGTGGAGGTGCTGAAGGGCATCTCTCTGCGCGTCGAAGCGGGCGAGATGGTGGCGATTGTAGGCGCGTCGGGTTCCGGTAAATCGACGCTGATGAACATTCTCGGCTGTCTGGATAAACCCACCAGCGGTACGTACCGCGTGGCCGGGACGGACGTCTCAACGCTCGACGGCGACGCGCTGGCGAAGCTGCGCCGGGAACACTTTGGCTTTATCTTCCAGCGTTACCACTTGCTCTCTCACCTGAGCGCGGCGCAGAACGTGGAGGTTCCCGCGGTGTATGCGGGCGTTGAGCGGAAGAAACGCCTTGAGCGCGCGAAGGCGCTGTTAACGCGTCTGGGGCTGGCGGAGCGGGTGGAGTACCAGCCGTCGCAGTTGTCCGGCGGCCAGCAGCAGCGCGTGAGTATTGCCCGCGCGCTGATGAACGGCGGGCAGGTGATCCTCGCGGATGAACCGACCGGGGCGCTCGACAGCCACTCCGGCGAAGAGGTGATGGCGATCCTGCACCAGCTGCGCGATCAGGGCCACACGGTGATTATCGTTACCCACGATCCGCAGGTAGCGGCGCAGGCCGAACGGATTATAGAGATCCACGACGGCGAGCTGGTCAGCAACCCGCCGCCGCGTGAGTCCCGCGCGGCGGCACCGAAGGAAGCGCTGCCTGCGTCGACCGGCTGGGCGCAGTTCTCCAGCGGCTTTCGTGAAGCGCTGACCATGGCCTGGCTGGCGATGGCGGCCAACAAAATGCGCACCCTGCTGACCATGCTCGGCATCATTATCGGTATTGCCTCGGTGGTGTCGATT
>Ga0153917_1001241_pt1 | contig 11160 bp, 9 predicted proteins | sample TSFL001MetaG_FD_104695 | JGI IMG/M metagenome (GOLD analysis project Ga0153917, IMG submission 104695) | Attine ant fungus gardens microbial communities from Florida, USA - TSFL001 MetaG | ecosystem: Host-associated > Fungi > Mycelium > Unclassified | place: USA: Florida, Paynes Creek Historic... | reverse complement strand
GCAGCTTTCCGCCAGTGAGCGCCAGCAGATTATCGCGCTCTGTCAGCGCAGCCAGCGTTACGGCTCGGTGTGTACGGGGGCGCTGCTGCTGGCGCAAACGGGTTTGCTGAACGGCAGGAAAGTCACTACTCACTGGGCGTGTGCGGAACGGCTGGCATTACTGCTACCCGATGCGCAGGTCGAAGCCGATGCGCTGTATGTGGCGGATGGTGCATTACGCACTGCGGCGGGCGTGACGTCCGGATTGGATCTGGCGCTGCGGCTGGTGGAAGAGGATCTCGGGCGCGAGCTGGCGCAGGAGGTGGCCGCCAGCCTGGTGATGTTCTTCCAGCGCCCGGTGACACAGGGACATTTCGTGCGTAAACAGCAGGTGTCACTGGCCGGACGCAGCGCCTTTCAGGAGATGCAGCGCTGGGCAATCGCGCATCTGGCACAGATTCGCGGTCTGGAAGACCTGGCGGCGCACATGCACCTCAGTACGCGGCATTTAGCGCGTCTGTTTCAGCAGGAGATGCAGATCCAGCCTGGCGCATGGCTGGAGCAGGCACGCATCAGCCACGCGCGGGCTTTGCTGGATGCCGGTGAGCTGCCGCTCAAAGCGATCCCGGCGGCCTGCGGTTATCACAGTGCCGATGTGATGCGCCGCGCGTTTGTGAAAGTGACCGGCATGACGCCGTCGCTGTATCGCAAAATGTTCCCGCCGCCGCGCTGAGTCTGCACCACTGTCTATATTCTCGTCCGGCTGCGCCATCCAGCCGGTTATTCCAGCGTGTTGCTTTCCAGCTTACGCGTTGCAGTCCCGCGCGTTGACCACCAGCAGAGCAGCGAACCGAGGCAAACCATCGCCGTGCCTTGCCAGAAGGAGAAGGTCAGGCTGGAATTAAGGATAAAAGCGGCTATCAGCGACGAAATGATAGGGATAAAGTAGGAGGCTGCGGCTAACAGCGTGACATTGCCGTGCAGAATGCCGACGTTCCACGCCGCATAGCCGAGCCCCATCGCCATTGCTGCCAGCGCCAGGCTGATGCACGCCTGCAGCGAAAACACCACGGGCGGCTGCGGTGATAGCAGCGATTTCAGCCACAGCGTCAGCGCAGTTAATATGAAAAACAGCGTGATGCCGTTACTGCCTTTAGCGCTATTTTTTGTCACCACACAATAAACCGCCCAAATCATCGCACCGCCCAATGCCAGACCATAACTGAGCGGATTATCCATCACGTTGTCGATCATTTCGCCCAGTGAAAATCCCCGATCGCCGCTCAGCACCCGACAAATACCGGCGACGGCCAGCAGGAGGCCGGGAATAATCAACGAGCTGGTCTTTTGCCGGTTAACCATCACCGTTAAAACGATGGTCATCGCCGGCCACAGGTAATTAACCATGCCGACTTCAATCGCCTGATGGCCGCTATGAGTAAAACCCAGCGACAGCGACAGGCAGAGCTCATAGCAGACAAACAGCAGGCTACCGATCAGCAAATAGCGGCGGGGAAACTGGCGCAGGTCAGGAAAACCCACGGTGAGCAGCAACAGCAGGGCGCTGGCGCTGTAAATCAGCGCGGCACCGGTTACCGGACCAAAACTTTCACTGACGCTTTTTATTAATCCTACAATCGTGCTCCACAGCAGAATGGCCAGCAGACCAGTCAGGGTAGCTTTACTCTGCGGCATTACCCGTTACCTCAATGTGTGAAAAATCGCGGCGTGCTCGCCAGTGTGGCGGCTGGCGGGGACGCAGACAAGATGAATCTGCAGGTTGCCGATGTGACTGGCCGGAAAGCGAACCCGCCTGCAGGCAAAAATTTGGAAAAATATCCTGATTAAAATCAGTGTAATAGAGTAGTGATGTAAACCTTCACTAAAAAATATCTTGCTATTAAATAGCGCGCTATATAAAGTCAGTCTCAGTTCAGAACACGACCATCAAGTCATTATCATTTAAATAGTGTGCGATATAATCGCAAAAAATATTAAAGGAGTAACACCATGAAATTACAACACTCTCTGCTTGCCATGGCGATGGCTACTGCGTCGGTAAGTAGCTTTGCTGACGCACCACAACCTGAACGTCACGTGCAGCAGTTTTTACAGGCGCTGAACAGCAGCGGCGGCAAACCGATTGAGCAACTGTCACCGCAGGCGGCGCGCCAGGTGCTGATTGATGCGCAGAAGGGCGTAACGCTGCCGCCGGCCGACGTCACTGAAAAAACCATTCAGGTAAACGGCCAGCCCATTAAGCTGAATATCGTAAAACCGCAGGGCGCACAGGGTACGCTGCCGGTATTTATGTTCTTCCACGGCGGCGGCTGGATCCTCGGTGATTTCCCGACCCACGAACGTCTGGTGCGCGATCTGGTGGTGGAATCTGGCGCTGCGGCTGTGTTTGTGAACTATACGCCGTCACCCGAAGCGCATTATCCGCTGGCCATCAATCAGGCTTATGCGGCGACACGCTGGGTGGCGGAACACGGTAGTGAAATTGGTGTCGATGGCAAGCGCCTGGCGCTGGTTGGTAACAGCGTCGGCGGTAACATGGTGGCGGCGGTCGCGCTGCAGGCTAAACAGCAGCAAACGCCAGCGATTCGTTATGACATCATGCTGTGGCCGGTAACCGATGCGCGCTTTGATACCGCTTCGTATCACCAGTTTGCCAACGGATATTTCCTGTCGCGGAACATGATGAAATGGTTCTGGGACGCCTACACCACCAAACAGAGCGAACGCGACAATATCCTGGCTTCGCCACTGCGCGCCACGAAAGAGCAGCTGCAGGGCCTACCGCCAACGTTGATTCAGACGGCAGAACTGGATGTGCTGCGTGATGAGGGTGAAGCCTTTGGTCGCAAACTGGATGCTGCTGGAGTGGATGTCACCGTGACGCGCTATAACGGCCTGATTCATGACTACGGCCTGCTCAATCCGCTGAGCGAGGTGCCGGCGGTTCGCACTGCGATTCGCCAGGCGGCGGAAGAGCTGAAAACCCATCTGCAGTAAGCTTCAGGCCAGGCGCGGCGGCGTCTGGCCCGTTCATTTATCCTCGCGTCACTTCCACTTCATCTCACCGGTATTCACCTTCGCGCTCAGCTCCAGCGAGCTGACATCCGCTAAGGTTGGCCACGCCTGTTTCATCGCCTGAATCACCGCCGCGGAGCCTTTGTGCTGTTGCAGCGCCCGCTCAAAACTTTGCAGATAATCCAGGGTAAAGGTGACCGCCTTATCGCCCGCCGGACGCGCACCCAGATAGTGGCCGGGGATCACCACCTGCGGCTTCAACTGCTGCATTTCTCGCAATACCTGACGCCACTCTGCGCGGCTGGCTGCGGTCTGGGTGTCCGCGGTCCAGACGTGAATGCCGGAATCCACCACTGTGCCACCGAGTATTGCCTTACTGGAGGGAATCCACACGTAGGCTGATTTTTCTGCCGCGTGGCGCAGCTCGATGCGCTCACCATCGACGCTAAACCGCGTCTGGTGGGTAATCTGCGGCACATACAGCTGGTGCGGCGCAGCGCCGTTCATCTGCGGTCCCCAGTACTGCAGCTTGGCATCTTTGGTCGCTTCGATATGTTCCACTACCAGCGGCGAGGCGACAATTTTGGCCTGCGGGAACGCCCGCACCAGCGGCTCAAGACCGAAGTAGAAATCCGGATCGCCCGAGGTGATCACGATGTGGGTCAGCTGCTTGCCGCGCGATTTAATCAGTTCCACCAGCTTCTCGCCATCTTTGGGGCTGAACTGCGCATCAAACAGAATCGCTTCATGCGGACCGGAGACCAGCGTCGACGAGACCGGAAAAATTCCCTGTTCCTGTGGGTTATACACGTCTAACTGCAACGGGGTGGCAAAAGCCGGCGCGGCGGCTAAGGTGACCAGCAGCGCGAGTGATTTCATCTTCATGGCATCTTCCTTTTTACGGCAACGTGCCGTCACTGAAAGACGCTATTGTAAGCAAATCGCCAGCTGGCAGAATTCCCGCAATCAGATATGATCAGTTGCATAAAACGATCAGATGGAGCCTGCATGGACAGAGTGACGGCAGCGCGGGTGTTTAACCGGATTTGTGAGTTGGGAAGCCTGAGCGCGGCGGCGCGCGCGCTGGATATATCGCGCCCGATGGTCAGTCGCTATCTTGATGAAATGGAGAAGTGGGCGGGCGCACGCCTGCTGCACCGTTCTTCACGGCGGCTGACCATTACCCCGGCGGGTGAGCAGATTTTGCATAAGACACGCGCGCTGGCCCGGCTGGCCGACGAGATTGAACAGCAGGGCGATGAGGGCAAACCGCAGGGCACGTTGCGCGTGGCCTGTGCACATTCAACCGCCACACACATTCTTGGACCGATGATTCCGGCGTTCCTTGCGCGTTACCCGGCGGTGCGTATTGAGCTGGAGATCAATAATCAGCCGGTTAGCCTGGTGGGTGAGCGCATCGATGTGGCTATTCGTATTACCGACGATCCGGAGCCCGGCGCGATTGCCCGCAGGCTGGGTGAATGTGCCTCGGTAGTCTGCGCCGCGCCGGCCTATTTAACGCAGCGGGGCGAACCGCAGACGCCAGCGGATCTGGCACAACATAATTGCCTGCACTACAGCCGCTTTGCCGGGCAGCGCTGGCAGTTTCACGATGCGCAAGGCGAGGCGGTTTCCGTGGTGGTGAGCGGCAATTTCAGCGCCGGTATTTCATCCGTGTTATGTGATGCTGCTATCGCCGGCTGTGGTGTTGCCATGGTGCCGGCAATGGAGGCACAGGCTGCGCTCGCCAGCGGTCAGTTACGTTGCGTACTGCCCGGCTTTCAACCGCGCACCTTAGGCATTTATGGCCTGTATATGTCGCGCGAACGCCAGCCTGCGGTATTACGGGTATTTCTGGATGCGGTGACGCAGCAGTTGCAAAACCTCTGAATCATCACTGTGACAACGTCACTGGTGCCTGTCACGCGCTGTATGTGTTACGTAACACCGTTTCGACCACCTGAACCGTGGCGTTAAGCGACAAATCCACCGCACAACTGCTACTATGCGCCGCGCCGCGGCAGTTGAGCAGCGCGCCGGGTTCCACTTTCACTCATTTTTACCTGCTTAACGGCATGGGGTAGCACCGTAATGTTTCACGATTTAGGCATTATCAATCTCTGGACTTTCCTGGCGGGCGCGCTGGTGATCATTCTATTACCCGGACCCAACAGCCTGTATGTGCTGCGCACCGGGATGAGTCGTGGGGCAAAGCCGGCCTGTCAGGCGATAGCCGGGGTGATGGCGGGCGATTTGATTTTGATTTTCCTCGCCTGGGCGGGCGTCGCGACGCTGATCCGTACCAGTCCGCATATTTTTATGGTGGTGCGTTATCTTGGTGCCATGTTCCTGCTGTATCTCGGCGTGAAGATTATCATCGGCGCGCTGCGCAAACGCAGCGGCGATCAACCGGCTGAAGCGGTAAAAGAGGAAAACTATTTCCTGCGTGCGCTGCTGCTTGGCGTAACTAATCCCAAGGCGATTCTGTTTTACGTTTCGTTCTTCATTCAGTTTATCGATCCGCGCGTAACCCATACCGCGCCGGCGTTTGCCACCCTGGGTGCGCTGATTCAGGTGATCAGTTTCAGCTACTATTCCCTGTTGCTGGTGGCTGGCGCGGTGATGGTGCGCTATCTGCGCAGCCGCACCCGCCTGGTTAAGCTGGCGAACATGCTGACCGGCATGCTGTTTTTTGGCTTCGCCGTGCGGTTAGTCAGCGCGCAAAGCTAACCCTTCTGAAGCACGCCACGGCAGCAACGTCGCCTCCGCCGGCTGCACCCTAAAATGGCAACGCGATGATGCAGCGGTGCGCACAGTTTGTGCGCATTGCCTGCATCGGTATGGCTGCCGCATCCATAAGTATTCCATCTTGTATCCCAGACCGTATCCCATCTGGTCCGGCGCATAACGGCCGCGCACACCACACTATTCTGGCACGCAAACTGCACTCCTCCCGGTAGCCAATTAACCCGGGAGAACGATCATGTTTGATGCACTGCTGGATGAAGATGCCACCCAGCTGGCGGCGCGGGTGCGCGACGGCGAGGTTTCCGCGCGCGAGTTAACCCAGGCGACGCTGGATCGCCTGGAACAGCGGGAGCCGCTGATTCAGGCGTTTTGTACGCTAACGCCGGAGCGGGCGCTGGCACAGGCAGAGCAGATCGACCGCCGTCGTGCGCGCGGCGAGCCGCTGGGCGCACTGGCGGGGGTGCCGCTGGCGGTAAAAGATTTGATCTGTACCGCCGGTGTGCGAACCACATCAGGATCGGCCGCCTACGCCGATTTTATTCCCGAAGAAGATGACATCACCGTTGAGCGCCTGCTGGCGGCGGATGCCATCCTGCTGGGCAAGACCACCGCGCCGGAGTTTGGCTACAGCGGTGTCGGCCATAATCCCCTGTTTCCCTCACCGCGTAATCCCTGGGATGTGAGCAAAACGCCGGGCGGATCGAGTGCGGGATCCGGCGCGGCGCTGGCGGCGCGGCTGTGTCCGATTGCGCTCGGCAGTGATGGCGGAGGATCGGTACGAATTCCGGCGGCCCATTGCGGTGTCTATGGACTCAAGGCCTCGATGGGGCGGGTGCCGCTGTGGCCGGGCTGCCGCGATGAGCGTTATCCTGGCGTTTCCAGCTGGGAATCGCTTGAACATATCGGTCCGATGACGCGTAGCGTGCGCGACAGCGCGCTGATGATGTCGGTGATGGCCGGTCCGGACATGCGCGATCGGCACTCCATCCCATGCAGCGATGTTGACTGGCTCGCCAGTCTGGATCGGCCACTGCAGGGGTTGCGCATCGCTTTCAGCGCCGACTTTGGCTATATCGCCGTCGATGCGGAAGTGCGCGCCGTGGTCACCGCGGCCGCGCGTCGTTTCGCTGCAGCGCTGGGCGCAGAGCTGGAGGAGGTGGATCCCGGCATCGCTGACGAAAGCGCCAGCTTTGCTGCGCTGGTGGCGTTCGAAAGCGATCTGAGCGGCATGCGCCAGATGCAGAACCAGCTGGGAACAGCGATGTCACCGCACCTGAGTGCCATGCTGCAGCGCGACTGGCGCGCGGAGCATTTCACCGACGCCAATACCACGCGCAAAAAGCTCTGCAACCAGCTGTGGCGCTTTATGCAGCGCTACGACCTGCTGCTGTCACCGACGCTGGCGGTGCCGCCGTTTGCGCTGCACATGCAGGGCCCGGAAATCATTGATGGCCGCATGGTGCGCAGCGATCACTGGCTGTCGTTCTGCTTCCCGTTCAATTTTACCGGTCAGCCTGCCGCCTCGGTGCCTGCCGGCTTCACGGCCAGTGGTCTGCCGATCGGTATGCAAATTGTGGGTCGTCATCTGGACGATGGCCTGGTGCTGGCGGCCAGTGCCGCTTTTGAGCGCATCCAACCATGGAATCATCACTATCCTGCTGCTATTGGAGTTCTCCATGAGTAACAAATCTTCCCCTGCGCTGGAGCAGGAGTTCGAGCATGAGCCGGTGCCGCTTAGCCATCGCCACTCGACGGGTTCGGTGTCGGCGGTGTGGTTTGGCTTTCCGATGATCCTCACCAATGCGCTGTTCGGCGGCATTATCACCTGGCATCTTGGCTTCTGGCCGGCACTGCTGGCGATTTTGCTGGGTAACCTGGTGCTGTTTGCCTATGTCGGCGCACTTAGCTGGTTCGCCGGACATACCGGTATGAACTTCGCGCTGCAGGCGAAGCGGACCTTCGGCACCAAAGGCTATATTCTGGTGTCCGGCTTTCTTTCTACCGTGGTGATAGGCTGGTACGCCTTCCAGACCGGCCTGACCGGGACGGTGATCAACCAGACTTTTGGCTGGAATGCGCTGGCGGTCACCGCGTTTGCCATGGTGCTGTATACCGGCGTCACCTTTCTCGGGGTGCGGGCGCTGTCGGTGCTGGGAATGATTGCCGCTCCGCTGTTTGTGGTGCTGGGGCTGGTGGCGCTGTGGCTGGTGAGCAAGGATCATGATTTCACCACGCTGACCCAGTGGCAGGGCAGTCCGGCAGCCGCTGGCGCCATGAGCATGGGCACGGCGGTCACCATGGTGATTGCCGGCTTTGCGGATTCCGGCACCATGACAGCGGATTTTACCCGCTGGTCGAAGGACGGCAAATCAGCGGTGATCGCCGCGTTTTCCGCGTTCCCGCTGGCGAATGTGATTTCCTATCTGTTTGGTGTGGTGATTGTCGCCGTCGGCGCGGCGGTCGATCCGCTCAGCAACGGCGGTAACTTCCTGCCGCTGCTGATGGGGCACGGCATGCTGCTCTCCGTCATTGCCTTTCTGTTTGTGTTTATCAACCTCGGTTCGGTGTGCACGCACTGCCTGTATAACGGCGCGGTCGGTTTCAGCCATCTGTTCAGCAGCAATATGCGCCTGTGGACGCTGATCCTCGGGGCCATCGGTGGCGTGCTGGCGCTGGCCGGCGTGTGGTCCTTGTTCCTCGAATGGCTCAGCCTGCTTGGCATGGTGGTGCCGCCGTTTGGCGCAGTGATGATTGTTGATCTGATCTTTATGGCAAAAATCAGCGAACAGCGTCAAACCCGGCGCCTGCGCGGCAGCGCGTTCGCCGCCTGGGCCATCGGCAGCCTGTGTGCGGTGATGGCCCACCTCGAATTCCCGCAGTTTGGTGAAGCGGTTATCGGCCTGGTCACCGCAGCACTGAGCTATACGCTGATCGTGAAATGGAAACCGGAAAGTAGCACGGCGGTAATGGAGAAAAGCAATGCCTGATTATATCGTTGATTCAACCCCCTATCCGTGGCCGTTTGACGGCAACTGCACGGTGCAAAACACCGCGCTGCTGGTGATAGATATGCAAACCGACTTCTGCGGTAAGGGCGGCTATGTTGACACCATGGGTTACGACATCTCTCTTACGCGTGCACCCATCAAACCGCTGCAGCAGGTGCTGGCGCGCATGCGCGCATGCGGCTTCCCGATCATCCATACCCGTGAAGGCCATCGTCCGGACCTGAGCGATCTGCCGGCCAACAAGCGCTGGCGATCGCGGCGGATGCAGGCGGAGATCGGTGCTCCCGGGCCCTGTGGTCGCATTCTGGTACGCGGTGAGCCAGGCTGGGAAATCATCCCCGAGCTGGCACCGCTACCGGATGAAGTGATTATTGATAAACCCGGCAAAGGCTCTTTTTACGCCACCGACCTTGAGCTGATTCTGCACAGTCGCGGTATCCGCAACTTAATCATCAGCGGCATCACTACCGACGTTTGCGTGCATACCACACTGCGCGAAGCCAACGATCGCGGCTTTGAATGTCTGGTGCTGAGCGACTGCTGCGCGGCGACGGAGTTGAAACATCACGAGGCGGCGCTCAGCATGATTCATATGCAGGGCGGTATTTTTGGCGCAGTGGCGGACTCGGCAACGCTGCTGGCCGCGCTGAACAGCCCGGCAGTGGCGCGGGTGAGCTAATCCGGCAACGGACGCGAACGGCGGGCTGGCCAGGCGTTGAGGTGCCGGGCCAGCCACAACCGAACACCAACCCTGAACGGGCGTGATGATGCAGTCTGACCGGCCTCCGCCGGTCATGGCCAACCTCAGCCGACGTTGCCGGCAATCGTCAGATAGTCGGTATACATTTGCGGTGCGCCGGAGAACGAGGCCATGGTGCGCCATTCATCATACATACGCTCGCTCTCCTGATGGTTTTTCACAAACGTCAGCGATTTTTCGGTTGAGACGTCCATCGCCGGATGGAAGCTGTTGAGCGAGTCGAGACTTTCGATCACCAGCATCACTGCATATTGCTCACTTCGATTGCCGCCGGTGCCCTTCAGCATGTGAAACTTCCAGCCGGGATAGTCATCAATGCGCGCGACGTTCTCGATCATAAAGCGATCAAAGTCGGCAGCCGTCACGCCCGCGCGTAGCGCCAGATGATGAAAACCGACCACGCGTGCCACCGCAGGTTGAGCATCGGGCTGAAAGTTCGGGCCGGGCGGCAGTGAACTGTGGCGGTTTTCTGCCAGCAGCGAGAAGGTGGAGAACAGCGTTGGTAGCTCCCCATAGGTGGCAAATTTTTTCCACTCCTCAAGCAGCGCGCACGCCTCGGGCCGTTGTTGCCAGAAGGCGATGGCCTCAGCCGTGAGTGCTCCTGTGGGGGTCATATAGCGGTCATAGTCTGCCTGGCTGGGAGCCTGATACAGCATCAGGTATTGTTCCTGGCGTTCGCCACGCAGGCCTTTTAACAGCGACCATTGCCAGCCCGGATAAGCAGGAATCTGCGTGCCGCGCGCCTTGAGAAAGGCTTCGAAGGTCGCGGCATTAACGCCTTTCTTCAGATTGAGCCCGACGTAGTGCAGGCTGAACACCGGTTGCGTTGAGGTTGTCATAGAAACTCCTTGTGAATATGGCAGGGCAGAGGCGCTATTTCGCTGCCAGAGCGAAACGCGCCGCGAAAGTCACCAGCAGCAACATCACGATGCCGGCGCTGAGCGTGGTTGTCAGGGACGTAAGCTGGGCGCTAAAGCCAATCAGGGCCGGGCCCAGCAGTAGCCCGGAGTAACCGCACAGCGTGACGGCCGGTATGGCGTAATGCGCGGCGACAGTGCGCTGGTTACCCGCCGCGTTGAATAAAATCGGCACGATATTGGCCAGACCGATACCCACCAGCACAAAGCCGAGCAGGGCACTCCACAGCCAGACGGAGAAAATCGCTAATGCCAGCCCTCCGCTGGCGACGAGACCGCCCCAGGTGAGCACGCGGCGACTGCCATAGTGATTAATCAGCCGATCGCCAAACAGGCGCAGCGTGGCGACAGCCGTGGCGTACAGCGTGAAGCTGAAACCGGCCAGTTGCATCGACATGGCGCGTTCACTGTTCATAAACACCGCTGACCAGTCGAGCATGGCGCCTTCGGTGAGGAACAGCAGGAAACACAGCAGGGCAATCAGCACCACGTTACGGTGCGTCAGAGCGCGCAGCGTACCGCGCGTTGGTTTTGCATCCGTGCGGCGACGGGGCAACAGGGCGGTATGGCTCATCATCAGCAGCAACACAATCAACGCACACAGCGGCAGCAGCGCCAGCAGGGGCGCAACCTGCAGCCACAGCAGCAGACTCACCGCGCCAGCGCCAGCAATGCTGCCAAGACTGTAAAAACCGTGAAAGCCTGACATCTT
>Ga0153917_1001239_pt1 | contig 11162 bp, 11 predicted proteins | sample TSFL001MetaG_FD_104695 | JGI IMG/M metagenome (GOLD analysis project Ga0153917, IMG submission 104695) | Attine ant fungus gardens microbial communities from Florida, USA - TSFL001 MetaG | ecosystem: Host-associated > Fungi > Mycelium > Unclassified | place: USA: Florida, Paynes Creek Historic... | reverse complement strand
GGTTGAAGGCGGTGCCGAATGGCTGGCGCGAACCGCCACGCAGTGTCTGATTGACGAAGCACGTTTAAGCCCGAAACCCGGTCTGGTGGACAGTCGGGGGAACGGCGCGCACCACGATTTATCGCTTGCGCTGATGGAACGTTCTGCACACAGCCTGACCTCCACGTTTCAGGCGCTGGCACAGCAAAGCTGGCAGCGTCCGGCCGATATTGCGCTGCGGCAAACCGTCGGGCGGCTTGGCCGCGAAGGCGAGCAACAGATGATGGCCGCAACCGGTGGCGTTAACACCCATCGTGGTGCGATTTGGGCGCTGGGATTGCTGGTGAGCGCGGTGGCGATGCTGGGCGGTGATGCAAAGGCAAATGCCGTCGCTAACACCGCCGCGCAGCTGGCAAAACTGCCGGACGATGCCGCACCGAAGGTGTTCAGTAAAGGCCTGCGTGCGACCCACCGTTACCGCGTACCAGGTGCGCGTGAAGAAGCGCAACAGGCATTTCCGCACATTATGCAGCGTGCGCTGCCACAGCTTCGTCTCAGCCGTCTCAATGGTAGCAGCGAGGTTCAGGCCAGGCTCGACGCACTGATGGCCATCATGACGTCGCTCACCGATACCTGCGTGCTGTCGCGCGCCGGGATGGAGGGGCTGGACGCCATGCAGGACGGTGCCCGTGCGGTGCTGAACGCCGGTGGGTGCGCAACGTTATCAGGCCAACAGGCGCTGGCGAGCTTAGACCGTCAAATGCTGGCACTGAATGCCTCACCGGGTGGAGCGGCCGACCTGCTTGCCGCCACGCTGTTTCTCGACCGCGTCGAAACGCCAAATTCAAAGCATTAAGAGGATGTTATGGAAAAAATCACATTGACCATGCCAGCCAGCCGCGCGTTACGCGGCAGGGCGCTGGCAGGGGTTGTCGGTTCCGGGGATATGGAGGTGCTTTTCACCGCCGAGCCGGGCCAGACGTTAACCATTGATATCACCACTTCCGTTGACAACAGCCGTGGTCGCTGGGAAGCCTTGTTCAGCCGTCTGCAAACCGTCAGCAGCCTGCCTGCCGGCACGCTGACCATCCACGACTTCGGCGCGACGCCGGGCGTGGCGCGCATTCGTATCGAACAGGTTTTTGAGGGGGTGTGTCATGCGTGATGACAGCAGCTTTATCGAATTAAAAGCACGTCAGCGTGCGCAGGCACTGCTGGACGACGGCAGCTATCGCGAGCTGCTGGACCCGTTTGAAGGGATTATCTCGCCGTGGCTGGGGCCGCAAGGCATTGTTCCACAGGCCGATGACGGCATGGTGGTGGCGAAAGGCACGATTAACGGCCAGCCTGCGGTAGTGGTTGCCATTGAAGGGGCGTTCCAGGGCGGCAGCATGGGCGAAGTGTCCGGTGCCAAAATGGCGGCTGCGCTGGAGCTGGCAGCGGAAGATAACCGCAACGGCATTCCGACTCAGGCGGTGCTGTGCCTCGAAACCGGCGGCGTACGCTTACAGGAAGCCAACCTTGGTCTGGCGGCGATCGCGGATATTCACGCTGCGATTGTTGACCTGCGTCGCTACACCCCGGTCGTCGGGATTGTCGCCGGAACCGTGGGCTGCTTCGGCGGGATGTCCATCGCGGCGGCGCTCTGTAGCTATCTGATTGTGACCCGTGAAGCGCGTCTTGGTCTGAACGGCCCGCAGGTTATCGAGCAGGAAGCGGGGATTGAAGAGTACGACTCCCGCGACCGTCCGTTTATCTGGAGCATGACCGGGGGCGAAGTGCGCTACCAAAGCGGGCTGGTGGATGCGCTGGTTGGCGACGGGATCAACGCGGTGAAAGGTGCGATGAACGACGCAATTGCCAAAGGTGTGCCAGCCAAACATCGCACCGATAACTATGACGATTACCTGAACCGTCTGACGCATTTCGACACCCGCAAACAGGCCGATGCCGAACAAATTAACGCGCTTTTTGCCCGGGAGGTGAAATGATGAGTACTTCAATAAGCCGTGGCGAACTCTGGCTGGAAACCCTCGCTCCGAACGCTAAACGTCTGGAAGGGTTATGCCCGTCCGTGCAGGCGGCAGACGGTGAACTTAACGGCGAAGCGGTGCGTTTTGTGGCCGTGGTGCCAGACGCCAACAACCACTTCCCGCGTGCAGCGAAAGGTGAGGTGGGCCTGCTGGAAGGCTGGACTCTGGCAAAAGTGGTGAGCGAAACCGTAGCCGCCGATGCGAACAACGCCGTGAAACGCCCGATTGTGGCGGTGATCGACGTCCCGAGCCAGGCCTATGGCCGCCGTGAAGAGGCATTTGGTATTCATCAGGCGCTGGCCGGTGCGGCTGCCGCTTATGCCAATGCGCGTCTGGCCGGTCACCCGGTGATTGGGCTTATCGTCGGTAAAGCGATGTCCGGTGCGTTTCTGGCGCACGGCTACCAGGCTAACCGCCTGATCGCGTTCAACGATAAAGGCGTTCTCATCCACGCGATGGGCAAAGAGTCTGCCGCACGTATCACGCTGCGTACCGTCGAGGAGCTGGAAAAACTGGCGGCCACTATCCCGCCAATGGCCTACGACATCAGCAACTACGCCACGCTGGGGCTGCTTTCAAACCTGCTGGACATCAGCAACCCGGATGCACCCTCCGATACCGATCTGGCGCAGGTGAAAACCACGCTGCAACAGGCCATCAATGATGCACGTCAGGACACCACGTTAAAAAATCGTCTGGGTGCTGATAACCGTCGCAGCTCTGCTCTGGTACGCGAACGTATGCGAGCAAGCTGGTAAGTAAATTAAGACCTGCCAGAGAGGCATAACCCCGTGGGCGCATCCCTTGCGCCCGCGTGGGAACCTGCATCCTGAAAAATAATAAACATCGCACCAGTGCTAAAACTTTTTTAATACAGGTGATTTATGACTTACGTAATTGTTCATGCTCTTGCACCGATTTTCGTCATCATGCTGCTGGGATTCTGGGCCGGTAAGGCAAAGATGGTCGATAACAAAAATGTGTCCCTGCTTAATATCTTCGTAATGGATTTTGCGTTACCTGCCGCGCTGTTCAGCGCCACCGTACAAACGCCGTGGACCGGTATTGTGGCGCAGTCGCCGCTGATCCTGGTCTTGACCCTGGCGATGTGGATTACCTATGCGGCCATTTACTTCCTGGCGACCAGCGTCTTTAAAAAATCGCCTCAGGATGCCGCGGTACTGACGCTCACCGTTGCCCTGCCGAACTACGCCGCGCTTGGCTTGCCAATTCTGGGCAGCGTGCTGGGTGAGGGTTCTTCGACATCGCTCTCCGTGGCGGTTTCCATCGCCTGTGGTTCAGTGCTGATGACGCCGTTCTGCCTGCTGATCCTGGAGCGTGAAAAAGCGCGTGCCGAAGGGAATAACTCAGGTTCAACGCTCTCTATGCTGCCGGTGCTGATGTGGCGCTCGATTAAAAAGCCGATTGTGATGGGCCCGCTGCTGGGGGTGATTTTATCTGCCATCGGCATCAAAATGCCGGAGCTGGTGCTGGCGGCCATCAAACCACTCGGACTGTCCGCAACCGCTGCCGCGCTGTTCCTGACCGGGGTGATCCTCTCGGCGCGTAAGCTGCAGATCAATACCATGGTCATTACCTCAACTATCGCCAAGCTGCTGATCCAGCCCGCCATTGCCTGGGGTATTGTCTTGATCTTCGGTCTGCACGGCTCCGTGGCAATCACCGCTATCCTGATGATTGCACTGTCTGCGGGTTTCTTCGGTGTGGTGTTCGGTAACCGCTTTGGCGTGCAGTCGCCGGATGCTGAAGCCGTGCTGCTGTTAAGCTCCGTACTGTGTATCCTGTCGCTGCCAGTGTTTATCTCGCTGACTTCAGGAATGTAATCATGACCACAACATTACGCCCACACGATCTCATCTGGCTTACCGCGCGTGACGCGCTGGAAGGTATCACCGATGCCTGGGTAGATGCGGCCTGGCATATCGGCCTGCCGGTCGTGGTGCGGCGTGATGTTGATAACGACGGCCGTATCCCCGTTGGCGTGCGCGGCCTGCGCCGCGACCAGCGTGCGGCCGGGTGGGTGAAGGCCGAAAACGTTCTTCGCGTCGTTACGCCTGAGGCGTTGAGTGCGACGGCCGATCTGCTGCGCTCGCCGTTTGTGACTCAGCCACCGGTTCAGGTGGCGTTACAGCTTTCTCAGCAGGCGTGGCCGTGGTCGTGGGGCATTACCGGAAGCACCGGCTATGCGCTGGCGACCGGCATTCCGGTGATACATGCTGACAGCGATCTTGATCTGCTGATCCGCGCCCCTGAGCCGATTTCCCCTGATGCTTTTACCGCATGGCAGTCGCAACTGAGCCGCGCATTGTGCCGGGCGGATACGCAGGTTGATACGCCGGAAGGGGGCTTTGCGCTGGCAGAGTGGTTGCGTGACGGAAAAACACTGCTGAAAACCTGCCGTGGACCGCGCCTGGCGGCGGATCCGTGGCACAGGGAGGAGTGATGAAAATACTGTTTACCTTTCCGGGACAGGGCACGCAGCATGAAGGGATGCTGCAAAACCTGCCGGGAACGACGCTGGCTCAGGCCCGCGAGGTACTGGGGGCCGAAATCGATACGCTGGACAGTGCAGCCTCTTTAAATCACACCCGCGCGGTGCAGCTTTCGCTGCTGATTGCCGGTGTCGCCTGGGCGCGCGAGCTGGAACGACGTGGGGTTTCCCCGGACATCGTCAGCGGGTTGTCCATTGGCGCTTACCCGGCAGCGGTTATCGCCGGTGCGCTGGAATTTACTGACGCACTGAAGCTGGTGGCACTGCGCGGTGATGTGATGGAGCAGGCTTACCCGTACGGCTACGGCCTGACGGCCATTATGGGATTAACCCTGGCGCAGGTTGAAACGCTGATTGAAGGCACCGGAACCTATATTGCGAACCTGAACGCCGAAACGCAGATTGTGATAGCCGGAACGGATGAAGGGATGGCGCAGGTCGCAGCGCGTGCCCTGGCGCATGGGGCAACGAAGGCACATCGGCTGGCGGTGAGCGTGCCGTCGCACTGTGAACTGCTGGCAAAACCGGCACAAAAGCTGGTGGCGGCGTTTCAATCCGTCACGCTTTCACGCCCACGCTGCGCGTACCTGAGCGGCAGCACCGGACGTGTGCTCTGGCAGCCGGAGAAGATTGCGGATGATTTGGCGATGAACATGGCACGAACCGTGCGCTGGCAGGAGGCGGTGATTTCCGCGAACGAGCGTGAAGCCCGGCTGGCGATCGAGATGCCGCCCGGCGGCGTACTGACCTGTCTGACGCGTCAGGCCGCCTGGGAAGGGGAGTCTATTTCGCTGGAACGCAGCGGGGTTGAGGTAGCGGTACATTTGGCGGGGCGGCTTCAGCGCTGAATGTAATGCCCGGTGGCGGCTGCGCCTTACCGGGCCTACGGGTTCGGTTGTCTTGTTTTGTATCACGCACCTTCCTGCAAACTGCGCGCATACATCCGCCCCTCGGCGGCCAATGCGCGCAGGCTTGGGTCCTGCTCGCGGTTGCGGGCAAACACAATGGCGATAAGCTGCTGCATCTGGTACGGCTGCGCCAGTTTCAGCAACTGCACCGAATTCTCATACACTTTCTTCATCCTGCCCGGCATCAGCGTAAAGCCAACTCCCGCCTGCACCAGACTCAGCATTGAGAAAATGTCATTCACGCGCGTCACAATCTCCGGTTCAAAACCGGCGATATGAAAGGCTTCCTGAAAGCCCGCATAGGTCGCAAACCCTTCTGCCAGCGCGACAAACTTCTGATCTTTATAATCACGGAGATCTGCCAGCCCACTGGTGTTCAGCGAGGCTGACGCCGGAGCGGCAAGGAAAATATCGTCATGGAACAGGGGAAGGACTTCAAGACTGTTACGGTCGATATCGCTTTCGGAAATCGAAATTAACACGGCGTCCAGCGAGCCTTCATCCAGCAAATGCAGCAGGGTTTCGTTAGAGCCCATCGTCAGATCCATCTCCAGATCCGGGCGGCGTAGCTTCATGCCCATGATCAGGCGCGGCACCGTTTCCAGCGTGAGCGAGTAGAGTGTGCCCACCCGCAGCCTGCCCTGGCCGATCCCGGCAATTTTGCGCGACTCTTCCACGCCGCGCTCCATCACCTGCATCACTTCCTGGCAATACTCCAGCAGCGTCCAGGCGGACGGCAGTGCAATCAGGTTACGCCCCTTGTGGGTAAACAGCGGGCAGCGGACGTTTTCTTCCAGCGTATGCAGCGCGCGGTGCACGCTGACGCCGCTGAGGCCCAGAGTTTCGGCGGTACGCGCGATATTGCCCTTCTCCATGAACGTCATGAAGATGCTGAGTTTACGGAATGTAATATCGCTCGTGGTATCGAAACTCATAACTCTCCTGGTGGTTAGTCAGCCTGTAGCATCGCTTCCAGCTGCTCTTGTGCGTCCAGCCAGGCCATTTCGCACTCTTCGAGGCTGGATTTGGTCTTCGCCTGAGTTTGCAGGCAGTCGGTCAGCTCGGCTTTGCGGCTCTGATCGTACAACCCGCTGTCGCCCAGCTTCTCTTCAACGGTGGCAAGCGTGGCGTTGAGTTTCTCCATCTCTTTTTCCAGACGGGTGATCTCTTTACGCAGCGGCTGCGTCTGGGTGCGCAGCTCTGCTTCGCGGCGCTTCTGATCTTTACGCGACTGCGCGCTGTTGGCGTTGTCCTTCGCTGACTCTTCCGGCTGGTTTTCTTGCTTTTGCACGTCCGTCAGCCACTGCTGATAGTCTTCCAGGTCGCCGTCGAACGGTTCGACTTTACCGCCGTGCACCAGGTAGAGATCGTCAGTGGTGGAGCGGATCAGGTGACGGTCGTGCGAAACCACAACCAGCGCGCCTTCGAACTCAATCAGCGCTTCGGTCAATGCCTGACGCATGTCGAGATCCAGGTGGTTGGTCGGTTCATCGAGCAGCAGCAGGTTAGGGCGCTGCCAGACGATCAACGCCAGCACCAGACGGGCTTTCTCGCCGCCGGAGAAACGTTCGGTGTTTTCCGTGACCTTATCGCCCTGGAAGCCAAAGCCGCCAAGGTAGTCGCGCAGCTTCTGCTCCATTTCCTGCGGGGCCAGACGTGCCAGGTGCTGAATTGGCGACTCATCGGCGCGTAAAAATTCCAGCTGATGCTGAGCGAAGTAACCAAGCTTGATCCCCTTCGCCAGACCGATATCACCGCTTACCGGATTCAGTTCACCCGCCAGCAGCTTAATCAGGGTCGATTTACCCGCACCATTACGCCCTAACAGGCCGATACGTGAACCCGGCACCAGGTTGAGCTTAATAGAGTCCAGAATAATGCGCTCACCGTAGCCCGCGCTGACTTTCTCCATTTTCAGCAATGGATTCGGCAGGCTTTCGGGTTCGCGGAAGCTAAAGTGGAACGGGTTATCCACATGCGCCGGGGCGATCATCTCCATGCGCTCCAGCATTTTGATGCGGCTTTGCGCCTGCTTGGCCTTCGAGGCTTTGGCTTTAAAGCGATCGACGAAGCTTTGCAGGTGCGCCACGCGCTGTTGCTGGCTTTCGTACATCGATTGCTGCTGGGCAAGACGGGTGGCACGCTGGCGCTCGAAGGAGCTGTAGTTGCCTGTGTACTCGAACATGGTTTGCTGTTCGATATGAATGATTTTATCTACCACCGGGTCGAGGAAATCGCGGTCGTGGGAGATCAAAATCAGCGTACCCTGATAGCTTTTCAGCCATTTTTCCAGCCAGATAACCGCATCGAGATCGAGGTGGTTCGTCGGTTCGTCGAGCAGCAGCAGGTCAGAACGGCAGATCAGCGCCTGCGCCAGGTTAAGGCGCATACGCCAGCCGCCGGAGAAGTCGCTCACCGGGCGTTCAAGCTGTTCGTTGCTGAAACCCAGACCGTGCAGCAGGCTCGATGCGCGTGAACGAATCGTCCAGGCGTCGATAGCATCCAGCTTGCCGTGAACGGTGGCAATGGCGTGGCCGTCGTTGCGTTCGTTAGCATCGTGAAGCTCGCGCTCCAGCTTGCGGTATTCACGATCGCCGTCAATAACATAGTCGAGTGCGGGTTCGCTCAGCGCGGGGGTTTCCTGATTTACCCACGCAAGCTGCCAGTTACCCGGGAAGGTAAAATTCCCGCCATCGGCGCTTATCTCGTTTTTCAGCAGCGACAGCAGGGTGGATTTGCCACAGCCGTTTTTGCCGACCAGACCGACTTTTTGACCTGGATTGATGGTGGCCGTTGCGTTGTCCAGCAGGACACGCACGCCGCGACGAATTTGTAACGAGGAGAAAACAATCATAGAAGCGCCGTATGTTCCGACTATGTTAATTTGTCATTATGATAATGTAAGGTGTGGGCCATATTCCCCACCGGGCCGCCATGGTAGCCCAAAACGACAACAATACACAAAAACAGAACCGGGAGGGGAGTGATGTCTCAGACAGCAAAAGTGCTGCTGCTGTATGCCCATCCGGAATCTCAGGACTCGGTGGCGAACCGGGTTCTGCTTAAGCCGGCTTCACAGCTCAGTAACGTGACGGTGCACGATCTCTACGCGCACTATCCTGATTTCTTTATCGATATTCCATATGAGCAGGAACTGCTGCGTCAGCATGACGTGATTGTGTTCCAGCATCCGCTTTATACCTACAGTTGTCCGGCGCTGCTCAAAGAGTGGCTGGATCGCGTTCTGAGCCGGGGTTTCTCCAGCGGGGTAGGAGGCAACCAACTGGCGGGAAAGTACTGGCGTAGCGTCATCACCACGGGCGAGCCAGAGAGCGCTTACCGCTACGATGGTCTGAATCGTTATCCCATGAGCGATATTTTACGACCGTTCGAACTCACGGCTGCCATGTGCCGTATGCACTGGATGAGCCCGATCATTGTTTACTGGGCGCGCCGTCAGGAGCCGCAGGAGCTGGCGAGTCATGCCAAAGCCTATGGTGAATGGCTGGCCTCGCCGATCCCGGCAGGAGGTCGCTGATGGAAGGATCGAATTTACTGCTGGCTGGCGTGCTCTTCTTATTTGCCGCCGTGGTTGCCGTGCCACTGGCATCGCGGATTGGTATTGGCGCAGTGCTGGGGTATTTGCTGGCGGGGATTGCCATCGGCCCGTGGGGGCTTGGGTTTATCAGCGATGTTGATGAAATCCTGCACTTCTCTGAGCTGGGGGTGGTGTTCCTGATGTTCATCATCGGCCTTGAGCTGAACCCGTCTAAGCTGTGGCAATTACGCCGCTCTATTTTTGGTGTCGGGACGGCGCAGGTCGTGTTCAGTGCTGCCATTCTGGGCGGGCTATTAATGCTCACTCATTTTTCCTGGCAAGCGGCAGTGATTGGCGGTATTGGCCTGGCCATGTCTTCCACGGCAATGGCGTTACAGCTGATGCGCGACAAGGGCATGAACCGCAGCGAAGCGGGTCAACTGGGTTTTTCGGTGCTGCTGTTTCAGGATCTGGCGGTGATCCCAGCCCTGGCGCTGGTGCCGCTGCTGGCAGGCTCTGGCGACGATCACTTTGACTGGGCGAAAGTCTCGATGAAGGTGCTGGCCTTCGCGGGGATGCTGATTGGTGGGCGCTTCTTACTGCGCCCGGTGTTCCGCTTTATTGCCGCATCTGGTGTGCGTGAAGTGTTTACGGCGGCAACGCTGCTGCTGGTACTCGGGTCGGCGTTATTTATGGATGCGCTGGGGCTTTCTATGGCGCTCGGGACGTTTATCGCCGGGGTGCTACTTGCCGAAAGTGAATACCGTCACGAGCTGGAAATTGCCATCGATCCGTTTAAAGGGCTGCTGTTAGGGCTGTTCTTTATTTCGGTGGGCATGGCGCTCAATCTGGGCGTGCTTTATACCCATCTGCTGTGGGTGGTGGTCTGCGTTGCCGTGCTGGTGTCGGTCAAAACGCTGGTGCTGTACGCGCTGGCGCGGATTTATGGGCTGCGCAGCTCTGAGCGAATGCAGTTTGCCAGTGTGTTAAGTCAGGGGGGAGAGTTCGCATTTGTGCTCTTCTCCATGGCATCGTCGCAGAAATTGTTCAAAGATGACCAGATGGCGTTGCTGCTGGTGACGGTGACGTTGTCGATGATGACCACGCCGCTGCTGATGAAGCTGGTGGATAAGTTCCTGTCCCGTCGCTTTAACCTGACAGAAGATGAAGACGAAACCCCGTGGGTGGAAGATGATAAACCGCAGGTGATCGTCGTGGGATTTGGCCGTTTTGGTCAGGTTATCGGGCGTTTGCTGATGGCGAACAAAATGCGTATCACGGTGCTGGAGCGTGATATCAGCGCGGTGAACCTGATGCGGAAATATGGCTATAAGGTTTACTACGGTGATGCCACTCAGCTTGAGCTGTTACGCTCTGCCGGGGCAGAAGCTGCTGAATCCATCGTCATTACCTGTAACGAGCCGGAAGACACCATGAAGCTGGTGGAGCTGTGCCAGCAGCACTTCCCGCATTTACATATCCTGGCGCGTGCCCGTGGGCGTGTTGAGGCGCATGAACTGTTGCAGGCGGGGGTAAAACACTTCTCGCGTGAGACATTCTCATCCGCGCTAGAGCTTGGGCGTAAGGCGCTTGTTTCATTGGGTATGCATCCTCACCAGGCCCAGCGCGCCCAGATGCATTTCCGCAGGCTGGACATGCGCATGTTGCGCGAGCTTATGCCTGTTCATACCGATACGGTGCAGATTTCCCGTGTGCGGGAAGCGCGACGCGAGCTGGAAGAGATCTTCCAGAGAGAGATGCAGCAAGAACGACGCCAGCTGGATGGCTGGGATGAATTTGAATAAAAGGTAAATAACATGGCGGTACGTAAACGCTTTATCGCGGGTGCAAAGTGTCCGACCTGCCAGGCGCAAGATACGCTGGCAATGTGGCGCGAGAATAATATTGATGTTGTTGAGTGTGTTAAGTGCGGTCATCAGATGCGTGAGGCTGACAAAGAAGCGCGCGAGCATGTTCGCAAAGAAGAGCAAGTCATCGGCATTTTTCATCCGGACTAGCGATATGCCCTGAGTTTTTTTAAGCTAAAGGGTACACGGGTGCAGATTTCGGCTACAATCTGCGCCAGCAATTTTCCCACGCTCAGGAGATATCATGAAAGTAGCAAAAGACCTGGTGGTCAGCCTGGCCTATCAGGTACGTACAGAAGACGGTGTGTTGGTTGATGAGTCTCC
>Ga0153917_1001236_pt1 | contig 11203 bp, 11 predicted proteins | sample TSFL001MetaG_FD_104695 | JGI IMG/M metagenome (GOLD analysis project Ga0153917, IMG submission 104695) | Attine ant fungus gardens microbial communities from Florida, USA - TSFL001 MetaG | ecosystem: Host-associated > Fungi > Mycelium > Unclassified | place: USA: Florida, Paynes Creek Historic... | reverse complement strand
ACGCATCTTTACTGGGTCGCGCTGAAAAGCATCTGGGCGAAAGAGATTAACCGCTTTATGCGCATCTGGGTGCAAACCCTGGTACCGCCGGTCATCACCATGACGCTCTATTTCATCATCTTCGGTAACCTGATTGGCTCCCGGATTGGTGAGATGCACGGCTTTACTTATATGCAGTTTATCGTGCCGGGGCTGATCATGATGGCGGTGATCACCAACGCCTATGCCAACGTGGCGTCGTCGTTCTTCAGCGCCAAGTTCCAGCGCAATATTGAGGAGTTGCTGGTGGCACCGGTGCCAACGCATGTGATCATTGCCGGTTACGTCGGTGGCGGTGTGGCGCGCGGTCTGTGTGTTGGGATCCTGGTGACGGCCATTTCGCTGTTCTTTGTGCCGTTCCAGGTGCACTCATGGCTGTTCGTGGCGCTGACGCTGCTGCTCACTGCGATCCTGTTCTCGCTGGCCGGGTTACTGAACGCGGTGTTCGCCAAAACCTTTGACGACATCAGCCTGATCCCGACCTTCGTGCTGACGCCGCTGACCTATCTCGGCGGGGTGTTCTACTCCCTGACGCTGCTGCCGCCGTTCTGGCAGGCGCTGTCGCACCTGAACCCGATCGTCTACATGATCAGCGGTTTCCGCTTTGGCTTCCTCGGCATCACCGATGTGCCGCTGTTTACCACGGTGGCGGTGCTGGTAGTGTTCATCATCGTCTTCTACCTGCTGTGCTGGTATCTGATCCAGCGCGGACGTGGGCTGCGTAGCTAACCTTCTGCCCGGTGACGTTCTGGTTGCCGGGCACTTTCTTTGACAGTTATCACCGTAAACTAACCTTCACCTGGATAAACTACTCGCCTGCTAAGGAGAGACGATATGCTGGGATGGGTTATCACCTGCCACGATGAACACGCGCAGGATATGCTGGATAAGCTTGAAGCTAAATTTGGTCCGCTGGCGCAATGCCGTGCGGTGAATTACTGGCGCGGTTTAAGCACCAACATGCTGAGCCGCATGATGTGCGATGCGCTGCATGAAACCGACACGGGCGATGGCGTGATCTTTCTGACCGATAAGTCCGGCGCGGCGCCTTATCGTTCCGCCGCGCTGTTAAGCCACAAGCACGAAAACTGCGAAGTTATTTCCGGCATCAGCTATGCGCTGCTGGAAGCGATGTACCCGCTGCGTGAGACGCTGAGCAGCGCTGAATTTCGCAATACCCTCGTTAATATGCAGGTTCCGGGCTTAAGTAGCCTGTGGCATCAGCAGCAGAAAAACCCGCCTTTCGTCCTGCTTCACGATCTGTATAAGCATTAAACGTTGGTATTGATGTCGCATTTGTTACAATGGCTACTGATTTCCCGTATCGATTTATATCCCATGCTCATGCGCGTTGTTTTCCTGCTGTTACTGCTGATATCCGGCGGCGCATCTGCCAGTCTGATCAGTCAGCAAGGGCTTCCCGCCCGATATATGCAAACCACTGAAGATGCTGCCATTTGGGCTCAGGTAGGTAACGACGTGGTGAACGTCGGCAATATCCGCGCCGGGCAGATCTTAGCCGTTGTTCCCACTGCCGCCGATTATTACGAATTTCGCTTCGGCTTCGGAACCGGATTTATTGATAAAGGACATCTGGATGAGGTGCAGGGAAAACAGCGCGTTGAAGACAGCCTGGGCGATCTGAACAAGCCGCTCAGTAACCAGAACCTGATTACCTGGAAAGATACGCCGGTCTTTAACGCCCCCAGCAGCGGCAGCGCGCCTTTTGGCACGCTAAGCGCCAACCTCCGCTATCCGATCCTGACTAAACTGAAAGATCGCCTGAACCAGACCTGGTATCAGATCCGTATTGGTAACCGCCTGGCATGGATCAGCAGCCTGGATGCGCAGGAAGATAACGGGCTTCCGGTCCTCACCTACCATCATATTTTGCGTGATGAAGAAAACACGCGCTTTCGACATACCTCAACGACCACCAGCGTAAGGGCGTTCAATAACCAGATGGCCTGGCTGCGCGACCAGGGCTACACCACGCTGACGATGTATCAGCTGGAAGGGTATGTGCGTAATAAAATGAACCTGCCCGCTAAGGCGGTGGTGATCACCTTTGATGATGGCCTGAAATCGGTCAGCCGCTATGCGTACCCTGTTCTGAAAGAATATGGCTTCAACGCCACGGCGTTTATCATTTCGTCACGTATCAAAGGCCATGCGCAGAAGTGGGATCCTAAATCACTGCAGTTTATGAGCGTCCAGGAGATCAAGAGTATCCAGGATGTCTTTGACATTCAGTCTCACACCCACTTTCTGCATCGCGTGGATGGGTATAAACACCCCATATTATTGAGCCGCAGCTATCATGTGATCCTGTTTGATTTTGAGCGCTCCCGCCGCGCGCTGGCGCAGTTCAACCCGCGGGTGCTTTATCTGTCGTATCCTTTTGGTGGCTATGACAATAAAGCGATAAAAGCGGCAAACGACGCCGGTTTTCATCTGGCGGTGACCACGGTAAAAGGGAAGGTGAAGCCGGGGGATAATCCATTCCTACTGAAGCGCCTGTATATCTTACGAACGGATTCGCTGGAGACGATGTCGCGGCTGATCAGCAATCAGCCGCAGGGGTAGCTTAATAGTAGGAGAGGTTGATGGTCGCGACGGCTTTAAATTCGCCTGCTTTCATCGGTTTACCGTCTTTTACGAGCTGGGCGGAGAAGTCCATCATGCCGAATTCCGACCCCGGTGATGTTGCCGTGGATAAACGCGTAAAGGCAAGCCCGTTAGGCGGTAACGGCGTTGAGTTGTAAGCGTAAAGCTGCACCCCCACGCCTTCGGCGCCTCCCGTCAGCGTGTTCCCTAGCAGTTCATTCTGTGAACCCGTGGTTTTGTTTGCCTGGAGTTTTACATCCACCGCCCAGACGTTATCGCATCCCAAAATTTGCACCCGGAAATTGGTGGTGCGGGGAGATACGTTAAAGTCCGACATCATGTATTCGCCCAGAGCGATGTTATTGCCTTTATCCAGCTGCGCGGTCTGGCAGGTCGACGTCACGATGGGAACCTGGAAGGTTGTGGGTGTGACCATAAATGTCCAGGGCTGGTTATTACTGTCGCTGGAGTCGCCTAGCGACATCTCTCCCAGCGAAAAGGTCGTCGCGGGCGTGATGGTGGTATAGTTATTATGATTGCCATTACTATTCACGAAATCATACGAATCCTGCCAAATGGTGATACGCGCTTTCCAGGTTTTACCATCCCATATTGTGTCGCTGGGATTAACCAGTGTCGACCAGCCGTTACGGTCAAGATCCCCGCCCCCGCCGAAATAGCCTCCACCCGCGCTGGAGTAGATTTTTACTGAAAAAACTACGCCTTCTATATTCGTCTTATAATAGTTACCCGTCTCTCCGTCGATCTGAGGTCCACGTCCGCGTGTGTAAGCGTTATCCGTTGTTTTTTGCCTAAGTTGTTTTCCATCATTACCCATGCTGCATTCCGAAGTAAGCGTTGGGCTGAGATTAAGCTCGAAGGTAGCCAGCTCTCGCATGGTCAGTATTTGCCCCCCGCCATTGGCAGCCCAGCGAATTCCCTGAGGATAGCTCCCGTTTACAAGGTATGTCGTTCCGCCATAGCCATTACCAAATCGACATTCTTGAGCCGCCCATGCCTGTCCATAAAGCACCAGCCAACCCGTTAGCACAATTTTGGTCAGCAAAAGAAAAGACCAACGTCCTGTCATGTTTCTGAACATTCTCATCCTGTTTCCTGTTCTGATTTATTCGTATGTGGCGTTGACCAGCACGCGACTGGTCACTTTTCCGGCGCTGACCGGGCCGAAATTCTGCAAGCGGGCGTAGAAATCATATTCTGTCGCCCATACAGTTTTTGCATTCAATACAACGCTTGAACTGCCATCGGTATTAAGCACGTTGGTATTCAGGTCGGTTGAAAAAATAACCACGCCGGTATTGGCCGCGCCGCCTTCATCAACGGATGTTTCATTAATAAAGATCTGTCGACTATCGGCTGGCCACGTTTTGCTTTGCGGCTGAAAACTGAATTTCAGCCTGTTAACCTGGGTTCCCTCACCTGGGCAACTGTCGACCTTAACCGTAAACGCCGTACCGGAAGCCGCATCGCTCGGCTGCAGACGCGTACTGCCGTCCGCGTTGTAGAACCAGTTTTTGCCTACAATAGGCAGGTGGATCTTGCCATCGCCAGGAATGGAAACCTGACAGGTGTTTTCAACAATATTGGCGTTAAGCGTAACGTCCATGCCTGCCTCTGCGGACAGGCAGGGGGCAGACCAGTGCCAGCTTATAAGCCCGGCCAGAAGCGTATATCTGCCGAAAACTCGTTTTCTATAGGGATGCGACATGACTGCTCTGCCCTTGCTCAGTATTACTGGTAAGTCACAACAAACGTCACCGGCGCGCTGACGTCGCCCGTGGTGACATCGGCGATCGTTTTACCGCTAGCGATAACGATACGCGCGGCCATATCAACATTTGCCGTTGCGCCACTGATGGTGACGTTCTGCACGGGCGTGGTGTTACAGCTCAACAGCGTTCCTGTTCCGGCTGTACCTTTCCACACTTCAAAGCCAGTTTCGTGTCCACCAGCAAAAGAGTCACCCGTTAACGCTGCGCCGGAACAGCTGCCTCCCGTTCCCTTGGTGGCCTGTACGGTTGCAGATTTCACCCCAGCGCAGCCGCTAAAGGCGATTTTAAAAGGTTCACTGCGCGTCTGGGCAACCAGATCGGATTTGAAGACGTCACCAAATGCCAGGGTGCTGATTGGCTGGCCTCCGGCATTCTGGATTTGTGCGGTACAGGTGCCCGCTTCAATGGTGGAGGTAAATGTCGCCTGCACGCTGCTTGTGCCGGTAATGGCATGTGATGCCGCACTAAACAGACCCGCAGAGACAGCCAGTGCAATCAGGGGGAAAGATTTTTTAATCATCGTCGCGTTTCCTTCCGCTTATTGGTATTCGAAGTTGAATGTGGCTATAGCACTGAAGCTGCCGGTTGTCGCCAGGCCGGATTTGGTTTCCACAAGACGGGCAACCAGAGGAACTTCTTTGCTGTTAATTTCAGCCGTGGTCCAGACTAAGCGTTTCGCATCGTCAGTTGAGTTAATGGTAAATGGCGCTGTAGGTGCTGACGCGCGTGCGATGGAGACCCCCATATAATCAGCTGGTCCGGCTGTAGCACCATTTAAGATGGCCGTATCAAGGTATCCTGATTTCGAGCCTGAAATTGTCGTCTTCAGTGCTGCAAGGCTCGACGGACAGTCAGTAATTTTTAACTTAAACGCGGTGCTGGCGCCGTCTGTTTTATTGATAATGTCCGACAGGGCCGTTTTACCTGCCGCACCGATCGGAATCGTATTATTTTTTCCGTCGCCGGTACCGCCCTCGATGGCCATATCACAGGTGGTTTCACGCAGAGTTGCGGTAAAAGTCACATCCAGATTGGTGGACGTTGCCATTGCCTGCGAACTGAGTGCCGCGAAAAGCAACGCGCTTAGGCTTGTTTTCTTCATTAAAATTAACTCCTTGTTAAAAAACGATTACATCTGACAGGTCTGGTTATCCAGCATGGTTGTCAGACCCACCTTCCTGGCTGAAGGGGTGAGGGTATAGGTCACGGTGCACGCGCTTTCTACATCACTGCCCCAGACAATACGCAGATGACCGCTATTTTCCGCACCGCGTACATAAGCCTGCCCGGCCTGGCCTACAGAGCCGACGGATTGCCCCTGTTCATTCAGAACGTCAGCGCCCAGCGGAATAAAGCCGTTATCAGAGCGGTGCAAATCAAGCAGCAGCGAGCGGCTTTGGTCGGTTTCGAAATCCACGCGCACAATCGCACCGCTGCGCGGTACAGCGATTGAGCTGGTGCTCTTCACCTCCACATCAGATTCCAGCTTAGAAATATCAATGCCGATGGTGTTTTCACGGTAAGCCGACAGATACGGCATGATCGCGTAGCCTGAGCTGCCGATGATGCCATCGCCAATGGAAAGCTGCGCGCCTTTCGCGCCCGGCGCGCTGACCAGCGCCAGAGTATCGGTATCGCCGATGCTGCCCGAGGAGAGCGTGATGCCGCCTGAATGCAGAACCATGCCGCCGCTGTAACTCAGCGAGTACTGCTGGCTGCTGTCATCGGTGGCGGAGGCCGATATGCTGAGCGGCCCATACGCGCTGCTGTAGCTGCCGTAGCCGCCAATCTGGTTAAGATCGCTACTGTCACCCTGGCTGGAACTGGTGTTAACGCTATAGCTAAAGCGGTAATCGTCTGTGTTCCCGTTCGCGCTGGCATTGAGGGTCGAGTTGTTTTTGAAATCCGAGTTGACGCTCATGTTCACGCTGGAGAAACCGCCCGGCTTCTTACCGCGGCCCAGCAGGTTTTCCAGAGGAATGCTGATGTTCAGATAGACGCTGTCATCTTTATCGCCATACTCGTTGTAGCTGCGCTGGAGCGATACGCTGTAGCTGCCCAACCAGAATGCGTTGTTGTAGCCGATTGAGTATTGGGACGTTGAGTCCGATTCTGACCAGTAGTCCTGCCAGCTTCCGGTCATATACAGCGAACCATAATCCGTTTTTCCTGACGACAACGGCTGGCTTACGTTGATCTGCACCTGATTTTTCATTCGCTGGAAATGGTTATACACATCGCTGTCCGAATGATCCGGATTACGGCCTCTGTCACGATATTTAATGCTTTCCGTCAGCGATGCCGCATCATTGAGGGTCAGGTAGTCTTCCGTTGAGAAGCGATACGCTGCCACGTTGAAGGAGGTGTTGGTCTCTTCCAGCAGTTTGCTCCAGGAGAGACGGTAACTTTGCCCCGTCAGATTGCCGATGCCGTCGATGTCTGCATCTGAATGCGTTACGTCCAGCGCAAAGGCACCTACGCCTGTGCTCACGGCAATACCGAGCAGCCCGGAGTAATAGCCCGTATCCATATACTGGAAGCCAGCATAGCCGGTGAAAATGTTGCTGAGGCCGTAATAACCCGTGGCATAGCCCAGACGCGGCTTATCGCGCAGTCCGTTGTCATTCAGCTCACCCACGCCAATGTCCCAGCGGCTGTATCCGGGGCGAAGCATCTGGCTGACCGAAGAGTAGGGGACGGAAAAGGTGCGCACGCTGCCGTCAGACTCCTCAATGGTGACAACCAAATCGCTACCGTAGCCCGTCGTACTGAGGTCGTTAATTTCAAACGCACCCGGCGGGACCGTCGATTCATAGATCTTGTTTCCGCTTTGAGAAATTGTGACCTTCGCATTACTTTTAGCGACGCCACGAATAACGGGCGCATAGGTTGAAATCCCCCCGGGCAACATGCGATCGTCGTTATACATGCGCGCGCCACGCAGGTTGATGGAGTTGAAGGTGTCGCCGCGGGTATAGGAATCACCCAGCAAGAGTTGAGCGCGTAATGGCGTAATGTCGCGTTGCAGGTAGATATCCTGGCTGGCGTAGTCGGTACCCTCTGCGTCATCCCAGTTCAGCGTGCCGCGTGAGCGTAAACGCCAGGGGCCCATGTTGATACCGTACTTTAACCCTGCATAAGCGGTGTCGCGCCCACCGTCTGTGCTGTCCGAATGCCATGCGTTGAGGTCGTAGGAGAGCATGCCTGCAGTAATACCGTCTTCCCAAAGAGAAGGATCAACATAGCCACTAGGGTGCCGCTCGATATAAATTTGCGGCATGCTAAGGCTTAATTCCTGTGAGCCGGAGTTATAATCCCACGACGCACCCGGGAAGGCCTTGTTGATATCAATACAGACCGTTTCATCACTCTCTCCAGGCTTTTTGTTGGCTACCGCATTTTGCAGGGCATCCGCTTTAATGCCCATTTGCATCAATACTTTTGGCGTGAAGCAGGGGGCAGCACGCACCGTAGCATTATCTTTAAAGGTAAAGTCTGTCAGCGCTTTTTTTTGCCCATTCAAAATTAGCTGAGTTTTAAACGTGCCGGGTACGATAGGGTTTCCGTGTGAAAAACGACTCACGTCAATACTGTTTCCTGTATTAAAGAGGAACTGATCGTTGAATTCGACCTCTTCATTACCCGACGATGGCGTAGCAACTTCTTCAGCCGCGAAGGATGCAGACTGAAATGCTGTGCATATGGCAATACAAAGAATTGAGCGGCGAAATAACATTGCTATCACTAATCCATTAGCTGCTAATATTTATGGGCAAACTTTTAATATTTTTCTAATTAACCGGGACGTCGTGTTTCTCTGCGCCTCCGAAATCATTAATCGAGGTATAGGTTAATTTCGTAATACGTGCCGAATCGCCTGGTTTAAGGCTGAAGGACTGGCTGGTAAAGGGCGCAACCACGTGCGGCTCTATTTCGATGTTCTTCCCGCCGACGGTCGTTTCGATTTTGGCGACGGAGACGTAGAATGGAGAATCATTTTTAGCCACCAGCTCATTTGCCTGCTGGGACCATTTCAATTGTGCTGCGGCTATTGCCGGGTCGCCCTTTAGGCCGTCCGGACGGAAGAACATTTTAATACGTGTGCGAAACGCTAGTTGCAGCATGTTTTGATTTTCTTCAGAAGCTTTTGCTTTAGGCGGTACTTCCAGCACGTTGAACCAGTACAACGTCTCTCTGTCTGTTGGCAACGGCTGGCCAAGCCAGGTAATACGTACCGTCTGTCCTTTGGCAGGATCGACACGTGAGACCGGTGGCGTGACGATAAACGGCAGTTTGAGTTCTTGAGGGTTCGTTGTGTCGCGGCCATCATCGAGCCAGGTTTGTACCAATAATGGCTTATTGCCGCGGTTTTCCATTTTCACGGTGACGTCTTTAGCGGATGCCGGGTAAATGACTCGTGTGCCTGAAATGACAATGTCGGCATAAGCTGCGTGGGAAACGGTCACAGCGGCACAAACCATGAGTGCAGTAATACAGGTATTAAAAGGGCGCATAATATTCATCCATTAAATAAGAAATGCGCCCACCTCATCCGTGAGCGCATGAAATAACAATCAATTGTTATTCGTAGGTCATGGTAAAGGTCACGTTGCTGCTGACTTTACCGGCGCTGACTGGATTGGTGGTGGCGACCCAGTTTGCTGCAGGGACATAAGCAACGCGGTAAGCCAGAGTACCCGTGCCTGCGGTAAGAGTGGCTTTCTGGGTGTTATTGCTCGGCTGACCCACTTTGATGCGGTCGGTGCTGGTTGAGCTGTTGTTGTACAGCGCAAGAGCGACGTTATTGGCATGGCCCGCTACGGTTGGGTCAGCTTTCAGCGTACCGTTAGACAGTTCAGCGAACTGCTGAGAGGTAAAGGTGGCAGACGCTTTGGTCAGGGATTCCGGGCATTTGCTCAGGTGCAGTTCGAACTCTTTTGAACCTACGCCTGCATCAACAGTGGTTCCTTCTACATCGGCTTTTTTGACCACTGGCAGAGTCAGCGTTACGTTGTTGGCATCAACACCGTTATTAGATGTAATAACGCAAGTTGTGTCGGTTACTGCACCATCGAATGTAATCAGGCCAACGTCAGAAGCCATTGCAGAAACAGAACCCAGTGCTAATACAGCGACACTCGTAGCCAGAATTGTTTTCTTGAACATATTTTAAATATCCATTTATTAAAAAGTATCATTCATGATGTTTATGGTTTACGCATAAAACTGGCTAAATATATTATTATTTCTTGGTGGTTTTAAATAAGTTTTACTATAAAATGAATGAAGTAAATTTAAAGGTGTTTATTTCGACGAGGGAATCAAAGGGTTGTGTTTAATTGTTAGTGCTTTCTATATTGGCAGGGGGTGTATTTTGAATGCAATATGGATTTTAATGTGTGAGGTCTGGCTCACTATTAAAATAAATATTTTTGGGGCGGTGTTTATTATTCAGGGCTGTGATAATACCACAGCCCTTTAAAAATCAGGCAACCTGAACTGGAATCGCCTTCGCGGTGCGTTTCATCTCGTTGTCGCCTTCGAAATAAGCAACTTTGGGCTGCCAGCGGCGCGCTTCTTCGTCAGACATCATGACGAAGCTGGCGATAATAACGATATCGCCGACGTCCGCGCAGTGTGCCGCCGCGCCGTTGACGGAGATAATTTTAGACCCGCGCTCGGCGGCAATCGCGTAGGTGGAAAAACGCTTGCCGTTATTCACATTCCAGATATCAATGGCTTCATTTTCGAGAATACCCGCCGCGTCGAGAAAATCCTGGTCAATGGCGCAGGAACCTTCATAGTGCAGGTCGGCCTGGGTGACTTTCACTCGGTGAAGCTTACCTTGCAGCATTTTGCGAATCATTACGTATACCTTTAATTATCAAGGGTGAAAGAACTACGCCAGCTCAACCACTTTATTATCGATAAGGCGTGCCTGGCCGAGCCATGCCGCCACCAGAATCACCGCGCGTTTGCTGGTTTCCGTCAGCTCAAGCAGGGTATCAGCATCGCGGATTTGAATATCATCAGCGCGGAAGCCTTTGTCGTTCAGCGCCTGCTCTGCAAGGGCGACGATCTCTTCTGCGGCCAACTCTTTCGCCAGCAGCTGTTCTGCCATGGTGTTCATCACCTTGCTTAAGCCCGGCGCGATTTTACGCTGATCGGCGGTCAGGTAACCGTTGCGTGAGCTGAGCGCCAGGCCATCTTTGGCTCGTACGATCGGCACGCCGACGATTTCGATATCGTAACCCATATCGGCAACCATCTTGCGGATCAGCGCCAGCTGCTGGAAATCTTTTTCACCGAAACAGGCGATATCCGGCTGCACCAGGTTGAACAGCTTGCTGACGATGGTGGAAACGCCGCGGAAATGGCCCGGACGGCTTGCACCTTCCAGCATGGTCGAAATCCCCGGGACATCCACATAGGTCGCCTCTTCCGTACCCTGCGGGTACACATCGGCAGGTGCCGGAGAGAACACGATATCCGCATGACGTTTTTTAAGCTTTTCGCAATCTTCCTGAAGAGTGCGCGGATAGCGTGCCAGATCGTCGGCGCGGTCAAACTGCATGGGGTTCACGAAGATACTGACCACCACGATATCTGCTCGCGCACGGGCTTCGTCGACGAGCTTCATGTGGCCGTCATGCAGGTTGCCCATGGTCGGGACCAGTGCGATACGTTTACCTTCCTGACGCGCGCGGCGGATATGCTGGCGCAGCAGCGGCAGGGTTTCAATGATTAGCACAACGAGACTCCTT
>Ga0153917_1001235_pt1 | contig 11207 bp, 9 predicted proteins | sample TSFL001MetaG_FD_104695 | JGI IMG/M metagenome (GOLD analysis project Ga0153917, IMG submission 104695) | Attine ant fungus gardens microbial communities from Florida, USA - TSFL001 MetaG | ecosystem: Host-associated > Fungi > Mycelium > Unclassified | place: USA: Florida, Paynes Creek Historic... | reverse complement strand
TGGCTCTCCGCGACCTGCGTTTCCTTGGCGATGAAATAGGCGGAGCCCGTGGGCTGAAGGTGTGCGTTCATGGTTCTCTACCTTTTCATCAAACGAGCTGGCGGCCCTTGGCGTCGATCGCATTGGCGACCGCTTCGTCCGTGGCCTCGTCGGGCAGCAGCATTTCGTTATGCGCCTTGCCCGAGGGGATCATCGGGAAGCAGTTCGCGAGATTCGCCACGCGGCAGTCGAAGATGACCGGGCGCTTGACGTCGATCATCTCCTGGATGGCCGCATCGAGATCGGCCGGCTTGTCGCAGGCGATGCCGACGCCGCCATAGGCCTCCGCCAGCTTGACGAAATCGGGCATGGCTTCCGTATAGGAATTCGACAGGCGGTTGCCGTGCAGCAACTGCTGCCACTGGCGCACCATGCCCATATACTGGTTGTTCAGGATGAAGATCTTGACCGGCAGGTTATACTGCACGGCGCAGCTCATTTCCTGGATGCACATCTGGATCGAGGCGTCGCCGGCAATGTCAATGACGAGGCTGTCGCGATGCGCGACCTGCACGCCGATGGCCGCCGGGAAACCGTAGCCCATCGTGCCGAGGCCGCCCGAGGTCATCCAGCGGTTCGGCTGCTCGAAGCCGTAGAATTGCGCCGCCCACATCTGGTGCTGGCCGACTTCCGTCGTGATATAGGTGTCGCGGTCCTTGGTCAGCTCGTAGAGCCGCTGGATCGCATATTGCGGCATGATGACGTCGGGGCTCGGCGTATAGGCGAAGGAATTGCGCGCCCGCCACTTGGCAATCGACGTCCACCAGTCGGCCTGAACCGCCTTGTCGTAGTCCTTCGCGCTTGCCCGCCACTGGCGGACCATGTCCTCGAGGACGTTGCCGACATCGCCCAGGATCGGAACGTCGACGCGGACGTTCTTGTTGAACGAGGACGGGTCGATGTCGATGTGGATCTTCTTCGAATTCGGCGAGAAGGCGTTGAGGCGGCCGGTGATGCGGTCGTCGAAGCGCGCGCCGATGCAGACCATGACGTCGCAATCATGCATCGCCATGTTCGCCTCGTAGGAGCCGTGCATGCCCAGCATGCCCAGCCAGTTCTTGCCGGAGGCCGGATAGGCGCCGAGGCCCATCAGCGTGGAGGTGATCGGGAAGCCGGTGATCTCGACCAGCTCGCGCAAGAGGCGCGAGGCTTCCGGACCGGAATTCACGACGCCGCCGCCGGAATAGATGATCGGCCGGCGGGCGGACTTCATCAGGCTGACGGCGGCCGCGATCTGGTTGGCGTCGCCCTGAACCTTCGGCTGGTAGCTCTTCTGGATGGGGGCGTCGGACGGCGGCGTATAGGTGCCGGTCGCGAACTGGACGTCCTTCGGGATATCGACGACGACGGGACCGGGACGGCCGGACTGCGCGACGCGGAACGCCTCGTGGATGATGCGGGCGAGATCGTTGACGTCCTTGACCAGCCAGTTGTGCTTGGTGCAGGGGCGCGTGATGCCGACCGTGTCGCACTCCTGGAAGGCGTCCGATCCGATGAGCGTGGTCGGAACCTGGCCGGTGAGGCAGACGAGCGGGATGGAATCCATCAGGGCGTCCTGCAGCGGCGTGACGGCATTGGTCGCGCCGGGGCCGGAGGTGACGAGCATGACGCCGACCTTGCCGGTGGAGCGGGCATAGCCTTCGGCCATGTGGCCGGCGCCCTGCTCGTGGCGCACGAGGATGTGCTCGATGTCTTCCTGCTGGAAGATCTCGTCATAGATCGGCAGGACGGCGCCGCCCGGATAGCCGAAGATATGTTCAACGCCATTGTCTTTCAGGGCCTGCAAGACAATTTCGGCGCCCGTCATCTGGTTTTCTGTTCCGCTCATCGGATTTCCGTCCGTCTCTTTTCGCATTTCGGGTGATTATCGAATTTCTGGGCATAAAAAAAGGCCCCTGGAGGAGCCTGCTTACCGCGCATGGGTGCTTTCGCCGGGTGGTTACACCACCCTGCCCATGCGCCTTCCCACCACAAGAATGATAGCCGTCAGATTTTTCATGGGGCGGATTGTTAGACACAAAGCAAAGGCGCGTCAACGCCTTTTGGTTCGTTTCGCTACGGTACGCCCTCCATCCCGGCTGCAAAGACCCGCAAACGGCCGCCTCAACCCGAAACGTCTTATTAAGCGGCATTCGCTAGGCTGGCGGTTGGTGGCAAGGAGCGCCGGGCGTGCTGAACAATGATTTCCAGACCTCTCTGACGGCGGGCGAGCAGGATCGCCGCGACGGGCTGGCGCCTGGAAACCGCCTGCTCGGCCGCGTCGTCGCCTGCAACGGCTCGCGCGCGACGATCAGCGCCGTGGCCGAGGGCGGCGAGACGGCGCTGACGGAATTGTGGTCCGTCGGACGCCTCATCTCCATCTCCGTCGGCCGCAACCGCGTCGTCGCCCTTGTCTATTCCATGGCCGCCGACCAGCAGAACTGGATCGACAACCGCGACACGGTCTTCCGCATCGAGGTCGAGCTTCTGGGCGAGGTGAATGTCAGCGCGGACGGCCGGGAGGAATTCTCCGCCGGCATCACCGACTATCCCTATCTCGGCGCCATTGCACACCGCATCCGCGCCTCCGACCTTGCCAAGGTCTACGACACCGGCAAGAACGACGTCTGCGTCATCGGCAAGCTGACGCAGGACGAGAGCCTCGATGCGACGATCCACGTGCCCTCCATGCTGGAGAAGCACTTCGCCATCGTCGGCACCACCGGCGTCGGCAAGTCCACCTCCGTGACGCTGCTCTTGCACAAGGCGATCCAGGCCGATCCGAGCCTGCGCGTGCTGATCCTCGATCCGCACAACGAATTCGCCTCCGCCTTCGGCGACCTCGCCGTCGTCATCGATACCGATACGCTGGACCTGCCCTTCTGGCTGTTCCGGCTGGAGGAACTGGCCGAGGTCATCTTCCGCGGCCGCCCGCCGGTGCCGGAGGAGATGGATATCCTGCGCGACCTCATTCCCGAGGCCAAGCGCGCCTTCCGCGGCTCGAACGAAAGCGGCGTGATGCGCCGCGCCAGCGAGAAGAGCTCGATCACCGCCGATACGCCGGTGCCCTTCCGCATCGCCGACCTGCTGGCGCTGGTCGACGAGCGCATCGGCCGCCTCGAAGGCCGGGCGGAGAAGCCGCACCTGCGCTCGCTCAAGGTCAAGATCATGTCTGCGATCAACGACCCGCGCTACCATTTCATGTTCTCCTCGAACACGATCACCGACACGATCCTCGACACCATCGCCCGCATCTTCCGCATTCCCGGCGAAGGCAAGCCGGTGACGACCTTCCAGCTCGCCGGAATCCCGTCGGAAGTGGTCAACTCCGTCGCCTCCGTGCTCTGCCGCATGGCCTTCGAGATCGGCCTGTGGAGCAATGGCGGCGTGCACATGCTGGTCGTCTGCGAGGAGGCGCACCGCTATGTGCCGGCCGATCCGAGGCTCGGCTTCGCCCCGACCCGCCAGGCCATCGCCCGCATCGCCAAGGAAGGCCGCAAATACGGCGTGTCGCTCGGCATCATCACCCAGCGCCCCGGCGAACTCGACCCGACCATCCTTTCCCAGTGCTCGACGATCTTCGCCATGCGCCTTGCCAACGAGCACGACCAGGAGATCATCCGCTCGGCGATCCCCAATTCGTCGTCCTCGACGACGAGCTTCATTTCCTCCATCGGCAACGGCGAGGCCATCGCCTTCGGCGAGGCCGTAGCGGTGCCGATGCGCATGCGCTTTTCCCGCGTGGAATCGAACCGCCTGCCGAAGGCCGGCAGCTCCGGCGTGAAGACCAGCGAGGACACCCCGCAAAGCGTCGACCTCCGGTCGATCGTCGCCCGCATGCGTGCGGTCTCCGGCCCGGACATCTCCAATTTCCAGAATGCCTATCTCGCCTCGCAGGGCCAGGGCGCCACGCTGCCGACGGGCTACGAAGATGCGCCCTACGAAGACGAGGAAGACTATATCGAGACGCTCCAGGCCGCGGCACCCGCCCGCCCGGCCGCCGCGCCGCCGCCCGAGCCCTACCGGCCCGACATGCTCCCCGGCGCGGGCAGCGTCTACGAGCCCTCGCCGCAGGAGCGGTTCGACGCCATCCGCCGGGAACTGGCCGAACCGCAGCGCCCCGCCGCCGATCCCTATCGCCAGCCACAGCGCCCCGCCTTCGGCGAGCAGCAGGAGCCGCGCCGCGAGGGATCCATCCGCGAACAGCTCCTCAAGAAGCCGCTCAGCAGCCTGATCAGGCGCTAGAGGCCAGCGGATCGATCCGCCGCCAGCTCTCGTCGAGCTGGTTACGGAACCAGGTCATCTGGCGCTTGGCATATTGCCGTGTCGCCGCCGCGCCGCGCTCGATGACCTGCGCCTCGCTCATATCGCCGGCCAGCATGGCCGCGATCTGCGGCACGCCGATCGCCTTCATCACCGGCATGGCGGGCGAAAGCTCCAGCGCCAGCAGCGCCTTCACCTCCTCCACCGCCCCCGTTTTCAGCATCCCGGCGAAGCGCCGGTCGATGCGGGCGGTAAGCACCGCCCGGTCCGGCAGAACGACGATCTTCTCCACCCGCGCGGCATCGATCACCGCCGGCCCCGCCGCCGCCTGGAAATGCGCGATCGACCGGCCGGTCGTCTCCAGCACTTCGAGCGCCCGCAGGATGCGCTGCCCGTCCCCCGGCATGAGGCGCCGGGCCGTTTCCGCATCGCGCTCCGTCAATTCCTTGTGCAGCGCCTCGGCCCCTTCCGCCGCAAGCCGGGCGCGCAGGCGCTCGCGCACGTCATCGGAAATGACCGGCATGTCGGAAAGGCCGCCGGTCAGCGCGCGGAAATAGAGGCCCGTGCCGCCGACGAAGACGGGAAGCTTTCCCCGCGCCCGCAATTCGCCGACAAGGGCCGTCGCCTCGCGCAGCCAGTCGCCGGTGGAATAGGCCGCGCCCGCCGACACATGGCCGTAGAGCCGGTGCTCGATACCGCCCATGTCCTCCGGCTGCGGGCGGGCCGTCAGCACGTTCAGCGTGTCGTAGACCTGCATGCTGTCCGCATTGACCACGACGCCGCCATGCTCGGCCGCCAGCCGCACGGCAAGCGCGGACTTGCCGCTCGCCGTCGGGCCCGTTATCAGGATCGCGTCCCGCATTCGATCAAGGTTTCTCATCATGGCTTTCGTTGCCACGCTTGTCGCCAATCCGTCAAATCCTGTTCTGACGCCCGCCATCGCCGAAAAGGCCGCGGATGCGGTCAAGGCATCCGGCCTCTATTGGCTCGCCGACGGCATCGCCTGCGATATCGCGCTGCGCGACGACAGCGACATCCACGCTGCCCGTAACGCGATCCTCGCGGTCATCGCCGGCGCGCCCATCGACCTTGCCGTGCAGGAAGCCGAGACGCGGCGCAAGAAGCTGCTGATCGCCGACATGGATTCGACCATGATCGGCCAGGAATGCATCGACGAACTGGCGGCGGAAGTCGGCCTGAAGGACAAGGTCGCCGCCATCACCGCCCGCGCCATGAACGGCGAGATCGCCTTCGAGCCCGCCCTGCGCGAGCGCGTCGCGCTGCTGAAGGGCCTGCCGGTCTCCGTCATCGGCGAGGTGATCGAAAAGCGCATCACGCTGACGCCCGGCGGGCGCGAGCTCATCGCGACCATGAAGGCGAAGGGCTATTACACCGCCCTCGTCTCCGGCGGCTTCACCGTCTTCACCAGCCGCATCGCCGAAACGCTCGGCTTCGACGAGAACCGCGCCAACATCCTGCTCGATGCCGACGGCAGGCTCACGGGCGAGGTCGCCGAGCCGATCCTCGGCAAGCAGGCCAAGGTGGATGCGCTGGTCGAGATTTCCGCGCGCCTCGGCATCTCGCCCGAGGAGGCCATGGCCGTCGGCGACGGGGCCAACGACCTCGGCATGCTGCACCTTTCCGGGGCCGGCGTCGCCCTGCACGCCAAGCCCGCCGTCGCGGCCGAAGCGAAGATCCGCATCGACCACGGCGACCTCACCGCCCTTCTTTATCTGCAGGGCTACCGCAAATCGGACTTCATGACAGGTTGATGATCATCACCACGACGACGCGCCTTGCCCTGCGCAACTGGGAGGAGAAGGATCGGGAGCTCTTTCACGAGATCAATTCCGATCCCGTCGTCATGGAATTCTTCCCCTTCCTGCGCACGTGCGCCCAGTCCGACGAGCTCTTCGAGCGCCTTCGCGACATCATCGCGCAAACCGGCCTCGGCTTCTTCGCGCTTGCCGACCGCATGACGGATGAAGCCATCGGCTTTTGCGGCCTCTCGCGCCTGACGGATCGGCTGGAGCCCTTCGTGCCCGCCGGTGCAGTCGAGATCGGCTGGCGCCTCGCCCGGCGCCATTGGGGGAAGGGCTACGTTACCGAAGCAGCCGAAAGGCTCCTGGAGTTCGGCTTCGAGGATAAGGGCCTCGAGGAGATCGTTTCCTTTGCCGTGGCAGGCAACACACGCTCCATCGCCGTCATGAAGCGCATCGGCATGGTGGCCGCACCGGATCGCGATTTCGACATGCCCGGAATCGAGGACGAACGCGCGGAGCTTCGCCGGCATGTGCTCTACACGCTCGACCGCGCCACCTGGCAGGAGAAAAACCGCTGACGAGGGAAGAAGCCTGCCATGCTCGGAACCGACCTTCCAATTTTTCGACAAGTTCGTGGATGGAAGGGCGCAGGGCAGAGGACGGCGGCAGCGCCCGGAGCGAGGTTGACGAGAAAAGGCCGCTGAAGCAAAGCTGCAGCGGCCTGAATCTCTTTCTCGAAAATTGATGCCAAGCCCCTGACGGGACTCGGTTTTCCGTCAGTCGATGCGCACGGTGATGTAGCGCAGCGCGCCGGTGCGGTTGGAGACCATCATCAGCACGTTGCGCCGGTCCTCCGATTTCAGCTTGGCGACACGGCTCTTGACCTCTTCCGCCGTCGTGACGGCCTCCTGGCCGACCTCGACGATCACGTCGCCCGGCACGATACCGCGCTCGGCGGCGGCCGAGCCCGGTGCGACCTCGGTGATCACCACACCCTTGACGCTTTCGACGATGTTGAAAGTCTTGCGCGCATCCTCATCGAGTTCGCCGATACCCATGCCGAGAACAGTCTCGATGTTCTTCGGCAGCGCCTGCTCCTCGGTATCGGGGGCCGTTCCCTCCTCGGTCGTGCCCTCGTCCGGCGTCGCCTCGTCGGCGGGATCCGCCTGCTTTTCCCCGTCTTCCAGGCGGCCGAGCGTGATCTTGACGGTCATCTCCTTGCCGCCGCGCAGAAGCACGACGTCGACTGCCTTGCCCACCGGGCTTTCGGCGACGACGCGCGGCAGGTCGCGCATCTCGTGCACGTCCTTGCCGTCGAAGCGGACGATGACGTCGCCCGTCATGATAGAGCCGTTGTCGACCGGCCCGCCCTTGATGACGCCCGCGACCAGCGCCCCCTTGGTCTCCGTCATTCCGAGGCTTTCGGCGATGTCATCGGTGACCGGCTGGATGCGCACGCCGAGCCAGCCGCGGCGCGTCTCGCCGTAGTCGCGAAGCTGGAGGAAGATATTCTCGGCAAGCTCCGTCGGCACGGAAAAGCCGATGCCGATCGAGCCGCCCGACGGCGAAATGATCGCCGTGTTGATGCCGATGACCTCGCCCTTCATGTTGAACAGCGGGCCGCCGGAATTGCCGCGGTTGATGGCGGCATCCGTCTGGATGAAGTTGTCGTAGGGGCCGGCATTGATGTTACGGCCGCGCGCGGAGATGATGCCGACGGTCACCGAGCCGCCGAGGCCGAACGGATTGCCGATCGCCATCACCCAGTCGCCGATGCGCATGGTGCGGGAATCGCCGAAGGGCACGGCCTTCAGCGGCGCCTTCGGCTCCACCTTGAGGAGCGCAAGGTCGGTCTTCGGGTCCGTGCCGACCAGCTTGGCCTTCAGCTTGGAACCGTTGGCGAAGTTCACCTCGATGTCGTCGGCACCCTCGATGACATGGTTGTTGGTGGCGATGAAGCCCTTGGGGTCGATCACGAAGCCGGACCCCAGCGAATTGACCGTCTGGGGCTGGTTCGAACCGTCCTCGCCCTTGAAGAAATCGTCGAAGAAATCCTGGAAGGGCGAGCCTTCCGGCACCTGCGGGATGGGCGCCTTGTCGTCGCTCTTGACGTTCTGCGAGGTGGAAATGTTGACCACCGCGTCGAGCAGGCCCTCGGCGAGATCGGCGACGGATTCGGGGCCTGCGGGCTTCACCTCGGCCCTTGCCGGAACGGCGAGCGGCCCTGCGCCGAGCGAAAGGCTCACCGCGAGCGCGAGTGCCGCATGGGCTACGTTGGACCTGGTCTTCAAAGCCATGTTCGGCATCCTCTTTCGTCTGCTGGGTCGCGGCCAGTCTTTGCCTGCCATGAGGCGAAAATCAGTCGACCGCGATGATTTGCCGTCAAGTCTTGCCCGCATTGGCCACGGGCTGCAAGCGCGGGTTTCACACCCCGCGGATGAACCATACCATCAGCACGCCAAGCGCGACGGCGACGAGCCCGGAGGTGCGCAACTGGTTCTCCGGAATCTGCGGCAGCATTTGCGCCATGCGCCTCAAAACCGAAGGGGCCAGTGCGTACACCAGCCCCTCGATGATCAGGAAGAACGCGATCCCCGTCAGGAAATCGGACACGGAAGCGTTCTCAGTTTGCCGTGGAGGGCGTTGCCGCCGCGCCGTTGGTCGCGCCCGAGGCGGCCGCGGGCTTCTGGCCCGACGCATCCTCGAAGAAGCGGAAGAACTCCGAACGCGGCGACAGGACGAGCGTCGTGTCGGCCGAATTCATCGAGTTGCGGTAGGCGCTCATCGAGCGGTAGAACTCGAAGAAGTCCGGGTCCTGCGAGAAGGCTTCGCCGAAGACGCGGTTGCGCTCGCCCTCGCCCTCGCCTCGCAGGATTTCCGAATCGCGCTGGGCGGCCGCGACGAACTCGACGACCTGGCGGTCGGCGATGGCACGGCGACGCTGGCCTTCTTCGTTACCGCGGGCGCGGATGAGCTCGGCTTCCGCAAGACGCTCGGCCTTCATGCGGTCGTAGGTCTGCTGCGAGACCTCCTGCGTGAGGTCGGTACGGCGGATGCGGACGTCGGAGATGGTAAGGCCGAGGTTCGAAGCGTCGTTCGTCAGCTCGCCGCGGACTTCGCGCATCATCGAGGCGCGCTCTTCCGACAGCGCGGATTCGAAGCCGCGCAGACCGTAGACCCGGCGCAGGGCCGCATCGAGACGGGTACGCAGGCGCGCTTCCGCCGCTTCGCGGTCGCCCGAGACCGCTTCACGGAAGCGGCGTGCATCGGTGATCTTGTAGACCACGAAGGCATCGACCTCGTAGAACTTGCCGCCCGAGACCTGGACGCGGATATCGTCGAGGTCGAAGCGCAGCGCCTGGTCCTGGATGTACTGGACGCTGTCGGCGTCCATGAAGCCGAAGGGCAGCTTGAAATAGAGGCCGGGCTCCGTCTTGACGTCCTTGATCTGGCCGAAGCGCAGCACGATGGCCTGCTGCCGCTCGTTCACGACGAAGACGGACGAATAGGCGATGAAGAGAAGAACGCCGATGGCGATCAGGATTGCCGGTACGCGGTTACCCATCACTGCGTGCCTCCCGCCTGCTGCTGGCCGGTGGTCCGGCCGAGTTCGTTGAGGGGAAGGAAGGGAACGACACCCTGTCCGCCCTGCTTCTCGTCGATGATGACCTTCTTGGAGCTCTTCATCACGCCTTCCATGGTTTCAAGGAAGAGACGCTTGCGCGTGACGTCGGGAGCGGCCTTGTACTGCTCGTAGACGGAGAGGAAGCGTGCCGCCTCGCCTTCCGCTTCCTTGACGACGCGGTCCTTGTAGGCCGCCGCCTCTTCGCGGATCTGCGCGGACTGACCGCGGGCAAGACCGAGCTTCTGGTTGGCGTACTGGTTGGCTTCCTCGACGAAACGGTCTTCGTCCTGCTCGGCGCGCTGCACTTCGTCGAACGCATCGGCGACTTCGCGCGGCGGGGCCGCATCCTCGATGGCGACGGTGTTGATCGAGAGACCGGCGCCATAGGCGTCCATGGTCGCCTGGATGGTGGACTTCACGCCCTCGGCGATCGCCTGGCGGTTGTCGCGGAAGATGTCCTGGGCCGGACGGCGGCCGACGACTTCACGCATCGCGCTTTCGGCGACCTGCTGCAGCGTCTCGGCCGGATATTCGAGGTTGAAGAGATAGGCCTGCGGGTCGGTGACCGAATAGAGCACCGAGAACTGGACGTTGACGATGTTCTGGTCGCCCGTCAGCATCAGGCCGGACTTGTCGGAATTCGCAGACGCCGCGCGGCGGCCGATATTCTGCTGCTGCTCGGTGATCTTGACGAGCTCGACGGTCTCGAAGGGCCAGAAATGGAAATGCAGGCCCGGCATGGAGACTTCCTGCTTGGGCTTGCCGAAGCGCAGCTCGACGCCACGCTCGTCCGGCTGGACGGTATAGATGGCGTTCATCAGCCAGAAGACGCCGACGAGCAGCAGCGCGATAACGACGATGCCGCCGTTGAAGCCGCCGGGCATGACGTTCTTAAGCTGGTCCTGGCCACGCCGGATGATCTCCTCAAGGTCCGGCGGGCCGCCATTGCCGCCACCGCCGCCGCCGCGGGGGCGGTTCGGTCCCTGCCCCCATGGCCCCTGATTGTTTCCGCCGCCGCCGCCCCAAGGGCCGCCGCCGCCATTCTGATTGCTCCAGGGCATCAATACCTCTTTCTTTGCATCCCCTTGGAGCGCTTCCGCGGATGCGGCAGCGCTCCATCGTTTGTTCTAAGCATTTCGCAGATTGTTTCGCCGCGCAACGCTAGGTGAACCCGTTATAGGTATCCCTCGGGCACCTTTCAACAAATCCACGGCGCGTTGCGCGCCCGTGCGGCAAAATAGTTCGTGATCGGCGAAATTCAGGCGGTTTTCCGGCGCCGCCAGGTGACGAAGCGCATGGCGTGGCTGTCCTTTTCGCCCTGCGGGATGGGCTCCTCGACGACCTTGTCGAAAAGGCCGGGGTCGATATCCGGAAACCGCGTGTCGCCCTCGACCGCCGCCTCGACATAGGTGACGTGGAGGATATCGGCGCGGTCGAAGACCTGCGCATAGATCTGCCCGCCGCCGATGACGCAGATCTCGTCGACGCCGAGCGCCTCAGCCGCGCGGCGTGCCGCCGCCAGCCCCTCGTCGAGCGAG
>Ga0153917_1001232_pt1 | contig 11235 bp, 7 predicted proteins | sample TSFL001MetaG_FD_104695 | JGI IMG/M metagenome (GOLD analysis project Ga0153917, IMG submission 104695) | Attine ant fungus gardens microbial communities from Florida, USA - TSFL001 MetaG | ecosystem: Host-associated > Fungi > Mycelium > Unclassified | place: USA: Florida, Paynes Creek Historic... | reverse complement strand
CTGTGCTGTGCTGTGCTGTGCTGTGCTGTGCTGTGCTGTGCTGTGCTGTGCTGTGCTGTGCTGTGCTGTGCTGTGCTGTGCTGTGCTGATTATAAGTCATAGCGTTTCCCTCGTCAAGTCTTTTACAAGTCTTTTATTACATATATCTAAGAATATTTCTTATTTAATTCTAGCATTTGTAGTTTTGATGTCAAAATGATTTCAGTAGAGTTTCATTTGTATGAAACTTCTTACAAGAGGAAACAAAAAAGTTCCAACACTTTTTTACAGTGTTGGAACTTTTTATTTTTCTTTACTTAAGGGCATCAAAAGCCCTTATTGTTGTTAATCTAAAGCTTTTATCTCAAGAATCATATCACGTAACTGAGCAGCTGATTCAAAGTCAAGCGCACCGGCAGCTTCGGCCATTTCTTTCTCCAGCTTTTTAAGAAGTGCTTTACGCTCTTTTTTCGTCATTGCTTCAGCCGAAACTTCTTCCACTTCTCCGCTTTCCGTACGTTTCGTAATTGAAATTAAATCACGAATTTCTTTCTTAATGGTTTGTGGCACAATACCGTGTTCTTCATTGTAAGCCATTTGAATTTCACGACGACGGCTCGTTTCATCCATTGCACGTTGCATGGACTGAGTAATATTATCCCCATACATGATAACACGTCCGTTAGAATTACGCGCGGCACGTCCGATGGTTTGAATCAAACCACGCTCATTACGTAGGAAACCTTCCTTATCCGCATCCAAAATAGCAACCAGAGAAACTTCTGGCACATCGATCCCTTCACGTAAAAGATTAATACCCACTAACACATCAAAAACGCCCAATCTCAAGTCACGAATAATTTCAGTTCGCTCCAGGGTTTTAATATCACTGTGCATGTACTTGACTTTTACACCCATTTCTTTGAAATAAGAAGTTAAATCTTCCGCCATCTTTTTCGTCAAGGTAGTGACAAAGACACGTTCATCTTTTTCGACACGCGCATTAATTTCCCCTAGGAGATCGTCGATTTGCCCCATCATTGGCCGAACTTCCACGATAGGGTCCAGAAGCCCTGTAGGACGTATAATTTGCTCGACAATTGTCTCCGTTTGCTCCATTTCATAGTCACCCGGTGTGGCAGAAACATAAAGAATTTGGTGCACATGACTTTCAAATTCTTCACGACGCAACGGACGGTTGTCCAAGGCCGAAGGCAGGCGGAAACCGTAGTTGACCAACATGTCTTTACGTGCCCGGTCACCATTATACATCCCTTTTACTTGGCCCATCGTCATGTGGCTTTCGTCAATCATGATCATAAAATCATCGGGAAAGAAATCAAGCAAGGTGAAAGGAGGTTCTCCTTCACTACGGCCGTCCATATGACGTGAGTAGTTTTCCACGCCATTACAATAGCCCATCTCACGTAGCATTTCGATATCATAGTTGGTTCTTTGTTCCAACCGCTGTGCTTCTAAGAGCTTCCCTTCACTACGGAAGACTTTTAATTGCTGTTGAAGTTCTGCTTCAATCTTGGCAATGGACTCTTCCATACGATCGTCATTTGTCATAAAGTGAGTAGCCGGGAATATAGCAAGATGGTCTACTTCTCCTAACACTTGCCCTGTGAGAGCTTCTATTTCACGGATTCGGTCAATTTCATCGCCAAAAAATTCAACACGAAAAGCATGCTCATCTCGTGATGCAGGGAATACTTCGACAACATCACCACGCACACGAAAACGCCCACGTTGAAAGTCAATATCATTGCGCTCAAATTGGATACCTACTAAATCATTGAGTAATTTATCACGAGAGATTTCCAGTCCAGGACGTAAGCTAACGACGCTATCTTGATATTCTTTAGGAGAACCCAACCCATAGATACAGGATACAGAGGCCACCACAATAACATCATTCCGTTCCAAAAGGGAACTTGTTGCACTATGACGCAGTTTATCAATCTCATCATTGACGGAACTGTCTTTTTCAATATAAGTATCCGAAGAAGGGACATAAGCTTCAGGTTGGTAATAATCATAATAGCTGACAAAATATTCGACAGCATTGTTGGGGAAAAACTCTTTAAACTCGCTGTAAAGCTGACCTGCAAGCGTCTTATTGTGCGCCATAACTAAAGTAGGTTTATTTGTCCGCGCAATCACTTGACTCATGGTATATGTTTTACCTGTACCAGTAGCCCCCCTTAAAATTTGCGCTTTTTCGCCATTTTCAATATTTTCTACAAGCGTCTCAATCGCTTGCCCTTGGTCTCCAGCTGGTTCATACTTGCTGACCAAGTCAAATTTATTATCTGTTATACGTTCTATCATTTTATTTCCTTAAATTCTTTTTTAAAATAAGTGAGTGCCTTTCGGTATACATCGGCTTTGAAACTAAATGCACTAAAATCAATATCTGCAAAAGGCACCGCCTTATAACTGATAAACTCGGGATGCCCCGTTTTTACATTAATAGAAGCCGTGGCATAAAGTCGGATAAGAAAATACTGTTGCTCTTGTCCATCATAGCTCCAATCAGGAAAAGTCATACCTTCTGGAAAATCATAACGTAAAAGTTCTGGATATTTCCCTATAATTTCAAAATCTTGTGTACCAATCTCTTCCTCGAGTTCTCTCACTACGGCTTGTTCGGGAGTTTCACCTGTCTCAATTCCTCCTTGTGGGAAGCCCCAGATTTGTGGCAAATCCGCACGTTGAAAGAGTAAAATTTCATTTTCTGCATTCAAAATGATTGCTGCTGTATTTTTTCTATAAGTTTTCATTTCTGCCCCCTTATAAACCTTCTCTTTAATCAATTTTAACATTTTTGACTGAAAATTTATGCTATAATTAACTAATAGTAATAATATATCAAGGAAGTAAAAAAATGTCTGTACAAGAAAAATTAATCAAAGCAAGTCATATGATTAGCATGGACGATATTGTCCGTGAAGGAAACGAAACACTGCGTACTGTTGCTGATGAAGTAAGCTTACCCTTGTCTGATGAAGACATCATTCTAGGCGAAAAAATGATGGAATTTCTCCGTAATTCACAAAATCCAGCAATGGCGGAAAAAATGCAGCTCCGTCCAGGTGTGGGGTTAGCCGCCAATCAACTCGATATCGCTAAAAAAATTATCGCTGTCCTTATTCCTAACGATCCGGAAGTAGATGAAAATGGCAATGAAGTTGCACCTAAAGAAGCTTATAAATTGGCAGAAATCATGTATAATGCTAAAATTGTAAGCCACTCTGTTCAAGATGCAGCTATCGAGTCTGGCGAAGGTTGTCTTTCTGTCGACCGTGAAGTACCCGGTCTGGTTATCCGTCACGCGCGTGTAACTGTAGAATACTATGACAAAAACAACGAAAAACATAAGATTCGTCTGAAAGATTTCCCTTCAATGTGCGTCCAACATGAGATCGACCACACAAACGGTATAATGTTCTACGACCATATCAATGAAAAAGAACCTTGGGCCATTAAAGATGGACTTTTGATTGTTCAATAATTTTCCCAATAAAAAAGAATAAGCTTTGTGGCTTATTCTTTTTTATTTTAATAATTTTTCAAGCTGTCTTTTCCTTATTCGATAGTCCTGAATATTAAGGACAATTGTTATTATGAGGTAAAGGGGGTAAAAAAGGAAAATATAAGGGGGGATAGCGAGGATTATCACAAAACCACTGATCGCTCCAATAAAATAATTATTAATTTGATTGAAGGCTGTGTACTTTGATGAAGTCTCTTGGTCATATTTCCGAGCCATATCTTCTTCGTTTATAATTTTCCAGAGCATGGTTTCTCCAATAAAACTTTTTATTACTTATTCGTACGAAAAATATAAGGAATATTCACCAAAGATAAATTTTTTCATCATAATAAAATTATAGTTTCTATATAAAATTATAGTTTCTATTGAGAACAGATATACTCTAATTATAGCTTTTAACTTAACCTTTATTATCTATTAATCTCTCTGCCACAGCTTGTCGTAATTTTAACACATCCTCTTCATCTTCTAAATTGTGAATTTTTGCATGGCAGTTCGGACAAACTGCTATACAATTTTCGAGAATATCCTTTCCACCTTTAGAAAGATACTCTATATGATGCGCATGTAAAAATGGTTCCCCATTTTTACTGATAAATGGGGCGGGTAATTTACATAAGGCGCATATACCGTTAGCCATTTTTTTTACATAAGCCGCTATATTTATATTCCTTTCATAATCTTTTACTAGTACCTCACGATAGAACTCATTAATTCCATCATCCCGAGAATATAATTCGTCATTTTTTGTACTTGCTTGTATAGCTAACTTTTTTACATCCCTCTCATTCATTCTTGCTGTATTAGTGTGATTCTCATCATTGATATTATCCACTATTTCTTTGTACTTGGTATCTCTTTCGTTCACAGGAGTTAAAGGAAATTTAATAACTTTCCTCCAATTATTTTCTGAATCTTTTTCTTCAATAAAATACGGAGGATCCAAAAGTCTGACTTCCCCTGAAAAAATATATTCTTTATCTTTGTACACTTCAAATAAATAAACTTTTATTCCACTTTCTAATGCTCCAAGTAGCTTTTTATTCATAAGTTTGAAGCTCTGATCTCCTTTTTGTCCCTCACCCGTATAATGAAGTTTGCCTTTGTACCATCTATCTTCATAGGGATTTCCTTTTGAATTAAACAAATGCTTTGAAATTAATTTTAAAACTTTTTTTTCCTTTGAAAAATCCATACCTCGCATCATTGAACCGCCAAAAGCTTCAATAATGTTATCTCTTGTGTATACCTCGCCAACTTTAAAGTCTTTAATTTTCACTAATTTTACACAACCTTATCTTTATTATAAGTGTATTATATCAAAATGTCTTAATGTCGTATAACCAGTGTTATAATTTAAGCTTTAGAAATACTAATATTATTCATCCCCATAAAAAAGCTTTTATCTCTTGTTTAAGTTGATTTGTATTTTCCATATTTATCTTACTTTAACAAAAAAAATAAGACCATCAACTGGTCTTATCTTTATCTTATTTCTCCTCATCTTTATTATCAGATGTATCCGTTGTGGCTTCTACTTCTTCAGGCTTATTCACAATAACAATCTTATCATCGACCAAGTCTGCCAGTAATTCTTTATATTCAGGATGCTCAATATAAAAATCAGCAATTGCATCCTCGATATTATCCTGGATGGTACGACGCAATGGACGAGCCCCCATTTTCGGATCGTAACCCAGATCAACAAGTTTTTCTTTAACGGCCTGTGTGACATCAAGATGAATATCATTTTGAGCGATTTGAGCATTCACTTCATCCAGCATTAAATCCACAATCTTAAGCAAGTTTTCTTTGCTCAATGCCGAGAATTCAATGATAGCATCAAAACGATTCATGAATTCCGGACTAAAGAAATTACCCAATTCCCCAAGTACTGAATTTGTACGTCCTTCACGTGCAGCACCAAAACCAACACTTGCTTCAACCTTACCTGTACCAGCATTCGATGTCATAATGATGATGGCATCTTTGAAGGAAACTGTACGCCCTTGCGCATCTGTCAAACGTCCATCATCAAGAATTTGCAAGAACATATGCATAACATCAGGGTGGGCTTTCTCAATCTCATCCAACAAGATTAAGCTGTATGGGTTACGACGTACACGTTCTGTCAATTGACCAGCTTCTTCATAACCTACATATCCTGGAGGAGCTCCAATCAACTTAGCCACACTATGTTTTTCCATGTATTCCGACATATCAAAACGAATCATGCTATCCCTAGAACCAAAGAGTTCATAAGCCAATTGTTTCGCGAGTTCGGTCTTCCCTACACCAGTCGGTCCAACAAAGAGGAATGAACCGATAGGACGATTAGGCTTTCCAAGTCCAACACGTGAACGACGCACGGCTTTCGAAATTTTATCAATTGCTTCATCTTGTCCGATAACATGTTCTTTCAAGTCTTCGGCCAGATTAATCAGCTGTGTTTGTTCTTTTTCTTTCAAATCTCCCACAGGGATATGCGTTTTTTCTTCAACGATTGCTTCGATATCTTTTTCTGTGATATTTGGCATATCAGTATCCGAGATTTCATGACTTTGCAGCTCACGAAGCTTAGCGATTTGATCACGGAAATGAGCTGCTTTCTCAAAGTCTTCACGTTGCATAGCTTCATTTTTTTGCACTTCTGCTTGCTCAATACGTTTCTTTATGTCCTCTGGATCAACAAATTTGAGGGTAAGATTCTTTTTCGAACCCGCTTCGTCCAGCAAGTCAATTGCCTTATCAGGAAGGAAACGGTCCTGAATATAACGGTTAGATAGATTTGCAGCAGCTAAGATTGCTTCATCGGAGTATTTTACATGATGATAATCTTCATAACGTTTTTGAATACCACGTAAGATTGTGATTGTCTCATCTACAGAAGGTTCATCAACTTTAACAGGTTGCATCCGACGCTCAAGCGCTGCATCCTTTTCAATAATTCGATATTCATTGAGTGTTGTTGCTCCAACAAGTTGGAGTTCGCCACGTGCTAAAGCCGGTTTAAGGATATTTCCGGCATCCATATTTCCTTCCCCAGCAGAACCTGCGCCCACAATCTCATGAATTTCATCAATAAAGAGGATAACATCATCACGTTTACGGATCTCTTCCATCAGTTTTTGCATGCGCTCTTCAAATTGTCCACGCACACCAGTACCTTGGACGAGACTGACAACATCAAGACGAATAACTTCTTTATTTTGTAATTTTTGTGGTACGTCACCGTCAACGATTTTTTGGGCTAATCCTTCAACAACTGCTGTTTTACCAACACCAGGTTCTCCGATAAGAACAGGATTATTTTTTGTCCGACGATTCAGAATTTCGATGACACGCGTAATTTCAGAATCACGCCCAATAACAGGATCGATTTCCCCACGACGTGCAGCATCAGTGATGTTGACCCCGAATTCTTCGAGAAGTCCTTTAGGTGCTTGGCCTCCACGAGGATTTTGTGGGCCTCCTGGGCCTCGACCTCCAGCTTGTGTTGGAGGGGTCATTGTCCGACCTTGATCATTTCCATGTAAAGCTTGGAAAATATCTGGGAACGGATTAAAAGGATCGTCATTATTCGAAATATTTGTAGCTCCAGCAAACAAGCTTTCTTGACCACCTGATTTCATAATTTGATAACAGTTTTGGCATAGATCCACTTGCTTACGCTGGCCATTCACATTTGTATAAAGGTGAATTGTCGCTTCGTTTATTTTACAATTTTGGCAGAGCATCTCTTCCTCCTTCTTTGTGGTTACGTCTTTTCTTTATTTTAACTTATTTTTTTAGAATTAAAGAATCATGTCTGGTTGCTTCTATTTCAAGTTTGACCTTTTTTGACCTTTAATAATTTTTATTATATCACTTCTCTCAAATTTATCAAATCTTTTGTACTCTATTCTTTTCTAAGAATAAGAAAAAAACCTTCGACACCTGTCGAAAGAGTTTTTTTATATTACATAAAGTCACGCAATGGTTTGCTGCGACGAGGATGACGTAATTTCTTAATCGCTTTTGCTTCAATTTGACGAATACGTTCACGTGTCACTTTAAATTGTTTACCAACATCTTCAAGTGTGTGCATGCGGCCATCATCTAAACCAAAGCGCATACGCAACACGTTTTCTTCACGGTCTGTCAAGGTATCCATAACTTCATCAAGCTGTTCACGAAGCAAGATACGGTTTGTATAGTCTACTGGACTTTCAATCACATCATCTTCAATGAAATCTCCAAGGTGTGAATCGTCTTCCTCACCAATAGGTGTTTCCAATGATACAGGTTCTTGCGCAATTTTTAAGACTTCACGAACTTTATCAGGTGTCATATGCAATTCTTTACCGATTTCTTCTGGTAAAGGATCACGACCCAATTCTTGTAAAAGATTACGTTGCACACGGATTAACTTATTGATTGTTTCAACCATGTGGACAGGAATACGTATTGTACGTGCTTGGTCAGCAATCGCACGTGTGATTGCTTGACGAATCCACCATGTCGCATAAGTTGAGAATTTGAAACCTTTGGTATGGTCAAATTTGTCCACAGCTTTCATAAGTCCCATGTTTCCTTCTTGAATCAAATCCAAGAATTGCATGCCGCGTCCTGAATAACGTTTTGCAATTGAAACAACCAAACGTAAATTGGCTTCCGCAAGCATTTGTTTGGCAAATTCCGCTTCATCTCCGCCTGCAACGATAGCTTCCGCAAGTTTTGTTTCTTCTTCAAGTGAAATCAATGGGTAACGTCCGATTTCCTTAAGATACATACGGACAGGATCATCAATACGGACATTTGTCACGATTTCATCCATTGCATTATCATCAAGCTTTTCTTCTTCTTCAGCTTGCAAAGCTAATGGACTAGGATTTCCTTCTTTGTCAACAATGGAAATACCCGCATCTTGGATTTGTTGAAGCAAATCTTCGATAGCTTCTGCTTCCAAACCAAACTTCACCACAAGCTCATCTGTAATTTCATCATCTAAAGCTTCTTCGAGAGGTTTACGTTTTGTAATATAAGCTGCTACTGCTTTATCAAAAGCCTTGTTGTCAAAGGTATCCGAATCTTTAATATCGACTTTCTTGGCTGCTTTTTCTTTAACAGAAGTTACTTGCTTAGAACCTTTTTCTTTCAGCTCTTCCACATCAACTTTTTCAACAATAATTGGTTTAAAATCCATTGCTGCAAGGAGTTTTGCTTCTTCAGCTTCAAAAATAGAACTTGAATGAGATTTAACCGCCATGCCAAGCTCTTGTGCTTTTGCGATTAAAGCTTTGTTAGTAATTCCAGTTTCTTTTGCAATTTGACTGATTCTTTTTTTATTATTACTTGCCAATTTAATCCTCCCCAATGAACAATATAAGTAATAGCTTATATTTTTTTCTTCTGATTAATAATTTGGATTGTGAGTTCCAGCTCACGTTCCTTGTTGCCTACTTTTTGGGCATTCTCTAGTTGTTTTTGCAATTCACTAAACTTTATTTGCTCCATTTCCTTTGCAAAAACGGCTACCAAATCGTCGAGCTCCTGACTACTTGTCTCATCTGGCAAATCAAGGCTTAGGATTTGATAAAATAAATTTTTCTCGTCGGCATCTAGTGAGCTGCCAAAGTGAGAAGGATCAATTTCTTCAAAACTCATAACCTCAAGTATGATTTTGTCAAAAAGGTTCTGGTAACGCTGGTGGACAAAGCGAAAAGTTTCATCCTCTGCAAATTTCTGAAGAACACTTTGGTGATAAATCATGCGATTCAGAAGTTGCTCCTCTGCTCGTTCACTTCGTGATAAACTTGGAAGTTGCGGCTGTTGTACAGTTTTAACAGCCTCTTGAGCAGGGGAAAAAGTTTCATAATAATCTTGTTCCGATGCAATAAAACCAGGATCAGGATAATTCGTAAAATCTTCTTCCGAAAAGCTCCCAAAACTCTCTTCAAAATTTCCCGCTTCTGCCCTTGATTTAAGGACGTTTTCACGCTTTAAATTGACAGATTGCTCTACTTGATTATACTCGAAATCGGGTAAAATCTCAACTAATTTTCTTATAAAAGCATCCTGGGCCGTAATTGATGAAACCCTTGCAATAACAGGCGCCATTTGCTCAATAAAATCCAATTGATTTTGCAGATTCGAAAGGTTTTCAGGCTTCAGATAATCAATCAGAAACTCTGTCGGTTGTATCCTACTGTTTTCCATCAAACCAGCTAATGACTCTAAAGAATACTTTTTGCTGTAATCATCTGGATCCAGACCTTCCGGAACACGAACAATCTGTGTCTTCTCTTCACCAATCAAGTCAATTGCTTTATATATCGCATTTTGACCCGCCTGATCACCATCATAGATAAGAACATAATTTTTAGCTATTTTTTTTAAACGCTTTACGTGTTTCTCAGTTAAAGCTGTCCCCATGGTCGCCACAACATTAAATATACCAGCTTTATAAGCTGCAATAACGTCCATGAACCCTTCCATTAAGTAAACTTCACGAGTTTTAGAAATAACAGGTTTTGCTCTATCTAGATTATACAGCTCGTAAGACTTATCAAAGATTTTCGTTGCACTTGTATTAATATACTTTGCCTTACTTGTATCATTTTCTTGCCATTTTCGGCCTGAAAATCCAACAACATGCCCGTACTCATTTTTGAGGGGAAACATAATTCTATTTTGAAAAGCATCAAAAACCTTGTTGCTTGAAAAGTTGAAAAGCCCCGAATTCGCTTGCACACTTTCATCAAATTTCCCAGATAGATTTTTAAAAATAAAATCGTTTTCGTCTGGTGATAAACCGATATTAAACTGCTTGATAATATCAGCAGTAATTCCTCGTTTTTCCAAATAAAGACGGGCTTTTTCACCAATTTCTGTAGAGGTTAAAACGATATTATAAAGGCGTGCAGCTTGATTGTTTATATCATAGAGCAGTGCATTAGGATTATCTTTTTCTGCAGTAGAATCATCCTCAATATTTAAAGTGATGCCAGCAAAACTCGCCACATCTTTTACTGCATCCACAAAACCAACTTGTTTATAATCTTTTATAAAATCAATAACATCGCCTGATTTTCCACAACCAAAACAGTGATAAAAGCCTTTGTCAGCATTGACATTGAAACTCGGCGTTTTTTCCCCATGAAAAGGGCAAAGCCCTAAATAATTCTTTCCTGACTTCGTGAGAGGTACATATTGTGAAATCAAATCAGCAATATTTACCTGATTTTTTAACTCGGTTACTTCTTCGTTTGTAAGAAAAGCCATCTAACCCCCTCTCATCTTAAACATTCTACATAAAGCATAAAAAACGACTATTCAACAATAGTCGTTGTACGGAAGGGGAGTAAGGGATTCGAACCCTCGCGCCGGTTTCCCGACCTAACGATTTAGCAAACCGTCCTCTTCAGCCTCTTGAGTAACTCCCCACCAGTTATTCACAATATATAGATATTATAAACATCTATGGGAACACGAGGATTTGAACCTCGGACCCCTGCGTTATCAACACAGTGCTCTAACCAACTGAGCTATGCTCCCAAATTATTAAAAAATCTTCTATATTCTAGAAAATTTTTAAGCGGGTGATGAGAATCGAACTCACAACATCAGCTTGGAAGGCTGAGGTTTTACCACTAAACTACACCCGCAAATGGCGCGAGACGGAATCGAACCGCCGACACATGGAGCTTCAATCCATT
>Ga0153917_1001229_pt1 | contig 11269 bp, 10 predicted proteins | sample TSFL001MetaG_FD_104695 | JGI IMG/M metagenome (GOLD analysis project Ga0153917, IMG submission 104695) | Attine ant fungus gardens microbial communities from Florida, USA - TSFL001 MetaG | ecosystem: Host-associated > Fungi > Mycelium > Unclassified | place: USA: Florida, Paynes Creek Historic... | reverse complement strand
GCGATGAAATAGCTCATGTTCTCGACGATGCCGAGCACCGGCACCTCGACCTTGCTGAACATGTTGAGGCCCTTGCGCGCGTCGATGAGGGCGAGGTCCTGCGGCGTGGAAACGATGACGGCGCCGGCGAGCGGCACCTGCTGGGCCATGGTGAGCTGGGCGTCGCCCGTGCCGGGCGGCATGTCGACGACGAGCACGTCGAGCTCGCCCCAGGCGACCTCGCGCAGCATCTGCATCAGCGCCGACTGGATCATCGGCCCGCGCCAGATCATCGCCACCTCCTCGTCAACGAGGAAGCCCATGGACATGACCTTGATGCCGTAATTCTCCATGGGCTTGATGATGCGGCCCTCGATCTGCTGCGGGCGGCCCGAGATTTTCAGGAGCCTCGGCATGGAGGGGCCGTAGATGTCGGCATCGAGGATGCCGACGCGAAGGCCGTTGGCCTTCAGCGCCAGCGCGAGGTTGACCGAAGTGGTCGACTTGCCGACGCCGCCCTTGCCGGACGCGACGGCGATGATGGCCCCGACGCCGGGAATGCCGGCCTTCGCGCGCTGCGGCGGCTGGCCGGGCGCGGCATGGCTGTGACCTGCATGGCCGTGGGCCGCGCCGCCACCGGGCGGCGGGGGAGCAGGCGCGCGGGCGGCGGCCGGGCCGGAGGCGGCGCGCTTGTCCGCCGTCAGCGCCACCATGGCGGCCTTGATGCCGGGGATTTCCTTGACGACGCGTTCGGCGGCGGCGCGCATCGGATCGAGCTCGCGGGCACGGTCGGCCGGGACGGTGATGGAGAAATAGGCCTTGCCGTCGGAGATGAACACGTCCGAGACGAGGCCGAGATCGACGATATTGCCGTCCATGTCCGGGCCGCGCACCGTGCGCAGCCGTTCCAGCACCTGTTCCTTGCTTACATCCGTCATGAAACCCTCGATGAATACCCTCGCGGCACGGCCGCTGCCTTCATTCCGTAGATAGTGCACGCGAAGGCCGCCGCCAAACGAATTTGCCGGCGACGGGCATTTGCGGCTTTGCGGCAGGTTGCCTCAGGCGATCAGCCCGCGACGGATGGCCTTGACCACGGCCTGGGTACGGTTGACCGCCTCCAGCTTGCGCGTGACCTGGTTGAGGTAGTGGTTCACCGTGTGCTCGGAGAGGCCGAGAATCTCGGCGATCTCCAGGCTCGTCTTGCCCGCCGCCGTCCAACTCAGGCACTGGATCTCGCGATCGGTCAGCATGACCTGACCCGACTTCCAGGCCGAGCCGATCTCGGCCAGCCGGTTGAAGAGATGCACGGAGATCATCTGCAGCATCAGCCGGTCGTCGCGGCCGAGCGTCGCGCTCTCGCCGCCCCAGACCACCGCGCCGCGATTGCCGAGCGCGTCATGCACCGGGAAGAAATGGCCGACCAGCATGCCGTGGCCGGTCATCATATCGAGTAATTCGCTGAAATCGGCCTGTTCGGAGGATTCGCCGATCCATTCGCGCATGTCGTAGGAGAAGGGAACGGTGGTCAGCCGCAGCTTACGGATGCCGGCGCTCTGGCGGACCATGCGCATGGCGTCGTACTTGGCGAGGACCTCCTGCGGCCAGTTGCTGACGATGGAATAGGCCGAGAGCTTTTCCGCCTCGAAACCCGGCAGCGTGAAGACGATGAAATACCTGAGGCCGTATTCCTCGCACTTGCGGCGCATGTAGCGCACGATGTCGAACTGCGTCTCGAGAGCTGCGATCTCGGCGCCTTCGTCCTGCACCTGCTTCTCACCGTTTCTGGTCTCGTCATCCGTCATGGTGCCCCGCAAAGAATAGTCCTCCCCTTGGGCAGTTGGAACGGGACCGAACGCTTTCCAGAAAGTCACAAGGTTTTTTATGCATCAGTTCAAAAGCCCGGCGCGGATCGCCTTGGCGACCGCCTGAACCCGGTTGACCGCGTCGAGCTTGCGCGTCGCGCGGTTCAGGTAATGATTGACAGTATACTCCGACAGGCCAAGGATTTCCGACATTTCCACGCTAGTCTTGCCGGCGGATGCCCAGGACAGGCATTCGATCTCCCGGCGCGACAACGACACGCTCGGGCCGTGGCCGGAGCGACGCTCGACGACTTCCGTGAATATCTGGTTCGCCAGCGCGTTGAGTTCGGCCATTTCGCGCGGCTGCAGCGCCTCGCGCGTGCCGCCGAAGGCGAGCGCCCCGCGCAGGCCCGCCGAATTGTGCGCCGGGAAATAGGCGCCGCGCGACAGACCGTGCCGCTCGAAGAGGTCTGCGGCGATCGCGGCCTTGCCGTCGATCCGCCGGCGGTTGGTGCCGTCCGCGTCATAGACGAAGGGATTGGTGCTCTGGCGCAGGCGCTCGACGACCGGACTGCCGAAAATCAGGCCCGCATGGTCATAGGTTTTCAGCATCTCGTCCGGCCAGGAGGTCAGGAGAACGCTGGAGGAGAAATCCGTGGAGGTTTCAGAGGGGACGGTGATCAGGAGATAGCCGCGGAACCCGAAGTGCCGGGCAATGCCCTCCAGCCTTTCGGCGACGTCCTCCTCCGCGGCCAGGGCCGACAGGCTCGTACCCCATCGGTTCTGGAACTGTGCAGATGTCGTGTGGAATCGATCCGCCATATCCCTTTTTCCTTCAGCAACGCATGCGCCTGCACGGCAGAGCAGCTCTATCCGCACAATGCACCTGCTTGCCTCAGGAACCCCCGTATCCCAATGCAAGTATGTTCGAGAACCGCGCCTCAAGTCCGCGGCAGGCGACGCGGCTCAACAAGCCGGTCACCTGGAAAGCTAATGGCGACCCCAATCCACGTCCAGCGCGATTTTCTAATTTACCGTAAAATCGGGAAGTAAAACAACTTTGCCACAGGGCGCATGCCCTATAATCCACTTATCGTTGCGGACCGAGCCTTGCGGCGAGTTCTTCCATGATCGCTCGTGCCGCTTTTCGCACCGACGGCGCCCACGCTTCAAGCTGCTCCGGCCCGACCCTGTAGGCAGGCCCGGTGACGGAAACGCCGGCCACCAACCCGCGCCCGCTGTCGACGACTGGAGCGGCGACACAACGGATTCCCGGCTCATGCTCCTCCCGGTCGAAGGCGATGCCGCTCTCGCGGATCCGCGAAAGCTCGGCCAGCAGCGCGGCGCGGCCCGTGATGGTCTGCGGCGTGAAGCTATGGAAATCCATGCCTTCCAGGATCGCATCGAGCGCGGCGGCGTCGAGCATCGAAAGCGCGGCCTTACCGACGCCGGTGCAATAGGCGGGCGATGCATTGCCGATCTGGGAATTCATGCGGACGGCCTGCCGGCTTTCGACCTTGTCGAGATAGATGATCTCGCGCCCGCGCAGCACGCCGAGATGCACCGTCTCGCCCGTCTCTCCGTGCAGCGCCTCGAGGAAGGGCGCGGCGACGGCGCGGAACTCGTTGCGCGCCCAGGAGGCCGAGGCGAGCTTCAGCAGGCGAAGGCCCGGCACATAGGCATGGTCGGGCCGCAGTTCCAGCAGCCCTTCCTGCACCAGATGGGAAAGCTGGCGATGCAGCGTGCCGCGCGGCTGGCCGCTGACGGCGAGCACGTCGGTAAAGCGCATGGCCCTTTCGGAAAGCGCCACCGTCTCCAGCACGGTGACCGCCTTGCCGAGCGTGCCGGTTCCGCTTTCCTCGTTTCGCTCGGTCGTCATCGTCGCAGCCCTTTTCCATCTCTTGACAGGCCGGCATGGTAGCGGAATAATTCCGAATAATCAAACTCAGTTCCAAATAATGGAACATTTCGGGAGAAAGCGATGGCTGGCCGCTATCCGGACCTCGCAGGACAGGGCGTGCTCGTCACCGGCGGCGGCTCGGGCATCGGTGCGGCGCTGGTCGCCGGCTTCGCCGCCGAGGGTGCCCGTGTCGCCTTCCTCGACATCGCCGAGGCGGAAAGCCGATCGCTCGTCTCCAGCCTCGAAGGCAAGGTGGAGCATCTGCCGCATTATATAAGGACGGACCTGCGCGACATCGACGCCCTGCGCGCGGCGGTCGCCGAGGCCGCGTCGGTGCTCGACGGCATCCGCGTGCTCGTCAACAATGCGGCGCGCGACGACCGGCACGCGCTGGAAACCGTCGAGCCCGACTACTGGGACGAGAACCAGGCGGTGAACCTGCGCCACCATTTCTTCGCCGCGCAGGCCGTCGCGCCGCACATGCGCGCGGTTGGCGGCGGGTCGATCGTCAACTTCTCCTCCATCGCTTTCCTGCTCAACATGGGCGAGCTGCCGGCCTATGCGACCGCCAAGGCGGGCATTATCGGTCTCACCAAGTCGCTCGCCGGCCGGCTCGGCCCGGACAATATCCGCGTCAACGCCATCCTGCCCGGCATGGTGCTGACCGAGCGGCAGAAGCGCCTGTGGATCGACGAGGCGGCGATTGCCGGCGGCGTCGACCGCCAGTGCCTGAAGCGCTCGCTCGTCGCCGCCGACATGGTCGGCCCCTGCCTCTTCCTGGCGTCGGACGCCTCCGCCGCCATCACCGCCCAAACGCTCATCGTCGACGGAGGCATGCTCTGATGACCGAACCCACCCCGCAACGCGCCGCCGAGCCTGCCTATGTGGCGGTGGACTGGGGAACCTCCAGCTTCCGCCTCTGGCTGATCGGCCGGGGCGGCGGTGTTCTTGCCGAGCGCCGCAGCGGCGAAGGCATGACGACAGCTGCCCGCACCGGCTTTGCCGAGGTGCTGGCAAGCCACCTTGCCGCGATTTCCGCGCCGGCGGGCCTGCCGGTCCTCATCTGCGGCATGGCCGGCGCCAAACAGGGCTGGATCGAGGCCGGCTATCTCGACACGCCCGCCGCGCTCGCCGACATTCCGGCCGCCGCCGTGCGCATTCCCGGCATCGACGCGGATATCCGCATCCTGCCCGGCCTTGCGCAGCGCGACGCCATGGCGCCCGACGTGATGCGTGGCGAGGAAACGCAGCTTCTCGGCGCCGCCGGCGAACTCGGCAATGGCGACCATCTCGTCTGCATGCCCGGCACGCACAGCAAATGGGTCCGCCTTTCCGGCGGCAGGGTCGAAGGCTTTTCCACCTTCATGACGGGCGAACTCTTCGACGCCATCGCCAAGAACACCATCCTCAGCCACGCCATTGCCGAGGCGGGCGCGATCTCCGGCGACAATGCCGCCTTTCGCGCCGCCGTCGCCCGCATGGTGGAAAAGCCCGCGCTCGCCACGAGCCAGCTCTTCTCCGTGCGCGCCGGCTCGCTGATCGCCGGGCTTTCGCCCGAGGATGCCAAGGCGCGGCTTTCCGGCACCTTGATCGGGCTGGAGATCGCGGGCGCGCTTTCGCTCGTCGCCGAAGGAACCCCCGTCGCGCTCGTCGTTTCCGGCGGGCTCGGCGCGCTCTACAGGGAGGCGCTCGCCGCCGCCGGCCTTTCCCCTTCCCTCATCGATGCCGATGCCGCCGTGCGCAACGGCCTTGCCGCGGGCGCCAGGGCGCTCTGGTCCCTTTAAAGAAAGCTGGAAACAATGAGCCGTATTCCCTTCCCCCCCATGAAGCACCCGCTGATCGCCATCCTGCGCGGCCTCAAGCCGAGCGAGACCGAGGATGTCGTCGGCGCGCTGATCGAGACCGGTTTCACCGCCATCGAGATCCCGCTGAACTCGCCCGAACCGTTCAGGTCGATCGAGATCGCCGTGAAGATGGCGCCGGAAGGCTGCCTGATCGGCGCCGGCACCGTGCTGACCGTCGCCGACGTCAACCGTCTCGCCGATGTCGGCGGGCGCCTGATGGTCAGCCCGAATGTCGAGCCGGAGGTGATCTCCACCGCCGCCGCCAAGGGCATGGTGACGATGCCCGGCGTCTTCACCCCCACCGAGGCGCTCGCCGCCGCCCGGGCCGGCGCGACGGGCCTGAAATTCTTCCCCGCCAGCGTGCTCGGCCCGGCCGGCATCAACGCGATCCGCGCCATCCTGCCGACGGACCTCGAAATCGCCGCGGTCGGCGGCGTCTCGGAGAAGAACTTCGCCGACTATGCCGCCATCGGCATCCGCAGCTTCGGCCTCGGTTCCAGCCTCTACAAGCCCGGCATGACGGGCGCCGAGGCCCGCGCCCGCGCCGTGGCCACCATCGAAGCCTATGATGCCGTCTACGGGGCGAACCGATGACCGGAACCCACGCCTTTACCGGCCGCACGCTCTGCGACACCGCCTGCCAGCTCGGCGAGGGGCCGACCTACGATCCCGCGACGGACAAGGCCTTCTGGTTCGACATCCGCGGCCGGAAGCTGCACGAACTCCATCTTGCGACCATGACGAAGGCCGTGCACGACCTGCCCTTCCTCGGCAGCGTGCTCGCCGTCATCGACGCGGAGCGCCAGCTCATCCTTTCCGACCAGGGGCTTTTCGTGCGCAGCGTCGCGGACGGCAGGCTCGCCCCCTTTGCGAAACTGGAAGACAAGGCGGCCAACCGCTCCAACGACGGGCGGGTGCATCCCTCCGGCGCGCTCTGGGCGAGCACGATGGGCCGCAGCGCCGAAAAGCATTCCGGCGCGATCTACCATGTCGCGGGCGAGCGGGTGACGAAGCTCTTCTCCGACATCACCATCCCCAACAGCATCTGCTTCTCGCCGGACGGCGGCACCGCCTATTTCACCGACACGGACGTCAACCGGCTGATGAAGGTGGCGGTCGATCCGAAGACCGGCCTGCCGACCGGCACGCCGGAAGTCCTCTCCGACGAGAGCGGCACGCCGGGAGGCATCGACGGATCCGTCTGCGATGCAGACGGGCTGATCTGGAACGCCCGCTGGGGCGCGAATGCCGTCGACGTCTACAGGCCGGACGGCACGAAGGTCGCGCGCTACGACGTGCCCGCCGCGCAGGCGAGCTGCACCGCCTTCATCGGCGGCAAGGCCGACCGGCTTCTCGTCACCTCCGCCTGGCAAGACCTCGACGATGCGGCCCGCGCGGCCGATCCCGAGGCCGGCAGGACCTTCGAGCTCGGCATTGAGGTCAAGGGACGCTTCGAGCCGAAATTCGCGCTGTAGAAGCGTTGCCGCATTTCCCATGCAAAATCGGCAGGCGGTCCGCCCCGTTCGACGGGTTCGGGCCGCTTCTTTTGCATGGCTGCAATCAAGAAGAAGGCAATTTTCATCGGAACCAAAGCCGGGGGTCGTCGTTCCTTGTCCATCAGCCGGTGCGGACGGGCATTTCGAAACCGCCGCCGCGCCTTGATGCCAACGAGACGAAAGGCAGGTTCAAAATGACCAAGAAACTTCTTACCTCCGTTGCCGCTGGTGCACTCTTCCTGGGCGCGGCTCTGGCTCCGGCGGCATATGCACAGGACACGAATCAGCCCGCAGCAGGCCAGCCCCAGACGATGGAGCAGCAGCCGGCCGCAGGCGCTGAGGGCACGACCCCGGGCGACACCGCAGCCACGCCGGGCACGACGCCGAGCGAAGACACGGCGCAGACCCCGGCAACCGGCACCGACAGCACGGATACGGCCCAGACGCCCGCAACCCCGAGCAAGGATACCGCCCAGGCTCCGGCAGCAGGTGGTGACTATCTGACGGCCCAGTCGGACGAACAGATCAGCGCCAACACCTATATCGGTCAGGCGGTCTATAACAGCGCCGATGAAAACATCGGCAAGATCTCCGACCTTATCATGGAAAAGAGCGGCGGTATCGACGCTGCCATCATCGGTGTCGGCGGCTTCCTGGGCATCGGCGAAAAGTGGGTTGCAGTGCCGTTCGAGAAGATCTCGATCACGCAGGTTCCGGACTCCGATGACGTCAAGCTGACGACCACGGAAACGGCTGAAAGCCTGCAGGCCGCGCCGGAATTCAAGACCAAGGCCCAGCAGGTGGCGGAACGTCAGGCCAATACCCCGGTCGACAGCTCGACGACCTCGTCGACGACCACGGGCACCGCGCCCGCCACGACCCAGCCGGCCGAATAAACCGGCGGGCTTCCCTGACCTCCAGCCCGGTGGCACGCCCTGCGCCATCGGGTTTTTCTTATGAAGCGCTCCCCAACGCAATTCCGGACGCAAAACCGCTGCGCACTTTGGCTGGAATTGCTCTAAAACAGCACGCCGTAGCGCATGGCATCGTAGATGCCGGCATGGATGTTGCGACTGTGGACGGCATCGCCGATCCGGAAGAGATCGAAGGTGCCCTCGGGATTGCGGGAGCGGATCGGATTCTCCTGTCGGATGAGCGCCTTGTAGTCGACCGCGCCGAGATTGCGCGACAAGGGCTTCAGCTCGAAATAGAGATCGGCCATCGGCATGGTACCGTGCTCGACCACGACCTGCGCGACACGGCGCTCGGCCGAGGCGTCGGTCGAGAAATCCGAGCCGAGCGTCGCCACCAGCCCGTTGCCGTCGCGGCGCACGGCCTTGAGGCGCGTGTTGATTGTCACGCGGACGTTGCGTTCCGCGAAGGCCTTGGCATAGGGCACGTGGTTCATGCCGCCGATCTCGGGCGCGAAGAAGCGCTCCGGCGAAACGACCTCCAGCTCCACGCCGGCCTTCGCGATCAGCTCCGCCGCCGTCATGCCGGTATGCGCGCCGTTGTCGTCATAGAGCAGGACCGGGCCTTCCGGCTTCACCGCCCCGGCGATGATGTCCCAACTCGAAACGACGAGGTCGTCGCCCGCTTCCAGTTCCGGGTTCTGTGCGATGCCGCCCGTCGCGATCACCACGAGGTCGGGATCGAGTGCGAGCACGTCGTCGCCGCCGGCAAAGACGTTGTAGTGGATCGGCACGCCGAGGCGTTCGAGTTCGGCAAGGCGCCAGTCGACGATGCCAATCAGTTCCCTGCGGCGCGGATTGCGAGCGGCGAGCAGGATCTGGCCGCCGGCCTCGCCGGTCGCCTCCAGCACCTCGACGGCGTGGCCGCGCTCCGCCAGCACGCGCGCCGCCTCCAGCCCCGAAGGACCGGCGCCGACCACCACCGCCTTGCGCAGGGGCCCCGGCGATTTCGAGATGACATGCGGGATGGTTGCCTCGCGGCCGGTCGCCGCATTGTGGATGCAGAGCGCGCCGCCGCCCTCGTAGATGCGGTCCAGACAGTAGGTGGCGCCGACGCAGGGGCGGATCTGCGCCTCCCTGCCCTCCTCGATCTTCCTGACGATATGCGGATCGGCGATATGGGCGCGGGTCATGCCCACCATGTCGAGCTTGCCTTCGGCGATCGCGTGGCGGGCCGTCGCGACATCGGCGATGCGGGCGGCATGGAAGACCGGGAACTTCGTCGCCGCGCGCACGTCGCCGGCAAAGTCGAGATGCGGGGACGCGGCCATGCCCTGGATCGGGATGACCTTCGTCAGATGCGCGTCATGGTCGATATGGCCGCGGATGATGTTAAGGAAATCCACCTTGCCTGAATCGGCGAGGCGCCGGGCGATCTCGACGCCCTCCTCGCGCGAAAGACCGATGTCCCAGTCCTCGTCCGCCGCCATGCGGATGCCGACGATGAAATCCGGCCCCACGGCCTTGCGCACGACATCGAGCACCATGTCGGAAAAGCGCAAACGATTGTCGAGCGAGCCGCCGAACTCGTCCTCGCGGCGATTGGTGGCGGGGGACCAGAAGCCGTCCATCAGGTGGCCGTAGGCCTCGAACTCGATGCCGTCGAGGCCGGCAGCCTGCATGCGCTGGGCCGCGGCGGCATAGTCGCCGACGATGCGCTCGATGTCCCAGTCCTCGATCTCCTTGGGAAAGGCGCGGTGGGCCGGCTCGCGCACCGGCGAGGCCGAGAGCACGGGCAGCCAGTCGCCCTTGTTCCAGCCCGTGCGCCGGCCGAGATGGGTGAGTTGGATCATCACGGCGCAGCCGTGCTCATGACAGTCGTCGGCGATCTTCTTGAGCCACGGCACGATCTCGTCGGAATAGGCGTAGAGATTGCCGAAGGCGGGCGGGGAATCTTCCGAGACGATCGCCGAGCCCGCCGTCATGGTCAGCGCCATGCCGCCTTTGGCCTTTTCCAGGTGATAGAGCCGGTAGCGGTCCTTCGGCATGCCGTCTTCCGAATAGGCCGGCTCGTGCGAGGTCGACATGATCCGGTTCTTCAGCGTCAGGTGCTTCAGGTGGTAGGGCTGGAGCAGCGGGTCTTTCGATAGCGTCATCTCAAAGGTCCTAGCAGGTCGGCCGTGATCGTGCGGGAGATAGTCGCAAATGGCGACATCCGGGGCGACGGCCGCGGCGGCAAATCATGGCCAGCGCGCGCCCTCCCCCTCGTTGCCTTGCAGCACCTACCGCAGCGAGGCTACACAGGGCGGATCGCCGCTGTAACGCGGAAAAAAACTTACCGGCGCCATAACCTGCTTTTATGGAGACGATCCGTCAACGGCGCAGGACGGGCTGCATCTCCTCATGGAAGAAGCGGAAATAGGAGGTGATCTGCGCCAGCGCGTTGGTCGACAGCTTGTACTGGATGCCGAGGCGGCCGTTGGAGCACCAGCGCACCGTGCCGCTCAGCCGTCCCAGCTCCTCGCTCTCCACCGTCACGAGCTGGCCGGGCATGGCCTGGATCGGCGTTTCGATGTCGAATGCCATGCCGCTCGGCGAAAGATCGACGACGCGCGCCCGCGTCGACTGATGCATGACCTTCACCGTCGCGAAAATACGCACCTTGGAACGATCGGTCGCCCGGACGGGCATATCCTTGATGGTCGCCATCGCTGTCACCCCAGACTTGATCCTGGAGAAAACCTAGCGGAAGGCATTTGCCATCCCGATAAGAAAATGCATGCAAATTTAAGGAACTGACTTATTCGAGGACACCTGGCCCGAGAGCCGGCGCGGCTCAGGAGGCGGCGCGGCCTTCCAGGCTGACGTAGCGGTCGGCGAGGAAGCGCATGGTGGCGACGGCATCCGCCGGCTTGCCGTAGAAATAGCCCTGCCCCATGCCGCAGCCGAGCGCCTTCAGCTTCAGCGCCTCGGAAAAATCCTCGATGCCCTCGGCGACGACGGCAAGGTCCAGCCCCTCGCACATGGCGACGATGGCCTTGATGATATGCTCGGAGGCCTTGTCGTTGGAAATGCGCGAGACGAAGGCGCGGTCGATCTTCACCTTGTCGAAGGTGAAGTCGCGCAGGCGACCGAGGCTCGACTGGCCCGTGCCGAAATCGTCGAGCGAGATGCGCACGCCCGCCGCGCGCAGCTCCCCGATGATCTTCTGCGCCGTGTCTGCATCGGTCATCACCGCCGTCTCGGTGATCTCCAGTTCCAGCCGGCGCGGATCGAGCCCGACGCGGTTGAGGATCGCCAGCGTGTTGAAGGCCGTCTTCGGGTCCATGAGCTG
>Ga0153917_1001227_pt1 | contig 11276 bp, 6 predicted proteins | sample TSFL001MetaG_FD_104695 | JGI IMG/M metagenome (GOLD analysis project Ga0153917, IMG submission 104695) | Attine ant fungus gardens microbial communities from Florida, USA - TSFL001 MetaG | ecosystem: Host-associated > Fungi > Mycelium > Unclassified | place: USA: Florida, Paynes Creek Historic... | reverse complement strand
TTGTTCAAAATAAATGCTCAAATTATTTAACACCTTTTCTTTAACAATACAAGCTTTAGTTTGTTGTCTATTTTTATCCTTAGCAAACATTAAAATATTGGTATCAACCGTGGCAGAATCAAATATTTGAACTCCCCCAAAATCAATCAGGATTAAAGGATCTGTGTAATCTATAAAGTATTTACGCAAACTTTCTCCATAAGCAGCCCGCATCCATTTATTAGAAGTAATGAAAATTAAATTTCCTTTATCTCTTAAAATGTTGTTACCTAATTCATAAAACAAACTATATATATCACCTGTTCGTGCAAAAGTTAAATAATTTAATTGTTGTAAAGCATCGCTTGCTTTACCCATTTTTTGCAGTTGGATATAAGGCGGATTACCAATAATAACATCAAATCCAATATAGTTTCCTTCATTATCTAAAACTTCTGGGAACTCAAAACGCCATTCAAAAGCATCTTGATAAATTACATTATTTAAAACTTCTTCTTTTTCCTTACTGATTTTCTCAGCTTTTATTTTTAGTTTTTTAAGATTATCTTTTTCAGCCTTTTTTAGTTTCTCTCCAAATAATTCTAAATTTTCTAAACGCTGTTTTTCAAGCTCATATTCGCCTATGGCTTTAGAAATTTTATCTTTTATTTTAGAATCTAAAGTTGTTTTGAAATTTGACTTTATTGTATCAATAATATCTTGAACTTCTTTCTTTTTTTGTTTACTATTGGTTTGTTTATACTCATTTACAGCAATTTTGTAATCTTCTATACTATAAACAATTTCTTTATTTTTAAAAGCAGATTTTAAACTGTCTTGTAATCCAAAACGACTGATTAATGAATTACCACATTTTATATTGATGTCAATATTTGGAAGTGTCTGCAATTCACCTTCAGATGTATAATAAGCATTTTTCAATAATTCGATCCACAAGCGTAAGCGACAAATATTAACGGAATTAGGATTAATATCTACTCCAAACAGACAGTTTTCAATAACATGTTGTTTTTCGTGAAACAGCGTTTTTTGAATGAGCAAACTATTAATATCTTGTCGGTGATATTCGAATAATTCGCCTTCATTATAAGAAATATAGAGTTCATCGTTTTCTATTGATACATCGCAAGGAATTCTTTTTCCTTCTTCATTGCACAAAATATTCAATTCACTTTTAATTGAGATAACTTCATTGAGTGCAGAAACCAAAAAATGCCCTGAACCAACCGCAGGATCACATATCTTTAGACTATTAATTGTTTGATTGAATTTTATTAAATCCTCTTTTCTGAAAAGTTGGGAACAGTAATCTTTTACATCTTCAAAAGTTTCAATTGTGTCATTGTAATCAACTTTAAACTTATCTACAACCGCTTTTCTGATGGCTTCTTTACACATGAACATAGTAATATACCCAGGTGTGTAAAAAGATCCGTCTTTATAACCGTTTATTTTTTCAAATATTAATCCAAGGACTGAAGCGTTGATTAAAGTTTTATTTTCATGAGCGTTCTCTATCTCTGTATTTGCATCAGCAGAAAAATCATATGCATCTAAAAAACGGAAAATATATTCTAAAGTATTTAACCTTCCTTTTAATCGTTTTCCGTTAGCATCTTTTAAGATTGTTGAAGAGTGTATTTCCATTTCTTCATCTTTCAGAGCCGTTATATCAAAAGTAAGTTGTTCAATCTCACTATGCTCAAAAAGACTGCTGTTCAAATAAGGAATATGCTTAAATTTCTCTTTGTATTTTGCGTGACGTTCGTTCAAGGGTCTTGCCAAAGCAGAAAAGAATAAATCATTTAAAGCGTCAAATCCATTTAAAAAATTAAAGTTTAAAAATTTATACTCATTAGATTTGTTATAGCTTACTAACTGAGATTCTAATAGTTTTAAGAAAAGAATTCTATTAATCCAATTGATGCAAAGTTCTAAACCAACCGAAAATGCTTTTTCATCGTTATTAGAAAATCCTTTAACACGGTCGAGATAGTTTTTATCTTCTAACGTAAAAATGGTATTCTCTAAAAGTGAAGCGTAATCTCTCTGGTTTAGAGGTTTACGAACAATGACTTTCTTAGAATTTTCTTTTATTTCTTCTAATCCGATGATATGAAGCAATTCTTTGTAAAAAGCATCATTCAGTTTATTACTATCATTACCAAAACCATGACCTAATAAGTGAACATTAGAAAATAACTTGTAAATAGCACTTAATTTGTTATCACTTAATTTTTCAATCTCATCTGCACCTATTTTTAAATAAACATACGGTAATTGGTCTTTTATTCCTTCAATATATTTAAAAGCAATTTCGTTATAAAAAAGCTCATTTTTTGTGGTGTCTTTTAAACCATCGCGAAAGTGATTGTATTCTTTTACCAAATTAGCGTTTTTATAAAACAGATTATAGAAATCTTCCGCCTTAAAGAAGAACCATTCGACACCATTGGTGACAATCAAATGCTTGATGTTATTATTTTTATGGTCAATTCGCTCACGTAGGTAGTAAAGCAGCAGTTCTTGTAGTGCTTTTTTATTTAAATTCCTTTCAGAAATAAATTCAACTTTATTACTTGGTCGTTTGGCTTCAATAATTACTCCTACATCACTCTTTGCAGTTTCATCCAAGTATATAGCTAAATCAATACGATCCTTTGTATTAATAAGATTTTTCTGGTAAAATGTATTTTGAAAAAAGCGCTTAATCGGTTCTTTTAGATGTTCTTCGCTTTCATTCTTCTTGTCGCTTATATCAATAGCTTCAATACACTTTAATAATTCTTCTTTAAACTTTTCTATATCATTTCGTAAAGGTTTAAATTTACGATATGCTGGATTCAATGTTTTATTAATAGGAATTGATAACATGTAATAGTGTTTTAATCTATAAACCTACAAAATAATTTAAACATGTTTAATAATAAAAGTATTTATTACCTTATTCTTCAAATTATAAGTTTATCTGGAATTTTCACTCGTGAAACTTTGTTGAATTCATGTAATGTTTTGTTTCAATATAAATAGAACAAATGTTAAAGATTCTAAAAAGAAAACAAGAGAAACAAAGTAAAAGAAAACTTAAAAATATTAGGTTTATTTAATCAATTATAATTTCATGTCTAAAACCGTATTATTCATCTGCTCCGCCAACAAACAACGCTCCAAAACGGCTGAAGATTATTTTAGCGGCAAATATGCCGACATTCATTTTTTATCAGCCGGAACGAATATCAGAATGTGCGAGCGGGAAGGAACCCATCCTTTAACTATTGAGGCATTAGAAGAATCGGATCTCATCTTCGTTATGGAAAACACGCATAAAAAAGAAGTAAAAAACTTTATAAACGGCCGGTTCCAAAAAGAAATCGTTGTTTTAAGTATTCCGGATATTTACAAATACTACCAAAAGGAATTGCTTGAGATTTTAAAAGAAAAAGTGAATTGCTACTTTACATCTCCGTAATCAGCTAAAACAAAACAACAGCCTCCTGTACGGAGACTGTTGATTCGCTTTATTTTTAATTATATAACCTGTTTTTACTTCCCGATACAAAAATTGGCAAAAATGTTCCCCAACAGTTCGTCGTTTGTTACCTGGCCCGTGATTTCACCGAAGTAGTACAGTGCCTGGCGGATGTCGATGGCCATGAGGTCGGCCGGCAGCTGGCTGTCGAGCCCCCACTGTACCTTTTGTATTTCTTCGAGTGCCTTTAACAGGGCATCGTAATGCCGTGTGTTTGTTACGATGGTTTCGTTGTTGCGCAATGCGCCTGTATTCACCAACTGCATCAGGCGGTCCTGCAGATCGGAAATCCCCTCCTTGTTTTTGGCCGAAATAAAGACGGCGTTTTCCACGCGTTCATCCAGGGTTTTCAACATTTCAGGCTCCAACAGATCTTTTTTGTTAAAGAGCACTACCAATTGCTTTAACGGGTACTGGTTCTTTACCTTTTCAATCTCGTTTTCAAGAACCGCCATACGGTCGCCTTTCCATTGCGTACTGTCGGTAAGGAACAGCACCACCTGTGCCTGCTCGATCTTTTCAAAGGTTTTTTGAATACCGATGCTTTCCACCACATCGTGCGTTTCGCGGATACCGGCCGTATCGATGAAGCGGAAGCAGATGCCGTTGATCACGAGCTCGTCCTCTATGGTATCGCGCGTGGTTCCGGCAATATCGGATACGATGGCGCGCTCTTCGTTGAGCAGGGCGTTGAGCAAGGTGGATTTCCCTACGTTCGGCTCCCCTACGATGGCCACGGGAATCCCGTTTTTGATGACGTTGCCTACGGCAAACGAATCAATAAGCCTTTTGAGTACGAACTCAATGCGGTTTACGAGTTCGCGGAACGCAGAACGATCGGCAAACTCCACATCCTCCTCCGAAAAATCCAGCTCCAGTTCAATAAGCGAGGCAAAGTTGAGCAGTTCTTCGCGCAACCGGGCGATTTCGTTGGAAAAACCACCGCGCATCTGCTGCATGGCGAGCTGGTGCGCTGCTTCGTTGTCCGAAGCAATAAGGTCGGCAACAGCCTCGGCCTGCGACAGGTCCATTTTGCCGTTGAGGAACGAACGCATCGTGAACTCCCCGGGCTGTGCCATACGGCAGCCTTTGCGCAGCAACAGCTGGATGATCTGCTGCTGGATGAACAATGAGCCATGGCACGAAATCTCCACGGTAGGTTCTCCGGTATACGAATTCGTGCCCTTAAACAAAGACACGAGCACCTGGTCGTACACCTTTCCTTCGTCTGTTATATGCCCCAGGTGCAGGGTATGCGATTTCTGTTTTGTAAGGTCTTTCCCCTTTACCGACTGGAAAACCGAAGCCACAATAGCTACGGCATCGGGTCCGGAAACGCGGATAACAGCAATGGCGCCCGCACCGGAAGGCGTGGCCAGCGCCACGATCGTATCTTGTAAAATCATATCGTTAGTGTAGGTACCGCTCGGCGGTCGTTAGCTCCGGCTTCCCGGAATTTATAACTATCGTTTCAAAATGGTCGTCGCATCGGCCTGTGCTTTCGGGAGCACCGTGATGTCGGCCACCTGTACGTGCTTGGGCTGGTTTACGGCAAAGCAGATGCTTTCGGCTATGTCTTCGGCCTGTAAGGGCTCAAACCCGTCGTATACCTTTGCGGCACGTTCACTGTCGCCCTTAAAGCGCACAAGCGAAAACTCCGTTTCTACGGCACCCGGGGCTACGGAGGTTACCTTGATACCCAACGGAAGGAAATCGAGGCGCATGCCTTTCGTAAGGGCTTCCACGGCCCATTTCGATGCACAGTACGTGGTGCCGTTTGCATAGGCCTGCTTGCCCGCAATGGACGACAGGTTTACGATATGGGCATCATCCGATTTCTGCAGGTACGGCAGGCACGCACGTGTAACGTAGATAAGGCCTTTGACGTTGATGTCGACCATGGCTTCGAGATCGGAAAGGTCGGCCTCCTGGAACGAAGCCAGCCCGTGTGCATTTCCTGCATTGTTGATGAGCACGTCGATATGTTGCCAGTCTGCCGGCAGGGTTTCAAAAGCGTTGAACACGGCTTCTTTTGATGCCACATCAAAAGCCAGCAGCAGCGTGGGCGTATCCGTCAGTTCGTGCTGCAGTTGCTGCAGCCGTTCCATGCGGCGCCCGCACAATATGAGCCTGTTTCCTTTGGCAAATGCCTTCGCCGTTGCATATCCGATTCCGGAACTTGCACCCGTTATCACGATTGTTTTCATCTTATTCCTTATCTTTTTACAAAGGTACACGCAATTTTTAAATTACCGTCTGTTTTAGTCCCTGCATCACGTTCAGCCATAAAAAATTAAAGAACGAACGGTCCTTTTTGCGGTCTACCTTTTTTACCTCCGTTTTTTTAAGCCCGTCGGTATCGGTACGCACGAACAGGTTCGCTGCTGCCGAAGCCAGTTTGCGCTCCTTGTTTTCTTCGTTGTACAGCTTCATTTTAAGGTTTTTGAAGCTGATGGCGAAATCGCCTTTGGAAACGGAATTGTCGCCGCTGAAGTTGAACGCCATATGGTCGATGGTTCCGTTGGCCCTTACGTTCATATAGGGTTTGAGGAACGGGTTCATGGCAGGTGCCGGGAAGTTGGCCAGGTCGCCGTTGATGTTGAACGAGTCTGTGGGGTCCATGATGTTGAAGCTCCAGCTCGATATCAAACGGCCGCTCTGCATAAACTGCGTCTGCACGTTGATCTGCGTGCGCGGCCCGCTTTTGCGCTTGTAGCCGCTGTACAGGTTCTGAGCCGTGATGTTGAAATCGGCAAACGTAAGCTTGCCGGGTTCGCCTCCGCCGGGCTTGGCCACTTCTTCATACGTAAGGCGCGAATTGCGTACCTTGAGCACGTCTACTTCAAACGGGAACTTCACATGGCGCAGCCTGTAGCTGTACAGGTGGTTTTCAACCGGGGCCAAAGGGATGGATACGTCACGGTAAATGGAGGCATCGGCCTTGTTGATGACGATTTCACGGAATTTGATAAAGAATTCCTCCTGTTGGTCGAATCCCCAGCGGTAGCCGTTAAACTGGATGGGACCGCTGGATATGTTGTAGTAATCTTTCGCATACTTCAGCTTATGGGCATGCTGCCTGCGCGTTATTTTGGGAACGAGTTTGAAGTCGTTTATTGAGGCATCGGCCTGCTTTAACTTAAGTCCGCCCGCATGTACCACATAATCCTTGCCGCCATCGTAGCGGACCTTGCCTGCCGATAGCAGCGGATCTTTATAGGTAAAGGGCACTTTGGCCTTTATGGTTTCGTCGTTGACCTCTATCTTGTTCAGTGTAAGGTTGAAATTCTCTACGGTAAGCTTGTTGTAGCGCCCCTTCGGATCTTTGAGCACGTAGCCTGCATTTTTTATAAGTACTTTATCAATGAGTACGCGGTCGTTAAGGCGTCCGGATCCGTTTTTGCTGCCTCCCCCCTTTCTCCCGGGGATGTGCACGAACTGCGGGTTGTTGAGCTCGAATTCCCCTATGAGCAGGTGTTCGTGCACGCGGTTTGAAATATTGCGGATGTTGATGTTCACGTTCTGCACGTCGAGGACGCCTAGGGAATTAAACGACGATCTCTTGATGTTGAGCTCCTTTACGTCCATACGGAACGGGATAAGGGGCCGGATGATTTTTTCGGCATCCTTTTTGGCCTGCTGGAATACCGTCTGCTTTTTCTGGTCGAGGATGCGTACGTTGATGGAATCGATGCCGATGTTCCCGATGTTTACGAACAGGTCTTCGCGGTCGTAGCCCCAGTCGGTACCTTTTAATGACAGTTTGGGTACTTCCACGAGCACCCGGCTGTTTGAAGCCGTTTCCCTGTTGCGGAATTCAGCACGCGAAATATACGGAAGCAGTCGGAAGTTTTCGATTTCGAGATGTCCTTTTCCGATGTCGATCGTACCCGATTTCACCACCTGCAGGTCGTTGACCACACTGTAAAGCGAATCGATCGAGAACTTATAGTCGGTATACGTAAACGGGATGTCCTTTTCCACGGTATATTCCCCCATGTGCACGCCGTCGATCTCCGCGTTGAAGTTGTGCACCTCGTGCAACAGGGAGTCCCCGGCCGTATTCATAAGCCTTAAATGGGCCTTCTCAACGCTGATCTTGTCGATGTCGATGACGGATGCCAGTTTGGACTCTGATTTCAGGGTATCGCGCACTTCGGGCATGAGCACCGTGATATCGGGACCTTTTACGGATATCGTATACGCTTTGAGGTTCTTGTTTTTAAGCAGTTCATAAAAATTCACGCCCGAAACGCTGATTTCGGCTACCTTGCCGTAAAAATCGATGTCCTTGCGGATGTTCGCGTTCTTTTTCGGTGTGAGCTTGGCATTTTCTACCGACAGGCTGTTGCTGAAGATGGAAAAATGCAGGTCGTCGTAAGTAAGGTCGTAGGCCGTATCGTTCTTTTCCTCAAGGATCTTGGGCAGCCGGTTCTTGATGAGCAGGTTGATGCCGACGTTTGCCAAAACGGCCAGCGCAAGCAGCGATACTGCAACAATTCCGATGATTTTTACAGGTTTGGTAACGTTCATATGCACAACAATTTTTATTAAATATAAAACAAGCGGTGCTTATAAACAATTGTTTTATCTCATTTTAATGAACTGCATGCACACTTAATCTTTTTTTTGCAACATTTTTGCAACGTCTACGTTCTAAAGCTCAGTTATTTCACCGTATTTCAATAAAACTCTTTCCGGATGTTGCAATACCGTAAGTTTCATTCCAGGTCCCAACTTATAAAACCTATCTCATTGCGCTTGGAATAGCTTAATGTATCTTCAACTCTTTTAGTAAAAGTCAAATTACTACGTCACATAACAAAATGAGTGTCGTTAATTGCTAAAATCAGCAGCAATAATATTATAAGGAAGAAACAGGAGCATATTATTTAATTCTAAAAACACATTATTGAATTTTTTAACATAAAAAAGCTACTAACAAAAAACCAAATTAAGCTATTTAAAATTATAATTACCTATATTTATAATAATCTTAAAAAACACAAGTATGATAAAAAACTTATTTTTTTTATTATTCCCTATAACGGCCATTTGCCAGGTGCAGGTAGGGACAGACATCATTACATCGACCCCTTCCGATGGAGGTGGTTATAGCACTTCTTTATCTTCGGACGGGAATATTCTAGCAGTCGGATCTCCAGGTAGGTCCATCATTAACCCAGAAAAAGGTATTGTACGTATATATAAATATGAATCCGGTCAATGGAAACAATGGGGGAATGATTTAATAGCCGAGGAAGCAGGAAGTTCCTTTGGTCTCGCTATGTCTCTTTCTGCCGATGGTAAAACAATAGCGGTAGGGGCTCCACGGAATTCGGGAAATGGTTATAATATCGGACATGTCTGTATATTTCAGGATGTGCAAAGCACATGGGTCCAGATTGGACATATAGACGGAAAAGGAAGCGCCGATTGGTTTGGAGGCAGTGTATCTCTTTCTGGAGACGGGACTTTATTAGCTATCGGGGCAACACAACAGGGCAAAAATGTAACAGAAAAAGGATATGTCCAGATCTATAAAAATGTATCCGGTGTCTGGACGCAATTGGGTGACGATTTAACCGGTGATGACTATACCGATAATTTCGGAATGAGTGTATCCTTTTCGGCTAATGGCAACAGGGTGGCCGTTGCAGCTAATGTTCCAGGACAACAATCCTTAAGACCGGCCTATGCTAAAGTATACGAGTTAAATGGCTCTGTATGGTCCCAGGTTGGACAGAAAGTGGTCAATGGACAAAGTGCTGTCAACGTTAATGTAAAACTATCAGGTGACGGAACTGTTCTTGCTTATGCACCTGTTGAGTCAAGTTCCGATTTTGTCAAGGTATACCGTATGAACGGGACTAGCTGGCAGCAAATCGGCTATGATATTTTTGGAAAACTTACTGATTTTTCTATTAGCTACAATGGAGATATTATAGCTATTGGTAACGGTATGGAAAAATATAATAATACGCCCGTTGGACAGGTACGAATCTACCAAAACATAACAGGAAACGACTGGGTAAAGATCGGGAAAAACATCAATGGTCCCGTCACAAATGGAAAGCCTTATTTTGGTTCCTTTGGTCATCGTGTCAGCATATCTCATGACGGGAGATATGTTGCTGCGGGTAATGTATTAGGAACTACACGTGTATTTGACCTTTCTTCTGTTTTATCTGTTAATCATTTTCTTTCGGAGAAATTTAATCTTTACCCTAACCCCGCATCCCATGTTGTAAACATTGATAACAGCGGAAATATGACCGTAAATAAAGTTGATATTTACGATGTAACCGGTAAACTTATCAATACACAAAAATTTGGCAATGAACCCGAAATACAGTTGAATGTTGAAACACTCACTACCGGAACTTACCTTCTGCATCTGCATACGAATGAAGGTATAGCCGTCAAAAAGTTGATTAAAAAGTAAAATAAAAAGCAGCCTTACAGGTTGCTTTTTCTATAGAAAATCAAATCATTTTAGATTTCGTGTTTTATGAAAAAATAGTAGTGCTGGGAAAGTATAATAATAAAAAAACCGAATTAATGTCCGATTAAATACCGGAACTCCTGGTGTGAATTTTTGTGATTCATTCGAAGTCGTTTGTGTGTAACTCTAATGAATTCTTATACTGTAATGGGAAACAACATTTCTTTATTCATCACTCAAAACCCATACCTGTTCTGGCAAAATTCCACTTCAACCTGCATACTCAAAAAAAGCACATTTTTCATGATCTTATCTCCAATTCTTAAAAAGTTAGAAAATTTGCAAACGTTTATTCAAAAACGTTAAACAAAACTCACATATAGCTATTTTTTTAACTATTTTAAGGAATTATCTTCACATTGTGATTTAAATGATTCAATTAATGAAGAAAATTCAACTTATCCTTTTCGGATTGTGTACGCTTACAGCGTGTAGTGAAGATGCTTTTCAGGATGCAGAAAAGCAAAACGAAGAAACTGGTTCACAATTTCAGACCAACAGTTTTAACGACAATGATAGTGGTACAATCAATCCTGATGGTACCAAAATTCCTGGTGACAATTATGCGTCGCCCTGGGATATCTGGTATAACAGGGGCTATACTGATAAACAACCTGCTTACATTATAACCAATGGTACCGTTGAAAACATTTCTCCTTTCAGACTCGAAGTATGGGCTTATGCCGGTCTTGCTTACTTTGACGGAGCAAATGACGGAACATATAATGATCCTAATATCGGTGTCCAATTTTCTTTAAATAACGGGAACTATCCGACATTGTTTGCTAATGGAAAAGAAGTAGGAAACCTGGTAAAAACGGCTGTCCCTTTTACACTGAATCCGCAGGATGCATTCCGTATGGAAGGCAGTAGTAACCATTTACCCATGACCGGAGGTAGTAATAAATCTTCCAGACTTTTAATTTTGGAAATCAATTAACAACGTCAGAGCACACTTTATTAAGAGATTATGGTAAGGTATTTTTCTATGAAGTACGCTTTTTTCAGGCATCCAACAATGCTTTTGTAGGAACCTATATTTTACACCCTGAAATCTCAACCATTGGTACAACAACTGTCTGGAAAACTGTAAAAGATCTTGGAGGCACAACTCTTACCGGATTCGTACAACCGCTAGGTACCAGTTTTGGATTGTATTATTATGATATCGGTTCAGCTGGAACATATTGGGACGTAGATAATGCTAAAGATGGTAATATATGTGATTCACGCGAAGTGGTT
>Ga0153917_1001226_pt1 | contig 11283 bp, 8 predicted proteins | sample TSFL001MetaG_FD_104695 | JGI IMG/M metagenome (GOLD analysis project Ga0153917, IMG submission 104695) | Attine ant fungus gardens microbial communities from Florida, USA - TSFL001 MetaG | ecosystem: Host-associated > Fungi > Mycelium > Unclassified | place: USA: Florida, Paynes Creek Historic... | reverse complement strand
TGCCCTCGCGCACGACCGTCTTCACGGGCCTGCCCCGCGAGGAGATGCTCGTCGAGATCGACGCGCTCGCCTACATCGCGTCCTAGCGCCGGAGCCCTTCGGGGCTTCTTGAGCGCCGGCCCGTCCGGCCTTCAGCGAGCCTGCCTCCCGTGAGATGGCGGGGTTCTGCGCCTTCGACAGCCGCCGAAGGCGCAGAACCCCGCCATTTCCGCACCCCGCGACGGGTCGGGCAGCGCTTTCGAGGGCGTCGCGTTCGTCGGATGCCGCTACAGCCGCCCCGCCGCCTTGAGCGCGAGATAGCGGTCGGCGAGCGCGGGCGGCAGCTCGTCGGGCGCCGCCGTGACGGCATCCGACCCGAGCAGCGTCAGCGCGTCGTGCACCCGGGAGCGGTCGAGGATCGCCCGCTCCGCCGCGGACGCCCGGAAGACGGCCTCGCGGTCGGAGCGGTCGGCCGACAGCTCCACCGCCGCCGGATCCTCGACCCCGGCGACCACCACGAGGTGCTTGCGCGCGAGCGTCGGCACGACGTCGAGCAGCGGCTGCACGCTCCCGGGCTGGTCGGCCGTCGTGAGCAGCACGACGAGCGCCCGGTGCGCGGTGATGCTCGACACGATGCCCGGCAGCGCCGACCAGTCCGGCTCGAGCAGTTCGGGCTCGACGCCGGAGAGCGCGTTCACCGTCTCGGTGAGCAGCGCCGCCCCCGACACGCCCTGCACGCGCGCCCGCACCCGACGGTCGAACGCGACGACGTCGACCCGGTCGCCCGCGCGGGAGGCGAGCGCGCCGAGCAGCAGCGCCGCCTCGATGGAGGCGTCGAAGCGCACCTCGTCGCCCACCCTGGTCGCCGCGTTGCGCCCCGCATCCAGCAGGATCACGACGCGGCGATCCCGCTCGGGCCGCCACGTGCGCACCACCAGGTCGCGGCGACGGGCCGTGGCGCGCCAGTCGATCGAGCGCACGTCGTCGCCGCGCACGTACTCGCGCAGGGAGTCGAACTCCGTGCCCTGACCGCGCACCAGGAGCGTCGTCTGCCCGTCGAGCTCGCGCAGCCGCACGAGCCGCGAGGGCAGGTGCCGCCGCGAGTTGAACGGGGGGAGCACGGTCACCCGCGCCGTGGATCGCAGGGTCGCCTGCCGGGCGGCCACGCCCAGCGGCCCCCAGGACCTGATCGTGACGTGCGGCGACCGCCGCTCGCCGCGCCGGGTGGGCGTGAGGCGGGTGGACACGAGCCGCCGTTCTCCGGCCGGCACGTCGATGTTCGCGCGGCGCGACCCCGCGCCCGCCGAGGGCTCCCAGGCGTCGCGCACGACGCCGCGCAGCCGTCGCGAGCCGAGGTTCGTGACGAAGAGCTCGGCCTCCGCCGACTCGCCCAGCCGCAGCCGCGCCGACGGCCCCCGCTCGAGCCGCAGCGCCCGCGGGGAGGCCGCGATCGCCAGGTCGACCGCGACGAGCGCGCCGCACAGCGCGACCCAGCAGGCGGCCACGAGCACGGCGACGTCGACCGACCCGCCCAGCAGCACGATCGGCACCACGCCGAGCGCGAGCAGCACGGCGAGCCGCACCCCCACGGTCACGAGCGCGTCTCCCGCCGGCTCCGGCGGCTGGGACTCATCGCGGCACCGGGACCTGCTGCAGCACCGAGCGCAGGATGGAGTCGGCGCCGATGCCCTCGAGCTCCGCCTCCGGTCGGAGCTGGATGCGGTGGCGCAGCACCGGCGGCACCATCGCCTGCACGTGGTCGGGCGTGACGCCGGGGGCACCGGTCAGGTACGCCCACGTCTTCGCCGCCGCGAGCAGCGCCGTGGCGCCGCGGGGGGACACGCCGAGCTTCACCGACGGCGACTGCCGGGTGGCCCGGGCGACGTCGACGATGTACGCCAGCAGGTCGGCACTCACGGGGATGCGCGCGGCCTCGGCCCGCGCCGCCGTGACGTCGGCGGCGCTCAGCTGCGGCGCGACGCCCGCGGCGCGGAGGTCGCGGGGGTCGAAGCCCATCGCGTGCCGGCGCAGCACCTCGATCTCCGCGTCGCGCGGCGGCAGCGCGAGCACGAGCTTCATGAGGAAGCGGTCGAGCTGCGCCTCGGGCAGCGTGTACGTGCCCTCGTACTCGACGGGGTTCATCGTCGCGGCCACCATGAACGGGTCGGGGAGCCGTCGCGTCACGCCGTCGGCCGAGACCTGCCGCTCCTCCATCGCCTCGAGCAGCGAGGACTGCGTCTTCGGCGGCGTGCGGTTGATCTCGTCGGCGAGCAGGAGGTTCGTGAACACGGGCCCCTCGCGGAACTCGAACTCGCCCTCCTTGGCGTCGTAGACGAGCGAGCCCGTGACGTCGCCCGGCATGAGGTCGGGCGTGAACTGCACGCGCTTCGTGTCCAGCGCGAGCACGTGGCTCAGCGTGCGCACGAGGAGCGTCTTGGCGACGCCCGGCACGCCCTCGAGGAGCACGTGGCCGCCCGAGATCAGTCCGACGAGGAGGCCGTCCACCGCCTCCTGCTGTCCGACGACGGCCTTGCCGACCTCGGCGCGAGCGCGCCCGAGGCGCGCGCGAAGATCTTCGCTCATGACGTGTGCTGCTCCTGGTTCGTGCGCCGATCGCGGCGGCGCGCTGACGTTGCTGGGGTCGTGGGCTCCGCGCCCGGGGCGGGTTCGGCGCGCGCGGAGGAGGGCGCCGGGGTCGGGGGACCGGATGCCGGCTCGGATGCGGGCGGTCGCGCCCGCCGCCGCGCGAGGCCCGGCGTCCACTCGTAGCCGAGAGCGGCCGCGCAGTCCTGCTCCACCCGCAGGAGCCGTTCGCCGAGGTCCACGAGCTCGCGCGCGTGCCCGATCCGGGCGTCCAGGAGCAGGGGACGCAGCTGCGCAGGCTGCACGCCGAGCACGGATGCCGTCTGATCGACGACGACGTCGGCCGGCGTCGTGCGGGAGAGCCCGAGCAGCCTGGCCAGGCGGCCGAGCGTGCCCACGCGCAGCGCGTCGAGGGCATGGCCGACGTCGTCGGAGCGCGCGTAGAGCCGCGCCCGGCCCTCGATCGTCTCGCCGGCGGGCACCACGACGGGCAGGCGCTCGGCCACCAGGGGGCCGAAGCGGCGGCCCCGCGCGATCATGAGCGCGACGGCGGCGAGCAGGAGCAGGGCGATCGCGATGCTGAGCCACTCGGGCACGAAGGAGTCGGCGGTCGCGGGGATGTCGGGCACCCACCACACGAGCTGCCCCGTCGAGCCGAGCAGCGAGAGCGCGAGCGCGGCGTTGTCCGCCTGGTCGACGCGCGCGTTCGAGAGCACGCCGCCGGAGCCGAGCGCCACGACCTCGATCCCGTCGACGTCGGCGACGGCGAGCGCGCCGTTCCCGGTCGGCGAGGTCGTGAAGCACACGCCGCCGCCGTCCACGACGTCGTAGCGGGGGCCGCGCTCGGAGGTGATGCGCTTCGCGGTCGTCGCGAACTCGGCCGGGCACCGGTCGCCGGCATCCAGCGTCGCCGCCTCCGCGCCGCCCATGCCCGCCGACTCGATGCGGCCGTCGGCGAACGCCGCGAGCAGGGCCGGGCGCGCCTCGAGCAGCACGATGCGCGAGACCCCTGCGGAGCGGGCCGCGCGCACGGCGTCGTCGATGGTCGCGCGATCCTCGTCGCCCGCCGCCGTCGGCGAGGGATCGGACCCCGAGGCCAGCGACTGGAGCGCGCCGCCGCGGTCGTGCACGACCACCGTCGTCGCCCGGCCCGCGTCGTGCGCTGAGGCCACGAGCGATTCCACGTCCCCGATCGAGGCCGCCGGACGCACGTCGACGCCCTGCTCGCGGAGCACCTGGACCACCGCCCGTGCGCCGCTCTGCCCCGCGCCGTCGATGTCCAGCGGGGGGCTCGCGACGCGCGTCACGGCCGCCTGGAGCAGGCCGACGAGGACGACGGCGACGAGCGAGCCGACGGCGGCGATGATCCACACGCGGGCGCGGGCGATCGCACGCCCCGGCGTCGTGGAGGACGACGGCGTCGCGGCCGCGGCCGGCGCCTCGGCGGCGTCGCCGATGCGCGGGGCCGGCTCGACCGGTGCGGGCGCCGTCATCGGACGCCGCCCACGGCCTCGAGCGCGACGGGCCGGGCGCGCTCCAGCTCGGCGTCGAGCGAGCGAACCCGATCCCAGTCGTCGCGCGTCATCTCGCGCTCGAAGTAGCGGGCGTGCTCGAAGACGCCCGCGACGAGCTCGAGGTCGGCGCTCCGGTCGGGGAAGGAGCGCGACGCGGACGCCGTGATCTCGTGGGCCGTCGTGCCGGGGCGCAGGCCGATGACGGTGCGCTCGGCGAGGCCGCGGGCGAGCGCGCGGAACTGCTCCTCGACGGCCGTCCGGAAGTCGCCCGCGTCGGCGGCGCTCGCGGCGGCGGCCCGGTGCTCCCTCGCCGACCGAGCCCGGTCGCCGTCGTCGAACACGCCGGCGTCGGCCGCGGCGCGGCGCGCGATCGGCGAGCGCAGGCCGCGGACGACGAAGTAGACGACGACGCCGAGGATCAGCAGCCCGATCACGACGTAGACCACGGGAGCCGCGAAGGAGCCGCCCTCGGGGACCTGGAACAGGCCGTTCAGGAAGTCGAGGAGCGCGTTCGCGAGCCGGTCGAACCAGGTGAGCTGCGTCTCGGCGTACTCGGGCTTCGCGAGCTCCTGACCGAGGAGGTCCCGTGCCGTGTCGCCGTCGGGCGCGAGCGGCGCGTCGGCGACGAGGCGCGCCCCGTCGCCGACGGCGCGGAGAAGACCGAGGGCGAGCGCGGTCACTCGCCGCCGCCGCTCTCGCGGTAGGGGTCGTAGGTGTGCTGCGCCGAGGCGCCGTCGGCGCGAGGCGGCGACCACTGCTGCGGCTGTCCGGACTGCCCGGCCGCGCGGTCGCGAGCGGCGCGCGCGTCGTATGCCTCGCCGTAGGTACGGGGCGGCGGGGGCGCCGCGGGGGCCTGCCCGCCCAAGTGTCCCGCGGCGCCCGGGAACCCGGGGCCGGGAGCCGGGGCGCCGATGCTGCCGTACCGGGCGTAGCGGGGGTCGTCCGTCACCGGCGGCCGGCCTGCGCCGGGCGCGCCGTAGCCCTGCGCGTCGTACGCCCGCGGGTCGTATCCGGGTGCGGAGGGAGCGCCGGGTCCGTACCCGGGGTATCCGTACCCGCCGTATCCGCCGCCCTGGCCGTAGCCCGTGAGCGCGGGCGGGGGAGCGGCGACGGCCGGCTCGTCGAAGGGGTCCCAGGTGGGCCGCGCTCCGGATGCGCGCTCCTCGACGAAGCGGTCGAGGTGCAGGCCCAGCCCCTCGCGGCGCATGCGCGTGTCGACGTAGAGCACGGCGCCCAGCGTCGATTGGAGCGCGACGGCCACCGCCGACACGAGCATCGTGAAGGCCGAGAGGATGAGCGACGCGACCAGGACGACGCCGCTCGCGCCGGCCGAGTCGCCGCCCGTGCTGCCGAACGGCATGACGATCGGGCCGAGGAAGCCGAGGAAGAACTGCGGCACCGACGACACGATGCCGTTCACGATCATGAGCATGACGGTCATGAGCAGCACGGTGCCGAAGAGCCGCCAGAACTGCGATCGGGTGAGCGTCCAGCTCCGGCCGACGGCCGCCCAGAGCCCGCGCCGCTCGATCACGATCGAGCTCGGGATGAAGAGCAGCTTGACGTTCAGCCACATCACGCCGACGAACGCGCAGAGACCGAAGACGATCACGAGCACGACGGTCGTGACGACGCTGCCGACCTCCGCGCCGAAGACGACGAGGGGCAGCACGGCCGCGAAGCCCATGACGGCCAGCGCGAGCGTCGCCGCGAGGCCGAACAGCGCCCCGTAGCCGGCGAGCGGCCACACCCGCTTCCACGCGCGCGCCCAGGCGGAGCGGAAACGGCTGCGCTCGCCGCGTGCGGCGTCCGCCACGACGAGCACCGTGATGGCCTGGGCGAGCGCCGTGCCGACGACGGAGAGCACGACGGGGACCAGCGCGCCGAGCCCCGTCCCGACGAACGCCGTCGCGAGCACCTGGTCGCGGGTGTCCGCGGTCGCGTTGTCGACGCGGCTGAAGAGCCAGAGGGAGAGCGGCACGAGCACCGCGACGCCCGCGACGTTCGCGATGCCCACCAGCAGGAAGGTCGAGCCCACGAGCACGCCCAGGTTCTTCGCCACGATGCGGAACGTCGAGCCGAGCACCTCGCCGAAGTCGAGCGGTCGCCGAGGCAGCAGCGAAGCCGTCGGCGCCGGGCTCCACCCGCCGCCGTTCGGGCCGCCCGCGGGCGTCCCGCCCCCGGAGGCGTCGTCCCCCAGCCACGATGCGGCACCCTGCGGCTGCCCGCCGAATGAGCCGTTCCCGTTCGGACCCCACGACTGACTCATGGGTCCATGCTGGCATGCTCCGCGCCGGGAGGGAGCCGCGAGCGGCGCGCATACCTCTTTGAGAAGGAGCGGGCGCTCGGGGAAAGGGCCCCGCGGGCGGCGCTGCGGCGGCGAGGAGCGGGTCGCGGCTGGAATACGCAGGGCACAGGATAGGGAACGGGTACGCTCATACGAGTGCGCGCGAGCGGCGCACGGACCGGAGGGGTGGCACATGTCGGAGCGCATTCTCGTCGTCGACGACGACACGGCGCTGTCGGAGATGATCGGGATCGTGCTTCGGGCGGAGGGCTTCGAGCCCGAGTTCGTCGCCGACGGAGCCGCGGCGGTGGGCGAGTTCCACCGAGTGCAGCCGGACCTCGTGCTCCTCGACGTCATGCTGCCCGGCCTCGACGGCATCCAGATCTGCCACCTCATCCGCAGCGAGTCGGGCACGCCCATCATCATGCTCACGGCCAAGAGCGACACGACCGACGTCGTGCGCGGTCTCGAGGCGGGCGCCGACGACTACATCGTCAAGCCCTTCAACCCGAAGGAGCTCGTCGCCCGCATCCGCACCCGGCTGCGCTCCTCGCAGCCGCAGAACGACGACAAGATCCGCGTCGGCGATATCACCATGAACGTCGCCGCGCACGAGGTGCTGCGCGGCAACGAGCCCGTCAACCTCACGCCGCTCGAGTTCGACCTGCTGCTCACCCTCGCCTCGAAGCCGCAGAAGGTGTTCACCCGCGAGGAGCTCCTCGAGCAAGTGTGGGGCTACCAGTACAAGGCCGACACGCGCCTCGTGAACGTGCACGTGCAGCGACTGCGCGCCAAGGTCGAGCAGGACCCGGACAACCCCAAGATCGTCATGACCGTGCGCGGGGTCGGCTACCGCGCGGGCCACGCGTCGACCTTCTCCTGACGTGCCGCAGTCCGCCCTGTGGACGTCCGTCTCCGGACGGTTCCGCGACACCGTCGGCGACAACTCGCAGGTGCCCGGCCGATGGCTCACGCTGCGCGGGTTCTCGCGCAACGTCGTCTACCTGTGGCGCACCTCGCTGCCGTTCCGCACCATCGCGATCTCCGTCGCGCTCACGTCGATCACGGTGCTGTCGATCGGGCTGCTGATGTCCAACTCGATCGCGAACGACCTCTACCGCTCGCGGCTCACCGAACTGCTCAGCGAGAGCGACCGGGCCACGACGCAGGCGCAGGCGACGTTCCACTCCGGCGTCGAGACGGATGCCGCGGCGCTGACCGCCCTCCGTCAGCAGGCCTTCGACACGATCAGCACCTCCGCCCCCAACGCCTACGGCTTCGCGTTCTTCCGCGTCCCGGGCACCACCGGCCAGCAGCTGCAGGACGTCACGAGCGACGGCATCGACCCGTCCCTCGTCACGGCCGAGCTGCGCACCGCCGTCGAGCAGAACGCCGGCGGCCAGGCATCCGGCGGCAAGCAGCAGTACCAGTCGATCGAGCTGACCCTCCGCGACGGCGAGCGCGTGCCCGGCGTCGTCGTCGGCACCACCGTCGAGGTGCCGACGGCCGGTCAGCACGAGCTCTACCTCGTCTACTCCCTCGCCGAGTCGCAGAGCACGCTCGACTTCGTGCAGCGCACCCTCGTCGTCTCCATGGTCGTGCTCGTGCTCATCATCGCCATCATCACGGGCTTCGTCATGCGCGCCGTCATCCAGCCCATCCGCATCGCCGCGCAGACGAGCCGCAAGCTCGCCGCCGGCCAGCTCGAGGAGCGCATCCCCGAGCGCGGCGAGGACGACATCGCCACGCTCTCGCGCTCCTTCAACGACATGGCCGACTCCCTGCAGGACCAGATCGAGCGCCTCGAGGACCTCTCCCAGGTGCAGCAGCGCTTCGTCTCCGACGTCTCGCACGAGCTGCGCACCCCGCTCACCACGATCCGCCTCGCCGGCGCCATGCTCTACAACGGGCGCGAGGACTTCGAGCCCGCCATGTCCCGCTCCGTCGAGCTGCTCCACGACCAGGTCGAGCGCTTCGACCTCCTGCTCAGCGACCTCCTCGAGATCAGCCGCATGGACGCCGGCGCCATCGACACGGCCCGCGAGCCCGGCAGCCTGCAGTCGATCGCCGACGACGTCATCGGCAACATGAGCCCCATCGCGCTCGACCACGGCTCGCACGTGTGGCTCGCGCGCACCGACTCCTACGCCGAGTCGGAGTTCGACGCGCGCCGCATCACGCGCGTCGTGCGCAACCTGCTCGGCAACGCGATCGAGCACGGCGAGGGCAAGCCAATCGTCGTGTCCGTCGCCACCGGCGCCACGGCCGCCGCCATCTCCGTGCGCGACTACGGCGTCGGCATGACCCCGGAGCAGCAGTCGCGCGTCTTCGACCGCTTCTGGCGCGCCGACCCCTCCCGCAAGCGCACCATGGGCGGCTCCGGCCTCGGCCTCGCCATCTCCTACGAGGACGCCGTGCTCCACGACGGCCGCCTCGAGGTGTGGTCGGCGCCAGGGCTCGGCACCAACTTCCGGCTCACCATCCCGCGCCGCGTCGGCGACGAGATCGAGTCGTCGCCGCTCCCGCTGCAGCCCGACGACGCCGGCGAGACCACCATCGACCTTCCCTCCGACGTCGGCGTCGGCGCCGTCGACGAGGTCTTCTCGGGCGTCGACGTGGACACCCAGCCCATCGACATCCCGGCGATCCAGGCCGCCATCGCCGCCGGCGACCGCGAGGCCGAGGTCGTCGCGGAAGCCGAGCTCGGCCTCGAGCCCGCCGACCGGGCGGAGGCCGACGCCGCTGCACCCGCATCCGCGGCCGACCCCGGCGAGGAGCGCGCGGGCCACGACGACGGGCTCGGCGAGCACGACGCCGGCGCCGTCGACGAGGACGCCGCGGCTCCGCGCGACGAGGAGGCCGGCCGATGACCCGCCGCCCCGCCCTCCGCCGCGCCCTCGCCGCCCTGCTCGTCGCGGCCTCGGCGATCGCGCTCGCCGCGTGCGCCCGCATCCCCACCTCCGGCCCCGTCGTGCAGGGCGACGCCGTCGTGAACCAGGACACGCGAGGCATCAACCTCATCCCGGACGGCCCCGCCGCCGGCGCCAGCGCCTCCGACGTCGTGCTCGGCTTCCTCCACGCCGGAACGGGCACCCAGAACAACTACGAGATCGCCCGCGAGTTCCTCGCCCCCGGCTTCGCGAACCAGTGGGACCCGTACGCGCGCGTGCTCATCACGGAGAAGGATCCGCGCGTCGTCAGCCAGGACCTCACCCACGTGACCGTCGAGGTCGACGCCGTCGCCGAGGTCGACCCGAACGGGCAGTACACGCCCTACGCCACCGCCAAGACCTACCAGCTCGACTTCGACACCGTCGACATCGACGGGCAGATCCGCATCTCCAGCGCCCAGTCCGGCATCACGCTCCTCGAGCAGAACTTCCAGACCGTCTTCACCGCCGCGACGCTCTCCTTCTTCGACGCCCAGTTCCGCCACCTCGTGCCCGACGTGCGCTGGTTCCCCAAGCACCAGTCCGTGCACACCCGCATCGTGCAGGCCCTCCTCCAAGGGCCCGCGCAATGGCTGAAGGACGGCTCCGTCGTGAGCGCGCTCCCCATCGCCACCACCCTCATGAACCCCGTCACCGTCGACGGCGCCGGCGCCGCCCAGGTCAACTTCTCGCCCGCGTTCTCCGCCGCATCGCCCGAGCGGTTCACGTTCATGTACCTCCAGCTCGTGCAGAGCCTGCGCTCCGTGCCCGGCGTCGACTCCGTCACCGTGCTCATCAACGGCGCCAAACAGGACGTCCAACTGCCGCCCGAGGACAAGATCAACCCCTCGCCGCAGGTCAACAGCACCCCCGTCGTCTACCGCAACGGCGAGCTCGGCTTCCTGTCCACCAACCAGGTCACCCCCATCGACGGCTGCCAGCAGGTCTCCGCCGCACTGCCCCCGCTCGCGCCCATCCGCGGCGCCATCGCGCCCAACTGCTCGTCCGCCGCGTTCCTCGCCGCCGACGGCGTCTCCATCATGGACCCGACCATGGGCCGCGCCTACCTCGTCGACGGACGGCAAGGGCTCGCCGCCCCCGCCATCGACGTGTGGGGCTACACCTGGTCCACCGGCGCCACCGGCCCCGCCCACATCGCCAACGCCGTCGAACGCGAGCACTTCGACCTCGAACTGCCCTCGTCGATCCCCGGCGACTCGATCGTCGCCCTCCAGATCGCGCGCGACGGCGCCCGCGCCGCAGCACTCCTCCAAGACCCCTCCGGCTCCGTCCGCCTCGCCGTCATGGCCATCTCCCGCGACCCCACCAGCGGAAGCCCCCAGGAGCTCGGCTCCCCCCAGATCGTCGACATCGGCAAGGGCCGAGCCGTCGACCTCACCTGGGTCGACCAGACCTCCGTCGCCATGCTCGTCGACAACGGCGGCGCCGCAGTCAACGTGCTCGTCCACGAGATCGGCGGCACCACCGAGAACTACGGCAGCGTGCCCGCCGCCGTCGACATCACCGGCAGCAACACCCTCGCCGGCCTCCGCGTCGTCGACACCCAAGGATGGGTGTACGTGCCGCGCGGGACGAACTGGCAGACGTCGGGGGCGGTCGTGGGGTTCTTGGTGGATCAGGCGTAGGGGCGCGGAGCGGGCGGCTGGCTGGCCGGTCGAGGCGCTGGGGGCTGCTCGTTCGGGATCGCCGCGCGGCTGTTCGTTCGGTGGGGCTGTCCTGGGTCGCTGCGCGGTTGCTCTTCTGGTGGGCTGTTTCGGGGTCGCTTCGCGGCTGCTGCTTCTTGTGTTTGGTCGTTGATGGTCGTGCGGGCGGGTCGGAGGGGCGCGCTTGCTCACGCCTCGCGATCGTCGTTTCTGCGTGCTCGGATATCGCTGCGCGCGCCCCTCCTCGCCGCCCGCACTGCGTCGCGAGCAGACGGGGTCGGCACGCCGGCTCTGGTGGGTGGGATGTCTGAGGAGCTCGCTGCGCT
>Ga0153917_1001222_pt1 | contig 11300 bp, 9 predicted proteins | sample TSFL001MetaG_FD_104695 | JGI IMG/M metagenome (GOLD analysis project Ga0153917, IMG submission 104695) | Attine ant fungus gardens microbial communities from Florida, USA - TSFL001 MetaG | ecosystem: Host-associated > Fungi > Mycelium > Unclassified | place: USA: Florida, Paynes Creek Historic... | reverse complement strand
GCCGTCTCCGCGGCCATGAGAGCGCCGGTGGTCTGCTGGGTGGCGGTTGCTTCGGTCATGACTTCCTCCATGTTGGATGCCGTTGGATGAGTTGCTGAGTGCGGATGCGGTGTGTCGGGGCGGTGCCCCGGAGGAGGCCTAGGCCTTGGTCTCGGCCTTGACGATCGTGGGGATCGGCATGGTCTCCTCGGTCGGCGTGGTGTTGCCGGTGGCCAGGTCGAGGGCGCCGAGGGCCGGCTCGCGGCGCAGGGCCCGCACGTCGGTGACGCCGTGCCCGGCGAGGCGGATGGTGATCATGCTGCGCAGGAGCTCCTGGTTCATGAGCACGCCGCCGCCGAGCACGACGGGCTGGTCGGCCGGCGAGCCGAGCCGCGTGTGCACCCGCATGATGAGGGCGGTGAGGTCGTCGGCCGCCCGCTTGACGAGGGCGAGGGCGTACTCGTTGCCCGCGTGCGCCTCCGAGAAGACGACCTCGCTGCGCTTGGCCCAGTAGCGGCGCTCGGGGTGGCCGTAGAAGTGCTCGATCAGGCCCTTGGGCGAGTCGAGACCGCAGGCCTCCAGGATGCGCTTCGAGAGCGCATCCGGCTCGATGCCGAGGTCGTCGAGGGCGAGCACGTGGCGGACCGCGCCGAGCGCGATGTGGTAGCCGCTGCCCTCGTCGCCGAGCAGGTAGCCCCAGCCGCCCGCCCGGGAGATGAGCCCCGTCTCGGTGCGGCCCCAGGCGACGGCGCCGGTGCCGGAGATGACCGCGATGCCGTTGCGCACGCCCGCCGCGGCGAGGATGAGCTCGGTGTCGTGGACGACCGTGATGGTCGATCCGGGCAGGCGCTCCGCGAGGAGGGCGTGGAGGCGCTCGACCATGGCGGGCGAGTCGGCCCCGGCGGCTCCGGCGACCACGTTGGCCGGGGTTCCCTCGTGGCCCTGGGCGGCGAGGCCGGCGAGGGCCGCGTCGATCGCGGCTCCCGCATCGGCCTCGGAGACGGAGGCGAGGTTCGCGCTGCCCGCCCAGGACTCGACCAGCGGAGGGCCGACGAGAGTCGTGGTGAGCCAGCTCACGGCGTGGGTCTTGGAGCCGCCGATGTCGAGTCCGATCGCGTGCATGGCCTACGCGCCCCGCTGGATCTCGTGCAGCTTGGCCGCGGCCGTGGCCGTCTCCATGCCCTTGGGCCACTTGCCGCCGTTCTCCCAGTAGTACTTGATGTCCTCGAGCTGGCGGCCCTTCGTCTCGGGAGCCATGAAGAGGACGAAGACGAAGGCGGCTGCCGTGAAGGCGGCGAAGATGATGTAGGTGGTGGCGCCGCCGAGGCCCTCGAGCATGGCCGGGAAGAACTGGCCGACGATGAAGTTGGCGACCAGGTCGCTCGTGAGCATGATGCTCGCGCCGAGGGTGCGGAGGTGGGCGGGGAACGCCTCGCCGGCGTAGACCCAGACGAGGGCGCCGAAGCCGAAGGTGAAGCCGGCGTTGAAGAGGGCGAGGCCCGCGAAGCCGAGGAAGCCGAGGGCGCCGATCTCCTGGCCCGACTCGATCATGGGTCCGGCGATGAAGAAGAAGACGATCAGCATCAGGTAGGCGACGAACATGATCGAGATGCCCGTGAGCAGGACGGGGCGGCGGCCCATGCGGTCGACCAGGTTCATGGCGATGAAGACCGAGATGAGGCCGACGACCTGCACCAGCGTCGGGAGGCCGAAGGTCGCGAGGTCGCCCTCGAAGCCCATCGACTTGATGATCTGGGGGCCGTAGTAGACGACCGCGTTGATGCCCGTGATCTGGACGAAGAAACCGAGGCCGACGACGAAGAGGAAGGCGCGGAAGTAGGTCTTGCCGAAGAGCTCGCGGATGCCGTCGAAGGCGCCGCGACGGTTCTGGCGGTTCCGCTCGAACTCGGCGGCGATCTCGGCCACCTCGGCCTTGGTGTTCGCCTCGGGCTCGATGAGGGCGAAGACGCGCTCGGCGTCGGCGATGCGGCCCTTCATGATGTACCAGCGCGGCGTGTCGGGGAGGAAGAAGAGCAGCGCGCCGATGATGGCGCCGGGGATGGCGGCGATGCCGAGCAGCAGGCCCGCGCTCTTGGTCGGGGCGAGCAGCAGGGCGAGCAGCGTGCCGAGGATGATGCCGACGACGGTCGCCACCTGGTAGAGCACGAGCATGGAGCCGCGCTTGGCGGGTGCCGAGGACTCGGCCACGTAGACCGGGACGACGACGATCGAGATGCCGATCGCGATGCCGAGCAGCAGTCGCGCGACGATCAGGATGCCGATGTTCGGCGCGATGCCCGAGACGAGCGAGAAGATCGCGAAGGAGAGCGCGACCCCGATCATCACCGGCTTGCGGCCGATCTTGTTGGCGAGGGTGCCGCCGAAGAGGGCGCCCAGGATCTCGCCGATGACGACGACCGAGGTGATGAAGCCCACCGTCGCGGCGTCGAGCGGCGTGCCCTTGGCGGCGAGGTCCTCCTTGAGGAACTCCATCGCGCCGCCGATGTTGGACGAGTCGTAGCCGTAGATGATGCCGACGGTCGCGGCTGCGATGCCGACCAGCAGGCCGAGCCTGCTCAGACCTGCCTTGGTCTGGGTTCCTGCCATTTCGCGCTCCTCATTGATTCGCATTTGGTCTAAACCAGTTGATGGGCACCAGCATCGCACGCGGATCTCGGGTCGTCAATGGTTCAGACCAAATTCGTCCAGACCAATCTTGGTTCAGACCAAAGGGGCTATCCTGTCGCGGACACCGCGTCCGCGCGGCGGCGCCGGGGCCGGCCTCCGTCCCAGGCACTCGTCGATCGCGTCCGGACGGCGCGGGACGAGCCGCCGAGGGAGACGGCCGGAGGGAGACGTCGCGAGACGTCGCGGAAGGACGGGACCGTGGTACGCACCCCCAAGCACCAGCTCGTGCTCGGACGCCTCGAGCAGCTGCTCGCCGGCGCCGAGCCCGGCACCCCCCTGCCCACCGAGCGCGAGCTCGCCACCCGCTTCGAGACGTCCCGCACCACCGTGCGACAGGCGCTCGCCGCCCTCACCGCCGAAGGCCGCATCGAGCGCACCCAGGGCAAGGGCACCTACGTCGCCGACCCCAAGAAGGTCTTCGTCCGGCAGCTCACCTCCTACTCGGAGGACCTCCGCGCCCAGGGGCTCAACCCCTCCAGCCGCATCCTCTCCGTCACCAAGGCGCGCCCCACGCCCAGCGTCGTCGCCACGCTCGAGATCACCCCGCGCGACTCCGTCTACCGCGTCGAGCGCATCCGCTACGTCGGCGACGAACCCCTCGTCGTCGAGATCGCGCACCTCAAGGGCGACTTCCCCCAACTGCGCCGCAACCTCGAACGCGACGGCTCGCTCTACCGCACCCTCGAGACCGTCTACGACGTGCGACTCACCAAGGTCGAGGACGTCATCGAAGCCGCCCTCGCCAGCCACACCGAGGCGCGCCTGCTCGGCCTCGACGCCACCGTGCCCGTGCTCGTCACCTCGCGAACCGCCTGGTCGCGAGGCACGCCGATCGAGTACACGCGTTCAGTGTTCCGCGGCGACCGGTTCAGGTTCGTGACGTCGTCGACGAAGAACGACCCGCTCTGGTGAGGGGTGGGGCCGGCGGGGGCTCGGTGATCGGAGGCGCTGACAGGGGGCGGCGAGCGGGGTGCGGTGAGCGGTGTGCTGCGCAGTTGCTCGTCTGGTGGACTGTTCGGGGTCGCTGCGCGGTTGCTCGATTCGGTGGGGCTGTCTGGGGTCGCTTCGCGGCGGCGGCTTCGTTGTGTTTGATCGTTGATGGCCGTGCGGGCGGGTCGGAGGGGCGCGCTTGCTCACGCCTCGCGATCGTCGTTTCGGCCTGCTCGGATATCGCTGCGCACGCCCCTCCTCGCCGCCCGCACTGCGTCGCGAGCAGGGTGGGGGTCGGCTACGCCGGCTGGGGTGGTGGGGTGTTTTGGAGCTCGCTCCGCTCGCGGCTTTTGCTGCGGACGGGCGGCCCCGTGGGGCTTGCTGGCTCTCGATGGTCGTGCGCGATCGCCCAACACGGGCGCCGCAGCCGAGCCGACACACTATTTCGCGCAGCTTCGCCCAAGGGCCCGAGTTCGGCGAACCGGACCGAGCCTCGACGCAGTGCAGCCGAGGGGCGCCCTGCGAGCGGCGACGGGACTCGGTGCGGTCGCTCGGCCGGGCGCGATCGCCCAACACGGGCGCCGGAGCGGAGCCGACGCACTATTTCGCGTAGCTTCGCCCAGCAGCCCGAGTCGGGCGGGAAGACGACGGCACTGGGCGGCCGAGACGCGCGAACAAGGAGGGTCAGGCGGCGGTGACGGGCGGGACGGGATCCGAGGCGCGGGCGCCGGACTCGGGCGGAAGGCTGCACCAGGACTCGGCCACGAGCCCCGCGATCACGAGTACGACGGAGGCGGCGAGGGCCGTCCCGGACTGCCACACGGCCTGCTCGGGGATGAACGTGCGCGTGAGCACGAACAGCAACGTCCCCGCCGTCGCACCCGCGAGCATCGAGCCGGCCAGGCTCGAGGCGCGGGCGAGGGCGAGCACACGCACCGCCTGGAAGGGGTTCACTCGACGCTCCTTCGCGGCGCGATCGGCGCGCGCGTGCGCCCCGGCGAGCGCGTCGGCGCCGCTCGCGCGGCCTTCGGCGTCCGCCGACCCGGGATCGCGGTCGCCGAATCCGTCGTAGTCGTCGCCGCGCAGGGCCCGGCCCTCCCGCGCCGCCCGTTCCGCGTCCAGCGCCCGGCGCAGCCGCTGCGTGTACTGCCGCACGGGCCACGCGAGCACGAGCACGACGATCGCCACGAGCACCAGCGTGATCGCGAACACGTACGGCGGGATCGCCATGGGACGCGCGTCCGAGACGAGCCACGACTGCACGGCCCACGCGACCACGCCGCCCGCGACGGCGAGGAGCACGAGCGTTGCGGGGCGGGTTCGCGTCATGCGCGCGGCGCTCCGCCCGCGGAGGGCGAGACCCCGGACGGCTCAGCGACGACGGCGGCGTTCGCCGTCGGAGCGCCGGACGCATCCGCTCCGGCATCCGCATCCGCGTCCGCGTCGGCCTCGTCGCCGAGCCCGGGCAGCGCGCCGACCCTCGTGACGGGGTCGTCGACCGCATCCAGGAGATCCGCCACCCTCCCGCGCCCGGGCAGCTCCGCCTCCGGGTCGGCCTCGAGCCACGGAGCCAGCACGAACGCCCGCTCGTGCGCCCGCGGATGCGGCAGCACGAGCTCGGGGTCGCGCGAGGACACGCCGTCGACGTGCACGATGTCGAGGTCGAGCGTGCGGCTCCCCCAGCGGACCTCGCGGGTGCGGCCCTGAGCGTCCTCGATGGCGTTCAGGATGCTGAGCAGGGCCGCCGGCTCGAGCGAGGTCTCGACGACGACGACCGCGTTGAGGTAGGCGGGCAACGTCGCGTCGATGCCCTCGAGCGTGAGCGCAGGGGTCTCGTAGCGGCCGGATGCGGCGACGATCGTCGTGCCGTCGATCGCGTCGATCGCGCGCACAGCGGCGGCGAGGTTCGCCTCGCGGTCGCCGAGGTTGCCGCCGAGGGCGATGACGGCCCGCGTCATCGCCCGCCCCCGTCGCCGGATGCCGGGGCCGTCGGGTCGCCGGGCCCCTCCCGGTCGGAACGGTCGGCGCGGTCGGCGGCGCGGGCGCGATCGGGCGCGGCCGCGGTCGACGTCGATGCGGTCTGCCTGGCGTCCGCCTGCGGCGGCTCGGGCGCGACGGGCGGTTCGGGGATGCTCGGCGGCTGCGGCGCGGCGGGCGCCCCCGGAGCCTGCGGCGCCTCGGGCGCACGAGGAGGCTCGGGCGCGGCCGGCGGCGCGGGAACGATGCGCGGTTCGGGTGCCGGAGGAGGCTCGGGCACGAACCCGACCACGGGACGCGCCGGACCGGCGCCCTCGGCGGCGTGCCGCCGGGGCGCCTCGACCGCGGGGCGGGGTCCGTCGCTCGCGTCGCGGAACCGGAGCACGCTCACCGAGACGTCCTCGAAGGGCAGCATGACCGGCGCCTGCGGCTTGTGCACGCTGATGCGCACGGCGCGCGCGCCGACGAAGGAGAGCGTCGTCGCGGCGAGGCGCTCGGCGAGCGTCTCGATGAGGTCGACCGGCTCGCCCGTGACGACGTCGTGGAGCGCGTGCATGAGCTCGCCGTAGTGCACGGTCTTGTCGAGGTCGTCGCCGGTGGCGGCGTCCGCGGCGTCGATCCACACGTCGGCGTCGATGAAGAAGTCCTGGCCCTCGGCGCGCTCGTGGTCGAAGACGCCGTGGTGCCCGCGCGCGTGCAGACGCTCGATGCGGATGCGGTCGAGCTCGGGCGACGGAAGCCCGCCCGGCCTGTTCTCGGTCGTCATGCGCTTCGCCTGCTCCTCGCTCGTCGAGCCGCGCGTCGTGGGGACGTCGGCGGCGGGTCTCCCCCGTCGTCCAGTCTGCCGCTTCTCGCCCGGAGGCGCGCTGACGCCCTGTTCGCGCTCCGCGATGCGCCCGTGCTCGAGCCTCGCCGCACAACGCTTGAGGATCCGGGCCGCAGCGCCCGAAAACGCCCCCGCCGGCTCTGGATCTCAAGAGTTGTGCGCCCGAGCGCCGCAGACCCGCACCGGCCCGCCAACCGGGCTGCCGGGCGCGCTCAGCCGCGGCGCAGGGCGCCCGTCTGCCAGGCCTCGGCGACGTCGAGGGCGATGCGGGAGCCCTCGACGTCGTGCACGCGCACGCCCCACACGCCCGCCGCGGCGCACAGCGCGGACAGCACGGCGGTCGGCAGGTCGCGATCTCGCACGGGAGCCCCCTCGGGCAGCAGCTCGCCGAGGAAGCGCTTGCGCGAGACGCCGAGCAGCACGGGATGCCCGAGGGCCTCGAACTCGTCGATCGAACGGAGCACGGCCCAGTTGTCGTCGGCGCGCTTGGCGAAGCCGATGCCGGGGTCGAGGATGATCTGCTCGGGCGCGACGCCCGCATCCAGGGCCGCGTCGCGCATGGCGCGCAGCTCGGCGAGGATCTCGCGCGCCGGGTCGGCGTAGTCCGCGAGGGCGTTCATCACCTCGGAGTGCCCGCGCCAGTGGCTCAGCATGAAGCTCGCGCCGGATTCGGCGATGAAGGGCAGCATGCCGGCATCCGCGCGTCCGCCCGAGACGTCGTTCACGTGCACGGCGCCGGCGGCGATCGCGGCGCGCGCCGTCTCGGCGTTCATGGTGTCGACGCTCACGACGATGCCGGCCTCGGCCAGCGCGGCGATGACCGGGACCACGCGGGCGGCCTCCTCGGCCTGCGGCACGCGGGGCGCGCCGGGGCGGGTCGACTCGCCGCCCACGTCGACGATGCCCGCGCCGAGCTCGACGAGGTGCCGGGCATGGTCGACGGCCGCGCGCGTGCGCTCGGCGTCGCTGCCGCGCTCGAAGCGGCCGCCGTCGCTGAACGAGTCGGGCGTGATGTTGAGCACGCCCATGATGACGGGGCGGCGGAACGTGGATGCGGTCGCGTTCATGACCCGTCAACGCTAGCCGAGCACGGCCGGTCGGCGAGGCGATTCCCATCCCGCGACCTGCCGTTCCCCCGCGGGATTCCGCCGGATGCGCGCGCGGAACTCCGCCGGATCGATGCGCGCCGACTCGGCAACGCTCAGCGGCGGCCCGTCACCGGAGTCAGCACCGACCGGCTTCCTAGCACCACGCCGCCCAGCTCTGGAGATACGCCCCAGGTGACGGCCTCTTCGCCGCGGTGACGCCCATGCTCCAGAGTTCGGCGAGGAGCGTGAGGCGCTGACCCGCCCGATCAGGACTGCGGCTCGCGCTCCCCCAGCAGCAGGAGCACCGCTTCCGCGCGCCGCGCCGGGTCCCCGAGCACGCCGCGCGCGGTGACGGTGATCGTGCGGCCCGCCTCCTTGCGCTGACCGCGCAGCGACACGCATCCGTGCGCCGCCTCGATCACCGCGATCGCCCCCTGCGCGTCGAGCGCGGTCATGAGCGCGTCGACCAGGTCGTCGCCCATGCGCTCCTGCAGCGTGAGCCGCGATGAGACCGTCTCGACGAGGTCGTAGAGGCGGCCGAGCCCGACGATCCCATCGCCGGGCACGTAGGCGAGGTGCGCCTCGCCCGTGAACGGCAGCAGATGGTGCTCGCACATCGAGCGGAACGTCGCATGCCGGATGCCGATGAGATCGGTGCCGAACAGGGTGTCGGGATGCGGGGCGTCGCGGGAGCCGGCGTCCGCGACGACCTCGGCGGATGCCGCGAGAGGGCGATCGGCTGCCTCCTCGTCGTCGACGGCAGCGCTCCGGGCGGCGTCCTCATGCTCACCGCCGGCAGCGCCGATGGCGGCGGGGTCGAGCCGCGCGGCGTCCGCCTGCACCACGTGCGCCGCCTCGGCGCGACCACCCGACATCGAGAAGCGGCCCTCCCGCAGCGCGGGCACCGGGTCGACCCCGACGCCCGCGAAGAGCTCGGCCGCGGCATCCGCGACCCGCGCCGGCGTGTGCTGGAGCCCGGGACGGGAGGCGTCCTCGCCGATCGCGGCGAGCAGCTCGGAGACGGCGCGGGCCGCGCGGTCGCGGTCGATCGTCATCGCGTCGCCGCCCGTCGTGCCGTTCGCGTCCTGGTCATCCCCCAATCCTCGCAGACGGCGGCGATCCCGCATCCGGTCGGCCGGCGGAAGCGCTCCGCCGAACTCTGGCGATACGCGCTCACCGAGGCGCTATTCGGCGCACCTGCGCCGTATCGCCAGAGTTGGGCGGAGGGACGACGCATACGCAGCACACGCACACGCACACGCACACGGCGAGGAACGCCGATCGCCCCTCCGCCGCAAGGCGAAGGGGCGATCTCAGGCGTCCGGACCGCGAACGGCCGAGCTGAGGGTCAGCGATGCGGGAACCCGCTCGCACCCGAGCCGGCGCCCGCGTCCCCGGCATCCAGCGCCCGGCGCTCCGACCGGCCGATCTCGTCGACGTGCAGGTGCGGCTTGAGCGACACCGGCGGCAGCGAGCTCACCGGACGGTCCGGACTCGACAGCCACTGCGGCCGCTCCGGCAGCTTGCGGACGCCCTTGAACAGCTCCTCGAGGCGCGTGTGATCGAGCGTCTCGTGCTCGAGCAGCTCCGCCGCCAGCCGATCCAGGATGTCCCGGTTCTCGTTGAGCACCTCCCACGCCTCCTGATGCGCCTGCTCGATGAGCGCGCGCACCTCGCGGTCGACCTCCGCCGCCACCGGCTCCGAGTAGTTGCGGCTCGCGCCCGACATCTGCCCGTACACCGTGTCGCCGCTCGACTCGCCGAGCTTCACCGAGCCGAGCGCCGCCGACATGCCGTACTCCGTGACCATCTTGCGAGCCGTCTTCGTGGCCTTCTCGATGTCGTTCGAGGCGCCCGTCGTCGGATCGTGGAACACGATCTCCTCCGCCACCCGGCCGCCCATGGCGTACGTCAACTGGTCGAGCAGCTCGTTGCGGGTCACCGAGTACTTGTCCTCCAGCGGCAGCACCATCGTGTAGCCGAGCGCGCGACCGCGCGGGAGGATCGTGATCTTCGTCACCGGATCCGTGTGCCGCATCGCCGAGGCCGCCAGCGCGTGACCGCCCTCGTGGTAGGCGGTGATGAGCTTCTCCTGCTCGTTCATCACCCGGCTGCGGCGCTGCGGGCCCGCGATCACGCGATCCACCGCCTCGTCGAGCGCGCGGTCGTCGATGATCTGCGCGTCCATGCGGGCCGTGAGCAGCGCCGCCTCGTTCAGCACGTTCGCGAGGTCCGCACCCGTGAAACCGGGCGTCTTGCGCGCCACCACCGACAGGTCGACCGTCGGCGCCAGCGGCTTGCCCTTCGCGTGCACCTCGAGGATGCGGCGACGGCCCTCGAGATCCGGAGCGTCGACGCCCACCTGCCGGTCGAAGCGGCCCGGGCGCAGCAGCGCCGGGTCGAGCACGTCCGGACGGTTCGTCGCCGCGATCAGGATCACGTTCGTCGTGCCGTCGAAGCCGTCCATCTCCACCAGGAGCTGGTTCAGCGTCTGCTCGCGCTCGTCGTTGCCGCCGCCGACGCCCACGCCGCGGTGACGGCCGACGGCGTCGATCTCGTCGACGAAGATGATGGCCGGCGAGTTCTGCTTCGCCTGCTCGAACAGGTCGCGCACGCGGCTCGCGCCCACGCCGACGAACATCTCCACGAAGTCGGAGCCGGAGATCGAGTAGAAGGGCACGCCCGCCTCGCCCGCGACGGCGCGCGCCAGCAGCGTCTTGCCCGTTCCCGGAGGGCCGTACAGCAGCACGCCCTTCGGGATCTTCGCACCCACCGCCTGGAACTTCGCGGGCTCCTTCAGGAACTCCTTGATCTCCTGCAGCTCCTCGATCGCCTCGTCCGCGCCCGCGACATCCGCGAACGTGACCTTCGGGCTCTCCTTGCTCACGAGCTTCGCGCGCGACTTGCCGAACTGCATGATGCGGCCGCCGCCGCCCTGCGCGCCCGAGAACATCATCCACACGAAGAAGCCGATGAGCAGCAGCGGGAAGAGGATGTAGAGCACCGAGCCGAACCAGTTCGGCTGCGGCACCTCGTCCGTGAAGCCGCCCGAGGGGTTCGCCGCCGTGACCGCGTCCACGACCTCCTTGGCGCGCGCGTTCACGAACGAGAACTGCACGTTCTGGCCGTACTTGGGGTCGGCCTCGGCGAGCTTCACGGCGACGCGGTTCTCGCCGTCGACGATCTTGACCTGCTCGGCCTTGCCCTCCGAGATGAACTGCAGACCCTGCTGGGTCGAGACCTCGCTCGTGCCGCTTCCGTTGATGAAGCTGAACCCGATGCCGATGACGATCACTGCGAGAACGACGATGGTGATGGGGTTCTTCAGATACTTGAGAACGGTCTTCATCTCACGAGACGAGGGGCGAGCTCGTCGCCTTCCACACGGGGGATCGCCCAGTTGCGCGCCGAAGAGCGGCTACCGCGAGATGGTACCGGAGGGCGGCGGGCGGAATCCTGCTGTTCGCTCCTGGCGGGGAGGGGTGGATGCGGGGGCTCGGGGTGCGGGGTTGTGCGGTGGATGCGGGGGCGGGTGGGGCGATCGGGGTTCGAGGGTGCTGGGCGGCGGTTCGGTGGGCGGGGTCGCTGGGCGGGTGTTCGGTTCGGTGGGGCTGGTTGGGGGTCGCTTCGCGGTTGTTCGGTTCGGTGGGGCTGTCTGGGGTCGCTTCGCGGCGGCTGCTTCGATGCGTTTGATCGTTGATGGCCGTGCGGGCGGGTCGGAGGGGCGCGCTTGCTCACGCCTCGCGATCGTTGTTTCGGCGTGCTCGGATATCGCTGCGCGCGCCCCTCCTCGCCGCCCGCACTGCGTCGCG